>Ga0265293_10000548_pt1 | contig 88646 bp, 73 predicted proteins | sample Munlanlewell138R_FD_192505 | JGI IMG/M metagenome (GOLD analysis project Ga0265293, IMG submission 192505) | Leachate microbial communities from a municipal landfill in Southern Ontario, Canada - Leachate well 138R | ecosystem: Engineered > Solid waste > Landfill > Unclassified | place: Canada... | reverse complement strand
GAGAACCACCTCAGAGACGCAGAGGCGTAGTATTTTCTCTGTTTTCTCCGCGTCTTCTCCGGGTTCTCTGCGGTTTTTTTCTTTTTAATGATGAAGCGCAGAGGCGCAGAGACGCAGCGTTATTATTGTTTTTCTCCGCGTCTTTGCGTCTCCGCGGTTTATTCCTTTTTTTATAAGAACCACCTCAGAGACGCAGAGGCGTAGTATTTTCTCTGTTTTCTCCGCGTCTTCTCCGGGTTCTCTGCGGTTTTTTTCTTTTTAATGATGAAGCGCAGAGGCGCAGAGACGCAGCGTTATGATTGTTTTCTCCGCGTCTTTGCGTCTCCGCGGTTTATTCCTTTTTTTATAAGAACCACCTCAGAGACGCAGAGGCGTAGTATTTTCTCTGTTTTCTCCGCGTCTTCTCCGGGTTCTCTGCGGTTTTTTTCTTTTTAATGATGAAGCGCAGAGGCGCAGAGGCGCAGCGTTATGATTGTTTTCTCCGCGTCTTTGCGTCTCCGCGGTACAATTCTTTAGTTTGCTTTGCCGTCGAGCATCAGCAGGTCGTTTACCACAATTTGTGTGTAGTACTTGCGGTTGCCCTTTTTGTCGTCGAAAGCGTTGGTTTCCAGCCTGCCTTCCACGGCTATCTGTCTTCCTTTCTTCAGGTACTGCCCGGCTACTTCGGCAAGTTTATCCCAGATCACCAGGTTGTGCCATTGTGTTTCGGTTACTTTCTCGCCTTTTTGGTTGGTGTAAGTGTCGGAGGTGGCCAGCGAGAAACGAGCCATTTTGTGGCCATTGGCCACATCTTTTACTTCGGGATCCATCCCCAGGTTTCCGATCAGGTGAACACTGTTTCTTAAAGATTTCATAGTAGTATGTATTTAATAAATAAATGAATAAATAATTATGAAGCAAAGATAGGATGGGGCTTTCACCCGAGTCGGTTAATAAATATTTGTATCTGTTTCAAAGCGGATATAGTTGTTTACAACCGTTTACAAACGGATAAGGTAAAGGTAAAGGTAAAGGGTTCACCGCAGAGGCAGAGAGGACGCAGCGTTTTCTCTGTTTTCTCCGCGTCTTCGCGTCTCCGCGGTTTTTTTTAGAGAATCACCGCAGAGGCAGAGAGGACGCAGCGTTTTCTCTGTTTTCTCCGCGTCTTCTCCGGGTTCTCTGCGGTTTTTTTCTTTTTGATGATGAACCGCAGAGGCGCAGAGGGTTCATTTATTTTTAGCGCGTCACCGTATTTCGGCATTTCATTCTTTTTTCTAAAAACCAAGTTATTCGCCACAGCTTTTGCAACCCTCACGCGCTTTTTTTGTTGAACAATAAAAGTCTATTAAAAGCAAAAGATATGGTTTCCAACAAAATTACTTTCGAAAATAAGGATGGGCAGAAGCTTTCGGCACGGCTGGAGCTTCCCGTGGATCAGTCACCGGCAGCCTTTGCATTGTTTGCACATTGTTTTACCTGCAACAAAAATTACAAAGCTATGCACAACATTAGCAGAGCACTTACTGCTGCAGGCTATGGCGTGTTGCGTTTCGACTTCACTGGTCTGGGTGAGAGCGAAGGCGATTTCAGCGATACCAATTTTTCGGGCAACATACAGGATTTGTTGGCTGCTGCCGAAATGATGGAAGAAAAATACCAGGCACCTGCCCTGCTCATCGGTCATTCGCTGGGTGGTGCAGCAGTGATTTATGCAGCTACCGAATTGCCCTCGGTAAAAGCTGTTGTAACAATTGGCACACCTTCAAGTCCGGCTCACGTCAAAAAGTTGATTCTTTCACACGAAGAAGACATCAGCAAGACCGGTATGGCCGAGGTGAATATCGGCGGAAGGAATTTTACTATCAAAAAACAATTTCTCGACGATCTTGAAGAAACCAACATGGAGCAGGTTTTGCAGAAGTTGCGAAAAGCCTTGCTTGTAGCGCACGCGCCGCAGGATAATGTGGTAGGCATCGATAATGCTGCGGAGATTTTTGTGGCAGCCCGCCACCCAAAAAGTTTTGTCTCACTCGATGGCGCCGATCATTTGTTGAGCGACACTGCCGATTCCACCTATCTTGGAAACCTCATCGCTGTGTGGGCACGGCGGTATATCGATATGCGGGTAACTGAGTTGCCGGGTACAGCGCATCAGGTAATAGCCCGCGCTGGTGGCGAAAACAAATTCCTCACCCAACTACGCGCCGGACAGCACCGCTTTGTGGCCGACGAACCGCAAAGTGTAGGTGGCAACGACGCAGGCCCTTCGCCTTACGACCTGCTGGCAGCAGCATTGGCCTCGTGTACCGCAATGACGCTGCGCATGTATGCCGACCACAAAAAATGGAATCTTACCGAAGTGGATGTGATGGTAGATCACGCCAAGAGCCACGCCGACGACGGATTACCAAACGACGATGGCGCCACCGGTAAGATCGACAAATTCACCCGATACCTTGCGCTCAGTGGCGACCTCGACGAGGAGCAGCGCAGCCGCCTGCTCGAAATTGCTAACCGCTGCCCGGTGCATAAAACGCTACTGTCGGATATCCACATAGAAACCACACTGAAACCGGCAAAAAAGTAAAACCATAGAGAGATGATGGATTGTCTGGAAAAAAAAGAAGTTGTCAGGTTTTCGGTTGCCCGCCGTATTTGACGCCCGATCAAAAAATAGAAGAAGCAGTTTCGGTGGTAAATAGCTCCAAAAACTTCATTCCGCGGTAGGAGTTCCCTTTTTTGTTGAGCCGCGGGCTCCACACCGCAATGCTGTAGGTGTTGGGATGAATGGCAACGATTCCGCCGCCAACGCCACTTTTTCCGGGCAGCCCTACCTCGTAGGCAAATTCACCCGATTCGTCATAAAAACCACACATTTGCATGATGGCATTTATCCGTTTGGCCTGGCTCAAAGTTAAAATCTCCTTGTTGTCGCTGGTTTTGCGTCCTTGGTTGGCCAAAAAAAGGAAGGTTCTGGATAGTTCCACACAGCTCATTTCGATGGAGCAAAGCATGAAATAAAACTCCAGCACGTCTTTCGGGTGATTTTTGATGTTTCCAAATGACTTGATGAAATAACAAAGGGCAATGTTTCGGTAGCCAACCGATTTTTCGGATTCGGCGATCCTGTGCGAATAATTGAGATAAGGGTTATCGGCCACGTCCCTGATAAAGGTCATGAAATCAGCCAACGGATTTTTTAAATTGCTAAGCAGGATATCACAAATCACCAATGCTCCGGCATTGATGAGCGGGTTTCGGGGTATGCCATTGTCGGCCTCAAGTTGTACCAACGAATTAAATGGCGAGCCGGATGGCTCAACACCAACTCTTTCCCATATTTCGCCACCTGGCATTTTGTAAGCCATACTCAGGGCAAGTACTTTGGCGATGCTCTGTATAGAAAATCTGTCGGTTGCATTTCCATAACTAAATTGCCGGTTGTCGACAGTGCTCAGGCAGACTCCGAATTTATTAGGATCAACGTGTGCAAGCTCCGGGATATAGGTTGCAAGTTCGCCCGCGTCTTCAAGCTTCATTATGGTATCAAAAACAGTTTGTATGGGTGTCTGGCAGCTCATTGTTTATTTTTTTAATAAAGATAGAAATAGCAGCGGCGTTAATTTTTCATCACCCAGGCTTTTTCATACTTCTCGCCCAGGCTCTTGCGTGCTTTGATCGCCTCTTCCTGTGTGGCATAGCTGCCCAACGAAACGCGAAAATTATCGCCCGACTTTATTATCGAAGGGTTTTTAAAACCACGGCTTTTGTATTGCTGTACCTGCTGTTGCGCGATGGTTTCGTCGGTAAAGCTGGCAATAATCAAATGGTAGCGCACTCCTGCTGTGCCGGCGGCGGCCTCTCCGGGTTTCACTTTATCGATGAGGCGGCCGGCGGTTTTGTCGCTTCCGCAAATTTTCACCCCTTCGTCGGCTTCAGCTTCGGCGCCATACCACACCACGGCGTAGCCTTCGAGCATGCCCACGCCAAAGGCTTTCCAGGTCATCTCCTTCCAGATCCCGCGGTTCAGGATCAGATCGCGCGAAGCCGGCGAGGAGCTCCACAAGTCGAACACCACCGAAGGGCGCGCATCCACACTCTCCCAAAAAGCGATCTCGTAGCCTTTGCCCGGATAGGTGGTCATCTCTTTGGGCTTGGAAGTCATGCAGGTGCTGTTGAAAACGTCGGTGCCATAGCAGCATTCCACCCAGTCGCCTTGTGCCGACCACGAGTGTAGGTTGCAGTTGCCCGTGTCGGGGCGGTTGTATTGCAGATCGCTGACGTGCAGCTTGGCCACGTAACACAAGCTTTTCGAAAGCGGTATCTCGCTCAGGCCGTTGTCTTTGCGGTATTGGTTCAGGCGGTTGTACAACTGAAGCTCGTCGGCAGTGATGCAGAAGTCGCCCGGAATTTGATGCTGTGCGACGAGTGGCGCCAAAGTGCCGATCATCATCAGCAACAGCAAAACTATTTTTAGTTTATTATTTTTCATGGCAGCGTATTAGATAATTTATTTGCAAAAATAGCAAAGCCGGCGGAAGTAATGAGCGTTTGTCGTTTACAATCCCAGGCATAAATGCCTGGGCTAAGAATTCTATGAATTCATTTCATCCATAATCGCATCCTTCCTTCTACCCCGCCGTCAGCGCATTCACAGCTATCCACGCCATGAGGGCCACGGAGGTTTCCAGGCTTTTTTCGTCCACATCAAAAGTGCTGCTGTGCAGGCTGGAGGTGATGCCGCGCGCGTTGTTTGCCACACCCAGCCTGTAAAAGCACGAGGGCACTTCATTGGCAAAATAGCTAAAATCTTCGCCGGTCATGCGCAGCGGCAGGTCGATCACCTTATCTGCGCCAAGCAGCTCCACAGCCCACTTTTTAAAGTTGGCTGCTAAAGCAGGATCGTTGTAAACAAAAGGATAACCAGGGTCGATAAATACCTCGCAGCGCCCGCGCATGCCTTGCGCAATACTTTGCGCTATTGCGGTGATACGCTGATGAGCCTCCTGGCGCCAGGCCTCGTCGAAGGTGCGCAGCGTTCCGGCTATCTTCACCTGATCGGGGATGATGTTGGTTTGTCCGTTGGCGATAAAACGTCCGAACGAAAGCACCGTGGGCATGTCGGGCGAAGCTTGCCGGCTGACGATTTGCTGCAGGGCTACCACGATATGCGAAGCGATGAGTACCGTGTCGACATGCTGCGATGGTTGCGCACCATGGCCGCCTTTTCCGGTGACGGTAAGGTGTATCTCGTCGGTGGAAGCCATATAATCGCCGGCTCGCACGCCCACCATTCCGGCTTCCAGCTCCGGGTAGACGTGCTGGCCGAAGACGTTTGCCGGGCGTGGGTTTTCCATCACCCCGGCACGTATCATCTGTATTGCGCCGCCGGGATAGCGCTCTTCGCTGGGCTGAAAAAACAATTTCACAGTTCCTTCAAAATCATCTTTCAACGTCGAAAGTGTGTGCGCCACACCCAGCAATGAAGCGGTGTGCACGTCGTGGCCACAGGCATGCATCACGCCTGGGTTTTGTGATTTGTAAGGGACGTCGTTGGTTTCTTCGATGGGCAGCGCATCCATGTCGGCGCGCAAAGCGATGGTTTTCTTTTGTGGGTTGCGGCCGTGGATCATGGCTACAATTCCCGTTTGCGCAACTCCGGTTTGATGCGGAATTTTCATTTCGGTCAATCGTGCCGAAACAAAAGCTGCCGTTTGGTGCTCCTGCATGCTCAGCTCGGGGTGGGCGTGCAGATGCCGGCGCCAACCAATAAACAGTTGCAAATTTTCCTCGCTCAAAGCGCGTATCTTTTTCTTTATCTGATCCATAAAATGGTTTTATTAAAAAAATACAAAAATAATGGATTGCTGATAGCCGATGGCAAATTGTATTTATTTTCAACGCGGACTAATGGCAGGAGCTGAAGCTTAATACAAAAGGCTGGAGCTGGGGTCGTGATGATTTGGAATAAAATGACGTAACCTAAATAAATACTTCTTTGATAACAAAATGGGCTGGTAGCGGTTAATAGGGTATTATTTAGAAAATAAATTTCATTAAAAAACAAATGGAAAGAGATACAAGAGAGATGCGTTTTGCGGTGCTCATCGATGCCGACAACGTACCCTATTCCAACATCAAAGGGATGCTGGATGAAATTGCCAAGCTGGGCACGCCCACCATCAAACGAATTTACGGCGACTGGACGCGGCCTACTGTCGCGGGCTGGAAGCCGGCGCTGCTTGAGCATGCCATAACGCCCATTCAGCAATATAGCTATACCTCGGGCAAAAACTCTACCGACTCGGCCATGATCATCGATGCCATGGACATTCTGCACAGCGAAAAGGTGAACGGCTTTTGCCTGGTGTCGAGCGACAGCGACTTTACGCGCCTGGCCACACGCTTGCGCGAATCGGGGATGTTTGTGGTGGGGCTGGGTCAGAAGAAAACGCCCAGCCCGTTTATCGTGGCCTGCGATAAATTTATCTACATCGAAATCCTTGAATCTAAAGAGCGCCCGAAATCTAAATTCAGCACACCTGTTATGATCGAAACATCGGATTACGATATGATGGACCAGCGTTTTATAAATTTGCTCAAAGACTCCATCGAAGATCTGGGCGACGACAATGGCTGGGCTTTCCTGGCAGAGCTGGGCAACCTGATCATCAAGAAGAAACCTGACTTCGACCCGCGGAATTATGGCTTCCTGAAACTAACCCCTTTGATAAAATCCCTTAGCGAATATTTTGAGGTGGACGAGCGCGAGGTGGAAAACAAGCGCATCAAACACATTTATGTGCGTGTGCGCAAATAAAAAATATGGGCGGCGGCAGATTTTCCCTGCGAATAATTATCAGCGAAAGCTTGTGCTATGAAGATTGATCTGAATCAATTTATTCTGTTGCTCAAAAAAGAATTGGGATTGCTGCTAAGCATCAGTTTTGGCGTGTTCCTGTTTGTGCTTTTTTTTCGCCCGTTCCCAATGTTCATCGACGATGCCGACAACCGGCTGCTGATTGTTGCCGGACTTAGCGGCATTATTTTTTTGCTGATGATCATCACACGCATCACCCTGCCGTGGCTGGTGCCGCGCTATATTACGCCACATGCCGAGAGTGAGCTGCCACCGGTAGCGGCCAGCTTCACTTTGCTGGTGCTTAGCTCGGTAGCTTTTGCTTTTTATCTGCATTATGTTGCAATGATGCCGGTGAGTTTCGTTACCATTATCCGCATAGTGCTGTTGTGTGCTGCACCGGTAGCGGTGCTAAGGGTTGCCGATGTGGTGCTAAGGATGCGCCTGGAGCAGCAGCACCTGCTGAAAGAGAAAAAGCTCATACAATTGCAGCTCGAAAAATATGAAGACGACTTTCTGAACAAGATCATTGAGCTGCCATCCGACAATCTCTCCGACAAGCTTACGGTGGCTGTAGCCGATGTGGTATTTGTCCGCTCGGCTGATAATTATGTAGAAGTGGCTTTTCGGGACGGTGAGCAACACGCCAAAAAACTGCTGCGCAACACACTGAAAAATATCAGCGTGCAGTTGCAGCCCTACTCCAACTTTCTGCGCTGCCATCGCACCAGCATCGTCAACAGCCATTACATGGAAAAGCTGGTTCGGCAGCAAAACAGTTACCACCTGATCCTGAAAAACAGCAGCGAAACTTTGCCTGTGTCGCGCCAGTACCTGATGAGCATCAGGGAAAGCCTTTAGCGGCTTAGGGGCGAATGGCACTCATACTAAAATTGTAGCACTGGCTGCATCCTGGTAGCAGTTATCACAATTTGGGACGCATTCGTCACTATTATTTTTTTTAAGCAGTATTGCCTGTTACTTTTGTAGCTAACAAAGGCGTACCTCTAAATTTTTTTATGGCCTCTGTTTTTCAAAATTGATTTCCTAATACAATACATTAATATTATGCAAGAGAAAAAACTAAAATTTTCGACAAAAGATACACCTGAATTTATCAAAGAATTGCGTGCCAGCGTGCGCACCTATTTCGCGGAGCACAACATTTCGCGCTATGGCAACCGGAGCCTGTTTATCAAATCCATCGCCATGCTTGCACTTTACATCATTCCTTTTGTGCTGATGATGACAGGTGTGGTAACGGCTTTTCCGTTGTTGCTCGCCATGTGGGTGCTGATGGGCATCGGAATGGCCGGTATAGGTATGGGGCTGATGCATGATGCCAACCATGGCACTTTTTCAGAAAACCCGCGCATAAACCGTTGGGTGAGTAAATCAATTTATCTGCTGGGAGGGTTTCCGCCCAACTGGCGCTATCAGCACAATACAATGCACCATGGCTTTACCAACATCGAAGGCCACGACGAAGATATTCGGCCAGTCGGGATTTTGCGCTTTTCGCCGCACCGGCCACTGTATGGTATCCATCGTTTTCAGCAGTGGTATGCCTGGTTTTTTTATGGATTGATGACCATCAGTTGGGCCACCACCAAAGATTTCAGGCAGCTCATCGGTTATCACCGGCAGGACGTATTGCCCGGAGGCAAAGAGAGTTTCCCGCGACTGCTCACCGATCTTATCATCGCCAAAATAATATACTTTGCCGTATTGATTGTTTTGCCAATCATCTTGCTTCCGGTAGCGTGGTATTGGATTGTTGTGTTTTTTTTGGTGATGCACTTTGTGGCTGGATTTATCCTCGGTGTGGTGTTTCAGACCGCACATGTGGTGCCGTCGTCAGCTTATCCGCTGGCCGACGAACAAGGAAACCTGGAAAACAGTTGGGCCATCAGTCAGTTGATGACTACGGCAGATTTTGCTCCCGGAAACAAGCTGATTTCGTGGTATACCGGCGGGCTGAATTATCAGATCGAGCATCATCTTTTTCCCAACATCAGCCACGTACACTATCCTCAATTGGCTCCAATAGTACAAGCGGCTGCCGCCAAATACAATTTGCCTTATCATCAGCAAGGCAGCTTTGGCCAGGCTTTGCACAACCATTACCAGATGCTGCGCCAGCTTGGACGCGGCAGCGTTTTGCAGCAGGATTCTGTTACCGGAATTGAAGGAGAGCCTGCAATGGCATAGCCACAATCTTGCTATTAAAAAATAAAAAGGTGAATTGTCCCGGTTTCCAGGGAGATTGTCGGATGCTTCGAATATTTCGTGCCATGAACAATACAAATTAGCTTTCGCTAAATGAGCAGACAAAGGATTGTCGTACTTTTGCCAAAAAACATTTATTGATGAACCGACAACAGTTGCTCGATCTGATCCGCCACAAGCAGTCGATACTTTGTATTGGCCTCGACAGCGACCTGCGCAAAATACCACACCATTTACTTACCGCGGATGATCCGATATTTGAGTTCAACCGGCAAATCATCGATGCTACGCACCACTTGGCCATAGCCTACAAGCCCAACGTGGCCTTTTACGAAAGCCAGGGGAGCCGTGGCTGGCGAAGCCTGGAACGCACCATCGAATATCTGGCTACTTTAGGCGACAATATTTTTACGATAGCCGATGCCAAGCGTGGCGATATTGGCAACACTTCGGGGCAATATGCCAGGGCATTTCTGGCAGCACCCCCCGACGGGCTTGGCTTCGATGCAATCACGGTGGCGCCTTATATGGGCAGCGATTCGGTGGTCCCGTTTTTATCTTATCACGATAAATGGGTGATCTTGCTGGCGCTCACTTCCAACTCCGGCGCCGACGATTTTGAGACACAACTTATGCATGATGGTCGCCCACTCTACGAGCAAGTGCTGCGCGTTTCGCAGCAGTGGGGCGATGCCGAAAATATGATGTACGTCGTCGGTGCCACCCGTCCGGAGCTTCTCGGTTTGGTGCGCAAGCTGGTTCCCGATCATTTTCTTTTGGTGCCCGGAGTAGGCGCCCAGGGCGGCAGCCTGCAGGAGGTTTGCCGGCATGGCCTCACCCCTGAGTGTGGTCTTATTATAAACTCTTCGCGTGAAATCATCTTTGCTTCCGCAGGGATGGATTTCGCTAAAGCTGCACGCCAACGAGCACTTACACTGCATCAGCAGATGCAGCAGGAGCTTGATCGGGTGGGGGCGATCTGATTATTTAAAATTTATTCCTCGATGGCTTTCACGCCAGGCAGCTCTTTGCCTTCGATGTATTCGAGCATGGCGCCGCCGCCGGTAGAAACGTAGCTCACACTGTCGGCGAGGCCATATTTATTGATGGCAGCCACCGAATCGCCGCCGCCAATGAGTGAATAGGCGCCTTTGGCGGTAGCTTCGGCAATTTTCTCAGCGATAAAACGTGTTCCCTCGGCAAAGTTTTCCATTTCAAATACACCCATAGGTCCGTTCCAAAGGATGGTTTTTGATTTACCGATGACTTCAGCAAAACGCTGGCGGCTCTCCGGGCCTATGTCCAGCCCCATCCATTCGCTGGGTATCTTACCGGCAGGAACCGTTTTGCGGTTGGCGTCGTTGTCGAATTTGTCAGCGATTATGGCATCGGTGGGGATGATCAGCTCTACGCCTTTTTCTTTGGCCTGGGCGATGGCCTGGCGGGCGGTGTCGATGAGTTCTTCTTCGAGCAGTGAGCTGCCGGTATCTCCGCCTTGTGCTTTGATAAAGGTAAACATCATGCCTCCGCCGATGATGAGGTTATCGACTTTGTCGAGCAGGTTTTTGATGATCTCAATTTTTCCGGAAACTTTAGCGCCGCCCAGTATTGCCGTGAAGGGACGCTTGGGAGCTTTCAGCACATTGTTGATGTGCGTCAGCTCGTTGGCCATCACATAACCAAAATATTTGTCGTTGGCGAAAAATCCGGCAATGATGGTGGTGGAGGCGTGGGCACGATGCGCCGTGCCAAAAGCATCGTTGACATACACATCGGCCAGCGCTGCCAGTTCGCTGGCAAAATTGCGGTTGCCTTTGGTTTCTTCTTTATGAAAACGTAAATTTTCGAGCAGCATCACCTCGCCGTTTTTCATCGCAGCAGCCATGCGCCGCGGTACTTCGCCGATGCAGTCGCTGGCAAACTTTACCTCACGCCCAAGTCGTTCGCTCAATGCCGGCACCAGATGTTTCAACGAATATTTTTCTTCAGGGCCTTCTTTGGGACGACCCAGATGCGACATGAGGATAGCCATGCCACCGTCGTTTAAAATCTTTTTTATGGTGGGAATGGCAGCATCGATGCGCGTGAAGTCGGTGATGTTGCGGTTTTCGTCGAGCGGCACGTTGAAGTCGACACGGATGATGGCGCGAAGGCCATTAAAATTCAGGTTATCAATAGTTTTCATAATAAAAATATTTTTAAAATTTTCAGGATTTAATAATTTGATGCAAAAATAAGATAAACCCGAACAAAGACAATTCACAAAGGCTCTTTTCAAATTAGCTTAGCATTTATTAAGAATGATGGCTCCCATTTTTTTTTATTGGACGCTGTAAAATCATAAATTTTCGTTTCTCCATTACCATAATATGGAAAATACCACACTTTTTGTTCAGCTTCCCTGATAGCTCCTTCGTACTCCCAATTTACCGGTATTTCTTCTTCTGATTTAAAGACCTTTTTATAGGCCTGTTCGCTGATAAGGGTGTCTCCTGATATTTTATAGGTCTGCGTATAATAGGTAGTATCCCATACATTGCCACCCTCAAGAATTACCCGTAGCACATTCCATTCGTTGCTTTCCTGCACCAGGGGATAGTAATCCTGGCTAAATGCAAATACAGATAAAAGTAAGGGGATTGTTAACAATTTTATCTTTTTCATATTAAATGAGTTTTTAATTAATAATAAACTTACCGCTTGCCATTTTCTTATTGTTTTCATACAAATTTATTAAATAGACCCCGTTAGGGAATGTTGACACATCTATTTCCGGTTCGTTTCCCTGTAGGTCGCCGAGAGGGAATTCTTTCATCTGTCTGCCAAAGACATCGAAAATGCGCAGCACCGAGCTGTGATGATATTGCAGGTTGTAGTGACGGCTTGTTAACGAGCCAAGGGCCTGTTCATCTACTGTGGCTCGGGGCAGCTTTACCCTTATCTTTTCGCTGGCCGGGTTTGGATAAACCAACAGTTTTTGCGCCATACGGTATTCGATCTCATCTGGCAGGTTAACCCACACATCGCAATCATCAATGTCTATAGTATCCGACACAATGGGCAGGTGATCGCACATGTAATCGTAATCGAAAGGCTGTGTGTAAATGGTGTCGTACTCAAGATCGGAATTGAATTTATGGAGGTGGATTACATAGTTAGCACCACTACCTTCAGTATAGCCACTGTATAAAAATTTGCCATCAAAGGTTTGTATGCTTTTCCCAAAACTATACCCGGATTGAAGTACTTGTTTTTCAAATAAGACATTGCCCCCCGAATCGAGCCGGGCGATAGTATTATAAGCAGGCTGCCCCGGATAATACCATACACCTGCCACATCCAAAGTGGAATCATTAATCATATTAACACAATGTGAGGCTGCCTTTTCGGTGGTGTCGCTGATGTATTTTGCATAAATAATATTGCCAAATTTGTCCAGTTTATGAATACCAGCGTGGTTGTTTTCCGGATCGTAATCATCGAACCAACCGGTAGCATAAATATTGCCTGAAGCATCTTCAGTTGCATGCCTTATATCCCCTCTCAATTCTTCATTTTGACCGATAATTGCCCACCAGTTTTCGGTACCATCCAAATTTGCAGATACAACTAAGGGCTTTTCATAACCGTAAGGCACGCCGTATAGTGTTAATCCGGAAATAATCAACTTCCCTTCTGCTGAAATAAACATATGATTAGGAATTTCATTCCATGCTTCGGGATGAACACGGTCAAATATATTTTTCATCCAGATGAGTTCACCATTGCCTTTGAGCTTAAATAGCCATATGCCTTGCATTACTCCACCCGGGCCAGGTATGCCAAAATCATAAACCAAGGCTATATAATTATCCTCGCCAGGAACAGGATAAATATTTGACCCAAAATCCCATTGCGTTGCATTATGAAAAATACGACACCATTCTTTTTCGCCACAGGCATTCAATTTCATAAAAAAAGTATCGCCATGCAAATTATCAATCATCCCATTATTACCTGTTAAGATATAACCTCCATCAGAAGTTTGGTGAATGTCAGCAAAACCACATATTGTTGACCCATCACCTATTTTTTTTTCCCACAGCACTTCCCCATTAATGTCAGTTTTTATTATCCAGCTAAATAAAGGAGCCCCCCCAGGATATATTTCCACAACTAAAATGTAGCCCTTATCATACGTTTCAATTAAGTCAGGACAGGCCACAAACGGTGTTGCTTTAAAAATCCTTACCCAGTCTTCTTTTTGGGAGAAAGAAACAGAAATAAATAGCGACAGCAGGATTGATAGTATTATCTTTTTCATATTCTTTGCATTTAAAGTAAGGGTCTGGCCTTTTGGCCAGACCCTTACTTGATTAAAAAATTATTGTATCGTTAGTTTCCTGCTATTAATAGTGGCACCGTTTACCGAAATGGTAACCAGATAGACTCCGCTTTTCCAGCCGTTGGTGCTGATCACCTTTTGGTTGCGTACGGAATTTTGCACTTCTGAAAAAACATGCTTGCCAGCAAGGTCAACAATACTTAGCAATACGTCACCATTATATTCCGCTGTATTGTATTCAACTACAACGTAATCGCTGGCAGGGTTGGGAAATACGTTTAATATTTCCGGGGCATCATGCGAACTGAATTTTTCATTGCCGTATATCTCCGACGACTTTAATATTTCCGGTATTACGACAGGCTCTTGGTAATCGATAAAGCCTGTGGCAAAAAGCAGGTCGCGGGCATAGGCTCCCGGAAAATAATAATCGCGTTGGATAAGGGACTCTAATTGTATAGCCTGAATGCTATCCAACAGAAGCTCATTGCCCGAAAGCTGCTCAAGAACACCAAATAATGTAAGGTAATCCTGGTGAATCAATTGCTGCTGAAGGGTTAGCTCAAAATCAAACGGAATACTTACCAGCATCGAATTCATACTGTTGTAGTCGTGCGCTTGATAATAAAGGAAGGCCAAACGGAACTTTGAATTGGGATATGGATCGTTTGTCAACAAAAGCTTAAGGCTATCCAAAGCAGCAGGATCAAGCGTATCCCTGCGGAAATACTGGTAAAGATTATTGAAATGCTCGCCACGCTTATGTTTCCAGGTGGCACGTTCGGCTTCAAGGCTTTCTTTAGCCCCGAGTAGATTTACCCCTTCCAGAACCTGGTCTTTCATCCATTGGGGCATAGGTTCAAAACGTTCATTGATGGCATCGAGCAGCTCGTTGTTCTTGGCCGCTTGGGGGCTTGCCACCAGCACATCGCGGATCATTGCATTTACCAATACATCTTCTTTATAGATGGCCGTTTTCAGTACCGTATCGCTGAGAAAGGGGGTCTGGTTCATCAGACCCTGATAAACTTCGCCGGCTTTCGGCGGTGAACTCATCAATACCTCAAAATTTAAACTTTCCGTATCACCAGCGTCCACCCAAGCCTCAAGCTGCGCATCCTTTTGGCTGGCGATGTTATTGGCCTCGGCCAGTGCATTTCTTTCTACCATTATATCAATGCCAATGCCACCGCTATTTGCCAACTTTGATGGACACGAAATTTCTTTATTGTAAATGGACCAAAGATTTTTCAATAAATTCATGGTTCGAATTGAATAGTAAGTTAAAGGTCGTAAAAGTTCTAATCCTAAGTATTGTCCGTGATAGATGTAAGTAAGAAACCCCATACCATCAGCATTGTAATAATTATAATCGGCATCCGCTGAAAAAGTATTCCCGGCCGGACAGGTATCGCAAATTACCGGGCTACCCTGGTAGCGTGCTATACCCTGATTGATTGAATGGGGAACTCCGTTTACAATGATGTCGTAGCTGTTGTGTTGGTAGTCGTTGCATTTGATGCACAGGCCGGTTTCGTTGCCACCGCGGTTGATGCCGTAGGCTAGGGTAGCCTGCCGCAGGTTTTCGAATCGGTTGTTATAAATCTGGTTCCAGCTTGTGCCCGAATTGTTTACATAAACGCCTATGCCGCCCTTCTGTGAAGGTGACGGGCCGAAAAAGTCGTTGTCCTCTACGTGATAGGCTGTGGAATTGTTTAGATACAAGCCATAATTTTCGATATCAAAAGCATAGAATTGGGGCACATTAAATTCGTTTGAAGTTACCCTGGCTCCATCCATACCACTGATGTAAACTCCTTTCTGGCATTGGTTAAAGGTGCTGTTTCGAATATCCACGTATTTTCCGGCAGCATTGTCCATGGCATAAATGCCATACATTAGATTATTAAAAGTGCTGTTTTCCCATTCGCTGCAAGGCTCAGTCAGGCTAATGCACTTTCCCTTTACGGCGATATTGGTTTTATAGCTGTAGATTCCCCTACCATTGTAAGCCTCGGTGGTAATATTAGAAAAGTCGCTGCTGATGATACTGATTCCTTTCATGTATCTGGCTTCAATAAAATAGCCGGGAGCATTGCTGTCCAGATAATTATCATCATAAATGAATTCACAGTCTTTGACGTAATTGTAGGAGTTGTACGCATAATTCCTAAGATCCATGGTTTTCTTATTATTTCGGAAAGTGGAATAAAACGCTTTTACGATTCCACCCTGATGGCCGTCGGGTGGAGCCAGTTCGTCATTGTAGTGATGGTTACGGATGCCCACTTTTGCATTTTCAATCACAGCCCCGTTTTTAATGGTCAGCCACCCCTGATCTAATGGATAGGGAGAAGCGGGGTTGCCCCATACTTCTATGCCTTTCCAAAATTCATTACATCCACTTGTTATCATTGCGCCGTCAACCATCAAAGTAGCAGTTGGTTTAACAATAATTTTGCTGCCGGGGTACATGTACAAGGTACAGTTAGCTTCTAAAGTCAATGATGCTCCGTTATTAATGACAATCCCATCTGTAATCTGGTGTGTTTCATCCCAAATTTCGTTACCTTCTATTACGACAGGGTCTCCCAGACCATTTACCGGACTTATGGAAACATTATCCAGAGCCATATCATTGAATTGTGTATTACCTGTTGTAACAATAAACCTTAATTTATTTACTGTTGATGGTAATACAATGGAAACTTCAGTCCAATCAGGTGATGAAAAATCCTCTCCAACATTCCATACATTACTTTGCCAGTTTATCCCTTCATCATAGCTTACCTGCAGTTCAAATTTGCTGTCTTCGTGTCCCCATCCATTGGGGCCTAACTTATGAAACCAGAAATTTAACGTAAAAGCACAGGCGTTTTCAATTTTAATAATCGGACTTTCAATGATGGCGGTTTTTTTAGGGTAGCCAATGCCGGTATAGGATGCATCTACGTAAATATAAAATTCTCCATCCTGTGCTAAATCCGGCCCTGTTATCTCCGTTGGTGTTGATCCGAAACTCTTCAACCAATCAAGGTCATCAGCATCTGACTGCATCCATCCATCAAAATCTACTTCAAAACTTGTAGAATAGTCGTTGATGACCCAGCAGGAAGCATGTTCGTCCATTGGCCCCCTGGAAGGATCATTGTCGTTTCCATCTTTAAGGTCAGGGCATTCAGGGCAAGTAGAAGGTTTGTTACCAATACCCCAGTTGTAGTACCCATCATTATCCTTATCAGCGCATACAATATCATTTTCATCATATTGTAAGCTGGTAACAGGCAATACTAACTTATTGCGGGATATAGGCAATTGAGGCCAGAACATGTAGGCAAATCCATTATCCCAGGCCGACAATCCTCCTGAATCTTTGTATATCCAGTATGGAAACCCTATATATGGGTGGTCAAAAGTTATTGGTTCCATACCCGGAATTTCATCTCCTATTTCCAGGATGTCATAACCAACCAACACCACATCATGTGACCATAATCCCCATTGACTATAGAATCCTGCAATATTTATGGGGCCAGATTCAATCAATGCACCTCTTAAATCTTCTTCCGTTTTTGGTACTGATTGATAATCAGTAAAAGTGAACATCTCGCCAGGGTTCGGACAAACATATGTACATGGTAATTGAACCCCTTGCCACGGGAAACAATCCTCGTCGACAACATAATTGTTTTTAATGTAATACAAATGTGCTGTGGCTGATGTCCCATTTAACCCTCCATTGCAGGAAATCAAATGCTGTTCGGATAGATCAAGATCAATGTGGTCATTAAAGTACAGGTTTGCAATTGCTTCTAATTGACCTAATGTACCAAAAGCCACACAAGCGCCAGTACTAATAGGTGTACCTCCCATGGCGGTACATTCATTACTTGTAAGATCACATATCCACTCGTTGTTGTACCAGCAACCTGATTGGCATTTGGGTGGCGTAATCCAGCCACTGCCATACATATCTCCATCGTAATATGACGAGTTTTCTGAGCTTGCATCATGCTGTTTTCTCCAATCAAAAGTTTCTACATAATTACTTGTAGATTTTGCGTAGGCTTCCATTGCCGGGCCAATACCAAAAATACCCTTGCTATAATATTCATAACCGTAGGTGTTGAATTTATTACTGCCATTGCCAGCGCAATTCATTAATTCCTTTTTCTTCTGATAAAACAAGTCAGAATATGGAGTTTCACCTGCTTCCCAAACTAAATTATTGCTTTGTATGTAGGCATTCAAGGCTTCTATCTTTTCAAGCCCTTTGGCCGTCTTAGCCTGAAGTTGCTTATCTTGTGGGTTATCCGCAGGGCTTCCACTCCACTTGAGTTGACTAAAGTACAGGCTTGCATCAGTTATCTGGATAATAATAGAGCTTGCTGCAAAGCCTTCTAAAAAACATGTTTCTTCGCACTCCTCATTAAAAGTAAAAGTCCAAACCGTATCCAGCATAGGATAGGTTTCATAAATCATATATTCAAGTCCGGTGCCATTACCTACAATAATTCGTGCCAAACTGGAGTCGCTATTGAATGTAATATTCCCGTTTACTCCAGCTCCGTAAAGAGTCTGTCCATTAAAAGGGAATAATTCAGTATCGGTAGTAAAAGTTTGACCGATACTAATAGATTGGTCAAATACTGGTTTTTGTGAAAATAAAATACCTGAAACCAATAAGATCGAAAATAGTAAAATTGTCTTTTTCATTTCTTAAAAATTTAAAGGTTTAATAATTCCATTTGTTCTTTGGTTTCAAATTGACTATTTTATAGTGTCAAGGTCAAACCGTGAAAATACAATCAATGATTTTGCAGGAATACAAAGAGATTATTCCAGCCAGGATGCCAGTCTGGGTCATTGTCTAAATTTTATTACTTTTTGCAAGCATATCTCCTTTCTTGTTAAGTAGTAAGTATTACGGTCAATTTTAGTTATTTTCTATACACGAGGTTTTTCGCTTGCTGTTTTACTTGTCAAATGTCTGCCAGTCATCTTCAAGATCGATTCGCTGACCGTTTTTTTTCCAGCGTAATCAGAAAGGTTCCACTGTTGAATGTTTCAAACGACTCTTCGGTGTAAGCATACGGATAGTTAAAAACCGCATCGAGATACAATTTAGCCGAATCAATACGCATGGTCTCACCGCCCTTGTATCCCGGATTTTCTTTCATACGCCAATTGTTTTTTGTTGTTAGTACCAATTTTACATTTGAGCAAATTTAGATAATATTTTCTTACCCCCCCCATTTTAACATTTATTAAGAGTGGTGATTTTAATTTATTTTTGTATGGCACTGACAACATGAATCTTAAACATGAAATTTATTTGGATTTTAAATAATAGAGGATAGAGGTTGGAAATTGGAGGTTGGAAGTTAGAGATTGGAGGTTAGAAATTGGAAATTGCATGCTGGCAGGTATAAAAACTTTTTCAGGCAATCCTGTTGAAGCGCATACCAAGCCTGCTCTCCGCCCTCACGCGCTGACCTGCGGGATGCACAAATTTTAATACCTTTGCACATCACATTGGTAATGAAACGTGATAAGATTTTAAAACTAAGAAACCACCTGCAAGATGAACTATATTCTTTTTGATGATTATTCGCGCAACCACCTGTTGCCACTCACATTTACACGACCCGTTGCCGAGCTGCGCGTGGGCATTACTACCCTGCGCGAAAAGTGGGAGAAGCTGCTCAAAGCCAAAACCACTACGCTTACGGAGCCTTATCTGCAACTGAAATATCCATTAAAAAAAGCAAAAGATACAGTTTTGATCAACGCTTCGGTATTGCCCACGCCGGCACTCGTAGCGCGCATCCTTAAGCTGGAGCCTGACCAGGCCCTGGTGAGTGATCTGAAAACGGTAGCGCGCCGCATGGATTTACAGAAACTTGAATTTTCGGCGGAGAGCGACGACGAAACCTGTACCAAAATATTTCTTGAAGAACCCTGCCAAAAGATTGAATATCCCTGGGATATCTTTGCCATGAATGGCGAAGCCATCGAAGCTGATTTTGCGCAAGCTGTCAAAAGGCAGAAATCGCAGAAACCGGATGCTTCCAATCTGATCATCGGCAAGGGCAAGCTCTTTATCCATCACGACGCCAAAGTGTTTGGCGCCACCATCAACACCAGCACCGGCCCGGTGTATATCGGCAAGGGCGCCGAAGTGATGGAAGGCGCTATGATTCGTGGCCCCTTTGCGCTTTGCGAAAATTCCACCGTGAAGATGGGTGCTAAAATTTATGGCCCTACCACCATCGGACCGCACTGCAAGGTAGGCGGAGAGCTTAACAACGTGGTGATTTTTGGATATACCAACAAAGCACACGACGGATTTATTGGCAACTCGGTAATTGGCGAATGGTGCAACATTGGCGCCGACACCAACTCATCCAACCTCAAAAATACCTACGACCAGGTGCGCGTGTGGAGCTATCCCAACCAAACATTTGTAGCCACCGGCAAGCAGTTTTGCGGCCTCATCATGGGCGACCATTCCAAGTGTGGCATCAACACGATGTTTAATACCGGAACGGTGGTGGGCGTAAGCGCCAACATCTTCGGGTCGGGATATCAGCGCCAGTTTATCCCGTCGTTTGCCTGGGGCGGCACAGCAGGATTCAAACCCTACAACATCGACAAGGCACAACTGGTGGCAAGCCGCGTGTATAAACGCCGCGACATCAGCTATACCGATGCCGACAAAAAAATTATGGCCTACCTCAAAGAACTTACCGACAGCGGAAAACCTTTTTAGCAATTACTGGTTTTCATGGCAGCTTTCCCGACGGACTTTGCCATTATTTCAGTCCAAACCCCTATGGAACGCAGATTGCTAATGGAAGGGTGTTATCATTTGTAAATGCGTGGTTGATCTCTTTTAAAACACAAGTAAAGTCAACCACCCAAAAAAATTCTAAAAATTAAGACCTGATTATTAATACAAAAACACATCTCATCAGCCATTTACAAACCAGCAGCGGCGTTTGTTGCCGGATAAAGCGGGTGATAGAGATGCAATTTCCTGACACATTGACGCAGAAGACAAAAAATATATGACTGACAAAATAGAAATCAGAAGCCAGCTATTTACCGATATTCTCGAAAACGACGCGGAGTTTATCCCTTTGCTTTCGCAAGAAGACGAAGAGATCATGAATGCCGAGGATGTTCCTGATGTGCTGTCGATACTGCCATTGCGCAACACGGTACTGTTTCCGGGCGTGGTAATCCCTATCACGGTAGGCCGCGACAAAAGCATCCAGCTTATCCGCGAGGCTTATCAGGCCAAAAAACCCATCGGTGTGGTGGCGCAAAAAGACCCCGAAATAGACGATCCCACCAAAGACGACCTCTACCAGATAGGCACCATGGCTACCATCATGCGTATTTTGCAAATGCCCGACGGCAACACCACGGTGATCATCCAGGGCAAAAAACGCATCATGATCAACCAGATGGTGACCGAACAGCCCTATTTCATCGCGCAGGTGAGCACCTTCGAAACAGCAATACGACCCAGCGATGACGAGAACTTCCTCGCACTGATCGCCTCGCTCAAAGACCTTTCGATACAAATCATCAGGCTTTCGCCAAATATCCCCAGCGACGCTGCCTTTGCCATCAAAAATATCGAAAGCACCGGGTTTTTGGTAAATTTCGTTTCGAGTAATCTTAACATAGATATTGCTGAAAAGCAGAAGCTGCTGGAGGTTTCGGAACTCCATGAGCGGGCGCACAAAGTGCTGGAGGCGCTGAGCAAAGAGTTGCAGATGCTCGAACTGAAAAACAAGATTCAGGATAAAGTAAAAGTCGACCTCGACAAGCAACAGCGCGACTACATCCTCAACCAACAGATTAAAACCATACAGGAGGAGCTGGGTGGCACCTCGCAGCAACAGGAAGTAGAAGAGCTGCGCGAAAAAGCCAAAAACAAAAAGTGGTCGAAAGAGGTGGCTGAGACTTTTGAAAAAGAGCTGGTAAAACTTCAGCGCATCAACCCCAACGCCATGGATTATTCCATGCAGCTCAACTATCTGGAGACGCTGGTAGAGCTGCCCTGGAACGAATTTACCAAGGATAACTTCGATTTGAAACATGCCCAAAAGGTGCTCGACGAGGATCATTATGGTTTGGAAAAGGTAAAAGAGCGCATCATCGAATATCTGGCGGTGTTGAAATTGAAAGGCGATATGAAGTCGCCGATCATCTGTCTGGTCGGTCCTCCGGGTGTGGGGAAGACTTCGCTCGGAAAGTCGATAGCACGGGCGGTGGAGCGCAAATACATCCGTATGTCGCTGGGTGGCCTGCGCGACGAAGCCGAAATCCGCGGCCATCGCAAAACCTACATCGGCGCCATGCCCGGACGTATCATCCAGAGTTTGCGCAAAGCAAAAGCCTCTAATCCCGTATTTGTCCTCGACGAAATCGACAAAGTGCTGGGTGCCACCCACAGCGGCGACCCGTCGGCAGCGCTCCTCGAAGTGCTCGACCCGGAACAAAACACATCCTTCTACGACAACTTCCTGGAGATGGAGTACGACCTTTCGCGTGTGCTTTTTATCGCCACCGCCAACACACTCTCCTCAGTGCATCCTGCTTTGCGCGACCGCATGGAAGTGATCGACATCAGCGGCTACCTGCTCGAAGAAAAGGTAGAGATTGCCAAACGGCACCTCATCCCCAAACAACTGGCCGAGCACGGCGTAAAGCGCTCACAGGTAACTTTCCCCAAAGCTACGATCGAAAAAGTAATCGAGAACTACACGCGTGAATCGGGCGTGCGATTGCTCGAAAAACACATTGCCAAGCTCATCCGTGGAAAGGCGCGTTTTATTGCCGAAGGTGAAGATTATACCAAGAAGGTTAGTGAAGAAGATTTGCAGAAGAGCCTGGGCGCTGCCCGTTTCGAGCGCGAGCGCTCCATCACCAACGAGGTGGCAGGTGTGGTTACTGGACTGGCCTGGACGGCAGCAGGCGGCGAAATATTGTTTATCGAATCGAGCATCAGCCCGGGCAAAGGAAACCTCACCCTCACCGGCAGCCTGGGCGACGTGATGAAAGAATCGGCTACCATCGCTTTTGAATGGATAAAAGCCCACGCCGATGAGCTTGACATTCCCGCAGCGGTGTTTCGCAATTACAACCTGCACATCCACATCCCCGAAGGCGCCACGCCCAAAGACGGCCCCTCGGCAGGCATCACCATGCTCACGGGGCTGGCGTCGTTGTTCACTCAGCGCAAAGTGCGCAATAAAATAGCCATGACCGGCGAGATAACCCTCCGTGGCAAAGTGCTTCCGGTGGGTGGCATCAAAGAAAAAATCCTTGCCGCAAAACGCGCTAAGATCACCGACATCATCATCTCCAAAGAAAACGAAAAAGATATTCAGGAGATCAGCGGCAAATACCTCGAAGGGTTGACGCTTCATTATGTGGACAACATGCGTCAGGTGCTGAAACATGCGCTGCTCGACGAAAAGGTAGAAGATCCTGTAAAGTTTAAATTTATTAATAATCCATCATAAAAATCATCTCCTATGCCCGACACAAGGCGCCGCAGGCTTTTAAGAAAAGCGCTGGCCTACTTCCGCAACTACCGCTGGGCTGCCAGGCTCATCGGATTTCTGGGGCTGGTGCTGATCATCTCGTTTATGTTCGGCCAGGGCTTTGCGATGCTGCGCGAGGCAGAGGCTTCTTTTGAGTTGTTGCTTCTGCTTACCCTTATCACGTTGTCGCTCATCGGTTACATTGTGGGATGGCTCATTGAGATTGCTGGCGGCGTGTTGCTCACCCTGGCCGGGCTGATCATCGGATTATTCGTTTACTTCTCGCCAGTCTTCGGCACCATGCAATACGCGCTGCTGCTATCGCTGCCACTGCTCATCCCCGGTATTTTTTATCTGCTCTCGTGGTACAACAAGATCAGACGGCGGGAGCTGGAGATATAGAAAGGCGCCTATAAAGGATGCTGCTACGACAGACCTTCTTCTTTCTCGCGCAGGTCGCGCAGGCCAAAATCGAGCGGACGGTTTTTGTCGCCAGCCACATAGATCGTTTGCGTGGGAAAAGCGAAGTCGATACCGGCGGCATTGAAGCGGCTGATGATCTCGAAATTCAGTTTTTCGGAGAAATCCATAAACTTCCAGTAGTCGGGCGGGTGGTACCAGTAGAGCGCCAGGATGTTGAGCGACGCGCTGTTAAGCCCGTTAAAATAAACTCTGGGCGGAAAGTTGGCATGGATGCCTTCGTGGTTGTCGAGGAGTTGTTTGATGATGTTGATGCCTTCCTGGATTTTTTCGGGCGGGGTGTCGTAGGTCACTGTTACGTTCATCAGGCGGCGGATATAGGGGCGTTTTCCAATATTTTGAATGGTTCGGTTTGCCAGCTCTCCGTTAGGTATGGCCACCAAATGGCCTTCGAGCGTGCGTATGCTGGTGCTGCGCAGGCCAATACTCTCCACACTACCATCGTGCCCGTCCACCACCACACGATCGCCAATATCGAAGGGCTTATCACCAGCAATTACAAAGGAGCCGATAAAATGTTTGATGGTATCCTGCGCTGCCAGCGCTATTGCCAAACTACCAATACCCAAACCGGCAATAATGGTGGTGATGGGTTTGTCGCTCAAAATCTGAATAATCTGTAGTAAAATCAGGATAACCACCAATGCCTTCAGTGTTTTGCGGATCACCGGTATAAACATCATGTTGAGCGATGAGGATTGCCGCCGCTCGATGAGCTTCTCGAACCAAAGTACCGGAACTTCTACCAACTGAAACACGAAAACCCCGATGCCAATCACCATGAGAATTTCCCGGCTGGTAGCCACAATGCTGTCGTACTTTTCCGGGAAACTCAACAGGCTCAGCCCTACTATCAATCCAAAGCTTAATAATAATATTGTAGCTGATTTGGCTACAGCCTCTAGGAATCCGGCGTACAACGGACTGTCGGCAATGAGATGTTTTTTCGACAACCGTCTGATAACAAGCCTGACAACTTTGCCGATAAAAAACAAGGCAACCAGGGTGCCCGCAAGTACCAAATAGCGTTGCAGATCGCTGCTATTACTCACTTCATTAAACCAAAGCTCTAATTTTTCCATTTTATTAAAACTTAAATTTTATTCGTAATCGAAATTTTAAAACTTCATTTTTATTAAAAAACCAGGCCATAATTGAATTTAAAGTTTCAAAATTGCCACTATTTAGTGCCTGTCCATAAAGTCACACTTTATGTATCCCAGGCATTTATGTCTGGGAATAATCGATTTGTCATTTGTCTCCTCCCGCCCCTCGCTGGGATTGCCAAAGGCAATCCCAGCGAGGGGCGGGGTGTTGACAACCCTTCATTTCAAACCCAGGCATAAATGCCTGGGCTATGGATTTCCTCAATAAACCTTACTTTAAAGACAGACACTATTTACGGTCTCCAAAAGCATCCAAACAAGCTGCAAAAGTTTTTGTTAGAAACGTTAAAACGAAAATGGTGGGAGATTACAAAAGTTACTCCTTTGATAACGCCAGGCCGGCGGAGCAATGTTGAAGAAAATGTTTTCGGCTCTGCCAGCTTTCTCACCGTGATTACTGGTATAAAAGAATCATGCTCGGAAACCAATCTTGAATCTTGAAACTTGAATTTCGAATATCGAATCTTAAATGGCAGATGCCTATGCAGTGATCTCTTCAAACTCCACCTCGTTATGGCGGTGTTTGTTGTCGCAGCTTTCGTCGGTGCTCTTGCCGCAGGAGCACCCGATGCGCTCGCCGGTATCAGGGTTGACGCTGCCACAGGATTTCTGAAACTGGCCTCCTTTTTTCAGGAACATCTTGATGGCGATGCCTGCAATGGCGAGACCTACTAATATAATGGTGATGATGATGAGCTTAAGCATGATAAATAGTTGTTATGAATTTCAGAGCTAACAACCCGCTATGGGCTTTGTTTATTGCTTTAGTAAAATAAAAACAGGTCAGATTTCCCGACGCCGCAGCTCGTAGCAGATCAGGGCGGTGGCAATGGAAGCGTTTAAAGATTCCGGTCGTTCAGGGTGCCAGGCGGGGATGAAGAGCCGCTGCGTCAGCAATCTTTCCACCTCTGGCCGGATGCCATGCGATTCGCTGCCAATTACAAAAATGCCTTTTCCGGCAAAGTCCATTTTCGGCAGAGATTCACCAGCGAGCATGGCGCCAGTTACGGGAATGTGGTCAGGAAGCTGTTGCAAAAATTCGACGCTTTCCACATAAAAAACATTGACCCTGAAAAGCGCGCCCATCGTTGCCTGCACCACCTTTGGGTTGAACAATTCAACGGTATCCATCGAGCAAACTACATTTTTGAATCCAAACCAATCGGCTGTGCGCAATATGGTGCCCAGGTTGCCGGGATCGGAAATGCCATCGAGCATCACAACATAATCCTCCAGAATATCGGCGCCGGGAGCTGCCTCGGCAGGCATACGCACCACGGCAAGTACGCCGGGAGCAGTGGTAAAAGTTGTCAGGCGTGCGAGGTCTTTTTCGGGCGCCTCATGCAGCGGAACGTATTCCGGCACAAGTTTCGGGTTTTGGACGAGCCATTTTTCGGTGGCGATTACCTCCACAGTTTGCCAGGTGCTGTTGGCCAATTCTTCCATCATCCGCGTACCTTCAACGATGAACATCCGCTGCTGCTGCCGGTACTTTTTGTGATGCAACTGACGTATGAATTGTATTTTATTTTTGGAGAGCATCCTTTACTGATTGCGTGCGCGGCAAAATTAATGCAAAAAACCAGTGAAGCGTTTTATCTCTTCCCACCAAAATTTTTAGCCGTTTTATTGATCAAAATCACAACTCGAATGTTAGGAGAATTTTAGTTAAAACGATTAAGTTGACTACACATGTGGGTTTTTGCATATTTTTGTAGTCTAATATTGGATGCGATGACACGTAAAAAAATGAAAGATTTCATACAGATCACTGATAAACGGTAGTGTATCACAAAGTCGTTATTCAAGTCCTGCTTTACCGAAATAAAATGACAGCATTTGCTTTGAAACAGATTTAATTTATAATATTGCACCGCTATTAAAAAAGAAATCATCAGGTATTATTTGATTTTACGACATGTCAAAAAAAATAACGATTAAAAAAGGTTTCAACATTCCGCTGGCCGGAGAAGCCGAGAAAACCATCGCAGAGGTCGAGGCGGGGCATTACGCCATCAAGCCGATCGATTTTGTGGGTGTTTTTCCCAAGCCATTGGTACATGAGGGCGACAAGGTACAGGCCGGCAGCGAATTATTTTTTGATAAATACCGTGAGAACATCCGCTTTACTTCGCCGGTGAGCGGCACGGTAAAAGAGATCCGTCGTGGCGCCAAGCGTGTGCTGTTGGAGATCACCATCGAAGCTGACGGGGTGCAGGAATTTGTCGATTTTGGTAAAGCCAATCCCGGTAGTCTGAGTCGCGAAAAAGTAGAAGAAAAGATGCTCAAAAGCGGTGTTTGGCCTTTCATCCGGCAACGGCCTTATTCGATTATTGCCAACCCTGCCGACGATCCCAAAGCGATTTTTATTTCCGGTTTCGACACCCATCCGCTTGCTCCCGACTACAATATTATAGTAGAAGGCCAGGGCGCCGCTTTCCAAACCGGCCTCGACGCGCTGAAAAAGCTTACTACCGGCATCATCCATCTCAACCTGCAACAGGGCGCCACCTCTTCCGAAGTTTTTACCAACGCAAAGAATGTTCAGATCAACTGGTTTGCCGGGCCGCACCCCGCAGGAAATGTTGGCACACAAATCAACAAAATTGATCCTGTTAACAAGGGTGAAGTGGTATGGCATCTGCGTCCGCAGGAAGTCATCACCATAGGCCGGCTTTTTCTCGAAGGCCGCTTCAACGCCGAACGCATCATCGCCCTTACGGGTTCGGAAGTTCTCAAGCCGCGCTACATCCGCACGCGCCTGGGCGCCACCATCGCCGGCATGGTTCGTAACAACGTGAATGCCGGCAAAGTGCGCTACATCAGTGGAAATGCACTAACCGGCCGCATGATCGACAGCATCGGCTTCATTGGCTTTTATGATTCACAGGTTACCGTATTACCCGAAGGTGACTATTACGAATTTTTAGGATGGGCGTTGCCCGGATTCGGAAAATTTAGTTTCTCGGATGCTTTTCCTAATTTCCTTAACGGAAAAAGCAAAAAATACCAACTCGATACCAACATGCATGGTGGCCATCGTGCCTTTGTGATGACAGGACGCATGGAGAAGGTTTTTCCTTTCGACATCTACCCGTTGCAACTCATCAAATCCATCATGGTAGAAGATATCGATGAGATGGAGAAACTGGGCATTTACGAGGTGGATGAAGAGGATTTTGCTTTGATCGAATACATCGACACCTCCAAAACCGAAATTCAGACCATCGTGCGCCAGGGCATCGACCTGATGAGAAAAGAAATGAGCTAACGAATAAATAAATTGTAGATAATGAATGGCTTAAGAAAATTTATTGATAACATCAAACCGCAATTCGAAAAGGGCGGCCGGTTTTCATACCTGCACAGCACCTTCGATGCTTTTGAGACTTTCCTTTTTGTGCCCAACCTCACCACCCGCAGAGGCAGTCATATCCGCGACTACATCGACATGAAACGTACGATGAGTTTTGTGGTGATAGCGCTGATCCCCACATTGCTTTTTGGGATGTGGAATGTAGGATTCCAGCATTTTCTGTCGATGGGCGAATCGGCTACATTGTGGGAGAACTTCTGGTTTGGATTCGTCAAAGTGCTGCCCATCGTGGTAGTATCGTACGCTGTGGGTCTGGGTATCGAATTTATTTTTGCACAGATACGCGGCCACGAGGTTAACGAAGGTTTTTTGGTCTCCGGAATGCTCATCCCGTTGGTGCTTCCGCCCGAAGTGCCGTTGTGGATGGTGGCATTGGCTACAGCTTTTGCCGTAATTATCGGCAAGGAGGTTTTTGGTGGCACCGGCATGAACTTACTCAATCCTGCGCTGACGGCACGTGCTTTTTTGTTTTTTGCCTATCCGCAGGATATGTCGGGCGACAAAGTGTGGATAGCCGAGCATGGCGACGCCATGTCGGGAGCCACCCCATTGGGCAACCTGCTCACAAATCAGCCGCTTACTACTTCTGCCTCCGACATGTTCTGGGGGTTCATTCCGGGTTCCATTGGCGAAACCTCCACCTTCCTGATCCTGCTCGGAGCGCTGTTTCTCATCATCACAGGTGTAGGAAGCTGGCGCATCATCGTATCGGTATTTGCCGGCGGCTTTGGCCTGGCAGCCTTATTCTGGGCTATTGCTCCTTACATAGCTCCCGACAATGCTTACATGGCGCTCCAGCCGTGGTATCATCTCATCATGGGCGGCTTTGCCTTTGGCGCGGTGTATATGGCTACCGATCCGGTGACAGCTTCACAAACCAACCGCGGCAAGTGGATTTACGGCGTGCTGATCGGGGTGATGGCGGTACTCATCCGCGTGCTCAACCCGGCCTATCCCGAGGGCATGATGCTGGCCATCCTGCTGCTCAACGTCTTTGCACCACTTATCGACCATTACGTGGTGGAAGGCAACATTAAGAAACGCCTGAAACGTATTCCGGTGAAAGCCTGACCGCAGGAACTATAATTTGTAAATTATCAGTATTAAAAAAAAGATCAGATTATGTTTTCAAACAAATATATTTTCACCTACGCCTCTGTGATGGTTATCCTGGTGGCCGCCATCCTCTCGTCGGCTTCGATGCTGCTCAAGCCCTACCAGGAGGCCAATGTGAAGGCCGAAAAAATCCAGGGTATTCTGGCTTCGGCCAATGTAACTACCGATCGCGAGCATGCAGCAAACACTTATCAGCAGCACATCGTAGAGGAGCTGGCAGTAGATTCGGAGGGCAACGTGGTGAGCCGCTACCGCAACGACTCGTTGATAGAAGGCGACGTTCGCCCTTTCGACATCGACATAAAAGAAGCGCTTATGCGCAATCAGGCCATAAAACTTGGTGAATCCGCCGAAGCACCTTTGTGGCCTGTTTTCGTGCTCGAAAAAGACGACGAAAAATATTACATCGTGCCGGTGCGCGGTGTCGGTTTGTGGGGACCCATCTGGGGAAACATCGCTTTTGAGAGTGATTTCAACACCATCGCCGGCGCTACCTTCGACCACAAGGGAGAAACTCCCGGACTGGGTGCCGAAATCAACACCTCCTGGTTTGAAGACGAATTCAAAGGAAAAACAATCTTCGACGAGCAGGGCAAATTCGTCTCGGTAAATGTGGTAAAAGGCGGAGCGGGAGAAAATGCACCGCATGCCGTCGACGCCATTTCAGGTGGTACCATCACCAGCAACGGCGTTAAAGATATGCTCCTCACAGGCCTGGATAACTATGTTCCTTACATCAAGAAAAACAACAACAATGAGTAACAGAGAACCACTATTTTCAGCTAAAAACCGGCGGCTGCTAACAACACCGCTTGGAAAGGAAAATCCCATCACCATTCAGGTGCTCGGCATCTGCTCAGCACTTGCGGTAACCGTAAAACTCGAGCCGGCCTTTGTAATGACTATTTCGGTAATTGCAGTGCTTGCCATTGGCAACGTGCTGATATCGCTGCTGCGCAAAACCATTGCGCCGCGTATCCGAATTATCGTGCAACTGGTAGTAATTGCCTCGCTTGTAATTCTTGTAGATCAGGTGCTGAAAGCTTTTGTGTACGACGTCAGCAAGCAGCTCTCGGTATTCGTGGGTCTTATCATCACCAACTGCATCATCATGGGACGTTTCGAGGCTTTTGCCATGAGCAACAAGCCGTGGCCCTCGTTTCTCGATGGCGTGGGCAACGCTGCCGGATATGGCATCATCCTGATTATCGTGGCCTTTTTCCGCGAGCTGCTTGGCTCCGGTTCCATTTGGGGTTACCAGGTAGTTCCCGAAGTATTTTACGACTGGGGCTACAAGGACAATGGTCTGATGATATTACCGCCGGGGGCGCTTATCGTTATTGGTATCATTATCTGGGTGCAGCGCAGCCGCGATAAATCACTCGTCGAAGAGAATTAACAACAGTCATGATTTTTATTTGCTAAAATATTTTTAAAGATAACGATCGAAAAAATCATCATAATGGAAAATCTGATCAGCATATTTGTAAAATCCATCTTTGTCGACAACATGATTTTCGCCTACTTCCTGGGGATGTGCTCCTATCTGGCAGTGTCAAAAACAGTGAAGACATCCGTAGGGCTTGGCGTAGCCGTGATATTTGTATTGGGCATCACCGTGCCGGTCGACTATCTCCTCAACAAGTACCTGCTGGTACCGGGAGCATTGTCGTGGCTTAGCCCCGAGCTGGCCGACGTCGACCTTAGCTTTTTGAGTTTCATCATGTTTATTGCTGTCATCGCATCCATGGTGCAACTGGTAGAGATGGTGATTGAGAAATTTTCGCCGGCCTTGTATTCGTCGTTGGGAATCTTTCTGCCGCTTATTGCCGTAAACTGCGCCATACTTGGTGGCTCCCTGTTTATGCAGGAGCGCGATTACGCCAACATTGCCGAGGCTACCTCTTTCGGGCTGGGTTCGGGCGTGGGCTGGTTTCTGGCTATCGTAGGCATTGCCGCCATACGCGAAAAGATACGATACAGCAACGTGCCGGCGCCATTGCGCGGACTGGGCATCACCTTTATCATCACCGGGCTGATGGGCATTGCTTTTATGAGCTTTATGGGTATCAAGCTGTAACAATGCATAAAAGTTTTTTATTAATAAAATAATGATAACGTATAAAATAGTTATGAATATGATATTAGCAACCGGAATTGGTGGGGTGATGGGTATCAGCATCGCCATCTTCCTGGCCATCATCATCCTGCTGGTGGGCATCCTGCTCTTTGCACGCAAAAAACTGATGCCCCAGGGCAAGGTAAACATCACCATCAACGACGAGAAAGAACTCGAAGTCGACCCGGGCAGCACCCTGCTCTCTACGCTCTCCAACCACGATATCTACCTGCCCTCGGCATGTGGCGGCGGCGGCACCTGCGCCATGTGCAAATGTCAGGTGCTCGAAGGCGGCGGCAGCATATTGCCTACCGAGGTGGGGTATTTTACACGCAAAGAACAAATGAACCATTGGCGCCTGGGCTGCCAGGTGAAGGTGCGCGAAGACTTGAAAATACACGTGCCGCCCGAAATATTTGGTATTAAAAAATGGGAATGCGAAGTGGTTTCTAATAAAAATGTAGCCACTTTTATCAAAGAGTTTGTGGTGAGATTGCCCAAAGGCGAAAACCTCGACTTCAAATCGGGTGGCTACATCCAGATCGACGTGCCGCCTATCGAAGTGGATTTTAAAGATATGGAGGTAGCCGAAAAATACCGCGGTGAGTGGGACAAATTCAAGATGTGGGATTTGAAGATGAAAAATTCAGAGCCGATCTTCAGAGCTTACTCCATGGCCAACCATCCTGCCGAAGGCAACATAGTGATGCTCAACATCCGCATCGCAACACCTCCCTTCGATCGTAAAGCGGGGGGATTTATGAAAGTAAACCCCGGCATCTGTTCGTCCTACATCTTCTCGCGCAAGCCCGGCGACAAGGTGACCATATCAGGCCCTTACGGCGAATTTTTTATAAAACCTACCAACAAAGAGATGATGTTTATCGGCGGCGGTGCTGGCATGGCGCCCATGCGTTCGCATATTTTCCATCTTTTCTACACCGAAAAAACCAAACGCAAAGCTACATTCTGGTATGGTGGCCGCTCGCTGCGGGAACTTTTTTATGTAGATCAGTTTGAGCAGATTGCCAAAGAAAACGACAATTTCTCCTTTAATATCGCGCTGTCGGAACCACTCAAAGAAGACAACTGGAGTGGCTACACCGGATTTATCCATCAGGTAATCCTGGATAATTATCTGAAAACCCATCCCGAACCCGAAGAGATCGAATACTACATCTGTGGCCCGCCCATGATGAACGCTGCCGTTATAAAAATGCTCGACGACTACGGCGTGCCGGAAGAGAACATCGCTTTCGACGACTTTGGAGGGTAGGAAGTAGAGGTTAGAAATTAGAAGGAAGAAGTTAGAAAATTTAAGTTGAGACTACTGGAGAGGCTGTAAATGGCCTCTCTTTTTTTTGCTCGCTGATGTGGTGATGTGATGATGTGGTGATGCGGTGATGTGCTGATGTGCTGATGTGATGATGTGATGATGTGCTGATGTGATGATGTGCTGATGTGATGATGTGCTGATGTGCTGATTTGGTGATGTGTTGATGTGTTGATGTGTTGATTTGTTGATGTGATGATATGATGATTTGTTGATGTGGTGATTTGTTGATGTGATGATTTGTTGATGTGATGATTTGCTAATGTGATGATTTAGAATTGGGTTTAAATTTTGAGATTTGTAAATTCAGAACTCCTGACCTGTTTGTTGGTTTTCAGTTATTTAAATATACTCAGTCGTAATTTGACTTGTCGCAAAAAGTAAATTATTACCACTAAAACCCCCAACTGATATTTTTCTAATGGAATGAATAGGTTTATTAGATTCCTCACTTCGTCGGAAAGACAATGGCTGGGGTGAAGTGGAGGGAGGTGGGATCGGGTGCGCAGCGCCCGATCCCACCTCCCCATTTCCGCAACAATTCGTGTCATTTCGACCAAATTTGCATAGCAAATTTGAAAGGAGAAATCTAAAAATCGCGACATGATATTTACGCTGGATCAGGAGTTCTCAAATTAACATGCATTTACTTTCAGTACCGGATTAGCATAGTAGCGACGCTATTGCGGAGTAAAATATCAACAACACAATCCAAGACTTTGTATGGACGACAAAGACTTTGTAGGAACGGCACCATTAATAATTAGTGACTGTCTGTTTAGTCCGTCCATAAGGTCGATGCTTTGAATTGCCCCGGGTTAAAATCCGGGGAAAATAAGCCTGGCATTAACTCCCCTGCGATTCCGCCACGCTTTAGGCGTGGCGGAATCGCAGGGGAGTTTTCAATTTTCCAATTTAATACCGCCCTAAAGGACGGGGCAATTCATAATTCAAATAACTTACTTTAAAGACAGTCACTAATTTGATTTCCTAAAAAGTCCGGAAAGTTCTAAGCAAACCAGGCAAAAAAAAGGCAAACTGTCGATGCAGTCTGCCTTCTTTCTTTGGTTCTGGGCACTTAGCGCCAGGGAAAAAGAAATCCTTAGCCCCTAATCCTTCTTACCGATTGCTTTAGGATTTTAAAACCTGCAATCATGCGTTCTTAGCTGTTTATTCTTGCATAATATCACCCAGTTTATTGTTAAAGAAAGTGTTGTTATTTTGGGTAAGGTTTGCATCCCCGGGAGAACTATGTATTCCCCAGGTTTCGCTATCGGAAATGGTGCTGTTGACAATAGTGAGCTGTGAGCCTGGTGTAGAACCGAATAGGTGTATGTTGCCTCCCAGTCCGTTAACATCACCACCGTGGCGGATGATTACGCCATCCATTTTATTGAGTGGGGATGGTGATTGGATGGTTATGCCCACCCAGGCACCCTGAGCTGCAACTAATCCTTCAAAGGTTATCGGGTCACTGTCTGCGATTGCGATAATAGCTGCATCAGCATTTATTCCCATACGCAAACCCTTGTCGAACCGGCAGGTAACTCCCGATTCAAAAGTTACATCCGCTTTCAGGTGAAAACTACTGTAAACATGGTAGGGGAGTCCGGCAAATACCACTGTCCCTGAGGTGTTGAAGTCAGTAGCGGTACCACCAGCAAGCTCGATGGCCTGAATGCCATTGTTTTCAAAAACCGAGTTTTTATCCAACACATACGTGTTCATTGCTCCAAAACGTATGGGAGCAGCCGCATTGTCGCTAAAATTATTGTTGGAAAATTCGGTAATGATTCCAGTATCGCCATCAACATATAACCCATATCCATCGGAATGAGCTATTGTGGTGTTCTTGATACTGATTCTGGTATCTTTATTACTTTGAAGAAACAAAGCTGTTTTTTGACCGCTTTGTTCACTACTGCCGGCATGCAATATTTGTACAAAATTGAGTTTATTATTTACATTATTGGAAGCTATATGAAGGGTTTTCCAGCTTCCTTTCACCTTATCCATACCACGGAATATGATGTTTTTATCAGCAGTCCCTTCGGCACTCAGAAAAGCACTGTTACCAATAATTCGAAATCTCACATCAGCCCCACTTTCGATAACTACGCCCGGTTCAAGGGTTACACCCGCATTTATTTCGATGCTTTTGGGAGCATAGTAATCAGGGTAATCTTCATTATCGAAAAGATCGGGATAAACCGTATTGGAACTGATGGAGGTGGGCAATACCCCTCCAATGTATAGTATTAAAATACCTGTATCGGATTTGTCCTGTCCGTTGCTTGCAGTGATTTCCACTTTGTACAAGCCGGCAATATCGGTGGTGAATGATGCAGAGGTAGTGCCAATTTCCTGTATTTCGGGAGATGAATTATCAGGTGATTCAATCATCGTCCAGGTCAGGGTAATGTCGTTACCATCAGGATTTGTTACGGTAACATTCATTGGGTAGGTTTCGCCGGTCATCCCGATGATATCATCCCCTATTTCGAGGGTCGGTTTTTGGCTATCCGGTTCGCTATCATCCTTTTCACAGGATGTGATAAATAAAAAGGAGGCCAACAAAGTGGCCGAAAACAAAAATTTAGTCAAATTTTTCATGGATTGGTTTAATTTTAGATTTTAAATTAATAATTAGTTTTTTACTGTCATACATTTACTCTTTACTGGGAAAAGCAACTTGTTAAGGGAGATTGTTTTGAATTGTTTTTAGAAAACCTTGCTTTATTTTGTGCGTTTCCAGCAGATGGTTTAACCAACAGAATAGGGTTGGAATGGTTCAAAAAACACAAATATCTTAAATACACAGGCTGATGTGCTGATGTGATGATGTGCTGATGTGGGGATGTGTTGATTTGGTGATGAGTTGAATTTCAATTGGTTTACTTTCCATATCTCCGACTTTCGAGCGTCCACAGGACCTCGAAACGTCAGCGCGGGGCGAAGGGCGCAGGGCGCGAAGCGAAAGATTAGCGCCATAGGCGAGACACACCGCATGATTTGCTGATGTGATGATGTGATGATGTGCTGATGTGGTGATGTGTTGATGTGCTGATGAGATGATGTGCTGATGTGTTGATGTGTTGATGAGTTGATGAGTTGAATTTCAATTGGTTTACTTTCCATACCTACGACTTTCGAGCGTCCGCAGGACCTCGAAACGTCAGCGTGGGGCGAAGGGCGCAGGGCGCGAAGTGAAAGATTAGCGCCATAGGCGCGACACTATGGTAGGACGAAGCTCAAGCACAAACAAAAGCGCCATAGGCGCGACACTCCGCATGATTTGCTGATGTGATGATGTGATGATTTGCTGATGTGATGATGTGCTGATGTGATGATGTGATGATGTGCTGATGTGATGATGTGCTGATGTGTTGATGTGTTGATGTGTTGATGTGTTGATGTGTTGATGTGTTGATGAGTTGAATTTCAATTGGTTTACTTTCCATACCTCTCAGCGTGGGGCGAATGGCGCAGGGCGCGAAGCGAAAGATTAGCGCCATAGGCGCGACACTCCGGATGATTTGGTGATGTGATGATGTGCTGATGCGCTGAGGTGTTGATGTGATGATTTGGAACCTGGAACCTGGAATTTGGTTTTTATTTAGATCACCTTCTTCCGCCAGTTGCTGTACTTTAGGTAATACCACGAGCTGACGCCGATGACGGTATAATAAAGAAACTCCGAGGTCCAGATAAACGGTAATGACGCATTGAAGGCGTAGGAGAGCATCATTACATAAATAATATAAATGCTAATAGTTGCGGTTTCGATGGCCAGAGCGCTGCGGGTGTTGGCAGTTCCTGAAACACCACTAAACCAGTTGATGGAAACCGACATTGGAATGATGGCGGCAAGCACCACCATCAGCACAGGTTTAGAATCGGCGATGAGCGCCGGGTCGTCGGTATAGATGCGGATGAGCAAATCGGGAATGAGCAAAGCCAAAGCGAGCACCACAAACGAAAAAGCCATACTCATCCGGTTTACTTTATGTATGATCGGGATGACGGCATTGTGGTGGTTTTCGCCGATGGCATTGCTCACCAGCGTATTTACCAGGGTGCTGAACGACCAAATGTGAATCATCAAAAGGGTGTAGAGACTTCGGATGATGTTGGAGACGGCAAGTGGTCGCTCGCCCAGATGCTCGATGACCAGGAAAAACATAAACCAGGCAGCTATCGAAACAAAATTTTGAAGCATGATAAAAACCGAGAGGTTCCAGGTGCGTCGGATAATACCTCCATCGAATCGCGGCAAACGGAACACATGATATTTGCGGCTTGACTTGCTGCCCAGGATGGCAACGATGAAAAACAATGCTGCAACTCCTTCGGAAATCACCGATGCCAGTGCAGCGCCGGAGATGCCCATTTTCGGAAAACCAAAATGTCCGAATATCAGCACATAGTCGAGCGAAATGTTGACGATGGCCATGATGGCTGCGCTGGTTCCCAACAAGCCGGTGCGTGTGGTGCCTACCAGAAAAGCACGAAAAGCCACGTTGGTAAAGGCAAACAGGATCCCCCAAATCCGGTAATCGAGGTAGTCGATGGATGCTTTGTAAATTTCCGGCGACGAGATGAAGGCATCAAGAAACGCTGGCGCAAAAAACCATATCAGCACGATAAGCAGCGCGCTCATCGCCACAAAAATGTAGATGGTGTGGTAGAAGATGCGGCCCACCTGCTTGTAATTTCTTTCGCCATTACGGCGCGCCATAAGTATCTGCGCTCCGTTGCCAAAGCCAAAGCCCAGCATAAAAATCCAATAGTAAAACAAACCACCGATAGCCGAAGCGCCCAGCTCTATCTCGCCCACCCTGCCCAAAAAAGCAGTGTCGATGACAGCGATTAGATTTTGCGCCAGCAAGCTAAGTATGATCGGATACGAAAGGTTCCATATCTTTCGGTACGAAGGAACCGAGGCTAAGGGCAATTTATTTTGGCTGAAAAGTTTCAAAAAATGAGTAGCTATTAAAAACCAGTTGCAATATTAACATCTTACAAAACAAGAAATCTAAATTTTATTGCCGCAAGGCGACCAATAGCGTATTATTGTAAGATTTCCCACGGCGGTGGTGAAGGTTTTTGTTGCTCCCGAATTAACACAAATTATTTTTTTCGTCTCTATTAGTTAGTGTCACCCCGCCTCTCGCTGGGATTGCCTTTGGCAATCCCAGCGAGAGGCGGGGTGTTAAAACAACTCCTCATTTCAATCCCAGGCATAAATGCCTGGGCTACGGATTTCATCTGGGATATGGATTTCCTCAATAACCATTACTTTAAAGACACACACTATTTAGCACATTTCGCAGATCCCTTTTCGCGAAAGCGGCCTTACCTTTTCCAGAACACCGGTGAGAACAAGATGAGTACCGTAAAGAGTTCGAGGCGCCCCAAGAGCATCAGAAACGAAAGAAACCATTTTCCGAAGCCCGGAATTTCCGAGTAATTCCCCACGGGGCCTACGGAGCCAATGCCCGGCCCTATGTTGCCTAAAGTTGCAGCTGTAGAGCCAATGGCTGTTTCAAAATCGAGTCCCAGCAGCGACATCACAAAAGTGCCGATAGCAAAAATGATGATGTAGATCAGGAAAAAGGCCAGCACGTTGAAGATGATGTCCTGCGAAACGGGCCGGCCATTCATGCGCACAGGAATAACGGCCTGGGGGTGCATCAGCCGTTTTAGTTCCAGAAAGCTGTTTTTGAACAGCAGCAACTGCCGCACCACCTTGATGCCGCCACCCGTAGAGCCAGCGCTGCCGCCAACAAACATCAGCATAAAAACCAGAAACCACAAGGCTCCCGGCCACATCAGGTAGTCGGCGGTGATAAAACCTGTGGTGGTGATGATAGAGGCTACGGTGAAGATGCTGTCGCGAAAAGCCTGCTCAACATCGCTGCCCAGGTTGCTCAATATCAGTGCGACGGCAATGGTGAAGGAGGTAATTAAAATGGTGAAGATATAATAACGGTATTCTTCGTTGCGCCAGATATCCTTAATGCGGCCGTGCAGCGCAAGATAGTGTAGTGTGAAGTTGGTGCCGGCCAGGATCATAAAAATGGCGATGACGTACTGTATGTACGGCGAAAATCCGGCTACGCTGGCGTTTCTGGTAGAGAAGCCGCCGGTGGCCATGGTGCCGAAAGCGTGGCAGATGCCATCGAAAAAGTTCATGCCTCCCAGCATCAGCAGCACCGTCTCTACGATGGTCAGCAGCACATAGATACCCCAAAGGCGCTTGGCGGTTTGTGTGATGCGCGGACGCAGCTTGTCGGGAGTGGGGCCGGGCACCTCGGCGATGAAAAGCTGCATGCCGCCGATGCCCAGAAAAGGCAGGATGGCAAGCGACAGCACAATGATGCCCATGCCGCCGATCCAATGGGTAGTAGAGCGCCAGAAAAGCAGCCCTTCGGGCATGGCCTCCACATCGATAAGGATGGTGGCTCCGGTGGTGGTAAATCCGGAGATGGTCTCAAAAAAAGCATCAGTATACGATGGGATGCAGCCACTGACTACAAAAGGCAAAGCCCCAAAAAGCGAAATGACTACCCAGGCAGTAGAGACGATGATGTAACCTTCGCGCTTGCCAATGACTTTGCTCGCATCTTTTCCGGGAATAAAATACAGCAGCAATCCCACCAATAGTGTGAAGAAAGCACTTATGGCGATAGACCAGAATTCGTGCAGACCATCGACAAAGCTCCACACAAAAGCTTCCTGGCCGCCATAATACGCCGAGAACCCCAAAGCCGTGGCCATAAAGACAGCTTCGATGATGAGCAGTATGCCCAGGATGCGAACGATGATGTCGAAATTTATTTTCCTGCTGCGGGCCATCGCCGTTAGTTAAAAAGTTTGTCGATTTTTGGCACCGCCGAGGGCAGCGAGAACACCACCACTTTATCGCCTTCCCGGATGCGGAAATTTCCCACGGCGATGTAGCTCTCTTCGCCCCGCACAATGCCGCCGATGATAGCTTTTTCAGGAAACCGAAGCTTGCGGATAGGTTTTTTTGTCACTTCCGAGTCGGCTTTCACCACAAATTCATACACTTCGGCATCGATGCCATGCAGAACTTTTGACGAGGCCACCTCCGAACCCATCGTAAAACGGGCGATGTAACTGGCTGTAATTATTTTTTTATTAATAATGGTGTCGATGCCAATATTTTGGGAGATGTCGATGTAGTCGATATTTTCGACCAGTGCGATGGTCTTTTTTACGCCAAACTTGCGGGCATGCAGGCAGGTGAGGATGTTGGTTTCGCTGTTGTTGGTCACGGCAATAAAAGCGTCCATGTCTTCGATGCCTTCGTCTTGCAGCAATTCTATGTCGCGTGCGTCGCCATTTATTACCAGCACATCGTCCAATTCGTTGCTTAAGAGGATGCTTTTTTCGCGGTCTATTTCCAACAGCTTCAGGTCGTAAACATTTTGCAGGCGTGTGGCAGTTTTGCGGCCAATGCGCCCACCCCCGGCAATCATCACTTTATTAATGTCGTATTCTATTTTCCCGCCCAGATTCAGCAACGTCTTGATGCCATCGGGGCGCGTTATTACGTAGGCCAGGTCGCCAACTTTAAACGTGTCGTTGCCACGAGGGATGATGGTTTGCGAATTGCGATGGATGGCTACGGCTCTGAAATCGAGGTACGGGAACTCCGAGGCGATGTTGTCGAGGGTTTTGCCCACCACCTTTGCGTTTTCGTCAAGTTTGATGAGAAAGAGGATAAGCTTGCCGCCCGAAAAACCAAAAGTCTCGGTGGCGCCGGTTTGTTCGAGCAGGTTCACGATTTCTTCGGCGGCCAGCCTTTCGGGGCATACCAGATAATCCACGCCCAGCGACTTGAAAAGCTCGCAGTTTTTAGGCTCCAGGTATTCGGTGTTGTTCACGCGGGCTATGGTGCGTTTGGCGCCGAGCTTCTTGCCGATGATTGCCGTCATCAGGTTGATTTGCTCGTCGTGTACCACGGAGATAAGCAGGTCGGCGCGCCTTACGTTGGCGCGTTCCAGCACCCCGATGTGGGTGCTGTCGCCAGGGATAGTCATCAGGTCGGTGTGCGCTTCGATGAGCTTGAGCAGATCGCTGTTGGGATCTACCACAGTAATGTCATGATTTTCGCCCACCAGCAACTTTGCCAGGTGAAACCCAACCTCGCCGTCGCCGGCTATTATGATGTTCATTTTTTTCATAGAATACAGCCTGCGAAATTATATCTTTTAACAACACAAAGAAACAGAAGTTGATTTGTCATTTTGTCTCCCCGCCCCTTTATTTCAAACCCAGGCATAAATGCCTGGGCTACGGATTTGATAGAAATTAATCAGACAGCGCGTGACCCATTCACGCAAAACATTTGGCGAACGCCCTTCGCCATTTCGGTCAATCTAATTTTGATGAATGTGATAATTTGAGGTCGCAAATTGTGACTTTAAAAATTGATAGTAATAAAATAAACTGAGGTCACAAAATGTTACCTCAAAGGAACATGGAGGCAGAAGATATCTTCCTTATGCTTTTACTGAACAAGGAGTAGCAATGCTTACAGGTGTTATTAGAAGCGATGTTGCTATTGAAATGAGTATTAAGATTATGACTGCCTTTGTTGAAATGAGAAAATTTATTTCAAATAATGCACTGCTTTTTGAAAGAATTGATTCAATTGAAACTCGTCAACTACTGTATCAAAATGAAGCCAATGAAAAGTTTAATCAACTTTTTAATGCACTTCAAAATAATAATGAAAGTAAAAAAGAAAGCATCTTTTTCGATAAACTATCAGAACTAAAAGAATTGCTACTTTCGAAATTAGCATCAATAGAAAATTAAATGGAAACCCGAAAACGCGTATTATGAAATTAAAAAAATTCATACAAAGCAACGCGTGGCTAAGCGTTGAAGCAATATTATTGCAATTGTATCCCGATGAAGAAAAAAACATTTCGGGATACAAAAAAGTATTTGAAGAGCTTTTATTTATGCATCCCGAAGATTCAGAAATTTCAATTGTGGTAGCCCATCAAAAAGACGATTATGATGGAGAAGAATATGTAAATGTTTCGGGAAAATATGCTAATCCGAAAAGTGAAGAGGAAGAATTTTCGCAATCTATTGAGTTTACACCCTGGAACAAATGGTTAGGAATGGAGATTAGCCAGGAAAGTTTACAGCATTTTTCTGAATTGGAAATCATTTCGCATTGCTTGTACGAAATGACCTTTGTAGGTTTTGAAGAAGAGGAAATACAAAAAGAGCTTAACAGCCTGGAGAAAAGTATTGAAGAGTATAAAAACATGACCGATGAAGAGAAAAAGGCAAATACAATTTCGCTTGAGGAACTTTTGAAAGATTTGGAAAATGATGAAAGTGAAGAGAACTAAAACAAAATGAAGCAAAAATCAAAAAAAAACTAAAAGGTAAATAATGGATAAGTATTTAGGCGACCTGGCAAAATCTATTGTTGCCCTGCAAAAAGAGGCAGTTAAACAGACTTTATTGGTTTACAAACCGAAAGTTGAAATATTAATAAATTCCAACAGCAGCGACAAAAATGCAATTGAACATACATTGGATGCGCTCTGCGAGGTTGCTTTTGACAATGAAGTGTTACTTTTGTTCAAAAAACTATGTCGTTATTATTACAATGTTGACCTGGTGGCAACTGCACAACAGATACAATTTTACAGGGAAATGTGGGACAACGAAGAAAAATAAAGAAAATGCCCGAACAGCAAAACATAGAGTACAAGCAAATATGGCACGACGATTACCTGAAATGGGTTTGTGGTTTTGCTAATGCTATCGGGGGAACGATTTACATTGGCATTGACGACAAAGGAAATGTAACTCACCTGGCCGATTATGCAAAACTTCCGGAAGATATTCCCAATAAAATCCGCAATGCTATGGGGATTATCTGTGATGTGCAGTTGGAGGATAAACAGGGCAAGAAATATATTTCTATCAAAGTCAATCCCTATTCTGTGGCAGTTTCGTTAAGGGGCAGATATTATTATCGCATGGGTAGCACAAAAATTGAATTAACAGGCGTTGAAAACGATGAATATCCTGGTGCAGCCCTTCGTGAAATGCTTGCTCTAAATAAAGCTCTACGAGTTACTGATGAAGGTGGAGCAATAGGTGGTGCAATTGAACAATTTGTAACTAAGTTCGGAACATTGGCTTCCCGAAAAATGACAGATAGCGAGAAGAACAAAGAGATTTTATCGAATAATTCCGGTTTGTTTTTGGAGTATTTCCGGTCTGTTTTTGGGATAAATTCGGAAAGGTTCGGAAAGGTTCGGAAAAGAGTTCGGAAAGACTCCAGGAAAGCTTCAGGAAAGCCTTTGCCAAACTGGTTTTTATTACTCGAATTGATAACCATTTACCCAAATGTAATTGCGGATGATATTTCTCAAATTATCCGCATATCCGAAAGAACTTTTTATAAGAAATTTTAATGCATTGCAGGAAAAGAAACTGATTGAAAGAATAGGTGAAGAAAAGAGGGTTTCTGGTAAATATTAAAACAGGAAAATGCATTCTGAAAGAGCTATGTGTAAAATATGACTTCAAATATCCCGAAGACAAAATGATTGAATCGGCAAAAATCGTAAAGGAATTGGTTGACGGACAAGCCAAATTCCCTGACTGGAACAAGCGTGGCGACATTAAATCCGCTCTAAAGGTTGGACTCATTCTCTTGCTCGACGAGTTTGGTTATCCGCCAGTAGAAAGAGATGAAGTTTATGTGGAAATTTTTGAGCAAGCAGAAAACTTTAAGAAACACCAAAACTAATTTTTAACACCGAAAAGTGATTCGATAAATTTGGACTTTGATACGATGAAAAAAAGATTTGCCAACCAGTTGCCTTTTATAATTATAACCTTAGCGGGGATGGCCATTGTGGCTTCATTTTATGGCAGGGTTTTGTTAAACCCCAACGAGATCATTTTTAGCGACAGCGGCGACGGAATAAAAAACTATTTTACCTATGCCTATCACATCAGGCACGACAGTACCTTTACCAGCGTAGAGGGGATGAACTATCCGTACGGGGAGAATTATCTCTACACCGACTGCCACCCGATATTGGCAAACACATTCAAATTATTATCGGCCCAGGCACCCTTTTTCACAACGCATGCTGTCGGGATTTTGAATCTCCTGATGATCCTGTCGGTTTTTTTCACTTTTGTAATTACTTATCTTCTGCTGGTCGAGCTAAAAGTAAACAGATGGATGAGCGTGTTTTTCAGTATCAGCATCACCTTGCTGGCTCCACAAATATTTCGGATGGGCGGCCACCAGGCTTTATCATACAGTGTGGCCATTCCACTGTCGTGGCTCATTACCTTAAAGATCCTGAAAAACCCGCGCAAAATCTACCTTGTCCTGCTCTTCTTAAACAATATCTTTTGGATGTTTATCCATGCCTACCTGGGCATCATTGTAATTTCATTTCTATTCTCGATTTGGCTTTTGCGGCTATTGTTGGACAGGCAAAGGCGCGAAAAGCTCATCGGCTACAGCATGCTCGTACTGGCGATAGTGCTGCCGGTTATTTTGTTTTATGCGTATGCTGCCCTCACCGATACGCATGCCGGAAGAACCAATAATCCTTCAGGTTTTTTTCTTTACAATGCCGAGTTTGACGATGTTTTGATACCCCATGACAAGCCCTTTGGCCCGCTGCTGAATCGATGGACCGGCGGAATTATCAAATTGCAGTGGGAAGCCTGGGGATATATGGGCCTTTTCAACAGCCTGCTTTTTATTGCTTTGGTGATCATGTCATTATCGGCCATTTTTAATAAAAAAACAAAGGCTTTACTAAAAACCGTTTTCGACAACCGAGCCTTAAATATTTCATTATTTGCATCAATGGTTGTGCTTTTGTTTGCGTTGGGGATACCATTCAAGCAATTTCCAAAACTGCTCGACTGGCTGCCCATATTTAAACAGTTCAGAGCAACAGGCCGGTTTGTATGGCCGTTCTATTTTGCTTTTACATCTTTTGCAGCCTATGTTTTCCAAACAAAAATTTTAGGTATTAAAAATAAAAGGAAGCGGGTTTTCGGGATATTATTTCTTGCTTTGCTACTTGCGACAAGCTATGTCGAGGGATTCTATTATCACAAAAGGGTTGCAGAAAGCATCTCAAAAACGCCTAATTTATTTAATGAGGATTTGTTGACCGAAGAATTTACAGAATCCATCGCCCGCATTAACCCCGACGATTATCAGGCCATAATATCTTTCCCGTTCTATTATCAGGGTTCTGAGACATATAGCCGCCCGCGAAATGACGAAGCTGTCCGCAACTCCCTCATCTTCTCTTACCATACCGGAATCCCAAACGTGTGTGCAAATTTGACGCGCACCTCCATCGAGGAAAGCAAAAGGATAGTTCAGATAGTTACGCCCAATTATTATCCCAAAAAAATTACCAACGACCTTCCCGGCAAAAAGCCATTTCTTATCGTAAAATCAGGAAATAGCTTTACGCAATACGAACAAGCGATTATCGCAAAAGGAAGCCCCATTTATAAAAATGAAAGTTTCGAATTGTTGCACATCGAATTCGAAGATTTATTCAGCGATGACAGAAGCAAGGTGATCAACGATTTTCAGGAAAAGCTGCCCACCCTTGCCAGGCAGGATGCTTTTTATGTTACCAGGCCAGGCTCCGTGCTTTACTACAACAGCTTTGAAAACACGCGCTCCGACACTACCTTCAGAGGGCGGGGTAGTTTTAAGTCAATAAAAAAAGGGAAGAACATTTTCGCGGAGTTCCCTCCCAATACCTTTCGGAGTGATAAAGAATATCACTTCAGCATGTGGATGTTTAATGGTGAGCCGGATGCATTGAATTCGTGGTTTAGGGTGATAGTTGAGGAATTTGATGAAGCTAACAACACGTGGCACACTACTACTTTTTTCCCCGAACAGGCCGAAGTGATCAACGACAACTGGTCGCTGGCAGAAGGCGTGTTTTCGGTAAAAGATCCTAAGAACAGGGTTTATCTCGTGTCGAAAGGCAAAGACGACTCTAAAGCAAGCCTGCATGTGGATGATCTGTTGATAAAGGAAATAGACGTGGATGTTTACAAAATCGACAGCCTGGACAACTCCTTATTTTTTAATAATCACAGGGTAGGCTTGCGGTAGTGGTTGCTATTGTAGAAGGAAAGTCCTGTTGTCAAGTTTTCTGCGCAGAAAACCTGACACTTTCAAAACAATTGTTCGCTTAGAGGAAGATTTGCAAACGATTATTTTTTTTTCAAATGTTTGAATAAGTTTCAAGTGGCAATAAAGAAAATAGCAGCAACTGAAACTGTTTATTCGTCCTTTTATAGACCCTTCACCTCAAACGCGTCCCAATCCATAAAAAATCCAAATCGCTTGCGGCTTTCGAGGAGCTGGTCGGGATGAAGAATTATGTTGGGCGCTGATGGTGTTTCGGGCGGCGCCTGGTAGAGATATCTGCCTTCGGCGTCGAGGATGGCGCTGTGGCCGGTGTGGTGGATGTTGTTGCCGTCGGTGCCTATTCGATTTACACCTATTACAAAAGCCTGGTTTTCGATGGCGCGTGCCATGAGCAGTTGCTGCCAGGCATGGCTGCGCACCGTTGGCCAGTTGGCGATGTAGATGAGCAGATCATAATCGAAGTTTCCGTCGCGATAGCCGTTGCGCGCCCATACCGGGAAACGGAGATCGTAGCAGATCAGCGGTCTTATTTTCCAGCCTTTCAGCGTGACGGTGAGCAGCGTGTTGCCGCCCGTAAAAACCTCCCACTCCTTTCCCAATCGGAAAAGATGCCGTTTGTCGTAAGTCTGATAGCTGCCATCAGGAGTTACCCAATAGAGGCGGTTGTAATATTTCCCGTTTTCCGCTGTGAGCACACTTCCGGTAACAACGCATTGCAGCGACCGGGCTTTTTGTTGCATCCACGTGAAAGTATGACCCTCTGGTTCTTCCGCAAGACCGGGGTTGATGGAAAATCCCGTGTTGAACATTTCGGGCAGCACCACCAGATCTGTGGGCAGCGCTACATCGGTAAGTTGCCGGTCGAATGCTGTGAGGTTGGCGGTGGTATCTTCCCACACCAAATCAGCCTGAATGGGTGTTACGATTAAATCTTGCATAATATCTCGCCAGCTTTACGGAGGGTGTCTTCTTTTTTGGCAAAACAAAAGCGCAATATTTTATCGTCTTTACCATCGTGATAAAATCGCGAAACCGGGATAGCCGCTATCTTGTGCTGCTTCACGAGCGTGGTGGCAAAATCCATTTCGCTGGCATCGGAAATAGCGCTGTAGTCGAGGCACTGGAAATAGGTGCCATGCGAAGGAACTATCTTGAAACGTGAGCTGGCGATGAGTTCCAGAAATAAGTCGCGCTTCTGCTGGTAAAATGCCGCCAGCGAGGTGTAATTTTTTTCATCTGCGAGCATATCGGCCAGCGCCATTTGTATGGGCGTGTTGGCAGCAAAGACCACCCACTGGTGCATCTTTCTGAATTCTTTCATCAGATTTTCGGGCGCCATCACATAGCCTGTCTTCCATCCTGTGGCATGAAATGTTTTGCCAAACGAGCCGATCACCAGGCTGCGCTGGGCCAGATGCGGATAGCGGCAGGCGCTTTCGTGCTGAAGGCCATCGAAGATAAGGTGCTCGTACACTTCGTCGCTCAGCACCAGGATGTCGGTATTTTGTGTGATGCGGCTAAGTTGTTCCATATCCTGCGCGTTAAAAACGGCGCCGGTAGGATTGTGCGGCGTGTTGATAATAATCATCCGGGTGTGGCTGCTGACAAGCCGGGCGGTTTGCTCCCAGTTGATGGTGTAGTCGGGCATTTGCAGGTGGGCGTACTTTACGCGACCGCCGTTTACCTTTACAGCCGGAGCGTAGGTATCATAAGCCGGCTCAAAGATGATTGCTTCGTCGTCGTCGCGGATAAATGCTGCAATGGCAGTAAAGATGGCTTGTGTGGCTCCGGCAGTGATGGTGATCTCTGTGTCGGGATCGTAAGAAATGCCGTGAAGCTGCGAGGCAACCTTGCTGATCGCTTTTCGCAGCGCAGGCACGCCGGGCATAGGCGCATACTGGTTAAAACCCTTCTGCATGTAGTGATGCACACGGCTTATCATCTCTTCGGAGATGTCGAAATCAGGGAAGCCCTGCGAGAGATTGAGCGCCTGGTGTTCGGCAGCCAGCGCCGTCATGGTGGCAAAAATGGAAGTAGCAATGGTGGGTTGCTTGCTGTGGATGGTTCCGGTAAATTTCATAACGAGTTTTTTTGCAAAAATAGGAAACCTTTTCTATGAAGCTGCAAAATTGGAATTTAAAAAAAACGTCCAGGGGCTTTTTGCCAAAGAAATCCATCAGCCCGGCGGTGGCAGTTGTTGGGTTTTCGATAAAGTTAGTTTTGTGCTCGATGCACGAGTTGCGCTAAATCAACACCCTACGAAATCGATCTACTAAAATTTAGTCCTAAAAAGCGTTACCAGCCAAAATTCCTGGTCACAAAAGCTGATTGTAAAGTAGTTTGAAGCGGTCTGCTAATTTAGTGTCTTAGGCAAACGAAAAAAGCCTTCACTGCGGAGTGAAAGCTTTTTTTTATTTCGACAGGATGTAATCCTTACTTCTTCTCGAGGTGATTTTTGTACCTGTTTTTGAATTTATCCACACGACCTGCCGTATCTACCAGCTTCATCTTTCCGGTGAAGAAAGGGTGCGAGGTGTGCGAAATTTCAAGTTTGATCAACGGATACTCTTTTCCGTCTTCTTCCCATTTGATGGTCTCACGTGAAGCCGCTGTGGAGCGGGTCATAAAAGTGTAACCATTCGACATATCCTGAAAAATTACAGGTCTGTATTCCTTTGGATGAATTCCTTTTTTCATGTTTAATACCTTTTAATTTCGGCGGGCAAAAGTAGTTATTAATTTCTAATAATCAATTATTTCTTAAAAAGTTATTTGAGATTTATTAAAAAATCAACGGTATCCACACCGTCGGCGTAATCCCAAAGTTCCGGAAACTGGCTCCTTCCGGGCGCTATGGCATCAGGTATTTCATCAGACACGCTCACCACACATTGTATCTGATCCTGCATTTGCGTAAGCTGTTTTTTTATTGCCGACAGGCTTGCATACTTTTCGTAATGAAGCACGGCTACCGGTGAGGCGATGGCTGCATCTTCGCGCAGCAACAAAAATCCGTTGTCGAGGTGCGGCTGCCGGTTGACCAGAAATACCGACTTGCTGTAATCGTAGTTGTTGTGGTATTTGTGGTTGGAGATTACGCCCGAAAAATCTTTGATGCACTCAAAAAACAGTTCAAAATTGTAACCTTCCGGAATGTAAAGTTTTGAAACGTTGCGACAGCCCAGGCCGTAATATCCAAAGATGTCGTGTCCGAGTTGTGTGAGTTCATCAACGCTTTCCTGACCCGTCAACACAGCCACTCCGTTGCGGTTGTGGCGGATGATGTGCGGATGTTTTTTAAAATAAAAATCGAAATAGCGGGCTGTGTTGTTGCTTCCGGTGGCTATCACGGCGTCGAAACCCTTCAGAAAACCGTCAGTAAAAGTAGCCATACCTTTGAATTCCGGCTCTATCTTTTCGATGAAGCGGTGGATGAGTGGCAGCAGTTGGTCGTCGCTGCCGGAGAGCTTACCCAGAAAACGGTTGCCGGTAGCCATCACCGAAAGGTAATCGTGGAACCCTACCAGCGGAATGTTGCCGGCCATCACTACAGCAATAGTTTTTGGATCGCCCGGCTCCAGCTTATCTATGGGATAGCGGCACAGCCATTTCTCTATTTTCTTACGGTGCAGGCTCTGACCGATGGCAAGCAAGGCCTGCTGCACATTTTCGGGCGTAAACCACGGGTTGTAGTTGCGGCTCTCCACCACCAGTTCGCGCAGCTCGCTGATCTCTTTGCGGAAACTGCGAAACTTCTCCTCGTCGGGATTGCGAAGGATTTCGCCCAACTTGCTACATACATTTATCCTGTCAGTAAGGTTCGCCACCGTGATTTTTTTTGGCAAAAGTAAAGCAAAGATTCCATCCGGCACTCTTACAAATTATCAATCAGCGAAAATGGATAAGGATTTTAAATGTTTTAAAAAGATCGATTTGTTTACATCATTAATAAAAAAAGGCCTTAGCGAAGTTCGTAAAAGCCTTTTCTGTGTGTGCAGAAATGAGCGGTAAATGGGGCTTAAGCCCACAACCCTCAGCGTGTGATCCACCTACCGGCGGACTTATCTACTGAGCTACTACCGCTGGTATCGGCGGTAACATTATAATATTTTCAATTTGCCGCCATGGGTGCTCATGTTTTATTTTTTGGTTTTAATAAACTCCAGCTCCGTAAAGTCGAAGTCAGGATTGGGGACGTCGATTTTCATCTCATGGATGTTGGCCTGCGCATCCGGTACAAACTGCACGGTTCCTTTGGGCAGCGACGGGAAGTTGGTAAAGGTAATCTCGAAGGTGTCGAAATAGAGATGGCGCAGCGTGCCCAGAAACTGCGGCGACGGCACCAGGTGCACCATTAGCGTGTCGTTGCGCAGATATACGTCGGCGTCGCCGTAAAGTTGCCCCGAATAGGTGCCGGTGTATTCTGTGAGCGGCAGGGTGGGAGTGGTGTTGGCGTATTTTTCGGCAGGCGTGGGGTCTTTGTCGCCGGCAGGTGCTTCCTTGCGTTGCTTATTACGGTCGAGGACAAAAGCGCTCCAGTCCTTATCCTCACCTCCGAGCATAATATCCAAAGTTTGATAAATCAAAGGATAATAGAGGCTTGAATTTTTGTTGGTGAGAATTACAAAACCAAGATTTTCGTCGGGAACCAGGCAGGAGAATGAGATCATGCCATCGTAGCCGCCGCTGTGGCTCACAATTTTATGTCCCAGATAGTTGTACAAACCCCAGCCCAGCCCGTAAGATTTAAAAAAAGTAGTAGGCCAGGTTTTTTCCGAGAACGCAGAGACATTTTGCACGGTATTTTGGCTCCACATCTCGCGGCTGCGCGTGGGGCTGAAAATGGTATCGCCATCCACAATGCCGCGGTTGAGCTGCAGCATCAGCCATTGCGACATGTCGTGTACACTCGAAATGATGGCTCCGGCGGCAGCCACGTTGTCCCAGTTCAAGTAGTCGATGGTGATAATATTATCATTAAAATCCGTATGCGGCGTAGCTACGTTGTCGAATTTGTCGAGCTGTGTGACGGAGGTGATGGAGCGGGACATCTGCAGCGGCTCAAAAAAATGCTCACGGATAAAGTCGTCCCAGCTTTTGCCGGTAACGGCAGGAACAATTTCGCCGGCAGCGACGTACATAATGTTTGAATATCCGAAGTTTTCGCGGAAGCCATACGCCGGCGTGAGGAAGCGAGCGCGTTCGATCACTTCGCGGCGGCTGTAGGTGCTGCCATACCACAGCAGGTCGCCGCTAAAGGTTGCCAGTCCGCTGCGGTGTGTCAACAGGTCGCGGATGGTCATGTGCGCGGTAACGTATGGGTCGTACATTCTGAACCAAGGCAGATAGTCGATCACCGGATCATCCCATCGTATAGCCCCTTCATCGACAAGAATAGCCAGCGCGGCGGCGGTAAAAGCTTTAGTGTTGGAGGCTACGGCAAACATCGTGTTCTCGTCGACGATGCCACCGCTGTTGATGTCGCGTTGTCCGTAGCCTTTCTCAAAAACAATTTGGCCATCTTTTACAATAGCGACCGCCAGCGCGGGAACTTCCCAGTCGGCACGCGCTTTAGCATAATAAGCGTCGAGCGTAGAAAGCTGATTGTTTAATTTGTCTTTCTGTGCCTGAACGCCGGGAGCAAAAGCCAGCAAACCGGCGAAAACCATAAGGAAAGCCTGCTTTAAGAAATTATTTTTCATTATGATAATATTAGTTTTTTGAGGATAAATTGTTTTCGATTTTACGCATGAGCCGCGGCATAATTTCGCCGGCTTTTCCACCCAGATAAACATCGGTGATGGCGTGGGTATAATGGGAAGGTTCGGGATTTATCTCGATGATTTTGGCGCCGCTTTGTTTGGCGATGACCGGAATTTGATTGGCAGGCATCACCTCGCCGGTAGAGCCGATGATTACGAAAACGTCGGCTATGCGCGCTGCTTCCTGCGAGAGGTGAAAGGCGTCCATGGGGATGGCTTCGCCAAAAAAGATAAAGTCGGGCTTGAGCAACGCGCCACAATGCAGACATTTGGGAGGCAAAACGGCAAGGTCGATCTCGCCGGCAGGAAAATGCTGCTCGCATTGCGTGCAGCGCAGAACCTGTGAATTGCCATGAAACTCGTGGATGATGGTGTTGCCGGCTTCCTGGTGCAGGTTGTCGATGTTTTGGGTGATGATGCAGCGCAGCAGTCCCATCTCTTCCAATTTTGCCAGCGCCAGGTGTGCAGCGTTGGGCTTGGCTTTGCCAAAGAAGTCGTAAAAAATCTCTCTGATGACGCGCCACGAATCCAGCGGGTTATGATGGAAATATCCCAGGTCGAGCACTTGCGGGTCGTATTTCTGCCAAAGCCCCGAGGAGCCTCTGAAAGGTGGGATGCCACTTTCCACAGAAACGCCCGCGCCGGTAAAAACAGTCAGGTTCCCGGCTGTCCGCATCATGTGCGCAGCCTTTAGTAATCGTCGTTCGAGTGTAGGCATGGATGTTTGTTTTTTGGATGTTCCGGCAAAGGTATTGAAAAAAGGAAAGTGACCTTTACAAATCAGCCAGTTTAGTTACTTTTGCATCCAATAAAAAAATGTTTTGTTTTGAATATCGATCCTAAGCTAAAACCCGCATTGCTGGAATATCTCACCGGCTTCGTGAGCGACAACAAGCGCGGTAAGTTTGAGGCCATCGTGCAGCAGCGCACGCGTTACATCACCGTGGTGCTCGAAGACCTGTATCAGCCGCACAATGCCAGCGCCGTGCTGCGCAGTTGCGACTGCTTCGGAATACAGGATGTGCACATCATCGAAAATGCCAACACCTACGAAGTAAACCCGGATGTAGCGCTTGGCGCGTCCAAGTGGCTCAATCTGATCCGTTACAATGCCACCGAAAACAATACGCCCGAAGCCATCGCTGCACTCAAAAGCAAAGGCTACCGCATCGTGGCTACCACGCCCCACCGGCACGAGGTGACGCTGCAGCAGCTCGACCTGCGCAAAGGGCCGATGGCGCTACTCTTCGGCGCTGAATTGCGCGGCCTCACAGCGGATGCCCTTGCCGGCGCCGACGAGTTTATGATGATCCCCATGTATGGTTTTACCGAGAGTTTCAATATTTCTGTCTCGGCGGCGCTCAGCCTTTTTTATTTAACCGGTCAGCTTCGCGACTCAACCCTGCCCTGGCAGTTGAGTGCCGAAGAGCAAATCGATACCAGGCTCGACTGGGTGCGAAAGGTGGTAAAAAGCAGCGAAGGGCTTATTAAAGGATTTTTAAGAAAACAGATTATCGAATAAGTCGATTTGCCCTGTTACGAAAGATGATTTTCGGAAAAAGCCATTACCTTTGCAGCTATCAAAATTGTATTATTTATTAATAAAAGTAAAATAAAGTTCTATGGGAAAAGGCGATATGAAAACCAAGCGTGGCAAACGCATCCGTGGTTCCTACGGCAAAGTCCGCCCGCGGCAGCCGCTGTCGGTAGTACAACAAACCAAAGAACATCTGGTGCATGAGCAACTGATGGAAGAAAAAAATGAGGCTCCGAAGGCTGTTAAAAAAGAAAAAGAGACCAAGAAAGCGACGAAGGAAAAACCGGAAAAAGAGAGATAAATAGCTTATTCGGTCGAAAATCAATGGCAGGAAGCTCCAAAGTTTTCTGCCATTTTTTTGTAAGCTTTGCCGCGCTCTTCAAAGTTGGCAAACTCATCGTAGCTCGATGCTGCCGGCGAAAGCAGGCAAGCCCTCCCTGGCGGAATCCGGCTGAAATACCTGGCTATCTCTGTAAAATTTTCTGCCACCACCACCTGCTGATCAATTCTGCAAAATGGAGCAAAAAGCCGCGCCATGCGCCAGCCGGCATCTCCGGTAAACAGCAGAAGCTGCACCTGCGACTTAGCCAAAAACCTCACCAACGAATCATAATTTATCCCCCGATCGAAACCACCCAAAATCAGCATGTAAGTTTTTTCGATCGTTTTCACAGCCTCCATGGCCGACTCGGGGATGGTGGAGATGGAATCGTTGTAAAAATCGCGCCCACAAAAGTTGCCCACCCATTCCAGACGATGTTCGAGAGCTTTAAAAGTTTTAATGGCTGAATCGATTTCAGATTCTGTAATTCCAGCCAACCGACAGGCCTGACGTGCCGCCGCCATATTTTTTTTGTTGTGACGTCCGGCCAGCGCACTTGTTTGATAGCCCTCTGCTTCCGAAATTTTCAATGGATGAAAATGGGTTGTAGGTGCTAATAGTTTTAGCTGATGGTTGGTCCGCTCGTTTTCTTTATCAAAGACCAAATAATCACCGGGGCGCTGGTAACGCGTGATGTTCATCTTGGCGTGCATGTAAGCATCCATCCCGCCAAAATAATCGAGATGCTCCTCAAACAAATTAAGCAGGATGGCAATATGCGGCGCATGATGCACATATTCAAGCTGGTGTGCCGACAGCTCAAAAACTATCATTGTCTCTTCATTTATTTTATTAATAAAATCAAAAGCCGGCTTGCCAATGTTTCCCACCAGCAAAGCATCACGTGCTGCTTCATTCAAAATATGAAAAATAAGGCTGCTGGTGGTGCTTTTGCCTTTGGTGCCGGTGATGCCGATGATTTGCCGGCCATAGCTTTCCAAAAATAAACCTGCCTGCGAAAGCAGTGTTTTTCCGCGAAGGATATGCTGGTGACTTCGCAGTTGAACCCCCGGCGATTTTATGATCACATCATATTCCTCAATCGCATCGAGGTAGTTTTTCCCTAAATGCAGCGTTAGATTTTTGTCACCCTCGGCTATTGTCAGGTCAGGATTTTCGCTAAGGTCGGCGATGGCCAATGGCAGGTTAGGAAAATGGTGCCGCAGGTAGCGGTAAGTGCTCTGCCCTTCGCGGCCAAAACCCAACAAAAGCACCTTGCCACGCTGGAGGTAATGTGCGAGCAATGCTTTCATCGGTAATTTTTTCTCAGCAGTTTTTCAAAGGTGGGATTCAGAAAATGCTGGCCGTTGAACTCGTCGAGCAGATGTTCGGTCTGTCTCTCCACGGGTGTCATCACCTGCTTGTAATAGCGCAGCAGTGCGGGTAGGTGCATGCCGGCCATCGACTTGACGACGCGTTGCAGGGCGGCGTTCACTTCTTCCGTAGTGCCCACGCACTCAAAAGGTTTTTCGGCGGCCAGCCCCGTCAGCTCATCGAAGGTGGGCTTCAGGCTTTCGTCGTCGAGGAGGTGGCGTCCAAAAATGGAAATCAGTTTTTGTTGGTTTATAAATGGCGAAAGAATGATCCACGTAAAAAGGCATTTGGGGCATTGTGTGCACCAGGTGTCGGTGCCTCCACCAACGTTGCAGCTATTGAAGTGTCCGAAATACTTTGGTCTGCGTGCAAAAAGCCGCGCTATCTGCAACTCGTTGAGCGGCCTGAGGAAACTGAAATAATTGAAATCCTCGCTGATGTGCCCATGCACGTAGTCCCGGAAATCCCGCTCGAATTCGTAACTTTTTGAGTATTGGTGATTAATTTTTGTTCCGGGAATGGTAGGCTCGTTGGCGCTGGATTCGTTCGACAGGGCAATATGCCGCATGTTGCCAAGTCGCGCGGCCAGCAATGCTACAAAAGCAAGCATCGCCGAAAAGGGCGTATGCCCGTTCAGGTAGCCCTCATCGTTGAGCAGCAGCAGGCGCGGGTCGATGGTGCGGTTGACGGTAATAATTGTATCAGCCTCGATGCCGGCAGCCTCGATGGTGCCAAAAGCCGACGGAAGTGGATTGATAATAAACGGTCGTATCGCCATGCCCTCATTTTTCAGCACATCAAGCGTCACCGCCGAATCTTTTCCGCCTCCCACCGGAAGCAGGATGTCGTCGTTGATTGCAAAATGAAAACTGTCGAAATGCAGGTCGCTTTCGCTGATAATCTCTACAAATTTGGTTGGATGCGCTTCGATGCCATTGGTATAAAAAAACTCGCCCAGCCCGTTGTACCAAAGCTTTTTCCACCAGTCGATCTGCTGTTTGTTCAATGCTCCGGCTTTCACAATCACACGCGGCGGACAGGCTGCCTTCCAATAGCTAAGCAGTTCGATCATTCCGATATTAAAAATTATCGTCTCCAGACCTTTGATCTCGGCAGGTAAATTGCCAAACGCTGCCAGCGGAATCGTCAGGGTAGGGGTGAAATGGATATCGCCGGCCATGATGAACGAAAATCGTATGGTTAGTTGCTTTTTGTTCCTTTCAAATGTGAAATTTTCATAAACTAAAAATGGATGTTTTTCGCGTAACAAGTTGTACATGTTGGCATTATCATTTATTTTCATAGATTTCATTTGACTGATGATGGAATTAAATTTTGAAAATCAAAAATAGACAATTAATTTTGAGAAATGGAAAATTTAGATGATATTCTACACATCAAGGGCAATAATGTGAAGCCCGCACCCGGGAAGATACTGATTTCAGAGCCTTTCCTGTACGATCATTATTTTAAACGCTCGGTAGTTTTGCTGGCCGATCACAACAAAGAAGGTTCTTTTGGTGTGATCATCAACAAGCCCATGGCGGTGGATTTTAATGAAGTGGTGAAAGATTTCCCCGGCTTCGCCGACGACCTATACCTGGGTGGCCCCGTGAGCACAAATAATTTATTTTACGTCCACACGCTGGGCGATCAGATCACCGACAGTGTGCCCATCCGTAAAGATTTATTCTGGGGTGGTGATGTGGAAAGAATCAAAGAACTTTTGCTGCTCGGCAAGCTCAACAAGCACAACATCCGCTTCTTTGTAGGTTACGCCGGATGGATGCCCCGCCAGCTCGACATGGAGCTTAAGCGCGATTCGTGGCTTGTGGCCGATATTACTACCCGTCAAATGATGCACGATGATGTACAAAATCTCTGGCGCGATTCCCTGCTGCGCCTTGGCGATCAATACCGCCACTGGCTCAACTTCCCCAGCGAGCCGGCACTAAACTAAGACAGAAGACAGAAGATAGAAGATAGAAATGAGAAGTGAACGACATCAAATGAGAGGGGCGTTTTACGAGTTTAACACATAAAAAAATAATTGAAAATGGAGATAAAAGAAAATTTGCTCAAGCTGCGCAGTGAAATCCCTGAAAAGGTGAAGCTGGTGGCGGTGTCGAAAACCAAGCCGGTGGAAACGTTGATGGAGGCCTACAACGCCGGACAGCGGATTTTTGGCGAGAACAAGGCGCAGGAGCTGGTGGAAAAACAGGCAAAAATGCCGGCTGACGTCCGGTGGCATTTTATCGGACATCTGCAAACCAACAAAGTGAAGATGCTGGTGCCGGTGGTGAGCATGATTGAAGCTGTCGACAGCCTGAAGCTGCTGCGCAACATCGACAAAGAAGCGCGGAAGATAAAGCGACGCGTGCCTTGTTTGCTGCAGTTTCACATAGCAGAAGAGGATACCAAGTTTGGTTTGGATGTGGCGGAAGCAGATGCAATGCTGCAGAAGGTAAATCTATCGGAGATGACGGGCGTGCAGATAGCCGGAGTGATGGGCATGGCTACCTACACCGACGATGTGCAACAGGTTAACCGGGAGTTTGCACATTTGCATCAGATATTTGATGAGATAAAGACCAAATATTTCCCCAACGAGGATTCCTTTTGTGAGATCAGCATGGGCATGTCGGGCGACTATAAAATTGCCATTGCCCAAGGAAGTACGATGGTTCGCATTGGCAGTCTCATTTTTGGCGAACGGAATTACCAATAATTTATCGTTGGCTGTTGGTACTTTTGTTCAAATGGAAATTTCCAAATCACAAATTCCAGATTCTAAATAAATCCCAAAAAACAAATTTCAAATGCTCCACCAATTTGTTTTTTGGATTTTTGATATTTACTTGTGATTTCCTTTTTTGCCTTGTTTACACCGCCCACTGGCGGTTGGAATTTTAAAAAGAAATGTGAATAATAAATTAGAACCTAATACCAGCTTTTTATGGTCTATGTGCTTTTTGTTGTAGGGTTTGTGATATTGATCGTCGGTGCCAACATTTTGGTACTGGGCGCCAGTTCGGTAGGCAAATATCTTAAGATGTCGTCGCTGGTGATAGGTTTCACGATAGTGGCGCTGGGTACTTCGCTGCCCGAGCTTATCATCAACGTGTTTGCCTCGGCACGCGGGCAAACCGACCTGGCCATCACCAATGTGATGGGTAGCAACATCATGAATACGCTGCTGATCATCGGCATTACCGCGCTGATATTGCCGATAGTTCCAGGCCGCACTACCATGCGCACCATCGTGCCTATCAGTTTGTTTGCTTCGCTGGTGCTGGGATTGCTGGTCTACATTCATCTGGAGCCGATAACCACAACGCTTGTCATCGACTATCTGGAGGGTTTTCTGCTGTTGGCGCTGCTGGTGGGGTATCTCTTGTTTTCTTATTTGTTATCCCGAAAAAAAGAGAGCGACGCGCATATAGTGAGCGAGATAAAACAATATCCACTTTGGAAATCGCTGCTGATGATTGTGGTAGGTGTGGCGGGATTGTATTTTGGCGGCAACTGGGTGGTGGCCGGAGCGGTGTATATTGCCGAGGATTTCGGGATGAGTCAGGCGCTGGTGGGCATCACCATTGTGGCGGTGGCTACCTCACTGCCCGAACTCATCACATCGGTGCTGGCGGCGATGCGCAAGAATTCTGACATCGCCATCGGCAATGCTTTGGGTTCAAATATCTTCAACATTTTCCTGATTCTTGGCGTCAGCGCCTTGATCAATCCGCTGCCCTTTAGCGGCACGCTAAGCATCGACCTGTGGGTGATGATTTTGGCCAATCTGGTGGTGGTGTTTTTTGTGTGGGTGGGGCGGGGCCACAAGATCACGCGTCTGGAAGGTGGCCTGATGGCGTCGATTTACGTGGCGTATATTATTTGGTTGGTGATGACGCATTGAACCGCCCGAATCCACGAATTGCCGCGAATCAAGCCAATTCACACGAATTTGTATGATAAACAAAGTAATAAGGTTGATAAAATAGACTGGACCTTTCCACTAAGGTTAAATACTTAGAAATAAGGTTTTTAATTCTCACCAAAACCACCCGCAGCAACAGCTATCTCATAATATCAATTGCCTGATCTTTTTTTCAAACGCCGGGTGTTGTTTTATTAATTCTTCAACATCCGGAATCAGAAAATCTTCAAATTCAAAACCGGGCGCGTTGGTGGCACCAAGTAGTGCAAATTCGCCGCCTTCGATTAAACTGGTGCCCTGCCACGTAAATTTGGGAACGACCACCTGCGGGAAATATCCTCTTTCCAGATCGTTTCCAAAGGTTATCAATTTTCCTGTACCGTCATCTTTCAGTTGCAGCATCTCCACCGGGTCGCCTAAGTAGAAATGGAAAATCTCGTCTGTTGGAAGTTTGTGCAACGTCGAAAAGGTTTCGGGCGTGAGCAAATAATAGATCGCAGTAGAAAATGCCCTGGCGCTTTGATAGCGGCGAGGCAGATGTGGTTTGTCAACGGTCTCATCACTGCGGTAGGTTTCCCGGTAGTAGCCCCCTTCGATGGCGAGTGGTTTCAGATCAAGGATTTTGATGATGTTTTTTACGGTATCGGTCATTTGTTTGTAATTGTTTAGGTAGTTGTGTGGTTTTCCAAATCGTCCAGACCCCATCCCTGCCTTGCCGGCAGGCAGACCCAGCCTCCCGATAATCGGGAAAAACGTTCTCGTTAAACGGAAGGGAGGCCAGCCACTGCAGCGGCCAGTGCGTCGGCGTTCTCTCCGTCGGTTGACGGAGGTGTTAGAGGGGGTCTTAGAAACCGGGTAATTATTCATTTTCAAAATGCAGTAAGTACTTCCTTTCCATTTCTTTAAATGAATCTCCTGTTATCTTCTCGAAATGCTTATCAATTTGCTTAACATAAAGTGTACATTTCATTTATTTTATCAACTCCATATTCAGTAAACAACCAATTAAAAAGAGATCCAATCTGGGGATAATAGCTACGTTCATGTATTTTATTGTTGTACAATAATTCTGCTGGTGTCAGAATATTTCCACTTTTTACAATAAGCTTCATAGTGGATTCAATTGTTCTTCTTATCAAACTATCCCCATCTTTAACTGCTCCATAATTTCCATCAATTGCATTTGCATAGCCTTCGCCAAAAAATGCAGATTTAGGGTTTTGTTTTTGAAAAACCTTCGGGTCTGGAATAAACAATTACGCGATCACTTTCTATCCTATTCCAGGGTCCGGATATGTCTGCCTCAAACGAAGTCAATGTTAGAAAAACTACTGCAATGGCAATTATTCTCATTCCTTTTCTATTGTTACAAACTTTTAAAAGCTCTGATATTACTTATTGTGTGTAGCTCATCTGCAACATGTCAATAACCCCGCCCTTAAGGGCGGGGTTAGATAGCCCGATAAGAGACCTGCGGGCTTTAGCCCGCAATATTTTTATATCAATATCTCTCCACGAACTCATCATAACATTTCTATTTATTTGGGCTAAAGCCCACTGAAGCGTTATTGCCTATTATCCCCGGCCTAAAGGCCGGGGTTAGTGATCAGATGGCCACAAAATTTTATATCAGAGCCACTTTAAATAAAACAAAATCCGGTAGAGCAAATTCCTAAATTCCCGCTACCCTTGCGGCGTAATCCATCCGCCGCCCAGTGCCTGGTAGAGGTTGATGTAGGCCGAAAGATATTGTTGCCGCAGTTGCGACATCTCCACCTGCACCTGAAATAGTGTGCGCTCGCTTTCGAGCACTTCCAGGTAGGAGGTTTCGCCGCCGTCATATCGTTCGTTGGAAAGCATAGAAGCATTAAGGGCAGCAGCCAGCTCTTGTTCTTTTATCAAATATTGCCTGCCGTAGGTGTTGATGGAGATGAGCGCATTTTCCACTTCGCCAAAAGCTTGCAGCACGGTGGCTTCATAATGAATGGCTGCTTCGGTGATGCGTTCTTTTTCAATTTCAAATCTCCGTTTATTTTTACCAAAATTAAAAATTGGCCCCAGCAATCCGCCCCCTACCGACCATGCGGCGGCGCCGCTGGTGAGCGTGGAGAGGTCGTTGCTGGCCAGGCCAAGCAATCCGGTGATGCTGATGGAAGGGAAGCGAAGCGCTTGCGCAATACCTGCCTGCGCATATTGTGCGTGCAGCATTGCATCGGCTTGCGCAATGTCGGGGCGCCGCAGCAGCAGCTCCGAAGGCAATCCCGGCGGAATATCAGGCGGCAGCGATTGTTGCAAAAGCGGTTGTCCGGTGACGATCGGGTTTGGGTTGCGACCCAACAAAAACGACAAAGCATTTTCCGTTTGCGCAATGGCCCGCTCGTATTGTGGCAAAGCGCCGGCGGCCACCGCCAGTTGTATTTGTGCCTGGTTCAGGTCGATGCCTGCCACCACTCCCTCGTCAAAACGTTGTTGGATGATGTCGAGCGAACCTTCGCGTGTTTGTATCGTTTGGCGGGTAATCTCCATGCGCTCCTGATAATCGAGGAGTTGGAAGTAAGCATTTGCCACTTCGGTGATAATGGCTATTTGCACCGCCCTGTGGCCATATTCCGTAGCCAGAAGTTCGGCGCGTGCGGAAGCTGTAGCATGGCGGTATTTTCCCCAGAAATCGAGTTCCCATTGGAGATTGGCTGCGCCGTAGAAAAAGCTGACAGGATCGTCGGTTTTCTGACCGCCGAAGAAGTTGCCACGCGTGGCGCCGGCTTCGTAGCCGATGCGCGGAAATGCGTCGGCGCGGGCGTATCCCACTGCCAGGCGTGCCTGTACCACGCGGCTGGCAGCCACGCGCACGTCGGTATTTTGCCGGAGCGCATGGGCAATGAGTGTGTCGAGCACTGGGTCGTCGAAAAGCTCCCACCAGCGCATGTTGTAAGCAGTGTCGGCAGCAGCCTGATCGAGACGGTAAGCAGCAGGTGTTTCGGGCGTAGGTTTTTGGTATTTCGGTCCCACCATACAGCCGCTCAGCAGCACTACCATTAGTAAAAAAGTTATAAAAATTTGTCGTTGCATATTCATGCCTGTGTGGGTTTACGATTTAATAATCTGCTCTTCGGCATTTAATTTATCTCTCTTCTTTTCGTAGCCGGCCAGCTTTCCTATCAAAATATAAAGCATCGGATAGAAAAGCACACCGAGTATTGTGGCTAACAACATTCCTCCAAAGAGGGTCATGCCCATCACCTTGCGGGCTTCGGAGCCTGCACCGCTGGCTACCAGCAGTGGCAGGATGCCCAGGATAAAGCTGAAGGCCGTCATCAGGATAGGACGGAAACGCAGACGGGCGGCAGCCATGGCTGAATCGTAGAGCGAGAGACCCTCCTGGAATCTCAGGTTGGCAAATTCGATGATCAGGATGGCGTTCTTAGCAGCCATTGCGATAAGCAGTACCAGCGAAATTTGTGCAAACACGTTGTTAACATAGCTTTCGCTAAATAAGCGCGCGACGAGCAGCGCGAGCAGTGCCCCCAGCAGCGCAAAAGGTGTTCCCAGCAAAATGCTGAAAGGCAGCGACCAGCTCTCGTACTGTGCCGCCAGAATAAGAAATACAAAAATCAGCGAGAAGACAAATACGATGCTGCCGGTGCCGGAAGCCTTGCGTTCCTGATACGACATGTTGGTCCATTCGTACCCCATACCGGCGGGCAGCACCTGGGCGGCAACTTCTTCGAGTGCATCGAGCGCCTGATCGGAGCTGTAGCCGGGAGCGGGGCTGCCGGTGAGTTCGGCAGAACGGTACAGGTTGAAACGGTTGGTGAAGTCCGGGCCGGAGATTTTCTTTACATCAATAAATGCCGAGAGGGGAATGCTCTTTCCCTGCTTATTTTTTACAAAAAACAGATTGATCTGCTCTTCATTGATGCGGTATTCGGGTTGTGCCTGCACGTAGGTTTTGTATTGGCGCCCGAAGCGATTGAAGTCGTTTACATAGGCGCCGCCCAGAAAAGCGCCTACGGTGGTGTAAAGATCGTTGAGATTAACACCTGCTTTGAGAATCATGTCGCGGTTGATGTCGAGATAACGCTGCGGCGTGCTGGCGCTATAGGTTGTAAAAATGTTGGCAATTTCCGGACGAGCATAAGCTGCCCTGATAAACTGCATGCTTTGTTCTGCCAGGTATTCGGGGGTGTCGCCGCTTTTGTCCTGCAGCACAATCGAAAATCCTGAGCCGCTTCCCAAACCCGGGATGGCGGGCGGTCCCATAGCTATGGCTTGCGCTCCCACCACTCCTGCCAACTTTTTGTTTACGGCCCGCACCACCTCCAGCGCTGTTCTGTCGCGTTCGCTCCAGTCGGTAAGCGAGACAAACATGAAAGCGGTATTGGTAGAGAGAGCACCCGATAAAAGGCTGAAACCGGCAGCGGATGTTACATATTGTGTTTCGTCGAACTGCATGAGTATTTCTTCGATTTCACGCGTTATTACATCGGCTCGTTGCAAAGAAGCAGCATTGGGCAGTTGGATATTGACCAGGAAGTAGCCCTGGTCTTCTTCGGGAATGAATCCTCCCGGAACACCTTTCGCAACAAAACCCAGCGCCACCACCATGATGAGGATGTAAATGGCACCGCGCTTCATCTTTTGGGCAAAGTGCCCGGCAAAGGTGGCGTAGGAGATGGCAGTTTTATCGAAAACACGGTTGAAACCGGCGAAGAACTTTCCAACCAAACCTTTGTATGGTTTGGGTTTACGCAGCAAGAGAGCACATAGTGCCGGACTAAGAGTAAGCGCATTGAGCGCCGAAAAGATTACAGAGACAGCTACTGTGATGGCAAACTGCTGGTAAAGCCTTCCGGTGATGCCACCCATGGCTGCTACCGGAATAAACACGGCAACCAATACCAGCGTGGTGGCAACGATAGGAGCTGTAACTTCGCGCATGGCTTTGTTGGTAGCATCTATGGCATTCATGCCGTTTTGGATGTTTACCTGCACGGCTTCCACCACCACAATGGCGTCGTCGACCACAATGCCAATGGCCAGCACAAGTCCCAGCAACGAGAGCACGTTGATGCTGAATCCAAGTAATGGGAAAACGATAAAAGCACCAATGAGCGACACTGGGATGGCCACGGTGGGGATGAGTGTTGCCCGCCAATCCTGAATAAATAGAAATACCACCAGAATTACCAATATCAGTGCAATAATGAGGGTTTCAAAAATCTCTTCGATGCCGGTGGTGATGGCTTTGGTAGAATCCAATGAAACAGTGTAGTTGACGCCTTCAGGAAATGTTTTCGAGAGTTCCTCCATACGCTCGCGCAGATTTTTGGCAATCTCGACGGCATTGGAGCCGGGAGCCTGATAGATCATAAACATACCGGCGCTTTTACCATCCAGGCGTGTGTAGGCATTATACGATTCCACGCCAAGCTCTACGGTAGCCAGATCACGAATTTTGATCTGGGAGCCATTATCGTTTACACGCACCACGATGTCGGCAAACTCTTCTTCAGATTTTAGTCGTTCAGGCAAGCGCACGGTATAAGTAAATTCTGTGCCCGGGGGAGCCGGTTCAGCGCCAAACTTTCCGCCCGGCACAATTACACTTTGCGATCTTATCGCATTCACAATTTCAGGAATGGTAACATCGAGTGAGGCAAGCCGGTCGGGTTTTACCCAGATGCGCATGGAGTATTCGCTCGATCCCAGCAAGTCAACACGTCCTACGCCTGGCTCGCGCGAGAGGATGTCCTGTATGTTGATGGCCATATAATTGCCCAAAAACTGTTGGCTGTAACGATCATCGTCGGCGCTGAGTGTGATGACAAGAATAGGAAATGAAAATGATTTCTCCGTTTTCAAGCCATATTGCTTTACCGATTCAGGCAGCTTAGGAGTGGCCGACGAAACGCGGTTTTGCGTAAAAACAGTGTTCATGTCAGGGTCGGTGCCAATGTCGAAGGTGATTTGCAGCGACATGCTGCCGTCGTTGGCGTTCACGGATTTCATGTAGATCATGTTATCCACACCATTCACCTGCTGCTCGATGGGCATAGCCACCGATTGTTCCACGTTGATGGCGCTGGCGCCGGTGTAATAGCCGCTCACCGAAACCATCGGCGGAGCTATGTCGGGATATTGTTCGGTGGGAAGCTGCGTGATAAACACAAGGCCGACAATGATAATCACGATGGCAATAACCATGGCAACAATGGGCCGGCGGACGAAAAAGTTACTTTTTTCCATTGCTGTCGTCGTTTGTTTGTTCTGTTTTGGATTGGTAGGTCACCATCTGCGCATCGACTCTGGTACCGCTTTTCACCTTTTGCAAACCCTCTATTATCACCACTTCATCGCCTTGCAGCCCTTCGCTGATAACGGCATAATCCTGATAAATGGCGCCTTGCTTTACCGGGCGCACTTCTACAATGGCGCTGTCGTTGACAACATAAACGCTGTACTGCCCCTGTATTTCGTTCAGTGCTTTGAGTGGAATAATCCTGGCCTGCGGCACCAGAGCTATTCTGGCTTTTACGCGTGCAAACTGCCCCGGGCGCAGCAGTTTGTCGGGATTTGGAAAAGTAGCCTGCAGCAGGATGCTTCCGGTAGAAGGATCCACCTGCCGGTCGACAAAGTTGAGCCTGCCGGGTTCGGGATAGATAGACTGGTCGGCCAGAATGAGGCTAAGCCTTTCGGATGCATCTGCGGCGGTGTCACCATTATCTCTCATTTTTATGAGTTGACGGGCAAAATAGAGATATTCCTGTTCGCTCAGGAAAAATTCTACTACCACATCATCTATGTTTGAAATGTAGTTGAGCACAATAGGGTTGGGGCTTCTACCGACGAAGTCGCCAACTTTTGCCATCGTTTTTCCAATAATCCCGTCGATGGGTGCTTTGATGAGCGAATAGCCTAGCTCGATGTCTGCCGATTCCAGGTTGGCTTCGGCAGCTTCCAGGGCAGCTTGTGCCGCGTCGCGTTGTGCCACGGCAGCATCCAGATCGCGCTGGCTCACCGCGTTGTTGGCAGCCAGTGGTCTGATGCGTTTCAGGTCGCTCTCGGCTTTGGCAAGCATGGTTTTGGCCTGCGCCACACCGCTCATCTGCGCAGCTACTTTGGTTTGCAGTGGCAGCGGGTCGATGGTGTAGAGCAATTGTCCCTTTTTCACGAAAGTGCCCTCTTTAAAATGCATGGCTTCCAGCACGCCTTCCACGCGGGCGCGGATGGCGATGTCCTGTAGCCCGTAAACCTGCCCCACAAAATCCTGATAGATGGGTATGTCGCGGCGTTCGACCTTTACAGCCACAACTTTTGTAGGCGGGGGTGGCGAGGCGTCCTGGCGGTTGCATCCGAAGGCAAGCAACATGATAATAGGTAAAGCCATGAGCATGAAGCAGCTCCGGCGCAAAGTAAAATGTTTCATAAAAATGTATTTGTTATTGTCCAATGCCTTTAGCAACCTGAACGTGTTGCATCGTAAATTTCATAGCTCCGGAAAGCAACGCTCTCCTTTTAATGGCGGCAAAAGTAACAAAGTTGTTATAATGGAGGGAGGACTATTTAAGAATCCATGAATTCACGCGAATTAAGCTAATTGCCGCGAATTTTTGTTAGCGGACAACTTTAAGAATCCGCGAATTCACGCGAATTAAGCTAATTGCCGCGAATTATTATTAGCGGACAACTTTAAGAATCCACGAATTCACGCGAATTCAGCTAATTATCACAAAAACTTATTAGCGGAAATTCGTCTAATTGGCGGGAATTAGCGGACGATTTTTAAGAATCCGCGAATTCACACGAATTTTTATTAGCGGAAATTCGTCTGATTAGCGTGAATTAGCGGACGGCTTTTAAGAATCCACGAATTGCACGAATTAGGCTAATTCACACGAATTTTTATTAGCGGAAATTCGTCAAATTGGCGGGAATTAGCGGACATTCTTGTTGTAGAAGTTGGTGCTCTCGAAGATTTTGTCGGCGGATTTGGCGATGAAACCTGAATAGATTTTTCCGTCGCTGTCGGGGTAGCGGCGTGCAAATTCGTAATAGCATCCTGGAATCTCGTGCGTGCCTTCCTCAAAATCCACAGCTACTATCTCCGATTTGATGCTCGACTGCTCGAGAAGCTCTGCCGGCGTGCCTTTTATCTCGCCACCGGCATCGTTCATCAGAAAGCCGTTTTTCTTCAGAAATTCGTTTACTTTTTCCAAAGTGTCGAAGTGTTTCAGGTAGTTAACGCTCACGGTGAAATGGTTGGCACAGAAGCCATAAACATAAAGCCAGGCTGCATATTCCGATTCATCGCGCAACTGTTCGTAAACTTCAAAGGATGGCTTTCCCCAGAGGTTGCCGGCAAAAATCAACTCGTCGGATTTTAACCGAGCCGCCGGAATTTTGTCGATGGCCGTTTTCACGGTTTTCTGCAGCTCCGGGCTGAACGCTTCCGTTTTTAGCTCGCTGATAAAAACCCGTGGCGCCATCTCGTCGCTCTTGTGCTCGTAGTGGCGGGCAAAGAGTTTCTTGGCTTCAAACTGATATTCGCCTTTGGCTTGGTAGCCGGCCTCAATGAAAGGTCGCGCCAGCACGTCGATGTTTACGCGCGGATCGTTGAAGGTGCGCAGGGCGATGTGGTCGTTGTGGACGGTTTCGCCCGAAGCCTCAAAAAGATCGTGAATCTTTTGTACCGAAGGGTTTTGTTCGGCGTAATCTTTCCAAAGCTTTTCAAAAATTACTTCTTTTTTCATCGTCTTATGGTTTTTAATTTTTCATAAATAATCAATGTCGCCTGCGTTATTTCAAATCAAAACATGCCATCCAAAAACTCTTCGGTGGTTACGTTCTTAAAATAGTGCTGCAGGTTGGTGTCTTGCAAACGGTGCATGATGGCCTGGCGGTCGTGCGGCACATTTTCGAGCAGATGCTCAATGTCGGTGGTATCGTGCAGGCTGAAATAGTCGCCGAAGATTTTTATTTTTTCGATGATGCCGTTTTTTACCTCCAGATTGAACTCGATATTTCCGCCACTGGCTTTTAGCTTACGCTGAAAATTGTAGCGCGGCGAGTAGCCGTAGTTCCATTCGCGCGTGCGGTACTTCTGGTCGGCAAGCTGGTTTATTTTATAAATATCATCTTCCGAAAATCGTGTAATCTCCATTTCAGGATGCGTTTGCCGGATGTGTTCGAGGACAAGATTTTTGAAAGCAAGCACATCCATGGGTTCTTTCAGGTGGCTGGCAATATTGGTAACGCGGCTGCGCACCGACTTTACGGCTTTGTCGGTAAACTTGTGCGGATCAACTTTCAACGCGCTGCTCAGGTCGGTGAGTTGTGATGAGAAAAGAAGGGTGCCATGGTGCAGCACGCGATTTTTGTACACATGCTCGGCGTTGCCCGAAAACTTTTTCCCCTCTATGGTCAGGTCGTTGCGGCCCTCAAAGCGTGCATCGACGCCAATTTTTTGTAGCACCTCCACGATGGGTTTTGTAAAGCCACGAAAATCCACCAGCTCATCAGTTTGTCCGTTGCGGATAAAGGTAAAGTTGATGTTGCCCAGGTCGTGAAAAACGGTGCCTCCGCCCGTGATACGCCGCACCACCGGGATGTTGTGCTGTTCTACATACGCTACATTTATTTCGGCCAGCGTATTCTGATGCTTGCCCACGATGATGCAGGGAGCGTTGCGCCACAACATAAAAATATCGTCGCTGAATTCGCGCAGGCAATGCTCTTCGGCAGCGATATTAAAATAAGGATCGGTATGTTCTCTTTCGATACAACGCATTCGTTACGGGTTAAAATGAGACGGCAAAATTACCCGTAAATGTTATGAATGGCGCAGTAAGATTTAGATTTAGAAAACTTTAACATGCTTTTTTTGGATTTTATCTAATCCTCGTCGCTCACATCAGCGATGTCTTCTTCGCCGCCGGCAATGGTATCGTCGTCGTCGTCATCGCTGCCGCCGCTCTCCTGGCTTTCGAGTTTTTCAAGCTCCTCTACCGAATCAACCTTTACATTAACACGAATCATGTAGCTGGTGTCGGCAGTATCCACGGTGATGGCATGAAAAAACTCATTGTTTCCCTTGTTCACGCGTTGCACATGGTTGCCCCAGCCATCAGGATATTTGGCGCGAATAGCCTCTCTTACCTCATCGGAGATGGTGTCGATGTTTTTGATCACTCTTTTCTTTTCCATTTCACTATCAGGATTTTATTATAAACAACTGATTCTTACTATTACTACACTGCTTTGCCTTATTTTTTTAAAATGGCGCGGCAAATATAGCAGCGTGTTTTTGAATTAAACAAGAAGAAAATAAAATATTTGTCAAAATGTTTGTTTTTGGAAGTACAGAAGCCATTACCTTTGCAGGTTTTACAATAAGAACATGCAAATCGAATTTTCACTTTTTATCCAAACACACGAAAAATTGGGGATGCTCCTGCATCCTTACCTTATCAGTGGCAGCGGCAAACATTATTACACCATCCACGACCGGCTGTCGGTGGAGAAAAGTCACAGCTATCGCGACATGCTGGCGCCGCACCAGGAAGAGATCATCAGCCTTACCGAAAATTATTCCGATCGCAGCCTGGCACGCAGATTTACCAAGGGGGAAGCCACTGCCCGCACTTATCTCGACAAACTTACCGACCACTACATCGCGCAGTTTGTACGCCCTTACATCGAAAAGCAGATGAACCAATGCCTGGAGCTGGTACGTCGGCACATGGTGCCGGTGTTCTTAAGAGAAACAAAAAATGTGGTCTATAAAGAAGATTTTATTTGCATAGCCCAGGAGCCTGCCGAGGTGGTTTTTAATTTTATAAAACTTAAAGACGAAACGCGCTATTACCAAAACATAAGCCACCTGGGGCAAAGCATGCATCTTACCGGAACCGGTGGTATTATTTTAACCGACAGCCCCTGTTGGCTTTTGCTCAACAGAACCTTGTATCACTTTAAGCAGAAGGTTGACGGGCGCAAGCTTTCTATCTTTTTTAATAAAGAATTTATCACTGTGCCGCCGGTGCACGAAAAGCGGTATTACAGCACTTTCGTGAAAAAGTGTATCCGCGACTTCCCGGTGCTTGCGCAGGGATTTCCGGTGCGTCATCAGCAGCCCGAAAAACATCCAATGCTGACGCTGGAAATGGATTTGGAAGGTTTGCCTTCGCTTTTCCTGCAATTTAAATATGGTAACCAAATCCTGAAATCGCGGCAGGGGCAGATAAAAATTGTGCGTTTTTCGCAGGAAGAAGGCACCTATGCTTTCGATTTCTTTTATCGGGATCTGAATTGGGAAACAGAAACAGTGTCGTTTTTGGAAAGCCTCGGTCTGAAAAATGTGTATGAAAACACCTTTCAGATAGATTCAGAAGTTTCGCCCCACCGCGTGGTCAATTGGCTCAACGAACACTCCGCGACACTGAAGGAGCGGAATTTTTTGCTTTCGCAGGAGATCGAAAATATCATCTACTTCACTGATCAGATGGAAATGGTGATGCGTGCCGAAGAGAAGAATGATTGGTTTGAGGTGTATGCCATGGCCAGGTTTGGAAACGATTTTGAGATTCCCGTGGTGCAATTGCGCAAGCACCTGCTCGAGGGCATCCGCGAGTACCGACTGCCTGATGGGCGCATTGCAGTGCTTCCGGAGTCGTGGTTTGCTGATTTCAGCGATTTATTGACTTTTGGCCAACGCGAAAAAGATATGATACGTGTGCGCAGGTGGCACGGCTCTTTGCTGTCGGCGCTTTCTATCAGTGGCTTCGATGGCGGCAAACGGCTTACGGAGGCCGGAGATTTACCGCCCGACACGGCGCCCCCCGATCCTCCCGATGGGCTGCTGGCACAGTTGCGCAGCTATCAGTTAGAGGGTTTCCGGTGGCTCGACCATCTTCGACGAAAGCATCTGGGCGGTTGCCTGGCCGACGACATGGGTTTAGGCAAAACTTTGCAGGCGCTCACCTTGCTGCTGAACTATATCGGCAAAACCACAAAATCCATTGCAGCAGCGCCGCCGGCACAAGGCGGACAGCTCGATTTGTTTAACCCCGTGGCAGAGCAATCTGGCGCAGGCAAGCCTTCATTGATCATTATGCCTGCCTCACTTATTCATAACTGGCAAGCCGAAATCCGGAAGTTTATCCCACACATCGGTTACCTTACTTACACCGGGTCGCAGCGCCACGAGTTGTTGCCACAGGTTCAGTATGCGCACCTGGTGCTTACCACCTACGGTACTATACGCAACGATTTTGATGCGCTTTCAAAGTTTGATTTTGGATACATCATTCTGGACGAAAGCCAGGTGATAAAAAATCCGGCTTCCAAAACGGCGCGCGTTATTTTCAGACTCAAATCCGAACACCGCGTGACGCTGAGCGGAACGCCCATCGAAAATTCGCTCTCCGACCTCTGGTCGCAGATGCACTTTCTAAACCCCGGCCTGCTGGGTGAGCATGCTTTTTTTAAACGATTTTTTGCTACGCCCATCCAAAAGCACGACGACCGCGCCAAGCAGGAAAAGCTGCAGCAGCTCATTCGTCCTTTCATTTTGCGACGCACCAAGCGAGAGGTCGAAAAAGAGCTGCCCGAGCTTAGCCAGGAATATATCTATTGTGAGATGACGCCCCAACAGGAGCAGGTATATCAGCAGGAAAAAACGAGAATCCGTAACTTTATCCTCGACAATATCGAGAAGCAAGGCCCTGCCAAATCAGCCATCATCGTGCTAAGAGCGCTTACCCGGCTGCGGCAGATGGCCAGCCACCCCGTTCTTACCGATAAAGAGTATCAGGCGGGGTCAGGAAAGTTTGACGAAGTGGTGCGCAACATCGAAACGTTGATTGCTGAAGGTCATAAAGTGCTGGTGTTTTCGTCGTTTGTAAAGCATCTGCGCATCTTCACCGATTATTTCGACACGCAAAAAATCGGTTATTCGTTGCTCACCGGAAGCACCCGCGACCGCGCGGCAGCCATCCGTAGTTTTGAAGAGGAGGAGCAGCAGCGCAATATCTTTTTTATCTCGCTGAAAGCTGGTGGAACGGGGCTTAACCTCACCAGCGCCGAGTACGTGTTTCTGCTCGACCCCTGGTGGAATCCCCAGGCGGAGCTGCAGGCCATCAGCCGGGCGCACCGCATCGGACAGACGCATCCTGTGATGGCGTATCGTTTTATAACCGTGGGCACCGTGGAGGAGAAAATTATGCTGCTTCAGCAGAAAAAATCCAAACTTGCCGACATCTTCATCAACACCAACAACCCGCTTAAGGAGATGAATGTGGATAATATCAGGGAATTAATATCTTAATTTAAAAAAAAGCTGTGATACAAAAGCTATGATATTTATTATTTGATAGTTTTCCGGATAATTCGAAGATATCAAAACTGAAACACATTTTTGTAAAATGAAAAATCATTTTTTAACAATATTACTCTTGCTCATGCTGGTGGGATTTGGCGCCTCCTGCAGCAGGCAGATGGTGTTGATGCCAGGCGCTACCGACAACGATGGTCGTTACGACACCGAGTTTCCCGGTCCTGCCTTTGCGCGTGCGCTCGACAACATTAGCGAAAGCGTCCTGAAAATTTATTGCCTTGCCGAGTACGACAGGTATTACATCGATACAGCTATCTTTTTCACACAGTCCGATCTGGCTGCAGGTCTGCTTTCGCAGCGAACAATAATGCGTAACAACTTCAGCGAGTCGGTGCATGGCAGCGCCACACTTCTGCGCAACAGCGGTGGCCGCCTGGTGTTGCTTACCTGCGCTCACATCTTCGATTATCCTGACACGGTTGTCTCCTATTACGAATCGCTGGATTATTCTGCCGCGCCAGGCATCGAAAGTGTTGCCATCAAGCGTAAGCAAACACAGTTTATCCAGGAGCTTTCTGTGAGCGAATCGCTGGATATCATTGCCATCGACTATGATTTGGATATCGCTTTTCTGGGTACAAAAAATGAGCGCCTGACGAACGCTAAATTGCCCGCCTTTGGCTATGCTGCCGGCGACGACCGGCTGCTCGACAGGGGCAGCGTGGTGTACGTTTTTGGCTTCCCGGCCGGTTTTCAAATGGTGACGCGCGCCTTGGTGGCCAACCCCGACATTGGTAAGAACGGTACTTTTTTGGTAAATGCCAATTTCAACGAAGGCATTAGCGGCGGAGCGGTGATGGCAATGCACGACGGCCCCTTAAACCTCCAGTTGGTGGGTATCGCCAAGTCGGCGTCGGCTTCCTATTCCAACGTTATAAAGCCGGAACACGAGAGCCACCAGCAGCGTTACAATCCAAACCTGCCCTATGAAGGGCCGCTTTTTGTAGAACAACAACGCACGCTCAACTATGGGGTCACCTTCGCCATCTCTATTCTTACCATACGCGACTTTTATCTTCTCAACCGACGGCGGTTTGTCGCCTCCGGCTACAATCTGGACGAATTTTTTCAGTCGGGCACCCGGAAAAAAAGAGGGGAATAATGGTTGTTTTATAATAGGAATTCAAATTTTTACCTTTTCAGAAAAAAACAAAACTGCTTTACGCAATGAATAGACAAAAACCACTGGCCGAAATGTTGCGCCCCGAATCTCTCGAAGGATACATTGGTCAGGAACACCTTTTGGGCGAAGGAGCCATTTTGCAGCGCAGCATCCGGTCGGGCAGCCTGCCCTCGATGATTTTGTGGGGTCCTCCCGGGGTAGGGAAAACTACGCTTGCTTACATCATTTCACAAACGCTGAAGCGCCCTTTTTATACCCTCAGTGCCGTCAATTCCGGCGTGAAAGAGGTGCGTGGCGTTATCGAAAAAGCCAAAGACCAGCCCGGCGCCATTTTGTTTATCGACGAAATACACCGTTTCAGCAAATCGCAGCAGGACTCGCTGTTGGGCGCCGTCGAAACCGGCATCATTACCCTCATCGGAGCAACCACCGAAAATCCGTCGTTTGAAGTTATCTCACCATTGCTCTCGCGCTGCCAGGTTTATATCCTCAAGTCGCTCGACGAGAAACATCTTCGAAAAATGCTCGAGAGCGCACGGCTTTATCTTAGCCAATCGCTCGGCAGGGAGATAATTATCGACGAAGACGAGGCGCTGCTTCGCGTGTCGGGAGGCGATGCCCGCAAACTCTTCAACGCCATAGAGCTTGTGGTAAAAGCAATGCTCAGCGAATCGGAAATACGCATCACCAACGGCAAGGTGCTCGACACCATCCAGCAAAACATCGCCATGTACGACAAAGGCGGTGAGCAGCACTACGACGTGATTTCGGCGTTTATAAAAAGCATCCGCGGAAGCGATCCCAACGCAGCCGTCTATTGGCTTGCGCGAATGATTGCCGGCGGCGAAGACCCCAAATTTATTGCCCGCCGCCTGGTGATCCTGGCCAGCGAAGACGTGGGCAACGCCAACCCCAATGCCCTGCTGCTTGCCAACGCCTGTTTTGATGCCATCAACAAAATCGGCTGGCCCGAAGGACGCATCATCCTCTCACAAACGGCTGTTTATCTGGCCACCTCGCCCAAAAGTAACGCCACCTACCTGGCCATCAACGAAGCGTTGGCGCTGGTCGAAAAAACCGGCGACCTGCCCGTACCGCTGCATCTGCGCAATGCGCCCACCAAACTCATGAAAAACATCGGCTACGGCAAAGAGTACAAATACGCCCATGCCTTTGAAGGCAATTTCGCGTTGCAGAATTTCCTTCCCGATAAGATCGCAAATACGCGCCTGTACGATCCCGGCAAGAATGCCCGCGAAGAAGAGGTGCGCAAGTGGCTCAAGGGAAGGTGGAAGGATAAGTATGGGTATTAAATTAGGTAGTCCACAGTTCCGGCGTTCAGCTCAGGTAGGCACCTGCACGTGCAGGATGTGGTTCGGTATTCAAAAATTGTTTCAGCGCCTTGCGCCCAGCGCCATACGCTCCGCGCCCTGCTTTCTTTACTTCCCTTCGACAACGGTGGTTGAGCTTGTCGAAACCAGCTCAGGGCAGGCATTATTCAAGATTCGATATTCTGCGGTTCGATATTCAAAAATTGTTTCAGCGCCCTTCGACCCGCGCCTTGCGCCCTTCGCCCAGCGCCCTTCGGATTTTTTTTTAAAAAATGTTAACCATATCTTTTGCTTCATTACATTTGCTGGCTAAAATAATGAGGATTATTTTCTTAATTCTCAGCGTCGCTATTAAAATGACTATCAATTAATACTTGTGAGATGAAGCAAAAATTACTACTAACCTTGTTGTTTATGCTCGGCGTTTCGATTCTTAACGGGCAGGAGCTAACGGTTTCGGGGCGTGTTACCTCCGCCGACGACGGACTGGGAATACCGGGCGTGTCGGTTTACGTCAAAGGTACCTTCAGCGGCACCATTACGGATGTGGAAGGTCTTTACACACTGGCAGGGGTTGCCCCTGCCGACACATTGGTTTTTAAGTTTATGGGTTTTTTTACCGCTACCGAAAAAGTAGGTGCGCGTTCCCAAATCAGTGTAGTGCTCACTCCTGAAGCCGTTAACATCGAAGGTGTGGTTGTGACGGCGCTGGGCATAAAGCGCGAAAAGCGGGAGATAGGCTACACCACCCAGAGCTTTGAGGGTGCCACGCTCGAAAAGTCCAACTCTGCCAACGTGCTCTCGGCGCTTAGCGGGCGCTCGGCAGGCGTACAGATTTCGTCGGCCGACGGTGTGGAAGGCGGCACCACACGCATCGTTATCCGTGGCAACAACAACCTCACCACCGACAACCAGCCCCTGATCGTGGTGGATGGTGTGCCACTCGAAAATCAGCCTGGCCTCACCGACATCGGCCGCGGGCAGGACTGGGGATCGGCCATCAACAATATCAACCAGGCCGACATTGCCGAGATGAATATTCTAAAGGGACCCACTGCTTCTGCATTGTACGGTTCCAAAGGAGCCAACGGCGTGGTGCTGATCACCACCAAGCGCGGCAAAAAACAAAAAGGTATCGGCATCAGCTACAGCTACAATTATAAAATCATCAATCCTTATCGTTATCGCTCTGTGCAGAATGTGTATGGCGCCGGTGGCCCGTTGACGCTCTCAGAGCCGCAATTCCAGCAGGACAGCACAGGGACATTTCTCTATCCAACGGCCACACACACCAACAATGGCCCGTTCGACAAACCTACCTCAGAGCTGTTTGGATATTATGGTAGCTCCGTTTCGTGGGGTCCTGAAATGAAAGGTCAGATGGTGAAATGGTGGGATGGAAAAATGCGTCCCTGGTCGCCACAACCCGACAATCTGAAATCATATTTTGGCGATGGCAACAGCTCTTCGCACAATGTTGCTTTTTCCGGTGGCAGCGACATGGGGACTGTCCGCGTGTCGTTTACGCGTACCGATCACACGCCCATTATCCCCAACAGCAACTACGACCAAACCACCGTTAATCTGGGATCGAACATCAATATTTCTGAAAAACTAAAAGCCGACGTAGCCGTTTCCTACATCAATTACAACCGGCTGAACAGCCCCAACATTGGCGAGTCGTACAGTTCGTTCAGCAAGGCTTCGCTCTATTCGTGGCCACGCAGTTGGAAGGGCATCGAAGCTGCCAACTATGCCAATCCCGATGGCAGCCGCAACGATTGGGGCGGCAACTATCCGTTTGAGTACATTTCGCCCTACAACTGGTGGGAATTTTATAATAATAATACGGCGCTTTCGCGCGATAAACTCATCGGCTCCTTTGGCCTTAGCTGGAGCATCACCCCGTGGCTCACCGCTTCGGGACGCCTGGGACTCGACCTTACCACCGACCAACGCGAAACCCGAAACAATCCTGCCGACATCGCCGGCATCCTGGATGGCTATTATGAAAATGAACTTTCGCGTCTTAAAACTTTCAACAACGATTTCCTGATCACGGCTTATCGCGATGAGCTTTTCGGTAGTAAACTGGGCGCCAAACTCTCGGTGGGCGGAACCCAATATCAGCGGCGCTATTATCGCACCCGCGCCAAGAGTGGCAAGTGGATCGACCCGTGGCTTTTTATCTCTTCCAACTTCGAAGACCCCGAACAGATCATCTATAGCTCCGGCAACCGCCGCGAAGAACGCAACGACAAAGACATCAACTCGATGTATGCTTTTCTGAATCTGAGCTACGACAATTACCTCTTTGCTGAAATCACCGGGCGCAACGACTGGTCGTCAACATTGCCACCCGGCAACAACTCCTATTTCTACCCTTCCCTGTCGATGAGTTTTATCGCCACCGAAGCCTTTGGTATCAAAAGCCATCTGCTGAGTTTTTGGAAAATAAAAGGCTCGTTGGCCAAAGCCGCTACCGACACACAGCCCTACCAGCTCGATTACGTTTATTATTCAGGCCTTTTCGGCAATACGCAAACCTCTTCGCTCGACCGCACCATTCCGCCGCTTGACCTGGCACCGCAGGAGGCCAAATCCTTTGAGATAGGAACTACCCTGGGTTTGTTTGATGAGCACCTGAGCCTGGATTTTACCTGGTATCATATCATGTCCGACAACCAGATTCTTACCCTGCCGGTGCCTGCTTCTTCGGGAGCTACCGGCACGGTGATCAACAACGGAGAACTCGAAAACAGCGGCTTTGAATTTATTATGAACCTGGTGGTGTTAAACCGCGCTTCGCTGGTAATCGAAACAGGCTTAAACTTCAGCCGCAACCGCAACTATGTGGTTAGTCTTGGCTCCAGCTCCGAGCCTCTTGAGCTGGGCAACATCTGGGGGCTTAACGGTCCGGCCATTGCCGTGCGCGAAGGCGACGAGTATGGAACCATCGTGGGCTACGATTACGTGTATCACGAAAATGGTCAGCCCATCCTTTCCGACGACGGCACCACCTATAAAATTACCGACAACCGTGTGCCGATCGGTAACGCCTCGCCCGATTTTATCGGCGGCTGGACCACGCGTTTTATCTACAAAGGCTTTACGCTCTCCACGCTTGTCGATACCAAATGGGGTGGCGATATCTACTGCGGCTCGCAGGTGATAGCGATGCAAACCGGCCAGGCGCCCGAGACCCTCCTGGAACGTCAGGGCGGAGGGCTGCCTTATACCGACGAAGAGGGCGTCACGCGCAATGTAGGTGTGGTTTTGCCCGGCGTCTACGAAGACGGCACGCCTAACGATAAGGTAGTGCATTATTATTTTAAATACATGCCCAATGCCGGCGGATGGGGAAAAGTGATCTCTAAACCCGGCATTATGGACAACACCTGGGTGAAGATGCGCGAAATTGCGCTCTCGTATAATGTTCCGGTGAAGGTGGTGGAAAAGACGAAAATATTTCAGAGCCTGTCGGTGAATGTGGTGGGGCGCGATCTGTTTTATTTCTACTCCTCGCTGCCCAACAAGATAAACCCGGAAGGGCTGATGGGATCGGGCAACGCACAGGGTCTGGAGTGGGCATCGTATCCCGGCTCACGCTCCGTGTCGTTTGGCATCACCGCTTCCTTTTAGTTTTTAATTATTAAAAATGAATTTCAAAAGATTTTTGACGATGATGAAAAATAAAATATTGCTGGTTACAATGCTCGCTATGCTGGTACCTTTTGCGGCTTGCAAAAAAGATTTTGACGAACTCAACAAAAACCCTTACGCCACCACCATTACCAGCATCGGGCCGCTGTTTAACACCGTTACCGCTTCGTTGCGCCTGGGATGGAACGAGCAGTTTTACGTGCACAACGAAGTGCTTTATCCGCAAACGCAACTGGCAGCACTCACCAGCCAATCCTGGTCAAACCTAAGCATTGGCACCGAAGAAGTCTGGACGGAATATTATGTGGCCCTGGCGCACATCCGCGACATCGAGCGGCGGCTGGAAGCCATCGACGACCCGGCACATCCCGACTCGCTCGACAATGTGCGTGCTATGGTGAAAATTCTGCTGGCTTATAAGACTTTCCGCGTGACTGACTTGTTTGGCGATATGCCGTTCTTCGGCGCAGGACGTGGCTATGAAGGAACCGAGTTTCTGCATCCGGCTTACGATTCGCAAGAGGATATTTATGTTTTCCTGCTCGACGAACTCAAATGGGCCTCCGAGCATATCAGCCTGACAAATGAGACTTCCACCGGAGGCACTTTCTTTAGCATCGCTGCTTACGACAAGCTCTTCGACGGACAAATGCTGCGCTGGAAGAAATTCGCAAACTCGCTGCGGCTGCGCCATGCCATGCGCATGGCCGAAAAACGTCCCGAACTGGCTGCCGAAATTATCAGCGAGATAATCGGCAACAACCTGCCGGTGATAAAAGGTGCCGAAAATGTAGTGATGATGCCACGGGCACAAAGCTGGCTGCGCGAAAGCACCAACTGGTCGTTTCGCGAGCACAAAAATCTGCGCATGGGAACTACCATCCGCGACGCCATGAGCGTCAACGACAGCATCAACGGAAGCGGTTTCTACGACCCGAGAGCTTTTCTTTTTTTTGAAACCAACAATGCCGGCAACTGGGTGGCGTTTCCGCAAATTCCCGACGCCAACACCCCGTCCGCCGGCGGCATACCTTATGGCTTGCATCGCGACCTGAACTACACCATCAAAGGCACCGGCAACATTTATTCACCTTTCAACTATTATCTGATCCGCGACGAAAACGATATTCCGGAGATTATTCTCACAGGAGCTGAGTATCATTTTATTTTGTCGGAAGCTTATTTCCGGGGTATCGGCATGGCGCAGAATGCGAACGAGGCTGCTGCCGAATATTTTACCGGCGTAATTGCATCCATGGATTTTTGGGGTCAGTTGCATGATAATTCTGCCATCTGGCTCTACACCTCTCCGCTCTATGAGCAAGCCAACAAATACGATGCAGCCAACAAGATTTTCTCTTTGGAAAATGATGAAGAAAAACTCGACCTGCTTTATGCCCAGCGTTGGCTCGATGCTTTCCGCCAGCCGTGGGAGGCATTTAGTCTGGTGCGACGTACCAACCGCACCCCCCGTGAAGGTGACCCGATTAGTTTTTTCAGGCTTCCGTATCCGCCCAGCGAGTCGGAACACAACAACGCCAACTGGTCGGCGCAAAGTGCCGCCATGGGTGGCGATATGTCCACCGTGAAAGTTTGGTGGATGGAATAAGATTTTGTTATTAATAAAAAAAAGACAATGATGAACAGAAAATGGATTTGGTTTCTTTCGATAATGTTTTTTGCACTTTCGTGCAACGACTCCGATGATGCAGCACCGGCGCCTAAGCCACAAAATACAGGAACGCCATGTCCGGATGCTTCCGAAATAGTATATGCCGGGCGTACGTATCATACCGTAAAAATTGGCGACCAGTGCTGGTTGCGCGAAAATATGGACGTGGGCGTGATGCTCGCTGCTGCGGATACCGCCAAAAACAACGATACCATCGAGAAATTTTGTTATCGCAACGATCCTGCAAATTGCGCGATTTATGGCGCGCTTTATACCTGGGACGAGATGATGCAGTACACCGACAGCAGCCAGCGTGGCATTTGCCCCGAAGGATGGCACATTCCCGACGACGCCGAGTGGCGCCAGCTCGAAGCATCCCTCGACAGCTTGTATAGCCAAACCGACAGCGTATGGCTTGCCAAGGGTTGGCGTGGAAGCAACGCCGGCGGACGGATGAAAGCTACCGGATTCGACCCGTGGTTCAATCCCAATACCGGAGCCGGCAATACGGTTGGCTTTACGGCGCTTCCCGGCGGACTGCGTCACGCCGAAACAGCCCGGTCAGAGCAATTGCATCAAAGTGCCTGGTACTGGACGGCTACACCCGACGGCCAAACAGATGCCTTTTACAGATTGCTCTCCTACACCCATGCCGACGTGAAAAAAGGAAATACCAGCCGTGAAAATGCTTTTTCGGTGCGGTGTATTAAAGATCAGGAATGAAAGGTTAAATTCCAAATAGCAAATAACAAATTCCAAATAAATTCCAAATAGCAAATTCCAACTGTCGGCAGCCGATGTAAACAATGACCAATAAATTCCGAAGCTCAAAGTCGCCGAGGTGGTTGAGCTTGTCGAAACCTGGCTATTGAATTTTAAAAAATTGTGACTTATTTGATGTTTGTCTTTTGAGTTTTGGAATTTGAACAGGCTGATCACTAACCCCGGGCTTTAGGCCGGGGATACAGGGCGAAAGATTTCAGTGGGCTTTAGCCCAAATAAAGAGCATGTTATGATGAGTTCATGGAAAGATATTGATGTAAAAATATTGCGGGCTAAAGCCCGCCGGTTTCTCGAAGTGCTTTCTGGCCCCGCCCTAAAGTGCAGGGTTACTGAGATGCTGCAGATGAGCTACACACAATAAATAATATCAGAGCCTAAAAAAACTAATCAACACCTTATTATTAGTAACATTTAAAATTTTAATACGTATGAAAAAAATCTACATCTGGCTGCTGATGGCGATCATGATCGCCGGGGCAGGGGAGGGGTTCTCCCAATCAAACCAATATCTGCACTTCGACCGTGTGGATGACTTTGCGATACTGGAAGGCGGCGGGCAATACGTCGTAAATAAAACGGCCATGTCGATCACCGGCTGGTTTTATTGCGACGAGCTGGCGTATGGCCAGGGCATGATGGGCTTTCGCGATGGGTCGAGTGGTTTTTATTTGATAATCCTCAACGATGGCGTAATTGAATGCCGCCTGGCAGGTACCGGCGGGATGTGTGAATTCGTTACTCCGCCATTTACGGTGGTGCCACAGGTGTGGCAACATTTTGCCTGGGTGTACGACGGCACTGCGGTGAAGCTCTACGTAAATGGCATTCTTGCCGGCAGCGCTCCGGCTTCGGGCACGCTCACCAATGCCGACATGCCTTTCGCTATTGGCAAAAGCCCGCTGGGCGCCGGCTTTAACTTTGTGTTTGGCGGACGCATCGACGAAGTGTCGGCGTGGAATAAAGGACTTTCGGCCAGCGAAGTGCAGGACATCGTCGATAACGAAATTACCGGAACTCCTGACGGACTGGTGCTCTATTATAAATTTAATCAGGGCGTGCCTGGTGGCAACAACACCACCATTACCAAACTCATCAGCGAAACAGGTGGCAGCGACCGCGATGCCGACCTGATGAACTTTGCCATGGAGGGCGAGACCTCCAACTTTGGCGGCGACCTCAACCCCGGGTTTCAGGCGATCACCTTCCCGCAGATTCCCAACCATCTGACCATCGACGAGCCTTTTGAAATATCTGCCGAAGCAAGCTCGGGGCTGGAAGTATTTTTTACCATCGAGTCAGGACCGGCAACCATAGAGGGCAACACCATAACGCTGGAGGGTACAGAGGGAGTGGTAGTGGTGAAAGCCAGCCAGCCGGGAAATGAAATTTATGAGCCGGCTGCCGACCTCCTTAATACTTTTCTGGTGATAAATCCCTACACCTATGCTCCCGAACTCGACCTGCGCAGCCCGCTGCAAGGCGACGTTTTTGTGCCCGGCCTCGACATGATACCACTGGCTACCTATTCGATGATCGACAACCAGCATCTCTTCAGCATTCAATCCGTAAAATTTATGATAAATGGCGAAACGATTGATCCAATCAATTGGTACAATGGCCATTATACCGCTTACTGGCAGCCGCCGGCTTTTGGCAGCTACGAAGTAAGTGTGGTTTCTACCAACAATTACGGCGCTGTCAACACCAAAACTGCACAGATCAACGTCACCGACAATGTTACGGATCAGGATGTAGCCGCCTTTAGCGATATCTGGATCTATACCAGCATTCCCGAAGCGATTGTGGAAGCCGAATTGCCAAGCTACCAGGGCGCATTCGACAACATCACCGGTACGCTTGAGCTGGCATGTCCTGCCGGGGGCTGTGGCGAATGGGATCGCATTGCTCGCGTGGAAGCTTTGGGTCCCAACGGAAAATGGATAGAGATTATCCGCTACATTACGCCATACAAAAAAGCCTGTTCGCACAGCATCGACCTCACCGACTACCGCTGGATATTGCAGGGCAAAACGAAATTCCGCATCAGTTGCGTTACTTTCGACAATGGATATTTGTGGAATCTGTCGCTCTATTATCACACCGGCACCCCCGATCATAAGTACAGCGCTGTAAGCCCGGTGTGGCATCAGGAGTATCCTTTTGGCGACCTGGCCGACCTGCAGCCGGTAGAGCCTTATAGTTTTTCATTTCCTGCAGGCGTATCGGCCTCCACACTCAAACTGGTGGGAACCGGACATGCCTGGGGCGACAACAACACCGGCAACGCAGCGGAGTTTCACGAAGATACCCATCATATCTGGGTGAATGGAACGCAAACCTTTGAGCAGCACAACTGGCAGATTTGCAATCCCAATCCCGATGGTTGTCAGCCACAAAACGGTACCTGGTTTCACAATCGTGCCGGCTGGTGCCCTGGCTCCATTGCTCCCTGGTTCGACTACAACATGACGCCCTTCATCAACCAGCCCACCGTAGAGCTTAAATATATTTTCGACGAAGATTATGTGGATTATTGTCATCCCAACAACCCCAATTGTATTACCGGAACCACTTGCCCCAATTGCAACGATGGCTACAACCCGTTTCTGGATGTGGCTTGTAATCTGGTGATTTTTTCGGAGTTGCCGATAGAAGCCGGTCTTTACACCAGCATTCCGCAGGCACTGCAAGCAGAAACCACCACCACCGTTTATCCCAATCCTACACATGGCTTGGTTCATCTCGATGTAGATGGCTCTGGTTACGAACCGGGTTCTGTCATCTGGATTTACAACAGCTCCGGCAACCTGATGCACTTCGAGCGCTGGGACGGCACGAGCACTTCCGTGGATTTGTCGGGATTCAACAGCGGCTTGTATGTTTTGGTAATTCAAACCAACAAAGGCCTGCAAGTCGAAAAAATTACAAAGCAATAATTTCACTTCAGGCCCCAATTATCCGTAGCCCAGACCTTCATGCTCCATCTATCCGTAGCCCAGGCCTTTAGGCCTGGGCTACGGATTTTTTATTAAAATAGTTCTTCTTTTTTAATAATCCCTGCTTTGAGCAGTTCGCGAATGGTGAGTTCAGTCATGTCGCTTTTAAAATTGAACTCGTACCGAATGTCGAGCACATAAGCTTTGAGGCGGAGCTTGAGGTAGGAGCGGCGTTCTTTTATTTCATTAAAAAACACAGCAACAACGGGCTTGTTGAGATAGATATACCGCGATACCTGCGCCGCTTCAATGGCAATTTTTCGCACCAACTCCGTGTCGACGTCGATGGGCAGATAAATCTCGGCCACTACCTGGCAGTTAAGCTCGCCGCTGTTGGCATTGGATACCGGGGAGTTCATCAGCTCGGCATTGGGCACCGCGACAACAGAATCGTCGGGCGTAACGATACGTGTGGCGCGCAAGCCTATTTCTATAACCTCTCCGTAATAATTTCCGGTTTCTATCTTGTCGCCCACCTGAAAGGGGCGGTCGATCAGCAGTGCTACGCCGCCAAAGACATTTTTGAGCAGGTCCTGCGCCGCCAAACCAACGGCAATACCTACGGAAGCCGTCACGGCAATTACCGTTTCGAAAGGCGGATTATAGATGCCTTTTATTATGGCAAAGATGATGACAGTCCAGATGGCTATGCGCACCACCGGTATGATGCTCTTGATGGTGATGCGCAGCCGTACGCTTTTTTCGCTCACCAGACTAAGAATTGTTATTGATAATTTGATAAGGTAATAGCCGATAAGCAGTAAAACGATGGTCCAGAAAATTTTGGAGAAGGAGATGGCGTTGAGAACGTCTTTGGGTTTCGTGGGGACGTTTTCGTTAATTTCGCTAAGGAATTTGCGGCCCTGGCTCCGAAGCGAGTCGGCATGGGTGGCTTCCACATGTGCAGTGTCGGAAGGTGTCGTTTGGGTTTTGTAAACGCTGTCGTTGATTTTTATTTCTACGCTGATGTTGGTCGCCGAATCGGCCTGGGCCATGATACCAGCGCTTACGAGCAGCATAATCAGCAATATGAAAATGTTTCTTGCCATGATATTAGTTGATAAAATTTCGTGATTTCAAAAGATTTACAACTTGCCTGAAGATGATCGGGTTGATGGTATAAACATCTCCGTTCTGCATCAACAGGCCTTTTTCGAGCAGTGGCTGCAATAGATTTTGTGCCTGGGTGGCCGACATGTGGAAAATGTCGCCATAAGCTTCTGTGGAGAGGCCGTCGTGTATCAGCAGGGCGTGCAGGATAAAAAGATAGTTGGAGGGCAGCTCTTTTACAAACGAAACATCAATTTCGCGGATGGAGGCGATGGTGATGGTGTTGTCGGTGATGCTGTGGATGCTGCGTAGCCAGTAAAGTTGCGCCAGACTGATGTTTCCATTGGATAGTTGCCGCAAATCCTTAAAATATTGTTTTTCCAGAAAACTTTGTTTTTCGTCTTCTTTAAGATTCTTGAAGCTGCGTGAAACGATGTTTTCATCAGAAGGCTCAAAGCTGATTTTGTATCCGCTCAAACTGTTGCGCTTCAGGATGATATTCATGATGATGGCTTCGTCGAGCTGCGCAAGCTGCACTTCCCGCACAAACTGGTCGGAGATGCGGACGGTGAGGTCGAGATAATCCCAGGCATGGACGGTAAAACTTGTTATCCAAAATACCTTGCGGGATGTTTGCATCATCAGCTCAAAAAACATCTTAAGACATTCAAACCCATTTATTTTTTTGAGATAAAACCGCTGCATGTTCTCCAGGATAACAATTAGTTTATCGTTACGGCAGTTGAGGTACTCGATGATTTGACGGTTGTCTTCAAACTTTTCCACCCCCAGAATTTCTTCAAAAAATCGAAGATAATCATGCACCAGCGAAATCCTGATTTTGGGTTCCTGATGAATAATTTTTAGTGAAGGAGCGGCATCGCGCAGGTAATAATTGATAAAGGAGGTAATGCCGCTGCCTTTCTCAGCCAGCACGGCAACCGTCACAAAGCGTTCTTTCTGCCAGTCGTCGAAAGCCAGTTTCATTTGGTCAAGCTCGGCGAGGCGGTTCACAAAAAACCGATCTTCATCGGTAGGGCGCAATTGATAAAGCCGTTGGTAAACAAACGGTAATTTGTCGAGCGACTGCTGTGACTGGCTGATGAACTCGGTAAGCTCGTAAGAGATGTGTTTGCGCGGCGGTGCAAAACCTATCCGATAGCGCAGTTTCATCACCAGAGCGTAGGTATCCGAAAAACGATTGCGTAGCATACTTGCTGCCTTGGGTGCGATGTTGCGTAGCCACTTCAACGCATCCTGCCGTGCCTTTTTTGATCGGTTGATGGCTTTGATGCGTGCGATGCGGATGTTCAGGTCGAGGATGTTGTCGGTATTTTTGAGTTCCTGAATCTCGGTATTAAACACGTGAACTGCTTGTCGCAGATTGGTGAGTGGCTCATCGTAAATACTACGGATAATTTCGTTGGCTTGGTTTAGATGGTCTTCGGCACGCGCATATCCTTCGGTGGCTACCTCGAGAACCTTATCAGCAGTAACCTGCTTTTGGTCGGGGAGCATCATGGCTGATTCCAGGCTAAAGTCGGCCACTGTCCCCATGGCCAGCAGCTTGAGCCGCGCGTTTTCGAGCATACCGCGCACGTGGCCATTTACATCCTGAATAGCCTTGCGGAAATGGGGCAATGATTCAAAATGCAAAAGCTCGCGGGGCGAAATGTAGTTTATTTCGCTGTCGCGAACGCCTTTCTCGTAGTTCATGTTTTTCACAAAACTGCGTTTCTCCGTAACTTCATCGGCAGCAGTCAGTGTTTTGTTTTCAAACTGCAGAATGTCGTCGGTGAAACCTACCGAAAGCACTTCTATGGTTTTGGCCAACAACGTGTCGATCAGTTCACGGTTTAGTTTGCGCCGCTCTTTCTGCAGCGACTGCAACAATTCATCAAGGGTGCCGGCATCCTGTTTCAGACGGCTTGCAGACGTGTTGAGGAAACTGCGTAATTTTTCAAAATCCGGTTTCAGAATATCCTCAATATAAGTGTCGATTTGTTCGCGCAACACTTCCAGCTGCGAGAGCACGTGATAATAGAGAAGTACTATTTCGACATCTACTGCCCAGTCGTCGAAAAGGGTTCGATGGGTATTTTCCCATCTGTGCAATCCGGTATCAAACTTTTGTGTCACCAGTTGGCGTTCTGCTTCCAAACGTCGAGGATTCAGTCGGCGAAGGCTAAGGTCGGGCGTGTCGGCTATGGCCAGTGCTTTATCCAGCTTTTTCATAACTGCTGCGAATTGCCGCTGAACCTCCTGCTGATATTTTATTTCTATTTGGTACAACTCTTCCTGCAGCTTTTCTATCAAAGCATCAGCCTCTTCCAGGCGTAGCGCTTCAGCAAGCTCCTCTGTGAGTTTATTTTGCGTAAGCAACTGCTGTATCGTTTCGTCTGTTTTGTTGTCGAATTTCCACAACTGCATCAGCACATTGTTGAGATCCTGCATAAATTGCCATGTAACCGGAACCAGCATTTCGGCCAGGCGGATGTGCAGATAGTGCGCAGCCATTAGCCTGAAAGGGACTTTGCGCACACGCCATGTCACCAGTTCATAAGGTTTCATTTTAAACAGCCGTCGCAGTGGATTGATGGCTTTTTTAGAGATCAGTTTTGTCTTAAAACGAATGTTGATGCGCACCTTGCGCCACCATATTGCCGGGGTATCTGTGCGATGAATGGGGTAGGGTGTAAAAATTTCGCGCGGTTGAAAAGTACGTGGCATCTCCTTTAGCCGGGTCTCAAGCTCTGGTTTATAAATGCCTGTAATTTTGGTGGTGTCGATGGAAAACATTCGTTGCTGATGTTCCATCAACAGCTTGAATATCCCGGCAGTGAAATGGCGCAAACATCCAATTTTATCATCGGTTTTGGCAATGGCCTCGTGAAGGTTTTCATATTCCTGCCGATAGCTGTTGATAAGCTGGCTCAGGTCGTTTATTTTTTGATGATAAAACAAAAAAAGATGCTCCTGTGCCGGGGCATTAAATTGATTCCACAACTTTATCAGTTGATCGTGTTTTAGCTCTGTATCTGTTTTCATTTCTGTGTGTTGAACGACGTAAAATTAACATACTTCAGCATGCTGCAAAATAAAACAAATATTTAGTTTTGCATCCGATGAAAAAAACTGCGGCCATATTGCTTGTGATGTTGATCCTAAGTCAGGGTGCCGGTATGTTTTTTTTGTTAAAGCTGCAGCAGTCGGCAGCCAGGATGAATATGAAAGAGCGGCTAAAGAAAGGTGTGGACGACAGCGAGCTTACACATTTTGTGTTTCATCGCAACATGCCCAAAACGGTGAGCTGGGTGCACGAGCGGGAGTTTGTGTATGGTGGTGAGATGTACGATGTGGTGCGCCAGGTAAGCAAAGGCGACTCTGTGTTTATCGCATGCGTGCACGACCATCGTGAAACAAAACTTGTGAAGCAGCTCCTCAAAATCGTAAATCCTAAAAAATCAGATCCGGTGGCGGCTGCAAATAACCATTTCCGGCCTGCATACAATTGGTTTTGCAATGACTCTTCAAAACCAATTGATGGCAGATTATTTCTGGTGGTATTGTTGCCCCGGACCGACCCTTTCAGTCTTATCACTTTTCAGCCTTCTCCGGCAGCACCACCCCCTAAAGTTTAGTTTGTTTTTATTTTTAATTGTTTAGATGCTTTTTTTAGTTTTCGTTATAATTGTGTTTTAAAAGTTAGTAGCTAAATAGTTAGATTTTTTTTCAACTTGCACGTGCCTGATGCATCTGTTGGTTGCTGCTTTTCTAATTTATACTCCAGCGTTTGCTTTTCGCAAATAGTTTGGTGTGATGTAATCTGTCGATGGCAAAGCACGTGGGGCGCAACCGCTATTTATTTTATCAATAAACTAAATTTTACTACCAGATCAATGAAAAAACATTTCATACTTTTAATAAC
>Ga0265293_10000547_pt1 | contig 88747 bp, 83 predicted proteins | sample Munlanlewell138R_FD_192505 | JGI IMG/M metagenome (GOLD analysis project Ga0265293, IMG submission 192505) | Leachate microbial communities from a municipal landfill in Southern Ontario, Canada - Leachate well 138R | ecosystem: Engineered > Solid waste > Landfill > Unclassified | place: Canada... | reverse complement strand
CCACGCTCTGCGTGGGAGTCTATATATACAACATTCAAAATATATATGAGTTCCAACGCAGAGCGTTGGAACTAGTAAAAGTGTCCCTCTGGTTCCTACGCTCCGCGTTGGAACTAGTAAACTTAAGCTCGTTACACTACTTATAATTGATCATAAAAAGTATATTTCTAAGAAGTGCAAACGCACCTACTACGAGAAACGAGGCTCCTGCTTTTATCATTGTGTCGTTTTGCATAAGTATTGCAAGAGTAACTATACTTACTCCTACAGCACCAAAGACAAACTGTGCGTGTGAACTTCTACTTGGAACCATATCCGCAAGCATTGGTACTTTTTGCTTTCCTACTAATGGTGAAAATCTCTCAAACCATACAAGAAATGGGATGATTTTATACATATGTCCAATTATTACAAAGCCAAAAAAGCCAAAAAACATAAGCCAACCGCTTGCTACTAGTAGTGGTTCATAGACTACAAAAAGGTTAAGAACTCCAAGAACTACAGCGACTATCATTGATATATATCCATAAAAAAGAGAGATTACATAGATATCTATCTCTTTTCTGGCTCTTGTTTTAAAGATAGTGTATGTCATGTAGAAGTAGATAAACATAGAGACAACTGCTAATGAGTAAGCGATGTACTCAATGATGAGATACTCTACAAATGAAGATATCACAACCAAAACTACAGAGATACTCATCAAAGTTATAGAGATCTCAAGCGGTCTCATAGAAAAACCATGAGATAAGCCAAACATCGGAAGCAAAACTACTGAGAGTCCCATCAAAGTTACAATGATATATCCACCAATAACCAAATAGACATGAGATCTTAGTAGTGAAATGATGTCAACTTCAATAACTCCAGCATAACCAAGTGCCATTGTAAGCCCAAAGATAATACCAAAAAATAAAAAAGTGTTTGAGATAAGTACACTACTTATAACTAGGCTAAACTTCTTCACTTTTTTTATAGTTGAAAATATCTCCATCACAAATATCATCATGGAGATTAAAACTACAGTTCCACCATATGGCAAAAGAGCGGGATAGCCTAAAAATCCTATCACCATCAAAATAGTGCCAATGCCAAGAAGTGGCCAGATGGCATAAAAAAGTTCAACGGCAGAGTGTCCAACTTCAAGAACTACAGGGACTAACTGTGCCATAGCTCCAAAGATAACCATCATCACAAACCCAAGCAAATATAGATGTACTAAACTTAAAACTTTTGTATCTTGTACAAAAAAGTTATCAGCCGTAAAGAAAAAGATATATATAGATGCTAAGAGATAGAAGACACCTCCGAGTATAAAAAACGGAGAAATAAGTTTAAAAGGAGGTGCAAAATCTTGTGAGATAGAAAACATTAGCTTAGTGACAAGCTGTCTGAGTTAGATCAGAATCAACTCCTGCATCTACACTTGTAAAAGTAACTCTTACTAAGCCACCTTCAACATCTTCAACGCTGTGAGCAATGTCAGATTCAAGTTTACCAAAAAGTCCACCTGGTGCTTTGTGATTTATCATCACTAGAACATTACTGTTGTTTTTGATAAGTCTTAAACCACTCATCGCATTTACCATCGGATCTGGTGGTCCACATTTTGATGTGTCAAAGTAGTAAGTGCTTACACCATTTTTAACTTCTTCAAAAAAATCAACAGTAGCACCTGCAACTTCGATTTTCTTTGCTTCGCTTGGTATCAGTGTCATATAAATCCTTTATTTAATAATTTAAGTTTATTGTAATAAAGATTTATGCATATGACGTTGATATGTATCAACTTGTGTGTTGATGTTGTATTTACTTATCTAGTTTGACCACTTCCGTAGATCTTAAACTTATAAGTTGTAAGTCCCTCTATCCCCATAGGTCCACGAGCATGAAGTTTATTTGTACTGATACCTACTTCAGCACCAAAGCCAAAAGATCCACCATCTGTAAAACGAGTAGATGCATTTACATAAACAACGGCTGAATCTATTGCACCTAAAAACTTCTCAGCAGTTGTTATATTTTCGCTAATTATTGATTCTGAGTGACCTGAACCAAATCTTACAATATGCTCTATCGCACCATCAACACCATCTACCACTTTTATGTTTAAGATATTTGCCAAATATTCAGTATCAAAATCTTCTTCAGTTGCCTCTTTAGCATCAATAATAGCTCTAGTTCTTGCACAAGCTCTTAGCTCAGTTTTTGCCTTGTCAAACTCTGCTTTTATCTTTGGAAGTGCATCTTTTGCAATTGCACTATCAACTAAAAGTGTCTCCATAGCATTACAAACACCTGGTCTTTGAGTCTTTGCATTTATGGCGATTGCAATTGCATTATCAAGCTTTGCATCTTTGTCTATATAGATATGACACTGCCCTTTATCGTGCTTTACAACACTTACAGTGGCATTTTCGCTCACATATTTGATAAGCCCTGCTCCACCACGAGGAACGATGAGATCTACATACTTATCCATCTTTATAAGCTTTGCTACACCCTCTCTTGAAGAGTCTTCTAAGAGCGAGATTAGAGCTGTTGGAAGATTGTTTTTTGCTAATACGCTTTGAAGAACTTTAGCTATAGCTTTGTTTGAGTGTTGGGCTTCTTTTCCACCTTTTAATACACAAACATTTGAGCTTTTAAAACATAGAGCCGCTGTATCACTTGTTACATTTGGGCGAGACTCATAGATGATACCAATAACACCAATAGGAATACTTGTTTTTTCAATCTTTAAGCCCTCTTCTGTAATCCAACCATCAAGAACGCGACCAACTGGTTCTTTTAGAGCTGCTATCTCTTCTATAGCCACAGCCATCGCTTCAACTCGACTATCGTCTAATAGGAGTCTATCTTTGAGTGCACTTGAGAGATCATTTTTATCTGCATCTATCATATCTAGTGCATTTGCTTTAACTATCTCTTTTGATTGAACTCTAAGCTCGTCTGCCATCTCTCGAAGGATTGAATTTTTTTTACTGCCGCTAATAGTAGATAAAACTCTACTACCATCCTTTGCTTCTTTTAAAAATCTTTCCATAACTTAATCCTTTTGAGTTTATTTTTTAACTTTTATCTCTTCTTTTGGAGTAAAGAGTGTACCTAGTATGTGATTGCCATGTAGTAAAAATTGCTCTGCTGAAGTGAGATCAAAACCATTTGTTAAGAACATCTTTCTTCCATTTTTTAGCATAAAGTCTGCAGCTTTTAGTTTTGTTACTATCCCACCTGTTGCAAAAGGATCGTTTGGACTTGCTTCATCGTTTAGAGAACCTTTTGGAAGTTCATGTAAAATTTTATATATTTTTGCATCGCTATTTTCTTGAGGATTTTTATCAAAATAACCATCAATATCACTTAAAATAACTAGCATATCAGCTTTTACTGCATGCGCAACATTTGCTGAGAGTTGATCGTTATCTCCAAAAAGTTGTTCAGGAGTTGATGTTATGTCATTTTCATTTATGATTGGTAATATATTGTGTTTAAGATGTGCATCTATAATATCTTGAAACATTTTCGTTCTTTTTCTTGAATCGAAATCATCTTCAGTTAGAAGTATTTGAGCTGTATCAATGTTGTAAATATCAAACTTTTTTTTGTAACTTGCCATAAGTATTGGCTGACCAGCAGATGCTATTGCTTTTTTGCCAATTTGTTTTTTTGTGTCTAGTTTCAATGCTGAATATCCAGCAGCAACTGCACCAGAAGTTACAAGTAAAACATCATACTTTGCTCTTAGTTTTGCTATGAGTGTTACAAGATTTAATATCCTCTCTTTTGCTATCTCGTTATTGTGCGTAAGCACCGCACTTCCTACTTTTAATACTAACCTGTCCATTTATCACCTTTAAAAAACCATGCTTTTTGCATAATTGTTATGTATGCTATACTAGCATAAAAACTTTAAGGAACCATTATGAAAGAAATAACCTTCATCGGTAACGGGAATATGGCACTGAGCATCGCAAAGGGCTTAAAAAATGACTACAAGATAGAAGTAGTTGGAAGAGATGTAAAGAAACTTGAAGATTTTGAGATTGAGTTAGGTGTGAGTGTAGATAAGCATCTTTTAGATGGTTTCAATATGGAAGGTAAGACAGTTTTACTCTGCGTCAAACCTGCAAATGTTGATGAGATCTCTAAGAAGTTAAAAGGAAAAGCAAGAGTTATATACTCTGTTTTAGCAGGAACTAGCATTGAAAAACTAAAACTAGCTCTAAGTTCTGGAGCTGTTGTAAGAGCGATGCCAAACCTAGCCGCAAGTGTGAAGAGATCTATGACAACACTAACAGGAGATATAGAGTTTAAAGAGGAAGCCCAGGAGATTTTAGGCTCTATTGGCACAACTTTATGGCTATCAAGCCAAAAAGAGCTTGATATCGCTACAGGTCTAGCTGGTAGTGGCCCTGCATATCTAGCACTTATATCAGAAGCTCTAGCTGATGGTGCAGTAAAACAAGGTCTAAAAAGAGAAGATGCTATGATTGTTATGAGAGGTCTTTTTGGAGGATTTGGAGAGCTAATTCAAACTATCCACCCAGCACTTTTAAAAGATGGAGTGATGAGTCCTGGAGGAACAACAGCTGCTGGTTATGGAGCGCTAGAAGATGGAAATGTTAGAAGTGCTTGTATGGATGCTATTGCAAAAGCTTACAAAAGAGCGAAAGAGTTATAACCACATATATATCTCTCTCTGGCTCCCATGCTCTGAGACTGTGAAAGAACTTCTCTCTGGCTCCCATGCTCTGCGTGGGAGTCTATATATATGCAACGCACAAGAATATATATGAATTCCAACGCGGAGCATTGGAACTAGTGTGTTAGCACTGAAATTAGTTCAACCTCGCAAAGCTAAACCCTTGTTTATAAAAACTTTACTCTGGCTCCCATGCTCTGCGTGGGAGTCTATATATATGCAACACGCAAGAATATATATGAATTCCAACGCGGAGCATTGGAACTAGTGTGTTAGCATTGAAACTAGTTCAACCTCGCAAAGCTAAACCTTCGCTTACAAAAACTTTAGTATCTCTTTTTCTATATCTTCTTTTTCTATAATAGTATCATGAACTATTTTCTTAGTAAATAACTCATTTATCATCGCTGGGATCTTTACATTTGCAGTTTTTGAAATAGACTTTAGAGCCACAATGTCTTTAGTACCGCTCTCGCCTGTGATTGCATTTGCTATAACTGGAGAAAATTTTGTCCACTCAGCAGTTGAGTAGATTATGCTCGGGATATTTTTTGTAGCACAACTCTCATGTGCTTTAAAACAAGTTGCAGTGTGTGGATCCATTAAGTAGCCCTCATCAAAGCTCTTTTTGATATATGCTCTGCCCTCTTCATCACTACAAAAGTCCGCTACAAAAATCTCTTGCAGTTTAGAGAGTTCGTCTTGTGTAAGCGTGTAGATCTTCTTCTCATCAAGGTCGCTCATTAGTTCTCTAGTTCTACTAGATCCAAAGAGATCATATAAAACTCTCTCAACATTTGAAGACTTTAGTATATCCATAGCAGGCGAAGTTGTGAGGATTAACTCTTGATCTCGCATATCATAGATACCAGTTTTTATAAGACGAGTTAAGATGTTGTTTTGGTTAGATGAGATTATAAGTTTTTCAACTGGTAAGCCCATAAGCCTTGCATAGTAAGCTCCTAAAACATTTCCAAAGTTTCCACTTGGAACATTTAAGTAAACTTTATCACCTACCTCTATAACATCCTGTCTTACAAGTTCAAGATAATTATGGATGTGATAGATGATTTGAAAGATGATTCGCCCAAAGTTTACAGAGTTTGCAGCTGAGAGTGAGATATCTTTAGCTTTAAGTGCCTCATCAAAACTCTTAGATCCCAAAAGGTTTTTCAAAGCACTCTGTGCATCGTCAAAGTTGCCATTTATACCGATGACTTTAAGGTTAGATGCATCCTCAGTTACCATTTGAAGTCTTTGAACATCAGAAGTTCCATTTGCAGGATACATACAAGCGACTTTTATATTTTTTTTGTTTTTAAAAGTCTCTAGTGCCGCTGGACCAGTATCACCGCTTGTAGCTGCGAGTATAAGGTAGTTTTCACCTCTTTTTTGTGCAACGCTTGAGAGAATACTACCAAAAGGTTGAAGTGCCATGTCTTTAAATGCACGAGTTGGACCGTGATAAAGTTCGCTTACATAGAGGTTTTCTCTTAGCTTTACAACTGGAACTGGGTTAGTTGCATTATCAAACTTATCATAAAGACTAAGTGCTTCATCTATAACACTCTGCTCAATATCTATCTCAAACTTAGCTAGTAGATTTGAGGCTAGTGTTTTATATGAAGAGTTTAAGTGTTTTTGCAAAAACTCTAAGCCTAGATTTGGGAGACTCTCTGGCACATATAGACCGCCATAAGAGGCGATTGGACTTAGTATTGCTTGGGAAAATGTTACGCTTGATGCTCTATTTCCATCACATCCACGAGTTTCTTTAAAGTTCATATTTTTCTCTACTTAAAATTATTTTTGAAATTATATCTAAAAAAGATTTTCTGGATCTATATGAAAAGACTTCTGAGTCACTTCAAAAATCAATTCATCATCAACTCGCCCTATTGTATAACCTTTTTTTATCTTCTTGCCTTTTTGTATATTTGGCGAGATTTGAGAAAGATTTGCATAGATTGTATGGAGTTGATTATCATGTTCAACAATAACAATGTTTTTCAACACTGCTGTTTTATCTGCATAAATGACTCTACCATTAAAAACAGTTTTCACTTTTGCATTGTTTTCTTTAGGTTTAAGTGAGATGGACTCGTTAAAAACTTTTATACCATATATAGGATCTGTATAGGTTCCATACTTTTTAGTAATTGTGTATGGACTAAAAGGAGCTATAGTTTTTGAACCAACATATTTTTTAGTTTTAATAGCTTGATAACTACTTCCATGTTTTTTAACCTTTGGAAGATTATCGTCTGAGCCTTTAGAACTAAAAGCTTTTCGTCTTTGTTCTGCTTCTTTAGCTTTTCTTATCTCATCTATCTTTATGATATTTAATTTTGCAAGTGTATCTTTAAGTTGATCTTGCTTTTTAAGGACATTTTTCAACTCTTTTTTATAAGAGTTTTTAGCTAATTCTAGTTCTTTTAAATCCTTTAAGTTTTTCTTATTAGTCTCTATTAGATCTTTTCTTTTTGAGTCAATACTTGCTATTTCTACCTCTAGAACACTTGCATGTTCATTTAAAATATCTATGTTTTTTGAGTTATCATAAAATATTTCATTGAGTTTTTTTACTTTTTGTTTTGACTCTTCTAACATCACTTTTAAGACTTCAAACTCCATAAGTGACTTCTCACTAGCATCCATCTCTTCTTCTAAAATTACCGTAAGTGAAACACTTTGAGCTATAGTAAAGACTAGTTCTTCTTCTAGTTTTTCTTGAGTAGCCTTGAGATTTTTTTGAACTTTACTTAACTCTTCTAACTGTTTTGTACTTGTCTCATAAGTGACCTCTTTTTTTGAGAGTTCTTCTTTTAAGTTTTTTATATGTGACTCTTGAGTCTCGATCTCTTTTTTTTGTTTTAGTATTGCTTTTGCAGTCTCAGTCATCTTTTCATTTAGATTTGAGTAACTTTTAGAAAATGAGCTTAGTTTTGAGCTGGTATTTTTTATATCAGCATCTACGCTTGTTTTTGCAAAAACTGCGCTTGTTGCTAAGATAATCACTAAAAATAGATGTATCATACCTCTTCTTTATGCCCTATAACTATCATAAGTGCCAAAATAATAGAGAGCGTAATTGATGCAGTAAAAAGAACGGCAGTATCATTAATAAGGTCAAAAACTACTATATTAATACTAAGGTTCTCAAACTGCTCTTTTATTAAAGGTGATGATGATATATATATAAACAGACCAAAAGTTATAATCCCAGCAATAATTGCATCTACAATTGCAAGCCTAAATAAAACTGCTGAACGAAGCCAAATTGGTGCTCCAAAGAGTGCCATTATACTCATTCTCTCATTATGTTTAAACTGCCAGATACGAAGCTCTTTAAATATAAGAAGAGTAGTTACAACAAAAACAACTATGGCAAAAACAAAGACAACTGTTTTAAACAGAAGTAGAAGCTTATATGTGGTGTCGTGGTTGTGGGAGAAATCTTCTATTTTTTTAATAGAGTCTATTTTTAAAAGCTTCTTTCTTAAGTTTTTTATCTGCGAAGGACTCGGATATTGAGTTAGATTAAGCTTATAAAACTTAGGAAGCGTAAGTTTTAAAAGCTCTTTATTTTTCTCTGTAATTCCGCTATTTAACCTCTCTATTACATTGTCTGCTGAGAGTTCTGTAACGCGGCTTATTAGCTCACTTTGATCTAAGATCTCTTGATCTTGTAATTTTTTTTGACTTATTATAATTATTGAATAGTTATTTGCTAGGTTTTCTTTATAAGCTTCCATTGTTCTATCAACTATTACAAAGATCTGAATAGAAAAAAGAATGCTCACAAGGGCAATTACTAAAGAGAAGTGATTTTTAAACGACTTCATGTATGCTCCCATACTCAATGTTATAGTGCTTATAATCAACATTTAAGTTTCTTGGAATGTTGTGAGTTACAACTATAACCGTAGTATTTAACTGCTCATTCGCACCCTCTAAAAGGTTCCAAATAAGCTGAGATGAGTAGTCATCTAAGTTACCTGTTGGCTCATCTGCTAAGATGAGTATCGGGTTGTGTGCTAGTGCTCTAGCCATTGCAACTCTTTGTTGCTCTCCACCACTTAACTCTAGCGGATATTTGCCAGATTGATGTTTAAGTCTGACATGCTTAAGGAGTGAATCAACTTGGTTTTGAGTTACACCTTTTTCATAACCATTTATAATGAGAGGAAGCATGATATTTTTCTCGATTGTCCACTCTTTTACAAGTTTATAATCTTGAAAAACTATACCTATATGTCTTCTTAGAAAGTTTAGTTTAGAGTTTGATACACCACGAAGTTCTACTCCACCAACTATTAAACTTCCTTGTTTAGGCTTTAGTGAACCATAAAGAGATTTAAGCAAAGTTGATTTTCCACTTCCACTAGCCCCCGTTATAAAGATAAAACTACCAGAGTCTATAGAGAAGTTTGCTTTGTTTATTATCGTCTCATTGTTTGAATACGAGAGAGATAGATCTTGTGCCATTATCACCTTATCCATGAAAAACCTCATCCAAATATTTGTGTGCTAAAAGATTGCTTTTAGAGCTTAGAGGAAGCGATGGATAGTAAGATGGTAGATTTTCTCTTATAGTTATATAGAGATGTTCTGGTCTATCAAAACTACCAAGTGAGACTCTAAACATAACACCATTTTCTAGTTTATAAACTCTCTCAAAATGAATAAATCCACCATCAAACTTTTTTGTAACTCCATGAAGTGCGAAAAGTTCATCCTCAGATATTTTCACATCTCTAAAGTCAAAATTACCCTCAATAAGAAGCGGATCAGATTTTTCTTCATTTATCATAGTTACATCATAAATGTTTTTTTGCATCTTTTTCCATCTATCTTCATACTTAGAACTAATGGCAATGTCTCTGTTTTTGTTTATGTGAAGCACAGTTTTATGAAATGCAATAAAAGTCTCATAAGAGTAAGCGTAGTAGTTTTCACTATCTGTGCGAAGTTCTAACCTTCCCTCAAGCTTTAAAACTCTTCTAGCTTCTTCTATAAAAGAAGTAGAGATTACTCTTCGATGTGGTTTTTTATCCCATGGAACTGGAAAATGAACAAAGATCTTCTCTACAATATTAGATGGAACTAACTCCATAAAAAGTCTAGCATCGTAGTCAAGAACAAGTAAATTATCTATATTTTGGATGCTAATTTGCTTTAAAACTTGCTCGATAGAAGGTCTATGGATCTCGATACCGATAAACAAAATATCTCTGTTTTCTTTAGCTTGGTGCAACAAATGTCTACCAGATCCAAAGCCCACTTCTATGCTTATACGTTTATCATCTAAAAAACCATCAGTAAAAAAACTAATATCTTTTAGAGCAGTTGAAGTTTGTAAATGAATATTTTTAGGTTTTTGCGGTACATTTGAAGATAAAACTTCTAGTTTTGCTAGATCCCCATATGCTAAAAGAGCCCTATGCACATTGTGAATGGAAGCTGGTCTTGTTAGCTTGTCTGTTTTTAAAAGATTTTTAGATTCTTCTTGTTTTGCTAGCAAAAAAAAGTCATCACCTTCAACACTCACTGAGATAAGAGTCTCATCTTGATGCGCAATATTTTTTGCAGCAAAATTAAAAGAGACTCCTTCATAGTTTTTTTTAAATTTTATCTCTTTAAACTCTTTTATATGAAGGTGTGGCATCAGCTCTCATTTAGTTAAAATCTTGAGTAGGTATTATTACCTCTACTTCTTTGTTAGCAGGTTTAGAAAGCTTATCTTGTGTTATCTCTTCTTTTTTAGAATTGTCTTTAACGCTAACTGGTGTTTTAACTTGAACTTCTATACTAGGATTTGACTTTAAACCATAGGCATCGATAGCATAAACTCTGTAATAGTAAGTGATATTTGGTCCAATCTCTGGATCTGTAAATCTTGTACCTTTTATATCTATAAACTCTTCTTCTTTAGCATCAAACCAGCCAGTTTTTGACTTTTTAACTACACTATACTTTATAACTCTGCTATCTTTATTGTTCCAATTAATCTCTATCTTATCACCTATTAATTTAGCTTCAAGTAGAGATGGAGTTTGAGGTTTCATAAGAGTTATACCTTGGATCGAGATCTTGTCATGGATACTCTCAAGTCCATTTTTCTCAACCACACTTACACGGTAAAAATACTCTTTTGAGTCTTCTTCTATTACATCTGTAAATGTAGGATTATATAGTTTTGCGATTAGCTCATAGCTACCAGTTGAACTTGTAGATCTATATAGATGATATCTATGAAAATCTTTTGCTTCTGATTTTTCCCAGTTAATCTCTATCTTTCTTGGTAGATCTGTAGTAGCGACTATATACCTAACAGGGTTTGGAAGTGGTTTTGTAACAACTTGGACTATCTCACTAGGAGTTGATGTGATTTTATCAAATGTTTCTACTTTTACACGATACTTATATACAAAGTCATCTTTGAGTCCCGTATCTATGAACTCTGCATTGAGTCTACCGTCAATTGTCGCTATTCTTTTCCAACTCTCTTCTTCTAAAGTTCTTCTCTCTATGATATATGATTTAACTTTTTGATTTGCGTGTGGTCTCCAAATGAGCTTTGCCGCTCTTGGCATATTTTCTATACTCTTTATCCAAACAACTGATTGTAAAACTGGAAGAGAATTTAATGTCTTCATCTCACTCATCTGTGATTCTGCATCTTGAGAAAATGTTTTAAAACTATATGTATAGCTAGTATCTGGAGTGACATCATTGTCTAAAAAGTGAGTTGTAAAACGATTGTTAAGAGTTTTATAGCGACGAAGTTCACTACCCTCTAGGCTGTTTTTTTGCTTATAAACATAAACACCTTTTACTCTCTCATCTACTATAGCATTCCACTCAAAAGCTATAGCATTCATATCTTCAACTGTACCGCTCTGTGTAAGTTTTACTATAGGTAGTGTTTTATCTATCTTTGTTTCATCACTTGGCTTTGGCGAAATACCACCACACCCACTAAATAGTAGTAGTAGGGAAGCCGCGCAAAATAGTGCTAGTGTCCGTAACTTCATTAATCTGCTCCATATCAAATTTTTTCTCTATAAAATCTTTTGTCACACTATCAAGAGGTGCACTAAAGAAGAGTTTCTCTTTACTCTTTGGATGAATAAAATATATTATATAAGCGTGAAGCAAAATGCGTTCCGATTTGTCCATTTTCGGACTCTGTGCATATATATGGTCCCCTAAAATATGACGGTTCATACTCTCTAAATGTACTCTTATTTGATGAGTTCTACCGGTAAAGAGTTTACATGCAACTAACTGAAGATTTTCATCATTAGAGAGTGCCAAAACTTTAAACATTGTCTTTGCACTTTTTGATTTTGAACTATTGCTACAAGCCATTTTAAGTCTGTTGTGTGTGCTTCTTCCTATATTTAACTCAACAGTAGTCAACTCTTCTTTTAAAGGTGGATTTATAACCGCAAGATAGTATCTTCCCATAGTTTTATCTTGAAGTTGAAGAGATAAAAACTCATGAGCTTCGTTGGTTTTAGCTACAACCATAGCACCACTAGTACCTTTATCCAATCTATGAACTATTCCGTGTCTCTCTTGTCCACTTATAGTAGATAGTCTTATATCTTTGTGCTTTAGCCAGTCAACTAAAGTAGGTTCTTTTACGCTAGGTGCTGGGTGAACTGTAACTCCACTTGGTTTGTTTATAACTAAGATATCATCATCTTCATATAGTATCTCAACATCAAAGTCAATATCTTGTGGTTTTGTTTGTTTTGCTTGGACAATCTCTATTAAAACACTTTGACCTTCTTTTAACTTTAGTCCATTTTTTGTAGTAGCTTTATTATCTACTTTTACAAATCCGCTTTTAATTAAAGCCGCTATTTGTGAGCGTGTATCGTCTAATTGTGATGCAAGAAATGCATCTAGTCTTTGTGGTTCATTACATACAAAGCTCTTTATTTCGCTCATTTTGTGCCTTTGTGGATAAACTTAGTACCTTAACAAAAAAGCTCTTTAACTCTTTTGTGATACAATTTATAAATTTTTTATGGAGTTACAAATTTGTGGAGATTTGATAAGCGTATTTTAGCACAATTTGATTTTTTTTCTATTATCCTTATCATACCTCTTGTAATAACCTCAAACTGGCTTATTGGCGAAGTAGTCCCATCTCTTGCACAGAAGCAAAGCGCTTATGTCGGTGTAGCTGTTATTGCGTTTTTGTTTGTTTTTTTACTCCCTATTCGTAGAATGAGTTGGTTTATCCCCCTCATCTACTGGGCAAATATTCTCCTTTTACTTGCTGTTGAGTTCTTTGGTCATAGTAGACTTGGTGCAAAAAGATGGATAAATATCCCTTTTATAGATGCAACCATACAGCCATCAGAGTTTGTAAAACCAGCCCTTATTCTTATGCTAGCTTACCTCATCCACAAAAATCCACCTCCAGCAGATGGATATAGAATAAAAGACTTTTTAAAAATAAGTTTTTATATTCTTCTACCCTTTGTTCTTATAGTTAAAGAGCCAGATCTAGGTACTGCACTTGTTTTAATGCTTATCGGGTATGGTGTGCTTTTTTACATTGGAGTTCATTGGAAGATATGGGCGACCATTCTTGCTGTTATTTTACTAGTCTCACCTCTTGTTTTTAAGTTTGCACTTCATGACTATCAAAAGACAAGGATCACAGACTTTATAAGTGAAAAACCATCATATCATGTCCAACAGTCCATCATTGCCATAGGCTCAGGAGGATTGACAGGAAAGTCAAAAGAAGATGCAACGCAGACTCAGATGAGATTTCTCCCCATCTCTACTAGTGACTTTATCTTTGCGTTTCTTGTTGAGAGAAGTGGCTTTTTAGGTGCTCTAGCTATCATACTTATATATGTTGTTATGATTCTGCACCTTATGAGTCTTAGCATCTACAACACAGACTATTTTATAAAAGTAGTTAGTGTCTCAATAGCCTTTATGATATTTATATACATGGGGGTAAATATCTCCATGACCATAGGTTTTGCCCCAGTCGTAGGAGTTCCTCTGCCCATGTTTAGCTACGGAGGAAGCAGCTTTATCAACTTCATAATCCTCTTTGCCATTATGCAAAATCTCATAACGTTTAGGTACAAAGATATGTACGACGCTAGAGGAACTAAGAGCTTTTTATAAGCTTTTTCTTTATCCTAAAAAGATCTCAATCTCACTAGCTATCTCATCTATAGCCTCAGTTGCTTTTTTATAGAGTACTTTTGTGAACAGCTCATCATTTATAGAAAAACTTGGCTCAAGATGGTCATAGATCTGTTAGTCTCAAGACATCCTGCTGTGCAGATTTCTCTTATGTCATACTCTTCCCAAAGTCCATCACTATCTCTAAAAGTACTGATCCCAGACTCAGCACTTATCCCAGCACCACTTAAAATCACTACTTTTGCCATGTTTATTTTTTCCTTTTCAGAATTATTCTTCCCATATAAATTTTGCAAAGTGATTTTTTGTTTTGTGATATGTAAAGGTAGCTTTTACTCTATGGATAAATTTCCATACTTTTACAATTAACTTATATCCAAACTATTAATTTATTTCAATATATCAAAAATATATACCGAAATTTCTTGATTTTTTCGGTATATAATCTAAATAGATTTAATTGAAACCTCTGATTAATCTATAAACTAGATTCCGTGTCAAGCACGGAATGACGGACACGTGTCATCCTGAACTAAATTCCGTGTCGAGCACTAAATGACGGTACACACACCATCCTGAACAAACAAACCGTCATCCTGAACTAGATTCCGTGTCAAGCACGGAATGACGGACATGTGTCATTCTGAACAAACAAACCGTCATCCTGAACAAACAAACCGTCATCCTGAACAAACAAATCGTCATCCTGAACAAACAAATCGTCATCCTGAACTTGATTCAGGATCCAACTTATAATTGTTCAGAGCATTCAGTTAAAAATCTACTTCTAAACCTCGCAGATCCAGCCACCACCTATGAGCTTATCGTCATCATAAAAAACAGCGGCTTGTCCTATAGCTACTCCAAAAACACTCTCTTTTAAAGATATAACTGCTCTGCCATTATCTATCTTTACATGACATGCGACTGCTTTTGTTCTGTATCTTAGTTTTACGCTTGTATCAAACTCTTGCTTATCATTAAACATATTTAGATTATCTATTACTAAATTACTGCAGGCTAGTTCTTCTTTTTTTCCGACTGTTATTTGATTGTTTTTGGCATCTATACTTAAGACATAATGAGGTTCATGTGCACCTCGCACACTAAAACCTTTTCTTTTTCCTATGGTGTAGTGCATATATCCTTTATGCTCGCCAACCACATTTCCTTCTCCATCTATTACATCTCCGGGTTGGTCTACCTCAACATAGTCTTTAAGTAGATCTGTGTAAGTAGTCTCAACAAAACAGATCTCACTTGATTCGCCTTGAGAAGCAAAAGATTCTAAGCCTTTGATGGAAGCTGCAAACTCTTTGATATCGCTTTTTTTACGCTCACCTAGAGGAAAGATTAGTCTTGGTAAAATCTCTTTTTTTACATAAAATAAAAAGTAGCTCTGATCTTTTGTATCATCATCAGCTTGGTAAAAATACTCTCCATCAGTCTTGATATAGTGTCCAGTTGCGACATAGTCAGCACCAACACTATCTGCAAACTTTACCATCTCGCCAAACTTTAGATTTCTATTGCACAAGGCACAAGGATTTGGTGTTTCACCTTTTGCATAAGTATCTATAAAAGGTTGAAATACTTTCTCGTTAAATGTCTCTTGTAGATCTAAAACATGGAGTTTCATCCCCACAAAAGCAGCTGCTTTTTTTGCACGCTCAAGGTGGATCTCATGGTAGTTTGGTTTTGAGTGAAGCTTCATATAAAGTCCTTCAACCTCATAACCATCTCTCTTTAGCAAGAGTGCTGAGACAGTGGAGTCAACTCCTCCACTCATACCTACTAATACTTTTTTACTCATTTCTTTTTCTTGTTGCTTTTTATTTTTTTTTCTAAACAAAAGTCATATAGAGACTTATAATATGCAGAATCTTCAAGCCCAATTTTTTCAAGCATTTCCATTTGTTCTAAAAGAGACAGTTCTATCTCTTGTGCAACAACTTTTAAATCATCTGTAACTGTTATGATCTCAAAATCTTCTTTATCGATCATCCCATTGGCTATGAGTTTATCTTTTATAAAATCCATTAATGGTTTAAAAAAGTCAACACCAACAACAAAAACTTTAACACCAGTTACCTTTTTAGTCTGTATAAGCGTTAGTGCTTCAAAAAGCTCATCAAGTGTGCCATATCCACCAGGAAAAATAACATAAGCCATAGAGTACTTTACAAGCATTACCTTTCTTGAGAAAAAGTAGTCAAAACTTAGGTCTGTTGTAGTGTATGGATTTGCAACTTGCTCAAAAGGTAGATCTATGTTTAAACCAATAGACTCCACATCTTTATGTTTATGAGCGCCTCTATTTGCTGCTTCCATAATCCCAGGTCCGCCACCTGTCATTATGTTAAAACCTCTTGAGCCTAACATAGAACCTAGTTTTTCTGCTTTTTTATAAGAAGTAGCACTCTGTTTTGTTCTTGCACTTCCAAAAATAGTTACAGTCGGACCTAGCTCTCCTAACTCATCATAACCTTTTACAAAGTCAGCTAAAATTCTAAAGGCACTCCACGCATCAGCAGATTTTATATCTTTTAAATATTTTTTTGTTAACTCATTCTTTTTAGATCTCAATTTACGCCTTTAACTTGTTTAATCTATCTCTTTTTGAACCTATTGTTTTTATTTGGACTCCAAAGTTACCATCAATGATAACAACCTCACCTTGAGCTATTACATGATTATCAACTAAAATATCTAGAGGATCATTTGCTAGTTGGTTAAGCTCTATAACTGAACCAATGTCCATATTTAAAACATCTTTTAGTAACATCTTTTTCTTTCCAATTCTTACACGAACAGGAAGTTTAACATCCATTATAAGAGCAATATTATTCATCTCTTCAGAATTAAGCTTTACTCCAGAAGAGCTACAGTTTTGTGTAGCACTCTCTTGGGATTGATTTGAACTTTCTTGCGGTATATCTTTTTTACCATCAAGAGCGTTACGAAGTTTTTCATCTACTATAAACATAAACAAAGAGTTTAAATCGCCTATATTAAACTTATAAACATACATTTTGCTGTAATCTTCTAGGCTTATCTCACTATTGTCTGAGACAAACTCAATATCATCTATCTTAAATGAGAGTACAGGTATATCTTTTTGTGCTGAGAGAGCGTTTCCTATAGCACCAAAAATATTTGAAACTATCTCTTTTGAAGCATCTAGTTCATCATCACCTACATCTTCTCTATCGCTCGCATCTTCACCCATCATCATATCAGAGAGTGACGCCGCTAAGTTTGGAGTTAGTGCCACCATAGCTTTAGCATCCACACCTCCACTAACACTTAGCTTTACAAGGACTATAGGAGGAATTATAGTTGAGATAATACTTAAATCCTGTTGCTCTTTTATCTCTAAAGTTGGTGCTTGACCAATGAGAGCTTCTACTGTTCCAACAGTCTCATCTTCAAATAGTTTCATAAAATCAGTCATCTATTCTTTCCTCTTTTGTTTTTTCATCACCATCTACTATATCTCTAACTCCAGAAATTTTCTCATGTCTTAAGTTTTCAAAGTTTTCTAGTGCACGTTTTACTGCATCTTTTTCTGTATCTATCATCTGTGTAACTTGAATAGATTTTCTAAAACGCCTCAGACCTATCTCGCCTCTAAATCTATCTTTTCCATCAATGCTAACTGTTACGACATCATCAGCTGGACTTGAGAGACGTACTACATCTCCAACTTGAAGATCTAGCACATCTCTCATGGTAAGTTCTGCATCTCCTAAGTTTGCTTCTACATTTACTTTAGCACCACCTAGGAGTACCTGAAGCTCTGTATTTCTGCTCTTTTTAGAACTTGTCTCATTTAGCATAAGATCACGGCTAGCAAGTTTTGGTAGTACAGGTTCAAGTGCAATAACAGGATAACAAATGTTCATCATTCCAGAAGAGTGACCAATGATTATCTCCATCACCACCATCACAACTATCTCATTTTGAGCAACGATCTGTACAACATTTGGACTTGACTCTTTAGACTCAATTGCAGGAAAAACTTCCATAACTGGTCCCCAAGCCTCTTTTAGCGTACTCATCATAACACGCAAAATTGTCTCAAAAAGACTTAGTTCAATATCTGAGAACTCTCTGTTTGCATCAAATGGCTCACCTTTTCCACCAAGAAGACGATCAAGCATAGGAAAAGCGATAGATGGATTTATCTCTATAATCCCGCTTCCTTCTAGTGGCTTTATAGAAAAAACATTAAAACTCGTTGGAGATGGCAGTGACATCAAAAACTCACCATATGTCATCTGGTCAACTGAATGAAGCTGGATCTCAACTATGGATCTCATAATAGAAGAGATCTGAGATGCTAACGAACGAGCCATCTTATCATGAACACCACGAAATGCACGAAGTTGTTCTTTTGAGACTCTATTTGGTCTCTTAAAATCATAGAGTGTTACTTGTTGATTTTGTACAAAAGAGTTACTCTCTGAGTCATCTAAGACATCATCACCCTCATCATCAACAACGTCTAGTAGTGCGTCTATCTCTTCTTGTGAAAGTATATCTGCCATCTTACGCCCCTACACTCTCTTTAATTTTATGAATAACTGACTTGTGGATCTGAGATATTCTAGACTCGGTAATATTTAAAATCTCACTTATCTCTTTTAGGGTAAGCTCCTCAAAGTAATAGAGCTGTATTATCATCTGTTCTCGTTCATTATAGCTTGACAAAATATTCTTTATCATCTGGACAAGTTCTTCTTTTTCAATAAGAGCAAGAGCCGCTCCCTCGTCTCCGACATTAAGTTGGTCATGCAAAGGCATTACTGTGTATATACTAGATGCGATTCGTGCTTCATGGATCTTCTCAACTGTCTCTTCTAGTATAAGAGAGAGTTCCTCATCTGTTGGTTCTTCTTCATTTGTTAGTCTATGCTCTTCTACAGCATAGTCTATAGCTTTTACAAGTTTTCTACTAGCACGAGACAAAATATCTAAACTTCTTAAGTAGTCAAGCATAGATCCATAAACTCTCTTTTTTGCATATCCCCAAAAAGAATCATTTAAATTTTCATCATATCTTCTTGCTAGTTTTATAAGTTCTTCTGTTCCTATAGCAGAGAGATCCATGTAGTCAATAGAACTTGGTAGTCTCTCTTTAAGCCTGAATGCCATAGCTTTTACTGCAGGAAGGTATTGTATGGCTAGTTCATCTTCTTTATGTTTGATGTCTTGTGTATAGGAGGAGATCATGTCTTTTGTCCTGGCATCTCTTGTGCGTTTATCTTCATAGCTGCATCTGTTATCTTATATACAGAATCTATAAGTTTTTCCCTTTTGTTTATCTCATTTACGAAAAAATCTAACTGTTTTTCATGTGTCTCTTTAGGAAAAAAGTAAGATTTTGCAGTTAATGTTTTAAAGTATAGAGCTATTATAACATGAGAAAAAAGATAGAAAAATATTGTGATGAAAAATGTATATAAAAGAAGCCCTTCTGCATCAAAAGATTTCAGTATTGCAAAGATAATTCCTACAAAAAAGCCTTGAACTGTAAAGAAATATACAAAATTTTCACCTAGCATCTATAACCCCAAAAAAATAGACTAAAAATGTTGTATTAAGCGTTTAAATAAGCCACTCAACCCACTTTCATTAGGACTTACAAGCATATTTCGTTCCAATCTAACAGCTATCTTACTTGCAATTGCTGTTATATCACTGTGTGGTTGTGAATTTGGATAGACTGCACTAAAGAGTTCCCTTTTTTTGATAGATGAGCTTACTTTCGTATCACTGTTTATCTTTCCTAAGTATTGCAAGTCTAGATCTCCACCGATATTTGCCTTTGCAACTTTTTTGATCTTCTCAAAAACACCCTCAGCTTCTTTTTCACCCTTTACCTGATTCATTATCAGTCCAATATCATTTCTTAAAAGTGCTATTGTTTTTATAGTAGCATATGCATCAGTAATAGCGGCTGGATCTGGAACAGTCACCACTATAACATCATCAGCAGCATTTATAAACATCTTTATATGATCACCAATCCCAGCACCCGTATCTATTATCATAACATCTAGTTTATCAAGAACTTGAGCCTCTTGCATAAACCTCTCAAAGAGTGCTGCATCTGAGTACTTTAGTATCTCATCTCCACTCTCACCTGGGATTAGTATCAGATTTCTTGTTATTGGTATAAGAATGTCACTAACACTTGCTTCACCTTTTAGTACATGTAAGATGTTTTTTTTGATTTTTACATTAAACATTACATCAAGATTTGCCAAACCAATATCTGCATCAAAGATTCCAACATTGAGTCCACTTTGAGATAAAACATAGGCTAAGTTAGAGCTTATCGTACTCTTTCCTACTCCACCTTTCCCACTCGTGATTGCTATAAATCTTGTCTTTTTAGACTTCTTTTTAGAGTTTGTTGCTACTAGCTCTTGTAGCTTTTGAGCTTGATTGCCCATCATGCTTTACTCCTGTTAAAACCATTTAAAAGACACTCAACTAAAAAGTCACTAGTAGCACAAACCAGATCTTCTGGAACTTCTTGTCCAACTGAGAAGTAACTAATAGGGCTCTTTGTCTCATAAGCGAGTGAGAAAATATTACCAAATCCTCTTGTCTCATCAAGTTTTGTAAACATTACAGTATCGATATTTAAACTAGAAAAGTTCTCATAAGTAGCTTTAAGATCTTCATACTTAATAGAGCTTGGCATAACAAGAACAACATCAACGCTATATTCCGTATCGTTTGCCTCTAAACACTCATAGATCTTAGAGATCTTACCTTTATCATAAGGGCTAGATCCCATCGTATCTATAAGAATATAGTCACAATAACGCAAAGAGTTTAGAGCACTTGAAAACTCTGGTGGATCAACTACAGTCTCGATCCCTAACTTCATCATCCTAGCATACTGCATCAACTGCTCAACTGCACCAATACGATAAGTATCTAAAACAACTAGCCCTACTTTGTATCTCTTTTGAAGCAAGTAAGAGTAGCGAGCTGCTAGTTTTGCTATAGAAGTTGTTTTTCCAACTCCAGTTGGACCAACTAACATTATCACTTTTTTAGTGCCTACAGTTGGAAGTGACTCTCGTCTAATTGGTATCATTTTTCTAAGGAGTGTTTGGAAATATCTCTTTACAGTTGAAGAGTTTTCTCTCATTTTAGATGGCATATGTTCTAGTGTCATCTGCATAATAGCATCAAGATGCGCTCTATCCATCCCGCTTTGAGAGGCAAGTCTATAGATCTCAGCAAATTCTGGTGGGATCTGAGTTTGCAAAACTGGTGCTTTTTCATCCCAAAACATATTTTGGATAAGCTTTACTTTATCGCCTAGTTTGTTTATCTCGCTCTTTATCTCTTTTAACTCTTTTGGCTCATAAGAGCTTGGTGTTATTTTCTGAGGAGTATATTCGTACAAAGGATCACGTACATTTGCGATCTCTGATATCTGAGCAGCTGCACTTGAGATATCGTAGAGTACATCTTGGCTCTCTTCTTTTATAGGTCTTTGCTGATTTAGAGGTTTAGTAGGTTTTTTAGAATATGTTGGATGTATGTCATCTTCTTCTATTCCTATAACTATCTCATAAAGAGCTTCTCTTCCTAAGGCTTTTTTCTTTATCTCCCTAGTCTCTATGAGCATCCCATCGTTGCCAATTTCTAGCTTGGCTTTTTTTAAAGCCTCTGATGGTGTGCGACCTGTAAATGTAAGTATTTTCATCTTCTTAGATCCATAAGTGGAATAGTTACACTCTCTCGCTTAGACCAACTCTCATGCGGAATGGTAAGTCTTGGAGTTTTTATGACTCTATTTTCAAAAAAGATAATATCCAAATCTAATGTCCTTGGAGCATTTGCAAAACTTCGTTTGCGTGCAAATTTTTTCTCTACTCTATGTAAGTAATCTAAAAAAACCAAAGGTTGCATACTTACTTTTAGTACAATAATTGAGTTTAAAAAATCATCTTGATTAGTAAAACCAAAAGGAGGATTTTTCAAAATCAATGAAGTCTCTAAGAGTTCTACTCTTTTGTCTCTTTTAAAAAATATAAAAAGATGTTCAAAGCGTCGCTTTACATCTCCAACATTTCCACCAATCCCTATAGTCACTCTATATCTATGAGAAGATCTCTCTCTACAAGTTGTACCAAAACGTAAGCCCCTAAAAGTGCTTAGACTCTTGTTTAGCTTACGCTTTATATACATATTTACTTAGCTGGTTGTGCGGCTTGTTGCTTTTGCATCTCATGGGCTGCTTTTATCTCGTTCATGATTTGTAACATTCCTACCATCGCTAAGTGATATCCAAAAGGACCAAAACCTACAACAGATGAAGTACAAACTGGAGCTATCATATTGTCTTTTCTAAACTCTTCACGACGATGAATATTGCTGATATGAACTTCAATAGTTGGAAGATTAACAGCGGAAATTGCATCTCTAATAGCTATAGAAGTATGAGTATATGCTGCTGCATTTATGATGATACCATCTGCATCTCCATAACACTCTTGAACTTTATCTACTATTTCGCCTTCTAAATTGCTTTGAAAGAACTCTATCTCCATACTATTTTGGCTAGCAAATTCTTTCATTTGTGCATGAATTTGTTCTAACTTCATTGGACCATAAATCTGTTGTTCTCTAACGCCGAGCATATTTAAATTTGGACCCTGGATAACTACTATTTTCATTTTCTACCTTTTTTGTAAATCTTAAATTTCAAGAGCTTATTTTAACAAAACTATTATTAAAAAGAGTTGCACTACTAATAGCTCTGTTTTTTTAATATTAGATTTTCACAATCTATAATCATTTCATACAAATCCATCTCTCTTCCGGAGATATTACAAATATCTCTACCCTTAGCATCTATAAAAATATATGCTTCAGATTCATGGAACTCTCCTTTCATATGTTCTGAAAAGATAACATACTCGGCATCTTTAAGCTTAGGAAACTCTAAAGATAGTTTTTTAAATTTATCACTACTCTTTAGAAGTTTTTTTACAGATAAGATATCTCTTTGTAAGCTATTTTTCAAAACTTCAGATAAATCACTAAACTCTTCTTCTAAGTTTTCAAACTTTACATATTCCTTCATAATAATCTCCTTTTTTATAATATTCAATAATGATAGATTATATCACACTCTATTCTTTGTATCTTAAACTTTAAGTTTTTTTAAACGATTTTTATCGTAATATCTTATAACAACAAGTAATAAACCACCCTATAAAGAGAGATTATGACACAAAACCATTACAATGTTATAGTAGTAGGAGGCGGAGTGTCTGGATCTGCCCTGTTTTACGAGCTAGGTCGATACACAAATGTACAAAGTATCTGCCTGCTTGAGAAGTATGGTTCACTCTCATCACTAAACTCAAACGGCTCAGCAAACTCACAAACAATTCACTGCGGAGATATAGAGACAAACTATACTTTGGAGAAAGCCACAAAAGTTAAAAGAACTGCCAAAATGGTTGAGAAATACTGTTTAAATCATGGATATCAAGACAAAGTGATATTTTCTCATCAAAAAATGGCACTAGGTGTGGGTTATGAAGAGGTAACTTACATAAAAAACCGCTACAAAGAGTTTAAGTCTTTATACCCCTATTTAGAGCTCTACTCAAAAGAAGATCTAGCCCTCATTGAGCCTGCTGTTATCTTTGATGAAAATCACAATGAGAGACCTGAAGATATAGTAGCAATGGGCGCAAAAGGCGAGTACACAACAGTTGACTTTAAAGCTTTGAGTGATTCATTTATAGACAACACGCTAAAGATAAAGGACAAGGTAACTGATATCTTTTTTAACAACGAAGTAAAAGAGATCCAAAAGATTGGTAGCACTTATCATATACAAACTACCATGAGTCAGTTTACCGCTGATTTTGTAGTGGTTGATGCTGGAGCTCATTCACTTTTTCTTGCGCACCAAATGGGGCATGGACTTGATTTTGGTTGTCTTCCGATGGCTGGTAGTTTTTATATGGCAAACCGTAAGATCCTAAATGGAAAAGTTTATATGGTACAAAACCCAAAACTCCCTTTTGCTGCTTTGCACGGAGATCCTGATATCTTAGTAAATGGCTTTACTCGCTTTGGTCCAACTGCTTTAATGCTACCAAAACTAGAGAGATTTAAACCTGGAACTTATATTGATTTTTTCAAAACTTTAAGGCTTGACACTAATGTTTTAAAGATTTTTTATGATCTACTTAAAGACTCAGATATAAGAAACTATGTGCTTAAAAACTTTATGTTTGAAGTTCCATTTATTAACAAAAAACTCTTTATCCAAGATGCAAAAAAAATAGTTCCATCCCTAAGTGAGGATGACATATCTTATGCTAAAGGTTTTGGTGGAGTTAGACCTCAGATTTTAGATAAAAAAAACCAAAAACTTATGCTTGGAGAGGCCTCTATAAATACAGGCGAAGGAATCATCTTTAACATGACACCATCGCCGGGAGCAACTTCATGTTTAGGAAATGCACTTCGTGATGTAGAAGTTATTTGTGAATATTTGGGTTATGAGTTCAACAAAAAACTCTTCTATGATGAGTTAGTAGAAGATGAAAATATGCAAGGAGATGGTGATGCAAAGTAAAAAGAGGCTTTTATATATTACAGATCAACAAGAGTATTCTGAACACGGCACTGTTGGACCACTTTTTAAAGGTTATTTAAAAGAGTATTTAGATGTAAATATTATATATTTTACAAAGTTTAAAAATAGTTTTCAAGCAAAAGAGAACGACTTTGTAGTTCCCATTCAATACAAAAAAGAGATAAGCTGTTATCTTGATTCCAAAGGAGTTGATCTCTCTTCATATGACTATGTTTTTGTTCGTAATAAGCCAGATATACTAAAAGATGTCTTAGCAAATAGACAAAAGTATGGATATAAAGTTGGGTACAGACTCTCTTTTCCTAAAAAAGAGGAGTATTATGAGGCACAAAAAGCAAAAAATAGTGCCACTTTTATAGACAGCGTAAAAAACTATTTTACAGCTCAAAGTAAGAAAAATCTCTTAGCTCAATGTGATATTTTTATGCCCACTTCTAAAGATATGGAAGATACTTTTTATGCAGATAGTGGTGTTTTAAGCTTTCCGCTTCCTGCAGGACTAGATCCAGCGAAGATTAAACCACACAAAGAATCAGATGGAGAAGAGAGACACTTTATCTATGTTGGAACTCTTGATGCACTAAGAGATTTTGAAAAAGTTTTAGTAGCTTTTTCTAAGCTAAATGGAGCAAAATGGCATCTAAATATTTCTACGCTTGACTCAGAATTTGCAAGAGCTGTAATAGCAAAATATCCTAGTATTAGCGATAAGATAACTATCCTAAAAGCTGATACGCTAGATGAACTCAGAGAGCATATAGATGCTTGTGATGTGGGAATTGCTCTACTACCAAACATCCAAATCTACTCAACTTCCATCCCAGCTAAAACTATGGACTACTACACTTGTGCGATTCCTACACTTCTAACTGACAACCCTAAAAATCGCACTCTCTTTAGTGATGAAGATGCTCTTTTTTGTGAGTTTAAAAGTGATGAAATAGCTAAGAAGTTAAGCTCCATCATAGATATGAGTCAAGAAGATATTGCAAAAATGGGACACGCTGGACAAGAAAAACTGCTTCATCATAAAAGAAACTACAAGATAATGGCAAAAGAACTTTACGAAAAACTAGAGTCACTTTAATAAGCTTTTTAAAGCTTATTAAATATAATCAACCAAACTTTTAAACTAAAGATAAAAAATGCAAATAATCTCCCCAAACTATATATATACCCCAGATCTACTATTAAAAAACCAAGCTATAGCTTACGATAAAACCATAGAAAAAATAGCACCACTTGATGAACTTAAAAAGCTATATCCAGATGCAGAGATAATAGAACTTCAAGAAAACTCACTTATTATGCCAGGACTTATAAACTCTCATGTTCACATAGAGTTTAGTGCAAACAAAACTACTCTAAGCTATGGTGACTTTATGAACTGGCTCTATAGCGTTATAGAAAATCGCCAAGAGCTTATTGGTGGTTGCGATAGTGCTTGTATGAGCAAAGCAATTGAGTCTATGCTTGAGTCTGGAATCACAACATTTGGAGCTATAAGCTCACATGGAATGGATCTAGAAGCTTGTGCATCTTCACCTCAAAATGTTCTGTTTTTCAATGAGCTAATCGGCTCTCAAGCTACAATGGCAGATGCACTCTTTGATGATTTTATCTCAAGGCTTGATGCATCTAAAAGCATAAAAAGAGAGGGATTTTATCCAGCAGTTGCTATTCACTCACCCTACTCTGTTCATCCGATTTTAATAAAAAAAGCTCTTGAAATTGTAAAGGATGAAGACTTAAAGCTCACTGCTCACTTTATGGAGAGCGAGCACGAGAGAGCTTGGCTTGACAATAGTAGTGGAGAGTTTAAAGATTTCTTTGAAAAACTCTTAAAGCAAAAGGCAAATGTAAGTGACTCTAGTGAATTTTTAGCTCATTTCAACACTCATAAAACTCTTCTAACTCACGCTGTTAAAGCAAATGAAGATGAATTAAATAGCATTGCAACTAACGCTCATACTATCATCCACTGTCCAATTTCAAATCGACTCTTAGGAAACGGTGCTCTAGATCTACAAGAATTAGAAGCAAAAAACATAAACTGGGTATGTGCTACTGATGGGCTTAGTTCTAACTACAAACTAGATCTTTTTGAAGAGATGAAAGTAGCTCTTTTTATGCACCACAATATGCCATTACAAGATCTTGCAAAAAAACTTATAATGAGTGTTACAAAAAATGCAGCAAAAGCTTTAGGTCTAAACACAGGCGAGATCAAAGAGGGCAAAGCAGCTGATATGTTAGTGCTAGATTTAGAAAAAGAACCAAATGAAGAATTAGCAATTCATTTAATCTTACATAGATATAATATCTCTAAAATTTACATAAATGGTAAAGTAGTAAAAGGTAAATAATGCAGTTTTTAAAAAAGATATTTTCACCCATAGGTGCCACATTGAAGTTCATTCAAGAACATTTCAAGGCTATGATTTTCGTTCTTATTTTGTTTTTGATTTTTGCTCCATCGAGTGAAGAAAATTTAACTCCAAATAACTTACAGCAAATAAACCTAAGCGGTCCTATTATGGAAGTCTCAGAGGTTTTAGATCAGATTGAAAAAGCAGAGTCAAACAATAACATAAGAGGTGTTTTACTTGTTGTTGACTCCCCAGGTGGAGCCGTCTCTCCTTCTATCGAGATAGCTTATGCTATAAAAAGACTAAAAGAGAAAAAACCTGTAGTTGTTTATGCAAGTGGAACATTAGCAAGTGGAAGTTACTATGCTAGCATCTGGGCAGATGAGATCATTGCAAACCCTGGATCTATGGTTGGTAGCATCGGTGTAATTATGCAAGGAGCAAACTTTGGTGAGCTTATGCAAAAAATCGGGATAAAGACTCAAAGTGTTCAAGCTGGAAAGTATAAGCAAGTTGGTACTCCAAACAGAGAGTGGGAAGCTTACGAGGTAAATGAGCTAAACAAGGTTATTCAAGGTACTTACGATATGTTTACTCTAGATGTAGCAGATGCAAGAGGTTTAGATATCAAAAAAAGAGATTCGTTTGCAAATGCACACATCTTTACAGCATCTCAAGCAAAAGAGGTCGGTTTAATAGACTCTCTTGGAGTTAGTTATGATGCAAAAATGAGACTTGTTGGTCTTAGTGGTGTAGCAAATCCTGTTTGGAACAAAGAGGATAAGTTTGACAAGTTTATGAAAAAGCTAACTGCCTCTACTGCGGTTGTTCTTCATACTTATTTTCCATCTATAGTTTTAAAATAAAAGTGTAGTTTATAAATCATATCTACGAGGTTCATCGTGGATAACGCCATTAGTTAGCATTCCCATCTCGTCACACCTCTGCATCTCGTCACACCTCTACTGAGGTGTGACGCATATATATGGTTGATGCTGTTTATTCTAAACCTCCACAACCCTCACAACACTACTTGTATTTTCAAAAATTCTTTTCACTCTATCTTGCCAAAGTTCGCCAAACTCTTTTATCTCTTGTGGCTCGGCTTGTCCACTCATCATCTTTTGCATAAGTTCTTGCATCTTAGCATCTGGTGCAATGGAAGATGGGTTATAGTAAACATCTACACATTTACCACTATCTACTCTTGTAAAACGAGCTGATGAGTCTATCTTGGAGTTAAAATCCATCAAAGAGTGACGTGCGAACTTTCCTGCTAGACCTTTAAAACCACTCACATCTGTAGCACCTGTGATTTGTGAGATAACATTACTTATAACACCAGCAACGCCATCTTCTAAAGCCTCTTTAAACTCTACTTTTATCTCTCCACGAAGTGCTAATTCATCTTTATATAGAGCTTTTAGTGCCTCTTTTGTTACAAGATATGCACCTGCAACTGTAGGACAGCTGTGTCCTGCTGATTTTACAACATCTAAATAACAAAACTCATACTCACCTTTGTCAAATGCACCTAAAAGCCCTGATAGTGGATCTTTCACTTTTATAGTCTCTATACTATTAAAAAAATCTGGATAACTCATATAATCTTTTCCTTTTTTATAACCTTTGCACAAATACTTATCTCATGAGTTTGTGCTAAAAACTCATCTCCAACTTCTAAACTTATTATATCTATGGGCTTAGATTTGTAAGAGATCTGTGCAAAGCCTTTTTTATTTTTGTATTTTGGATGATTTGATTCTAGCATTTTTTGTAGGTTTTGAACTTGACTTTGAGCAACACTTACTCTATGATTTATCGCACTCGCAAATGACTCTCTTAGAAGTTTTACCTCTTCTATCTTTTGAAATAGTTTTTTATCGACTGAATTAACACTATAAAGTTTGTTAAGATGTAAGAGTTCTTGTTGTAAGTTTTGTATTTTTTGCATTATTAGCTGAGTGTGTTGCAATGATAGTGAATCTAGTGTTTGATAAAGCTCGTTTGAGTCTGGTAGAGTCATCTCCATAGCAGCACTAGGAGTTGGTGCTCTTAGATCACTTACAAAGTCACTTATAACCCAGTCGATCTCATGACCAACTGCTGAGACTATTGGAGTTTTTGCCATAAAAATAGCATCTGCAACTATCTCTTCATTAAAAGCCCACAAATCTTCGATACTTCCACCACCACGACCAACAACTATAAAGTCATATTTTTTAGTATCAGATATAGATATAGCATTTGCAATTGATGAGGCTGCGCTCTCACCTTGAACTAAAACATCGTAAATATCAACTTCTAATGCTCTATATCTAGTTTGTGCCACTCTTAGCATATCTTGTAGGGCCGCACCCGTTGCCGAAGTTATAAAGGCTATTTTTTTAGGAAATTTTGGAAGAGTTTTTTTTATACTTGGCTCAAAATAACCCTTAGATGAGAGCTTTTTCTTTAACTGCTCATAAGCAAGGGCTAACGCTCCTTGCCCTGATGGCTCAATGTTAAAACAGTTTAACTGATAAGCTCCACGAGGTTTGTAAAGAGTCAAAGCTGCATTTATAATAACTTTCATTCCCTCTTCAAGACGGAACTTTAACTTTGTTGCATTTCCTCTAAACATCACAGCACTGATGGTTGAGTCTCTGTCTTTAATGCTAAAATAAACATGACCAGAGTTGTGAAAGGTAATGCGAGAGAGTTCTCCCTCGACTAGAACATGACTAAAACTAGTCTCTAAAAGAGTCTTGATCTGCTCGTTTAAGTTTGAGACTGAGAGTATATTCATACCTTAGACTTTAGTCTTTCTCGCTATGATGAGTGTTGAAATATCCATAGAAAAACTTTTTGTATAAAGAATCTCAAATCCAGCATCTTTTAACTCATTTTGCATATTTTCTACTGTTGAGAAATCTCCAATAGAGTTTGGTAAGTACTCATAAGCCTCTAAATTTTTAGATATAAATCCACCTACTTTTGGCAAGATCTTATTCATATAAAAATCTCTTATGCGACCAAGTATTGATGGGTTTTCATTTTTCATAAACTCTAGAATTATAACAAGACCATTATCTTTTAAAACTCTGTTAAACTCAACTAGAGCCTCTTTTCTCTCTACTACATTTCTAATACCATATGTGATACTTAAAAAGTCAGAACTTGCATCTTGAAGTGGGATCTCTGTAGCTTTTGAAATATGGTAGTTAAATTTAGGAAATTTCTTTCTTGCAACATCAACCATACCAACAGATGGATCTACTCCGACAATCTCACCAACTGCGATACCTGCCACTTCAGATCTACTCTTCCAAAAGTTCATCATATCGCCAGTTCCACAAGCTACATCTACAATTTTATCTATTGAGTCTTGTGCATAAAACTCATAAGCCAAATCACAAGCCTTGCGTCTCCAGCTCTTGTCAACTCCCATACTCATAACACGATTTGCAGTGTCATATGTTGGTGCTATATTGTCAAACATCGAGACTATTTTTTCTTGTTTTTCTTGCTTTTGTACATTTTCTTTTTGCATATTAAATTTCCCTTTTCATCCACAGTATTATATCTTTGTCTTCTTGGTTTGTATATAAAATCTCAAAGCTTGTCTTTGCTTCTTCAAACCCATTTTTTCCACCCATAGTAGGAGCTAAAAAACATAAATGATAATCAACTATATCTTTGGTGAGTTCAAACATAGCAAAACTACCTTCTATCATGATATTTTTATAGTTTTTAATTCTGCTAAGATTATCCTCTACATAAACCTCTCGTGATGGCACACCAAAGAGTGGTATGTTTTTATCAAAATTAGTACTTTTAGAGAGTATCAAAACATCTGGAGCCTTGCCTTGTACTAACCTTGAATCAAGCGTAGGTCTATCTTCTCTTACTGTATTACCGCCAATGATAAGCAAGTCACAAACATCTCTCATAGCATGAACTTTTACTCTTGAGCTTTGTGAGCTAATTGTGCCACAATCTGTAGTAGCGTTAAGTCTTTGAGCCCATTTAAAAAATATAAACTGATCTTTATTAAATCTTTTAAATGGCAAGATAAGGTCTTGTGCTCTTTTTTGCAGGCTTGTGTATTTCACATCAACTCCACTTTTAAGCATTATTGAAGCTCCAGCAGATGCAATTACATTTGCATCAGCTACGCCAATAAAGACTTCTTTGATGCCAAGAGATGAGATAAGTGAGGCACAAGATGGAGTTTTACCTATATGCGAACATGGTTCAAGTGTACTATAAAGTGAGATATTTTTAAAGCAGTTATTGTTATTAAGAAGTAGATAGTTGTGGATCTCGCTTGAATCTACAAGATCTAAGATCTTAGCATCATTTGTGAGTTTAAAGTAAGCACTACGAAGAGCCAAGACCTCTGCGTGAGGCATTCCTGCACATTTGTGAGCTTCTATTGCTAAGATCTCTTTATTTGCCCCAACAGCGACACAACCTACTGCAGGATTTGGATATGTTAAGCCTTGATATTTCCAAGCCTCATCTATTGCAAGAGACATAAAAAAATTATCATCTATTAGCATAGTGTTATCCTAGAGTTTTTCCCTACCACTCAAAGTAGGTTCTAGCTTTTTTTATGTCGTTAAATTCAAATTCTACTAATTCAGCATCAACTACAACAAATAGTTTTGAGCCCTCTACTTTTTGTAAAAGCCCCCTGATTTTGTCTTTTTCTTTGCCAAAAGATATATTTTCACCAACAGACATTTTAAAATGATCTAGAGTTGTGAGTTTTCTCTCAATACCAGGGCTTCCAACTTCTAATCTATACTCACCTGAGACAGGAGGAGTAACATCAAGAAGTGGAGATATAAGATGAGTAAGCTCTACACAATTTTCAAGACTAACACCAGCTCTTTTACCATCTACAATCTCTTTAGATATTACACTAACGCGGTATATTGTCTCATCACCCTCACTTACGACTGCAGCATCATATAGCTCAAGATCAAGTGAAGAGACTAAAGACACTATATCACTATGTAAACTCACTGTTCTTCCTTTGCTATTTTTTTAAACAACTCTTCTAAATTTTGGAATTTTTCAAATTGTGTATCAAACTCAAATGTGAGCTTAGGACATCTATACCAACCTTGATCTTTTAGGCAAAAGTCTTCTACTATAGGTCTAGCTTTGTTTAGTTGATTTAAGTATGTTGTTTTTTGGCTCTCTGAATACTCATTTGGGTTTATATAGACCTTAGCATCACTTCTTCCACGAGAGCATTTTACTTCTAAGACTTCTAAATCATGAAGCCTTTTATCATTCAATTGTCCCAAAGCTTCAGGAATCAACTCTAATAATATTGACTCCATTCTTTTGAGTTTTATTTGGGCTTCATTCATAAACTAAACTTATCCTTTTTTCTTAAAAATTCTATAGTGAAACTTTTTGTTCTATCTTTTTAAATGTTTCTATAGTATCGCCTACGATTACATCATCATAACCGCTAATAACTACACCACACTCATAACCATTACCAATCTCTTCAACATCATCTTTAAAACGTTTTAATGAAGTTAACTCGCCTTCATAAATAACCACGCCATCACGGATGACACGAACCATTCCACCACGAACAAGCTTACCATCTACAACAACACATCCAGCAACCATTCCTTTAGGTATCTTAAATGTATCTCTAACTTCTGCTTGACCTGTGTTTTCTTCTGTAAACTTCGGAGCCATCATACCAGTTAACATAAGAGTAATATCATCTAAAAGTTTATAGATAATAGAGTAAGTTCTAATATCTACATTTTTCTGTTTTGCAAGTGCTTTTACACTTCCTGTAGGACGAACATTAAAGCCTAAAAGCACACAATTTTCAGAGTTTGAAACTAGTTCAACATCATTTTCAGTAATCCCACCAACACCACTTGAGATGATATTGATTTTTACTTCATCGTTTCTAAGTTCACTTAGTGAAGCTTTAAGTGCTTCAAGAGTTCCGTGAACATCTGTCTTTAAAACAACTTTGAGCGATTTTAATTTGCCCTCAGCAATCATAGAAGTCATATCTTCAAGAGTTGATTTTGTAGAGTGAGATAGTTCTTTGTGTCTGTCATATTCATGACGTTTTTGAGCGTACTCTTTAGCCTCTTTTTCATTCTCCATTGCCATCATAACCTCACCTGATGCAGGAACTTCATTGAGTCCTACAACAACTGCTGTATAGCTTGGTAAAATTGTTTTTATTTGTTTATTGTTTTCATCGATTAGAGCTTTAATGCGACCATAAGAACTTCCACAAACAACATAATCTCCAACTTTTAGAGTACCATTTTGAACAATTACAGTAGCAACTGGCCCACGACCTTTTTCTAGTGAAGACTCAACAACTGTAGCCTTAGCCATAGCATTTTCGTTTGCACGAAGTTCTAGTACTTCAGCAGTTATAAGGATGTTTTCAAGTAGATCATCTATTCCCATTCCACTTTTTGCAGATACTGGGATAAACTCTACATCTCCACCCCAATCAACTGGACTTATGCCGTGTTCTGCCATTTGACCCTTAACCATATCTGGTTGAGCTGTCTCTTTATCCATCTTGTTTAGTGCTACTATAACTGGTGCACCTGATTCTTTTGCTATTTTTATAACTTCAAGAGTTTGAGGTTTAACACCATCATCAGCAGCAACCACAATAACTATAATATCTGTTACATCTGTACCACGTTGACGCATATGTGAAAATGCAGCGTGACCCGGAGTATCTAAAAATGTAATAGCTTCACCATTTTGTTGTACTGTATAAGCTCCAATATGTTGTGTGATTCCACCAGCTTCACCCTCAGATACTTTTGCTTTACGAATAGCATCAAGAAGTGAAGTTTTACCATGGTCAACGTGACCCATAATAGTAATAACAGGAGGTCTTTTTGTAGCATTTGAATCTTTTTCTATATCCTCTGCTAAATCTTCTTCATAGTTAAATGCATCTTTTGGATCTACAATTGTGACTTCAACATCAAACTCTTCACTTAAAATCTCAATCTCATCATTTCCTAAAAAGTCATTTTTAGTCATCATAAGCCCTAGATCAAAAAGAACTTTTATAACCTCTGACATTGGACGCTTTAGAGCTTCTGCAAACTCATAAACACGAATGTCTTCAGGAATTTCTACATGAGTTACTATCTCTTCTTCTTGATTTGGTTTTATGTATTTTTTTCTTTTATCACGAGAAACTCTTCTACCACGAGGTGCTTGTCTTTTGTTTGCATTTCTTCCAGCTGGTTTTGGAGCGCGAGGCTTTCTAGGCTCTTCTGCAGGAAGAGGTGCTCTCTCTGTTGAGTTTAAGTCTAATAAAGTAACTTGATCATCCATATCCATAGATACTTCACTCATAGATCCACCAAAAATATCTATTCTAGTTCCACTATCTTTTTTTCTAGTAGGTGCGCCACTACTTTGTCTTGATTTTTTCTTCTGAGCTAACTCTTCTAAAACTTCAGCACTAACCTTGCCATACGATGATACTGATGTTACAGATGCTTGTTTTTTAGGAGCTTCATAAACTTCTTCTTGTTTAGGCTTTCTCTTCTTAACAATCTTTAACCCAGTTTTTTTAATCTGGCGAACTGCTACTGGCTCAACTACTTTAATAGAGCTAGTATTTTTATCTGTCTTGATTTGAGCTTTATCTTTTGCACTCTCTTCTTTATCAGTATCAACTTTTTGTGTATCTACTTCAGAAACCTCACCCTTTGGAGCTTCTTTTTTGATTGTTTCTTTAGTCTCTTTTACTGAACTCTCAGTTTTTTGTGATTTTTCTTCTACAACTGGAGCATCTTTTTGCTTTGGAGTATCACTTTTTGCTTTTGGAGATTCTTTTTCTTTTGAAGTTTCTTGAGTTGGTTCGCCATTCATAATAAAATTAGCCAATCCCTCAGCTTGTTCCATAGTAACAACGCTTTGTGCTGATTTTACTTCAAGACCCATTTTTTTCGCTTTTTCTAAAACATCTTTCGAAGCAATACCAAGCTCTTTGGCAATTTCGTGTACTCTAACTTTTTCTATCATCAGTGATGATCTCCTTTAGTTTGTTTATCAATCTATCTCTATCCGGACTTTTGCATTGACGCATAAGCGCTTTAGTCACTTGTTTCTCAGATAAGATACATTCATGGCATAAATAAAAACTTCTTCCATAACCTTCAAATCTTTCTAATGAACCATCAGTACATTGAAGTCTCAGCATCTTACTTTGTGAATCTCTGGCTCTACAAGAGACACACATTCGAAGAGGTTGATGAAATTTTTTCGCCATTATATCTAAATCTTACTTGAATTAACAGAGATTATCTCTCTATTATCAATCCATCGTTATCAAAATCCAAAATTTTCACATTAAAATCTAAAAATTTTTGACTTAGCTTGTTTGCAATCATTGCAGCATCATCATCATATGCCATAGAGAAAAATGTCGAGCCACTCCCTGAGAGTGTACTCATCAAGGCCCCACTCTCATAAGCTGTTTTTTGAACAGAAAAAAGTTCTGGCAAAATTTTCATTCTAGCTTTTTGATGAAATCTATCTTGAGTGGCGAGTTTTAACATCTCCCAATCTTCATTGAAAAAAGCTCCAACAGTTAGTGCCGTATGAGATAGATTGAAAATTGCATTCTCTTTTGAGTAAGATTTTGGCAAAAGTGTTCTAGCTTTTGCTGTATTTATAGGCTTGTTTGGAATAGTTACTATTGCCTTTATATATGATGGAAGATGTTTTTTTTGTGAAAAAACTTTATTTTTCTCCACCGCTGCAACATTAAATCCACCCATAACAGCAGGAGTAATATTATCAGGATGTGATTCATAAAAAAGCGCATGATTTAAAATTCTTCTTTTAGAGACTCTAATTCCAGCTGCTTCATGTGCACTTGCAATTGCACTAACAATAACAGCAGATGAGCTCCCGAGTCCTCTAGACATTGGGATCTGGTTATAAAAAGTAAACTTAAAATTTTGTTTTTTTTGAGTTAGTCTGTTGTAGTGATCGTTAAAGATACTCACAAAAAGGTTATTACCTTTTAGTCTTGGGTTATTTTCTCCCTCGCCTTTTATGCTAACACTAAAAAACTTTGATGGATGAAACTCCACTTTGTTTCTTAGATCAACGGCTAAACCTAAAGAGTCAAATCCTGGTCCTAAGTTAGCACTTGTTCCTGGTACGCTTATTATCAATTATTTTCCTATCCAACAGCACCGATGCCATAAATCGGGGTAACTGTTGTGCTAAACTCTTTATACTCAAGCAGATCTGGGAGCTTAAACTCCATTATTGGTGCTATTTCTAACTTACGAGTCGTAATTTGTGATGAAATTTTAACGAAACATAGCTTTCCAATCGCTTTTATAGGTTCATTTTTATTAAAATAAAAAGCATCTGTAGCAAAAAGTGGGATATTTTTTAAAATACTAAGTGATTTTAAAAATATATACGCTACTTTTATAGCCATAAAACTTCCAGGTCCATTTGCATAGAAGAGCTTTTTTACATGAAATCTTTTAAAAATATCTTGATATATCTTTGGTAAAACTTCCGAACTTTTCTCATGACTCTCTATAGTCTCTATAAGCTTTGTATCTTCATAGATCCCAACTTGTATTGGCGAAGAGAGAGCTATTAAAACAACATCTACATCTCTCAAGCATATGCCTTCTCAAGCTCAGCTGTTTTCTCTCCAACTAGCTCTATAACTTCATAATTCTCAGCAGAGCTAAGTAGTTCTAATGTTAGCTTATGATTTAAGTCATGACTTCCAGCCATTGCCTCATAGTTGCCTACAAAGTTCATCCCTATCAAAGACATATCACCTATAGCATCAAGAATTTTATGTCTTACAAATTCATCAGGAAATCTCAAACCCTCAGGATTTAAAATCTTTTTATCGTCTAATACTACTGCATTTTCAAGAGTTCCGCCAAGAGCTAAACCTTTTGAACGAAGATACTGGACTTCATGCAAAAATCCAAAAGTTCTAGCTCTTGCTATCTCTTTTTTATAACTCTCTTTTGTAAATTCTAAGACATACTCTTGTTTTTTGATGACAGGATGTGCAAACTTAATAGTAAAGTCATATTTGAGATCAGGTGAAGGAGATAGTTTTACATACTTTTCACCCTCTTGAACAATCACTTCTTTTTTAATCCGCATAACTTTTTTTGGTTTGTCTAACTCTTGTATGCCAGCTTCATCTAAAAGCATACAAAAACTGGCACTACTTCCATCCATAACTGGAACTTCATCTGCATCTACAATAACTTTTAAATTATCAATTCCATAAGCATAAACAGCTGAGAGCATATGTTCTATTGTAGAGATTACAACTCCATCTTTACCAATAACTGTAGCCATTTTAGTATCTACAACATTTTCTGGAATAAGTGCAATAGCTACATCAACATCGCTTCTATAAAAAATAATCCCGCTATTTGATTCTAATGGTTCTAACCTCAGACGAACAGGTGTTCCTTTATGCAATCCAATTCCAACTAATTCTACGGGTTTTTTTATAGTAGTTTGATACATATTATCTGTCTCCTTGAAGAGGAACAAGTCCCTCTTCAATTCCTCTCACTGAAGCTACGCCTACCGGCGAGATGTTACTATCTCTGTCTCCTTGAAGAGGAACAAGTCCCTCTTCAATTCCTCTCACTGAAGCTACGCCTATCGGCGAGATATTATTTTGTAAAATGAGTGAGTTTGTCATTTTTATCCTTTGAGTAAAAAGCTACTTTAGCTTCTATCTATAACACTTTTTGCTGTATCTATTATATCTTGTATATTTAATTTCATCCACTCTTTATCCATCCACTCAGCAGGACGAACCTCTATACCTTGAACTAAAACACCAAAATGAAGATGATCTCCCATAGCGTAACCACTTTTACCTGTATTTGCTATATTTTGTTTCACTTTAGTTTTTTCACCAACACTTACTTTTACACTAGAACAATGTCCATAAAGTGTATAAAGTCCTAAACCATGAGAAATTATTGGCATATGACCATAGATCCCATTATAATCAGCGAAGACTACATCTCCACCATTTTGTGGTTTTATTTCTGCATGAGCATTACTTGCCATATCTAAACCTAAATGATACGATTCGCTTATATATTCATTTTGATAAGAGTATTTTCTATGATCTCCAAACGAAGCAACTACCTGTGCATTTTTCAAGGGATACATCTCATTTATTTTGAAGTCACTTATCATCTCAGTTGAGACTTTTGAAGTTATTTCATGTATCAACTTCTCATTTTTAAATCTTACATCTTCATTTATAAGCTTAAACTGAGCTATAGAATCACTAACTCCCCTAGTCTCAACAAACTCCTCTGCTAGTTCTGCTATCTTTCCTTTTAAAAAGTTGTCACTTAGTTTTATATTTGAGACTCTGTATTTTTTTTCTTTTATATATAGTGGTACGTATGATTTACTTTCATTAGAAGCATAATCATCTGCAACTATCGTTGCTTTAAAATTTTGTTCTGTTACAGGCCATGCAAGCAACGAAACATAGTAACCTTCTTTATAAAAGGGTTGTGGTATAAACTTTTTACCAAAGCTTGTTTCTATATATATATCTTTTAAGTTATCATCATTTACTTTAAATATAACAAGAGCAGAACCACCTTTTGTTATCTTATAAGAGTGGCTAATTATTGAGAGTTCTGGTCTTTTTTTATCAACTTTTAATTCAAATTCTTTTACAACTTTGTTGCCTTTTAAAAAATTCCACTTACTAGAATCTGTCGCTTCAACTATTACTTTAATGCTCTTATCTTTCATACCATAAGCACTTCTAGGAGGCTCAACTTCGAGTTGAATCTGTTTTTTTGGAACTATTAGTTTTTCATGATGAAGAGTGTTTTGCTCATCTTTTGTTTTTAAAACTACACTATACGATCTGATGCCACTTGCATCATCTATTTCAATCATTAGTGGTTTTTTCAAGTTCCAGTAATTATTTGTTTTCATTGTTATAGTTGGGGTTTCTCTCTCAAACATTGAAGACGAATAGACATAAATGCCCGCTACTACTATCAAAGCCAATATCAGCTTAACACCCAGTGAAGAATTTCTTTTTGACAACTATCTTTCCTTAATTTTTATAATTTCATTTTTACTATCTAAAAGAACTGCAAGCTCTACCAAAGGAAGATGTAGTGCTTCTTTTAAAACCTCATCGCAATCTTTTATACTAGCTCCGCTTGATTTCAAATCATCATCGCGTATTGTAAAGATTGCTGCTTTTGCGTTGTTTTGTAATATCATAGACTTAAACATTAAAGACTTTAGTCTAAGGAGTGCAAGAGACTTTGTTTGAAGTAAGCCTTTTGTGCAAAGTTTATACTCAGCGCCGATATCTATTAGCTCCTTAGCCATAGCAAAAACCATGCCATTGGCATCAGGAATTAAAAAGCCTTCACTCTCTTGAAGTAAGCTAGCATAGAGTGCTGTAGCCATTTTTTTGTTGATTTTCTCTGATTTACCTTTTAAATATGTAAAAAACTCTAAAGAAGTAAAATCCATCTCTATAGTAAGATCTGCACTTAAGATTTTTTTTGATTTAATCATTTCAAACCACGGTAAAAAAGAGAGGCTTGCATCTAAGTTCTCATCTTCACAAATAAGACTAACACTCTTGTGTTGCATCAATACATAAGTGTATAAAGCACAAGAAAGAGCTAGATTTTTTGCATCTGTAACTATCATTACTTTTTTTGCTTTTGCTATTTTGTTTAAAATATTTATCTTATTGCACATTTGGGATTGTACACTATTTTTTATTCATCTTATAAACATACGCTAAAACTTCAGCTACTGCTGCAAAAAGTTCTTCTGGTATCTGTTTATCTATCTCAACATCCTTATACAGAGCTCTTGCTAATGGAGGGTTTTGATAGACATGGACACCATTTTCTCTTCCTATCTTTTTAATTTGTTGAGCGATATTATCCATACCTTTAGCCACCACAAATGGTGCTCTTTTTGACTCTTCATACTTTAATGCTACAGCGTAGTGAGTCGGATTTGTAATGATTACATCAGCATTTGGAACTTCTGACATCATTCTCTTTCTTGCTGCTTGCATCTGAATTTGGCGAATTTTTCCTTTTACCAATGGATCTCCATCCATATTTTTCATCTCATCTTTGATCTCTTGTTTGCTCATCTTCAGTCCATCAAAATATTGTTTTCTAACAATAATAATATCTATAATTGCAAAAACAAAAATAATAAAAAGCATAACAAAAGCAAGAATAATTGCTTTATCTCTAAGCCATAAGAGTTGATCACCTAGACCAAAAAGTGCAACTGTTGGGAGTTCAAGTATAAAGTAAAAGAAAAATACAAAACCAATACCTAAAGTTGTAAAAGACTTAAAAGTAATTTTAATACCTTCTATTAGTTTTTTAAGTGAAAAGAGATTTTTCATCCCCTTGATTGGATTTAACTTACTAAACTTTGGCTCAATAGCTTTGATAGTAAACAAAAAACCAAACTGCGACAGAGCTGCTACAACACCAGCCACAGCAACTGAAATTGCTACTGGCATAATGATTAAGAGAAACTCTTTTATAGTTACAATGGCAATATCTAGCATAAAAAGTTTATCTAATGGAGTTCCTACAAGTGAGAAGTAGTACTTAAAGAGACTTAAAACATGTGCAGCCATATAAGGAAAAAGCATCAAAAAGGCTAATATAGCCACAAAAAGAGTTACAACTCCAGAAGCATCCTGAGATTTTGGAACATTCCCCTCTTTCCTGGCATCTTCTATCTTTTTGGAGGTGGGTTCTTCTGTTTTTTCAGCATCATCAGCCATTTAAGTCTCCTAGAAGAACACACAAAAAACCTAAGATAGGTTTTACTTTAGTATCATAGCGATTAACGTAAAAAAAGGGACTTGTTCCTTTTTTGTTCAAATGGTAACACTCTTCTGTTATTTGTGCATCATCTGCCATTTAAATCTCAATCAATCTTCATTGACAAGTCTATCCAATTAGCTTGATGGATTAGCGCTCCACTGCTTATGGCGTCTACTCCAGTTTTAGCATAAGCCTCTATTGTCTCAAGTGAGATATTTCCACTAGCTTCTAGTAAAATATGAGAAAAATTCTCATCTCTAAAAGCTACTACTCTAGCTACCTTCTCAGGTAACATATTGTCGCACATTACAATGTCAGCACCGCTCTCCATTGCTTCTTTTGCCATTTCATAAGTCTCAGCTTCAACTTCTATGTTTGCAGTAAAGGGGATTTTTTTTCTTGCTTTTGCGATGTAGTCTTTTAAGTTTTTGATAGTCTTTAAGTGAGTGTCTTTTATCATAAGTGAGTCATCTAAACCCATACGATGATTTACCGCTCCGCCGATTCTTGTGGCGTACTTCTCAAAGACTCTTAGATGCGGTCTAGTCTTTCTAGTATCAAGCAGTTTGACACCGTAAGGTTTTACTATATCTGCATATTTTTTCGTAAGTGTGGCTATTGAACTTGCGTGTAAGAGCATATTGAGAAATGTTCTCTCTATGCTTAAAATTGTGTGTGAGTCTCCACTTAGTGTGGCTATAACATCTCCACAAACAAAACTTTGCGAATCGCCTTTATGCCAGATAATCTCAAAATTTTTGACCTCACTAAGCGCATTTAAGTAAAGCTCTCCAGCTACAACCCCATCACTCTTGGCTATAATCTTAGCCTTTGCATCTACACTTGCCTCTACCATTGCATATAAATCTCCACGACCTATATCTTCTTTTAGCGTGGCTAATACAAACTCTTTTATCATAGTGCTAACATTCTCTCTAGTGCAATTTTTGCCCATTTTTGGGTCTTCTCATCGATCAAAATCTCATTTAGAGGCTCACCATCATCTATTGATTTTAACGTTAGATACAAATCTTCTAAAGTTGTCTCATTCATAGTTGGACACTCTGGTTTTGTAGATGAGAGAACATATGTGTTTTTAGATCTTAGACGATTAACAAGGTTAAATTCTGTTCCAACTGCCACCTTCTGATCTAGTGGTAACTCTTTTATATACTTTATAAGTTGAGAAGTAGATCCCACAAAGTCCGCTGCATTACAAATTGCTGGATCACACTCAGGATGAACCGCTATTAAGATACCTGGATATTTTTTACGGTAAAAATTTACATCTTCTACAGTAAATAGTTGGTGGACTGAGCAAAAGCCGTTATAACAGATAATATCTGCATCGCTTGGATCTTTACCATCTCCTATTACACAAGATCTTAAGCCCATTTGATTTGCTATGTTTTGACCTAAACATCTATCTGGAACAAAGAGGATTTTTTTACCCTCTCCCATCGCAGTTGTAATAATAGTCTTAGCATTTGAACTTGTACAGACCATACCACCCATCTCGCCCACTTTTGCTTTTACATCAGCGTTTGAGTTTATATAGGTAATGGGCATAATATCTTCTTTTTTAATCCCGTGGTCTTCTAGAAACTTAACTGAATCATCATAGTACATGGAGTCAATCATTCTAGCCATAGCACAGCAAGCTGCTTTTGGCATCACAACTCTTTTATGAGGAGATAGTATTTTTACACTTTGTCCCATAAAACCAACACCACTAAAGACAACAAACGCAGCATTATCATCTCTTGTCTTTATAGCAAGTTCTAGCGAATCCCCTGTGATATCCGCCATCTCAAAGACTTCATCTCTTTGGTAAAAATGTGCAACAACAGTCACATCTAATTTCTTTTTTAACTCAATAATTTTTTGTTTTAATTCTTCATTAGTAAACTTCAACCAACTTCCCTTAGTTTTTAATTTCAAGATTATATCGAATTTTATAAACTTATAACTATATTTAAAGTAAAATACCACAACTAATATTTGAGGTTTTTATGGAATTTTTGCTAAATACAAATGTACAGTTTTTTATAGTTGCTTATCTAGTTGGAGGCATACCTTTTGGCTTGCTTTTAGCTAAAAAGTTTGCTGGAGTTGATGTTAAGAGTAGTGGTAGTAAAAGCATAGGTGCTACAAATGTTTTAAGAGTTGTAAAAGAAAAAGATCCACTCCTTGCAAAAAAGTTAGGCGCTGCTACTTTGGCACTAGATGCTCTAAAAGGTATCGTGGTTTTAGCTATTGCTTACTTTGTAGGATTGAGTGAAGCTACACTTTGGGCTATTGCAGTTTTGGCTGTTATTGGGCATTGTTTTAGTCCCTATCTCGGGCTTGAGGGTGGAAAAGGAATCGCGACTGGTTTGGGTGTAATGGCATTTATGCTTCCACTTGAGACCATCATCGCTCTTGTAGTTTGGGCTATTGGGGCTAAAACTATCCGCATCTCTTCTATATCTTCACTTACTGCGGTGGCTTCGCTTCTTGTTGCTAGTTTTATCATTCATCCAGAGATGGCTCATGCTCCTGTTGTTTTTATAGTGTTTATTCTTTTTTATAAACATATTCCAAATATCATTCGCCTCTTTCAAGGACAAGAAACAAGAGTAGTTTAAATGACTATACATATAGAAGATCTTAAATTTGAGTGCATTATTGGAATCTTGGATTTTGAAAGAATTAAACCACAGGATGTCATAGTAAATATTTTGTTAGAGTATAACTATAAAAATGGCTTTATTAATTATGCTCAAATAGTCCAAAAAGTAAAAGATCTTATGATAAAAAGTGAATTTTTACTCATAGAAGATGCTCTTGAGGCTATAAATTTAAACTTAACTAAAGAATTCGCTGCCATAAATAGTATCAACATCAAAATCACGAAACCCTCGATTTTAAGGGATGTAAAGGTCAGTGTTAGTAAACATTACAATCCCCAATCTTAATTATAAGTTAAAGAATTATTAAAAATAATTGAAAAATACTTTAAACTTAGCTAAAAATATGATATCATTTCGCAAATATTCACTTATAGGAAAAAATTGATGCGAATTCTTATTATAGAAGACGAAGTTACACTAAACAAGATGCTAGCTGAGGGATTAAAAGAGTTTGGTTACCAAAGCGATGTAGTAGAGACTCTTAAAGATGGAGAGTACTATCTTGATATTCGTAATTATGATTTAGTTTTAATGGATTGGATGCTACCAGATGGTAACTCTGTTGATATTATCGGCGATATAAAAACAAACACTCCAAAAACAGTAGTAGTAGTTTTATCTGCAAGAGATGACAACGAGAGCGAGATAGAAGCTCTAAGAAGTGGTGCTGATGACTACATCAGAAAGCCTTTTGATTTTGATGTTTTGATAGCTCGTATTGAGGCTCGCCTTCGTTTTGGTGGAAGCAATATCATAGAGATTGAAGACTTAATTATAAACCCTGAAGAGGAAAAAATCACTTATAAAGAGATAGATATAGAACTAAAAGGTAAACCTTTTGAAGTTTTAACTCACCTTGCTCGCCATCGTGACCAAATAGTCTCAAAAGAGCAACTACTTGACGCAATCTGGGAAGAGCCAGAACTTGTTACTCCAAATGTTATTGAAGTTGCAATCAACCAAATTAGACAAAAGATGGATAAACCTCTAGGAATAACAACTATAGAGACTGTTCGTCGTCGTGGTTATCGTTTTTGTTTTCCAAAAGAGATTCACTAACTACTATACTAAATGAGCTTCTGCTCATTTAGATAAATCATTTAACTCCCAAAACTTCATTTTAGATATAATTTCACACATTTAACACTAGGCTTATTTATGTTTTTAAAAAGAAGTATCCGTATAAACTTTCTCATTCAACTCATCTTTGCATCTATGTCATTAATATTTATCTTTTCATCATTTTTATATCTTTATATTGAGAACTCTATATATGATGAAAAACGCGAAGAATTACAACAATACGCAAAAAACATAGCAAATAACCAATCTCTTTTTCATGTAGATTCTGATACTCCAGATGCACTACTTGGCATAGAAGTAGAAGTCATCCAAATTAAAAGATTAAATCAAGATATAGATCTTTATGAAAGTACAAAAAACAAACAAACGTACTTGACTCTTATCTATCCTTTTAATTTTGATGAACTTAGCTACCTAAAAATCACTAAAAAGATAACTTCTACGAAACTTCTTCTTAGTAAGATTTTACGTTATATTTTTATAATAAATATAGTAGGTTTTATTCTTGTAATCATCTATGCTATAACCCTTTCAAAGATGCTTATCTCACCTATTCAAACCATTAGTTTAAGGCTCTCAAACATGAACGAGCATCTTATGCGTCCTATAAAAGTAGAAGAGTTACCTCAAGAGTTTGAGCAATTAGGAAGCACTATAAACCATCTTATCTCTAGGATACAAAACTTTGTTAAGTATCAGAAGGAACTCTTCATCGGAACTGCTCATGAGTTAAAGACTCCCTTAGCAGTTATAAAGCTTAAAAACCAAGTTACACTCATAAAAAAAAGAACTCCAGAGGAGTATATAGAGGCTCTAAATGTCACAAATAAAACTATAGATGAGATGAATATTATAGTCTCAAATATTTTAAATATTGGTCGTCAAGAGGGTGCTCAGCTTGAGAAACCTATAGAAGTTGATGTGATAGCACTTTTGCGTGAAAAAGCAAATGATTTTGTTTTACTCGCTAAAAATGAGGGAAAAAATCTTCATATACACTTTGAACCAGATGGATTTATGGCAACAATACAGGTATCTCTTTTAAATCAAATAGTTCAAAATTTTCTACAAAATGCACTAAAATTTACACTAAAAGATAGAGCTGTGACTCTAAAAAGTTCTCAAAATGAATTTGGATTACTTATAGAAGTTATAGATGAAGGCTGTGGGATAGATGAAAGTGTTGATCTTTTTGCTCCATTTAAGCGACAGGGAAATAAATCTGGTGTAGGACTTGGTCTATTCTTGGCAAAAAGTGCAGCTGATGCACTAGGTGCAAAAATAAGTGTTAAAAACAGAACAGATGGAGTAGATGGAACAGTCTCATCATTAGAGTTAAACTCAAAATTGTCATGTATACTTCCTAAAAGCTAGTTAGTTTAAAAGAAGATAAAGCTTTAATCTGATATAAATCGGACACTAATATATAGATAATAATTTATATAAAAGATTACTATAAAATATAAGGTTTTTGAATGGCTCTACTAATAAATGATGAGTGTATTGCATGCGATGCATGTCGTGAAGAGTGTCCAACTATAGCTATAGAAGAGGGTGATCCAATCTACTATATAGATCCAGATAGATGTATTGAATGTGTCGGTATATATGATGAACCTGCTTGTATTTCTGTATGTCCTGTTGATTGTATAGTCTTAGATAAAGACAATGTAGAATCTATCGCTGAGTTACAATTTAAGTACAAAAATCTAAAAGACGAAGAGTAAAGTCTTCTCTATGTCAAAACGAGTAGCTGTCATAGACATAGGTTCTAACTCAATTAGGTTGGTTGTTTATGAAAAAACTTCTCGTTTTGCCTTTCATCTACTAAATGAGTCTAAAAGTAAAGTTAGACTCTCCCAAAATGCTTATCAAAACAATGGAAACCTCTGTGAAGCTGCAATGAGTAGAACATTAGACACTCTAAGAGATTTCTTGAGTATCATAGCCTCATACAAAGCCAGAAAGACTCTTTGTATTGCCACTTCAGCTCTGCGAGATGCACCAAACAAAAAAGAGTTTTTACATAGAGCAAAAAAAGAGTTAAAGCTCAACATAAAAATCATAGATGGACAAAAAGAAGCATATCTTGGTGCAATTGCTTGTGCCAATCTTCTTCCTGTTCAAAGTAACTCTCTTACTATAGATATCGGTGGTGGTTCAACTGAGTTTGCTCTTATAAACGATAAAGATGTCTCAAACACACTCTCCCTAGATCTAGGCTCTGTAAGGATAAAAGAACTTTTTTGTGATGATAGAAAAAAAGATGAAGCTATAAGCTATATAGATGAAAAATTAAGTGTTTTAGACTCGTTAAATGCCTCTACACTAATCGGTATTGGTGGAACTTTTAGAGCAGTATCTAGCGCAATTTTAGCAAGAAAAAAACATCCACTAAACAAGCTTCATGCCTTTAGTTATAACGCCAAAGAGCTCGATGATTATCTCTCACTAGTTATAGATGCAACAGAAGATGAACTAAAAAAACTAGGCATAAAAGCAGATAGATTTGATGTTATAAAACCAGGCGCTTTAATATTGCAACGAGTCTTAAAAAAACTCTCTATAAAAGATATTATAACTAGTGGTGTTGGAGTAAGAGAAGGTGCGTTTCTTGCAGATTTACTTAGAAACTCTAAAGATAGATTTCCTGAGCATTATAGTGTCTCCACTAGATATATCTTAGACTCTCATATCAGTGAAAAAGCTATTGCTAGCCAGCTAAACTTTCTTGTGAAGAAAATCTTTGATCTTACTCACAAACATCTTGGTATTGATGAGATCTATAGAAGAGATCTGAGTATTGCTGCAAAACTATATCCTTGTGGTAACTCTATTCATTTTTACTCTAAAAATAAACATAGCTACTATATACTTCAAAGTGCGTTGGAATATGGTTTTACGCACAAACAAATAACTCTAATATCTACCCTTTGTAAATATGCCAAAAAGAAACTTCCCACAACTTCTCATGTGCAAAAATATAAAGAACTTCTACCTGAGAGAAATATTTTAAATGCTCTTAACTTCATACTATCTTTAAGCGTCTCTCTTGTAGCTCACAGACCTAGAAATTTAAAATATGATTTTATTTTTGAAGATGGAGTTTTAAATATTAATGCAGATGAATCTCTTCGCTTATGCAAAGAGTCCTTTAATAAACTAGATACTATAGAAAATCTAAAAGTCATTCTTTAATATTAAGAGAATAAAAAAAAACTTTACAGGGATGAAATCTCCCTGCAACTACTTAGCTTCTCTTTAAAATCTCTGTCCCATACTAAACTCAAACGCTGTAGTTTTGTCTCCCTCTTCTTTTGCCAAAGGTTTTGAAAACATAAGCTGAATAGGACCAACTGGAGAAAACCACTCTAACCCTAATCCGTAGCCTCCACGAGAGTATTCGTCTAAAGAACTATCACCTATAAAGCCCCAGTCAAAGTAGGTAACAAGTCTCATTTTTGCTTTTGGGACTAGTGGAAAACTAACCTCGACATTGTTAGAAAAAGTTTGCTTTGCACCTATTCTAGCAATAGTTCCATCAGATCTTACCTCAGTTGGAGAGATTGAATAAGATTCATATCCTCTAACACTTCCCATACCACCCATGTAAAACTTATCTGCGATTGGTAAATAACCAGTGTCCTCTGCATAGTAAAATCTAGCCTTATATCTAAAGATAGCATCAAAACCTACATACTCTTCTAAGCCAGTAAATTTAGCAAAATTAGTTCTACTCTTAAAGAAATCTGCATCACCACCAATCCCTGACTTTTCAAAACCTTGACTTATAGTATATCCTTCTCTTGGAAGGTAATAATCATCTGTATTGTCAAACTTTAGATTTACAAGAATTGAGCTCTTTGTATAACTCTCAAAGTATCTTGGATCTAGTTGTGTAGTACTCGTATCTATATCACTATAGCTATTTTCAGAGAAACTATAACCTAAGTACCCACTAATATGTCTAGTAAATCTATGCCCTATTCCAAGATTTAAACCTTGAGAATCAACACTATAATCATTGTACTCGTAAAATGACTTAAATATAGAGAAGTTACCACTAAAGTCACTATCATTTAGTCTTGGATTAGAGATGTTAAAGGAGTAGTTTTGAGTTCTCTCAGATTTCTCAGCTTGAACTCCCATATCTATACCTGAACCCCAAATATTTCTATCATTTACAGCTACAGTTACTAATAGCCCACCATAACTTCCATATCCACCACCTAGTTGGATATTTCCTGTTGGTGCTTCTTTTACCTTGACGACTAGATCCATAGTGGAGTTATCAACTCTCTTTTCTTCTATGGTATTTCCATCAAAAAAGCCCATTCTACCAAGAGAGTTTCTTGAGTCTTTGAGATCTGTCAAAGAGTACATATCACCAGGTCCTAGATACAACTCTCTTCTGATGATTCTATCTAGTGTTCTATTGTTTCCTGAGATGATGACATTTCTTATCTTTACTTTATCACCAGGCGTGATTTTAAAAACAACTTCAACAGTATGGTCATCTTTGTTCTTTCTTAAATCAGGAACAACCTGAACAAAAGCGTAACTCAGATCTGCGATAAGTGTTTTTATCTTCTCTGCATCATCGCGAAAAGTTTTAATATTAAAAGGCTCACCTACCTCTAAGCTTATAATCTCTCTAATCTTCTCTTCATCTACAACATGCTCAACCTGATGTATTGAGATAGCACTAATATCATAAACTTCACCCTCTTCTATTTGGTAACTCATTTCAGCTGAATAGTGATCAAAGTTTACTCTAGTAAATGGCTCATCAACCTTTGCATCCAAATATCCGTACTGCATATATAAGTCACGGATTCTAAGTGGATCGTATGAGAGATCTAAAAGCTTCATCTCTCCATCATTTCTACCCCAAAACCAGCCCATAAACTGCTTCTCTTTGTTCGCTAAAACATCATTAAAGAGATCACTATCAAGTCCTAAAACACCACTGTAATCTATCTTTTGGATAACTATCTCTTCACCTTCATTTACTATGAAAGTTATTTTTACACTTCCATTATCTAGTATCTCTTCTTCAACTTCAACTACACTATCTATCTTTCCACTTTGAGCTATCGCCTCTTGTATTCTTCTTTTTGCAGATTGAAGTCTCTTTTTGTCATAGAGTGAGCCTTTTTTGATCTGAACAACCGTGTCTAAGATATCTTTATCACTCTCTTTCCAACCCTTTAGTTCAACTTTTGAGATTATAGCTTTTTCTTTAAAATGAAAAGTGAGTTTGCCATCATCAAAATCAGCCCAAACATCATCAAAGTAGCCCTGTTTAAAGTACTTTTTTACAGCCTCATCTACAGTCTCTATATCAACATTATCACCAACATCAAACTCAAGCATTCTAAGAGCAACAGGTTTTGAAATGTGTACCATTCCAACATAATTAATAGACTTTATAGTCATAGCAGATAGGTTTATTGTAAGTAGGGTTAGCAGGATCGCTAAAAATATTCTCATTGAAGTTCCATAGTTATAAAATAAGTGATGATTTTACCTTTTATATGGTTAATCATAAGTTACACGGGCTATAAATTTTGTCATTTGTTACTTTATGATAAACCAAGGATTTAAAAGGTCTTGTTTGTTATATATCATTGGCTTTTTTGTTTTAAAATCATAACTCATTCTTCCTGCTTCTCGCACTATTGCATCCCCAGCAGCTGTATCCCACTCCATAGTTGGAGCAAGTCTTGGGTATATATCAGCACTTCCATCTGCAACCATGCAAAGTTTAAGCGAACTTCCCTTTGAAACCTGCTCAACTTCTTTTGTATCAAGAGAGTTTATAAACTTTTGAGTATCAGATGAAAGATGTGATTTTGATGTTAATACTACAAGTTTGTCTTTTTTATTTTCATTTATATATAGAGGTAATCTTTTCTCGTTTAAATAAGCTCCCTCATCTTTTTTTGCAGCATACATCAAATCTAGTGCAGGAGCATAAACAACACCTAAAACAGGTGTTTCTTTATGTATCAAGGCTATGTTTACAGTAAATTCTCCATTTTTTTTGATAAATTCTTTTGTTCCATCTATTGGATCTATACACCAGTAATACTTCCATTTTTTTCTGACTTTATACTCTACTATACTATTTTCTTCTGAGAGGATTGGAATCTCTGGATATAGACTTAAAAGCGAATTACAAATAATTTCATTGGCTTTGATATCAGCTTCTGTTAGTGGTGAGCTATCTTCTTTATATTCGATCTCAAAATCTCTCTGATAAATCTTCATAATCTCATCGCCTGCAACTTTTGCTATAGTCTTTATATCTTTTAAACTTACGCTATCAAACATCTTTTTATCCTATTTTATAATTGGCTTTAATTATGCCTAAACTTTTTTAAAGAGAGGTTTTTTACTTAAAAATAAGGCTAAACACAAAAAACTCTTGTATAATTTCACAAAAAAAGAATAAATAATGAATATAGCAATAGTAGGTCTTGGACTTATGGGTGGTTCTTTAGCTCTGAGCCTAAAAAAATTGGACTTTGTAAATAAAATTGTTGGAAGTGATCATAACAATGAGCATCAAAAAATCGCACTTGAACTTGAACTTGTTAGTGAAATAGTAAAGTTTGAAGAAGTTTATAATTACGATGTGATCTTTTTAGCTATTCCTGTTGATGGAGTCATTAAAGCTTTACAAAGACTACAAAATGTCTCAGCAGAAACTACCATCATAGATCTTGGAAGCACAAAGTCAAAAATAGTTGCATCTACTCCAGCGTCCATCAGAAAAAACTTTATAGCAGCACATCCCATGACTGGAACAGAGAACTATGGACCAACTGCAGCAATTGAAGGACTATATGAGGATCAAGTTGTAGTGTTGTGTGACTTAGAAGATAGTGGTGAGATCCAAAGAGAAGTTAGTAAAAAAATATTTAAAGCACTAGGTATGAAAAAATACTTTTTAAAAGCAGATGAGCATGATAGACATGCGGCTTTTATTTCTCATATGCCTCACGCTATCTCTTATTCTCTTGCAAATACCGTTATGAAACAAGAGAATAAAAACAACATTATAGCACTTGCCGCTGGTGGTTTTCGTTCAATGAGCCGTCTTGCAAAAAGCTCACCAAATATGTGGGAAGATATATTTAGACAAAATAAAACAAACCTTCTTGAAGCAATAGGACTCTTTGAAGATGAACTTAAGATGCTAAAGAGTTCTATTGAGAAGGAGAACTGGAGTGAGGTAAACAAGACCATGCAAGATGGTTATAAACTCCATGATATTTTAAAATAACAACTACCTTCCTCTTTATAATAAAGGCAAACAAATAGTTGTTTTAAATTCACTTACACAAACTATTTTTGTCTTTATTTCTTAACTAAATATCCTTCATTTTACAACTGCAAAATTCCAAAAAAGATGTATAGTTTCATTTATATTATTTATGTAAAATAAAAGGATTTTAAGTGGGAAATTTAACTGTTAATAGGAAAAAATTAAAGAAGTTTACAATAGATACAAAGCCTATTATGGAGAAGTATTTAACAAAAGTGGATGCAGAGCTTAGTGACTACACTTTTGCTGCAAACTTTATATGGCTTGCAAACACTAGCGGGTTTTACGCTGTTATAAATAAGTGCTTTTGTCTCTTTGTTATGACCGGTGGCGAGCTTACAATGCTACTTCCTCCTTTGGGAAAGAAAAAGAACATCACAGATGCCATAACAAAGTGTTTTGAGATCATGAATGCGAACAACTCTTCACACTACTTCTCTCGTATAGATTATGTTCAAGGCTCGATGGTAGAAGAGTTTATACAAGATGCTGATGAAGCTCAAAGTATGTTTGAGATGCTAGAGTCTTATATAGTTGAGAAAAAATTAGTTGATTATATCTATGAGGTTGAAGCTCTTATTGGTCTTAAAGGGAATAGTTACCATACAAAAAGAACTGAGATAAATAAGTTTATAAAATCCTATCCTGATTACAAAATAGAAGAGCTAGATAGCGTAAAACACAAAGAGGAGATCATGAATCTCTTTGATAAATGGACATCAGATAGAGTTAGATATATGCCAAAAGAAGAAGCAGAAGTTTATTTAGAGGGGATCTATCAAGAGAGAAGTGCAGTAAAGCAGATGTTAAAACACTATATAGAACTCTCTTTAATTGGAATTGTCATCTATATAAATGATGAATTAAAAGGTTTTACTGTTGGAGAGCGTATTAGACTTGACACTGCAACTGTTATTATAGAAAAAACAGACTTTGAGGTTTTGGGATGTGCGCAGTTTATATTTAGAGAGTTCTCTAAAGTCTTAAAAGATCATTATGAGATCACATATATAAATGTAGGCGATGATATGGGTTTTGAAAACCTTCGTAAGGTAAAAATGTCATATCGTCCATCTAAACTAGTTGCAAAATATACAATCTACCAAAAATGAAAATAAGCAAAGCCAAAACATCTGATGTTAGTGCTTTATACAACTTAGAGAGAGAGTTGTTTAACTCTAAAAACTACCCTCTCTCAAAAGCTTCTTTTTATTACCACGCTAAAAACTCTCTTTTACTTTTAGCAAAAGTAGATGATGTCCTTGCTGGATACATTTTAATTCTTATAAAAAGAAAAGATGCAAAGCTTTACTCCATAGGAGTTAAAGAGTCTTTTAGGGGAAGAGGGATCTCAAAAGTTTTACTTCAAAAAGCCTCAAAGCATCTTGAGATCTTAGAATTTAAAAAGTTTATCTTAGAAGTAAGAGTAGATAACATCGTTGCAATATCTCTATATGAAAAAAATGGTTTTAAAATTGTAAAAAGTTTAAAAGCTTTTTATAAAGACGATTGTGACGCTTATGTTATGGAGTTAAACTATGGCGATAAAGAACTATAAAAAGATATATACGGAACTAAACAAAAGCAAATTTTTAAAACTTCAAATCATCGTACTTTTTGTTACAACCTACATAGATTGGGTTATCATGCCTTATGTCACAAAACTTGAAGGTTTGTACCTACCTGTATTTATGATTAGTTTTTTTATGCTCATTGGTGCAACTGATGGCTTGATACAGCCTCTATTTAAAAAGGTGAAGATCTATAACATCTATCTTTTTATAATAATTTTAGATATTATCCAAGTCATTAGCTACTCGCTTTGTAACTATGATATGGTAGTTTTTACATATGTTATTTTGAGTATATTTACACTTCAAGCCATAACTTTTGAAATATCTAGGATCCACACAGTTGACTTTATGAAAAATGAAATAGACATAAAAGACTACCTCATCGTTAGATCTTTTTTTGTCTCTTCTGCCATTATAGGCGGTGCGGTAACTGCGATGATATTTGACTACTTTGGTATTAAACTAACAAGTATGCTCATATTTTTATCGGTTTTAGGAGTTTTTGCAGTGATCATAGAGTATAAATTATACAAAAAGTTTAAAGTTGCATTTGCTAACCTCTCTATTAGCCCTACACTTTAGAGAACTTCAAAGAGGATGCCCTCACTTGTAAGAGTTTGCTCTTTTGTATGGAGCTTAACTACAAGTTTATGCTTTCCTCTTTCTACCCTCCATGCATAAGAAGAGCCTTTTGTTGTAGCTATGAGCTTGTCATTTAAGTACCACTCAATTCTTTTTATATCGCCCTTTTCTTCTATTTCAAATGTGTAGTATTCATATTTGTCTGGGATGCGTGGATCTTTAGCAAGTAGTAAGTTTTTACTAGGTTGTCTAACTATAAATGAACTCTTTTTTTCAGATGGTGCTATAACATTTTCTCTTGCGATCATATACTCATCTACAGTTTTTACACTCTTTTCATTTTCTATGTTTTGTCTCTTTTTTATAAGGTTTGGACTTAAATATAGTGACTCTAAGGCTCTGTTTTCATTTAAAAGTGAAAAGCTCATTCGCACAACATCTGAGGGTCCACTAGCTCCTGTTACTTTGTCCATTTTAGAAAAGTCTAGGTTCCCAAACCATGCTCCAATGCAGTACCTGTCATCGTATGCCACACTCCATGCGTCACGGTAATCGCTTGAAGTTCCTGTTTTTATAGCAGTTTGGTGAGGAAAATTTAGTATGGAGTTGTAGCCAAACTCTTTTGTTCTTGATGATGGATCTGAGAGAATATTTCCCACTAAACTAGCTATGTCTTCTTGTAAAACTCTTTTTCTCTCTTTGTTTTGTGCTTTGTTTGCAAATATAGAGATCTCTTTATAGCTTCCCATCCGTGCAAGTGTAGCATAAGCACGAGTGAGTTCAAGTAGAGATATTTCTGCATTTCCTAAAGCTATGCCATCTCCATAATAGTCTGGATGCTCTTGCAAACTCTCAACTCCAAAACGATTTAAAAAGCTCATAAAGGCTTCAACCCCCACAAACCCAACCGCTTTTACAGCTGGAATATTTAGAGAATTTCCCAATGCTTCTCGCAAACTCACTAAACCATAATGTATGTTGCTATAGTTTTTATAGCCATGAGTTCCAGTTCCCACTCCCTCATATAAAGGTGCATCTTCTATTATAGTTGTAGCCTGCCAACCTTTTTCTATTGCAGCTGCATAAACAAAAGGTTTGAGTGCAGATCCAGGTTGTCTAGGTATTGTTATGGGATCATAACTTGTAAAAGCACTCCGCTTTCCTGCAAACCCAACCACCCACGCCACTACTTCATTTGTATGATGATCTATTACTAAAACAGCCCCATTTTGTACATTTTTCTTCTTTAGTGAGTTTAGTTTTGTATCTAAAATCTTTTGGATCTTACTTTGGTAGTCTCCATCTAGTGTAGTGTGTATTTGGCTCTCAGATTTATCTTGTAGATCTTTTTTTACATAAGAGAGAAAGTGCTGTGCGTTTATGTCTAGCTCTTTTGTTTTGTTTTGTAGTGGCTCTTTTTCTATTGACGCTAAAGTATTTGCATCTATTTTCTCATCTTTATAAAGCCTAGTTGCAAGGTTCATAATAGCACTTTGAAGTCGCTTCTCATACTTACTAGGATCGTACCAACGAGGAGAACGAATAATGACTATAAGAGCTAAGATCTCTTTTTGAGAGAGAGTGTCAAAATCTCGGTCAAAGTAGTAAGATGCAGCTTGTTTAAAACCTTTTCTCTTTGCAGCAAAAGGAACTTGGTTTATGTAAAAGTGTAAGATCTCTGACTTACTTGCATAACTCTCTAACCGCGTAGCATCAAAACCCTCAACCCAACGAGAAAGTAGAGTTCTTGGTCGTGGAATTAGTATGCGCACTACTTGTTCACTAAGCGTACTTGCACCTCGAACTGTTTTAAATGCTTTTATATTTTCAAAAAGTGCTACAGATCTAGCACCCCAATCTACTCCACTATGACTCATAAAGTTTTTGTCCTCAGATGCTAAAAGTGCCTCTATAAAAAAAGGATCAACTTCGTGAAGTTCTAAGAGATCTATGGTGTTAAATTGGTTTAAGTAAGTTGTGTTTAGCCGCTTACCTCTTTTGTCATAAAAGTAGTGTGACTCTTGCGACTCTACAACTCTTTGTAGTGAAGTTGGCAAGACTCCTAAAGAGTTGTATGTCTTTATGCTAAGAGCTAAAATTGCTACAAAAACTATAAAAACAATAGTTAGTCTCATCTTTACTTACTCAATTATAAACAGAGCTGGCAAAGACTTCCCAAAAACATCTGGATCATACATCTGCTCAATATGCGAAGGCATTGCATAAAATTCCCCCGCTGCTATTGCTTGAGCTGTATAACTCAAATGGTAATTTCCAGCACTCAAATAATCGGCATAAAACTCTGCACTAGCTTCTCTTAGCTCTTTATGGTAAAAACCATTAGAGTACCAACCATACTCACTCCACTGTGCTAAGTTATACCATCGAGAACCTTTTGCCATTTTTGCACTACCAAGATTGGCATCGCTACTAGACGCGGTTGCTAAGTTTGTGTTTACAGACTCAAACCCACCAGCTAAAGGATCACTTAAAACTACAAAGTGCTTAGTAGAAGCGTTACTTATATATAGATCTACTCGTACAATGTCGCCTCTTTTGATCTTAAAAGGAGGAGTTAAGAGCTTCCATATACCTTTATCTTTTATTGCATATTCACGGTGGATCTCAAAACCTGCATTAATCTCTTGTGCTGAGGAAATTTTTGGAGCATAAGAGATGCTAGATGTATAGTAGAGACGACCACTTCCCTCTTTTTTTAGAGCGAGTACTTTTTCACTCCCTAGATCTTGCTCTTTTATATTGTACTCTATACGCTTTTGAGTATCTTTTTTGGAGTTAAATTCCACCTTTGCAAGCTCTTTAGCATCTAGCCTTACATCTAAACTCATAGATCTATTTTCGCTCTCATATAACTCTGTATACTCTTTAATAGCCTGCATACAAAAAAGGTTGTCTTGTGTATTTTCCCAATGCTTACTTGCACCTCTTTGCTGTGTAATAGTTCGCATAAGCTTTGGAGGAATATCGCCTATTTTTTTCTCATAACCACCCACTCTTTTAGCTTGAAGTAGTGCTGAGAGTATTGAACAGTTTGTTCGCATTGGACTTTGTAGTAAGTAAACATACTCATCTTCTAAAGTCTCACTAAATTCAAACTTTGCTGCACTTTGAGTAGCTGCTGCTAAAATAGAATCTAGTAGTTCTTCTTTGATCTCAAGCCTTAGATCTGGTGTGTAAAGCATTGCTTGAAAGTATTGTGCTTTTCCAAAAAGAGACATAAGTTTGTAGTGTTTAAAGTACCTCTGTATATCGTGAGCTTTAATTTTACTCTCTCGCGAAAGAGCATGAAGAGCAACTCCAGAAATTGTCGCACTCATTCCTTTGTTATAACCCAAAGGAAGATCTGCTTGAGACAAAAGAGACTTCAAATACTCATCGAGCTTGTTTTTAACTACAAAATCTACCTCATATCCACTCTCTTTAAGCCATGAAAAACCTAAAGCTGTATAAGCTGAAATGTAAGGGTTTACATACTCATTTGCACCTACCCAAAAAGCCATACCACCATTTGGAGCTTGGTAGTTTGGAGCATCTTTTAACATCTCTTTTATATTTTCATCTGCACCTTGCCATAAAAGCGAGTCATCTAAATACTCTTTTAACGAGAGGTAATTAGATGCACCAAGACCTTTTGAGAGCCTCTGTTCCCAACACAAATAAGGGTAGTTTTTCAAATACTCAAATGCACCATCTATATTTCCCAAAACTGTATTTGAAAGAGTTAGCCCAATAGTTCCAACATTTGCTTCTATGTCTTTTGGTACTTTTATAGTTTCTTTTACCTCATCTTTAGTTGTAGATCCAAAGTTTGCCATAGTTAGTAGAGAGTTCTTTTTATTAACCACCAAAGTATGTTCAAGTGCATCGCTATGTTTTTCACCTTTTGTATGTACGAAAAATGTAATGTTCCCATCTTCTTTAGCTTGTAGTGGTAAATAGACTTTTTCTCTTGTAAATGCTTCTAGATCTAGCTCTATATTTTTCTTTGCCACAGCTGCACCTTTTGCTTCTATGGACAACTTTAGTTTTTGCTTTTTGCTTGTTCGGTTAAGTACACTAAATCCAGCTTCAAAACTATCACCTTCGAGGATCTGGTTTGGCATAATTGGATGAAGCTGGATCTCTTTGTTAACTTTAAAACTACTCACTCCATTACCCATACTGTCGCCTTTAGAAATACCTAACACTATGACTTTGTACTCGGTTAAATTATCAGCAAGCGTAAACTCTACTTTTGCACTTGAGTCACTCTTTACCTCAAGCGATGGATTCCAGTAAGCAATATATTTAAAATCATCTCTAAAGCTCTCAAGTCCGAGTCCATCAGATCCGCCATCTCCGCCTTGGTTAGCACCCTTTTTCTCAAAGTTTTGACGACCTATAAGACGGCTAATAAGACTAAAGTTTTGCACATCTAAAGAGTTGAGTTCGTTTAGTCCATTATAAATGTCATAATATTTATTGCCTTGTCTATTTAGTGCTAAAACTGACGCATCTACAACTGCAATAGCTAGTTCATAATCTTGTTCTTTAGAATTCAATCTGTTTTTTACATCTATACTAAGAGTCACTTTATCTCGCGGTTTATAAAGCTCTTTGTCCGTTTTAATATTTACTTCTAACTCTTTTTTAGCATCTTTTACCACAGTCTCAACATAACCCATTTTGTAACTTGGTTTGCCAAGATCTACAACGCCATCTCCTATAGGTTTTGCAACTCTTGGAGAGAGTGCGACTACACTTAAGTAAAACCCTGGAAGGTAGTCCTCTTTTACTTCAAACTCTACTATAGGAGTCGATGTGTTAAAAGTCTCTACCCACGAGTCTAAAACACCGTAGCGTTCTATTGTTATAAGGGCTTCTGTTGTTTCAAATGGGTTTTTTACTAAGTATTTTGCTCTCTCGCCTATTTTGTAACTATTGCTTTGTGGTACTATTTCTAAAGTTGCATCGTTACTTTGGTTCCAAACACTATTTCCCTCACCACTAACCCAACCATAGATCTCTGTTGGCTTCTCTTTTGTACCTTTTATAGTTGCACTAAAACGGTATGTTCCAGTGTTTTTAGGTACAAACGAACACTCTTTTGGCGTGAGATCTGAGACTACACTACACTCTGCATCTTTGATCCACTCCGATGAGTTTTGAGTTACAAAAGCGTTTCCAGATCCTTTAACTCTAGCAGATCTATACTCTTTGTACTCCACGACAACATCGACTTGAACATCTTTTATTGGCTTTTTCTCTTTGTTTAGTACCACAACTTGCACAGCACTTGGTTTGGACTTCTCATATACCCACTTTGTATTTTTAAGTCCTACAAACCTGCTTTTTTGTGCATAGTTGGCTTTTGCATAAGCTGAGACAAACTTACCTCTGTCATCTTCTACAGAAGCTTCAACTACCATTGAACCATAAGGGATCTCTACATTATCGAGTTTAAAAACATAACTGCGTTCACCTTTTGCGTCTAGATCTTCTCTTACATCTAAAAGAGTTTTTGAATTGTATAGTGGGTTTGAGAAGTAAAAATCTTTAAAGAGTGGATCATTAGTTATAAAAGGTTCTTCTTCTATATAAGCATTTATGTGAAGTGGTGCGTGTGCATAAGCACCTCCTGAAAACATTGTCGCGTAAGTAGATATTTGCACCTCTTGGTTTGGAGTATATATGCTCTTGTCTAACTGAGTAGACACACGAAATGGCGCAGGTGTAAAGTCACTAACTAAGATCTCCATTGGGTACCATTTATGACCAGTTCTTTTGTTCTCAACCTCAAAACGGTACTCCCCGCTTACTCCTTTTTTACCAATAACAAAAGAGTCTTGCATAGTTCCAAATGTATTTAAAGAGTTGTCCAAACTTTGGTACACAAGTGCGTTTAGGGGATCATATACTCGTACATTAAACTTCTCTTGCTCTATAGCTTGAATTAGCCTTGTGTTGTTTTGATCTCTATGGTAGATCTTGTAAGAGACACTATCGCCAAGTTTGTAAACTCCTTGTGGTGTAGTTCCCCAAAATTTGGCATGTTGACCTAACTCTAGTTCGTAACCATAAATGTCAGAGTTATATATTCTATAGTTATAGTTTAACGGCAAAAGTGCTTCATCTTCGCCTTTTTGTATGTGCACAAAAAACTGTTTTGTATAGTCTTGTTTAACTTTTGCTTCTAAGCTTGCACGACCATCTAAAAGTGCACGACCATCTTTGTCAGTAAGTTTTTCTTCTGCGGACTTTGTAATGTTGTTAAGTTTTTCCTTAGATCCATAGTAGAGTGTAACTTTTGCATTCTCTACAGGTTTTGCATCTGCAAACGAACTAACCCACACAAGAGTGTTAAAATGTCCAAACTTAGTATGGACTTGAAAAGGTGTAACTTGAGCCAACACACTACCTGCTGAGTGTTTAACAGAGTCAGATCCAACACTTCCATAAAGCACTCCCGACTTGTCATTTAGTGCTTTTCTTATCCCCATCTTAGTCTTATAAGAGATGTTTTTAATATCCATAGTTTCTATACTTTGAGTAGATGAGCTTTTTTTATCTGCTGTGCTACTAAGGTCAAAACGAATAAAGTCAAACTTTATATTTTCAACATTTGTAGCATAAACAGCCGCGTGACTATCTACTCCTTTTTCTAAAACAATGTTTCTATATCCAAGAGTAAGGTTTGGTTTTCTGTTGTCTGTCATAAACGAGATCTCAAATTTGCCTTTTAACTCTCTCCCAAAAATATCTTTCATCTTTTTAGCATCAATTGTATGTTTTGCATCTGCTTTAATTAAAGCAGGAAGTCTTACGCTATATGTTTTATTTTTATGATGATGAAAACCAAAGTAAGCATCGTCCATTTCGCCTTCCCAAGGGTTGTAACTCTTTGCTAAATAGTTTAGTTTTGGGTTAAACTCTACAAACTCAGCAACACTTTTTTTTGAGACCGCAGAAGAAAAAGCAAGTGAAATAGGCTCTACTGGATCACACTTGTTTTTATCCATAAAAAGTTCTGTACTGTTTACACTTAGGAGCTTGTAACCACTAGCTGTTTGACAAGTCACTCCTAAAAACTCGAACTCTCCTAAGGTGTGAAAAGTGTACTTATACTTTTGCATACTTGGCAGTGTTCCCTCATCACTATAAAGAGATCCAATAAGTTCTAAGTTTAACTCAGCACTCATTGGCAAAGTACTTTTAGGGCTAATTATCCAGTTTCTTTTTGCAGTTTTTGGATCTGAGCTATCTACTTTGTACTCAACATTCGTGCTAGTTTTTTCTTGAGTTACTATTTTTTCTATTAGATCTATATCAAAACTTTCTTGGAGATCTTGGCTTGTAATTTTAAAAGCCTGTAAAACTGACTCTTTTGTAACTGGCATGGAAAAAAATAGTTCTATATATGGTTTTGTTGGCGCTTGCCAAAGAATAGTATAAGCACTGTAGATCTCTGGAGTTTTTGTACTAAAAGAAGTTTTATATGCAGAACTTAGTTCAATGTTGTCTTGCTTTGAGAAGTTTTTAGAAACTCTTATGTTGTAGTTTGTTGCTAGTTTTAGCTTGTCTTGTCGTTCCAATGTACAAGCGAGTGATGAGCGATTGAGCCAACGCCATTTACAAGCTACTTCTGGCGTAATTTCTATGTCAATAGATTCTCTTTGCATAGCTCCAAGAGGGACAACTTCTTTATCAAAAGTTATGACTATCTCTTGTTTGTTTGAGACATCTTTTCCTACAGGAAGCACATTAAAGATCTCAGCGTAAACTTTTTCTTTAACAATAACTTCTTGTTTTTCCTCGACTTCACTTTTTTGCATACTAAACCATGTAGCAGATCCCAAAACAACGATCAATCCCAACCCAAGAAGCCAATTTTTTTTCACATCGAAACCTTTGTCATTCAAATAGTTACGATTATAGCAAATTATGACGCCAATTTTAGTTGGAAAAGTATTATTTATAAGTAGTTTTAGTTGTTGTTTTTAAAAGAGTTTAATGAAGTTTAAATAAGTCTTCAAGTGGTGGACAGAGAGGGATTCGAACCCTCGGTACAGTTACCCATACGCATCCTTAGCAGGGATGTGGTTTCAGCCGCTCACCCATCTATCCGTTGAAGAGTGCAATTATAGTCATACCTTAATAATAGTAAGCTTAAATGCTAAAGGTTTTAAGTATAATATTTTCTAAAAAAGGAGTAGACTATCAGGTTCTTGATTTTACCTATATTTAGTATCTCTCTTATGGCTACTTCTTATCCCTACTTTACAAAAAATGAGTTTTTTCATATAAAAAAAGATTATGGAGTTATTGCTAAAAATAGAGTCCTTGACTATCAAAAAACCATATCTTCATACAAAGCACTCTCAAAAGAAAATCAACTCTTAAAAGTAAATTTCTACCTAAACCAATTACTCCCCCAGTATGACGATATTGTGCAAAATAAAGTAGATTACTGGGCCTCGCCAAAAGAGTTTCTTATGATTGGTTTTGGCGATTGTGAGGACTATGTCATTATAAAATACTTCACCCTTATAAAACTTGGGTTTGATAAAGAAAAGCTTTTTTTTACTACTGTTTTTGAGAAACACTTAAGGAGCTATCATATGGTTTTGAGCTATTTTGATAAAAATGGCAAAGCACCTTTAATACTTGATAATTTAAGTTTTAGAGTTTTAAGACTTGATGTAAGAAAAGATTTAAAAGCAGACACTTTTATAAATGAGAGTGGAGTTTATAGACTAAAAGATAACAAACTCATCAAGATAGAGACTCACTCACCAAAGTTTGAAGAACTGCATTTGAGAGTGAAAAAAGAGTCTTAGAGTAACTCTAGGATCTTTTTTACAACTTCTGCAGGATCAGAAGCTTGGTATATAGGGCGACCAACTACTATAAAGTCAACCTTAGCACTCTTTGCATATGCAGTATCTGCTACTCTTTTTTGATCTCCTGCATCTTCACCAAAGGGACGGATTCCAGGAGTTAGAGTCATAAATTCATTTTTTGTAATACTCTTTATAGAAGCACTCTCATAAGCTGAACAAACCACTCCATCAAGCCCACTATTCATTGCATCTTTTGCAAACTGGTTAGCCTTAGATGCTATATCTTTTTCATAAACTGCTACAAACTCATCCTCACTAAAAGAAGTAAGAGCCGTTACGGCTAAGACAATTGGTCTTGTCTCATACTTACTAAGTCTTCTCATAACTTCACTCATGGCTCTTACACCAGATGAAGCGTGAACATTGAACATATCCACGCCTAAGCATATTATGGACTCTGCTGCATCTGCCATTGTATTTGGAATGTCATAGAGCTTTAGATCTAGAAATATTTTGAAATTAGGATTTATCTTTTTGATCTCTATTAAAAAATCTTCTCCATCTCTTATATAAGTACGAAGTCCTACTTTTAGCCAAACATCATACTCTTTTATCTTACTAGCGAGTTCTAGGTTCTCTTCTTTTGTAGGTAAATCAAGTGCTACACATAACTGCATCTAAACTCTTTATATTGTATTTGTGAAAGTATATCAAATCCTAAGTCTTAAACTGCTCTAAATGATGAGTCAGTTTGTGTGTCATATTTGTAAGATGTTTAACTGCATCTGTAATCTCATGCACACTCTCACCATTTGAGATAGAGATAGTGTTTATCTCATCAATCTTGCTAGATATAAGTTCCATATGTTTTGAAGCTTTTAGGAAGTCTTCAACACTCTTATCACTAGCTAATGTAGCTTTGTTTACTATATCCGTTGTTGTATTGATTTTTTCTTCAACTTCAGAAGAGACTTCTGCTAGATCTTCCATCTCTTTTGAGTTTAAGTTCATACTTTGGCTTGCTGAGTTTGTTGCTTGGACAATTAAGTTTATAGTAGCGTTTATCTCTGCTAAAGAGTGTTGAGTCCTCTCTGCGAGTTTACGGACTTCGTCTGCTACTACTGCAAATCCTCTTCCGTGTTCTCCTGCTCGTGCTGCTTCTATGGCAGCGTTTAGTGCAAGTAGATTTGTCTGATCTGCAATATCAGAGATAACACTAAGTACATTTTTAACCTGCTCACTATCTTGAGAGAGTGCTTCTATTTTTTGTGCTAACTCAACCTCTGATACTGCACTTTTTTTAACTTTATCAGTTAGTGCTACGATCTCATCTCTGGCATCATTTAGCATATTACTAGCTTTAAGTATATCATCCTTGCTAGATTTTGAATCCTCTACGGACATAAGGATTTCTGCTATCATATCTGCTGTACTTTTTGTAGTATCTTTGATGATATCTACTGAGATGAGTACATTTTGGCTAACTACATGAGAAGTTGTAGAGAGCTCTTGTGATACTGATGCATTTTCTATAGCTGAACTTCTTGCTTGGTATATCAAAGAGTTTAAAGATGTCATTAGGCTATTAAATGCTAAACCTATTTGAGATATCTCTTTTGGAGTGTTTGTATCTATTTTTATAGTTAAATCTTTGTTCTTAGATATCTCACACATCACCTCTTCTAACTTAATTATATGATTTGTAATGCCATTTTTAATCAATAGATAGACAATTATCATAAAGACTATAAGTATAACAATCGCGGATATCACGACACTTGTAATGATCGATGTTACGTTCTCTTTAGCATCATCTTTTATCTTTTTTATCTTAGGTGCTATAGCATCCTCGAGATCCTTCTTGTAAGCGCCAGTTCCAATTACCCAGCCCCATGGCTTAAAAAGTTCTACAAAAGATACTTTTTCTTCTGCTATTTTTGAGTTTGGTTTTGGCCAAACATAGTTCACAAAACCACTTCCATCTCTCTTTGCAACTTCTGCAAACTCACTAAAGAGTTTTACTCCATTTGCATCACTTAGATTTGATAGATCTTTACCATTTAAGCTTGGATCCATTGGATGGTCAATTATCACAGCATCAAGATCATTTATCCAAAAGTAGCCATCCTCAGCATATCTCATTTGCGAGATGATATTTAGGGCATCTTTTTTTATAAATTCAATTCTATCTGATGTGTATTCCCCTGTGCCAATCACCCAATCAAATGGCTTAAAGAGTTTTACAAAAGATATTTTTTCTTCTGGAATTGTAGAGTTTGGTTTTGGCCACATATAACTTACAAATCCACTTCCTTCACTCTTTGCAACACTAGCAAACTCGCTAAAGAGTTTTGCTCCATTTGTATCACTTAGATTTGATAGATCTTTACCATTTAAACTTGGATCCATTGGATGGTCAATTATCACAGCATCAAGATCATTTATCCAAAAGTAACCCTCATTTGCAAATCTTGTAGTAGAGATGATATTTTTTATATGTTTCTCAAGCTCATTTTTAGAGAGTCTGTTTTTATTTTTTTCATACTCATTTTCAATCACAAAAAACAGCAGTTGCATCTGTCTACTTAGTCCATCAGATACTTCTTTTTTTATATTTTGAATCTCTGTTTTTTTATAAAAAGAGTTTAGTGTTTTTACAGCTATTGATGTAAATTCCTCTAGTTCATCTTTTTTAGTAGCGTATGCCTCTTGTGTGTAATTTTTTATATTTTGCTCTGTTGATATATTTATCTCATGAACAAACTGCAAAGCTAACGCAAGAGATATAAAAATCATAGCAGCAAATATAAGAACTTGTAATCTCATTTGAATGGACATATTCATTGTAATCCTTATTTTTATTATTAATAATTATAGTGTTAATATTCTTAACGACTATTAAAAGACTATAATAAAACTAATTACTTATATAGATTAATAATTTTTTAAGAAAATATCTCGGGGAAGCTCCCGAGAGTTTGATTGTTTTATAAAGAACAACTTTGAACTTTACTAGCTATCACGGCTACTATACTTGGATCTTCTAGAGTTGAGATATCTTGAGTGACAATCTCACCTTTAGCAATAATACGTAAGATTCTTCTCATAATCTTTCCTGAACGAGTTTTAGGTAGTCCTGAAACAAAAACCATATCATCACAAAGAGCGATATTACCAATCTCTTTTTTAATGATATTGTTTATAGTTTTAACTTCATCAATCTCATTAGCCATACCTTCATCTTGTTTTAAAACGATGTAAGCAAAGATCCCTTCACCTTTTAGTGGATGTGGTTTTCCAACAACTGCAACTTCAGCGACATTTGGATGTTTTTTGATAGCAGCTTCAACTTCAGCTGTTCCCATTCTATGTCCACTTACATTTATAACATCATCAGTTCGTCCTGTAATTGTAATGTAGCCATCTTCATCATACATAGCACCATCACCTGTAAAATAAACAGCTTTGCCATCTTTTTTTACATCGCCATAGTAAGACTTGATGTATCTCTCTTCATCACCCCAAACATTACGAATTTGTGCTGGCCAAGGGCGAGTTATACAGAGATATCCTGTCTCGCCTATATCTGTTTTTTCTCCAGTTAAAGGATCAAGTATTTCCGCCATAATACCAGGGAGTGCTAGAGTTGCACATCCTGCTTTTATAGGAGTAGCCCCTGGAAGTGGAGAGACCATATGTCCCCCCGTTTCAGTTTGCCAGTAAGTATCAACTATAGAACATTTACCTCCGCCAACTTCTTCATGGTACCATTTCCACGCTGGTGGATCAATTGGTTCACCAACTGTTCCTAAAACCTTTAAAGAGCTTAAATCATACTTAGCAGGCTCATTTTCTCCCATCTTATGAAGTACACGAATTGCAGTAGGAGCTGTGTAAAACTGATTTACTCTATGGTTTTCAACCATTCCCCAAGGTCGCCCTGCATCAGGGTAAGTGATAACACCCTCGAACATTACAGTAGTAGCACCCATCGCAAGTGGTCCATAAACTATATATGTGTGCCCTGTAATCCAACCAATATCAGCAGTACACCAGTAAGTGTCGTTTTCTTTTACATCAAAAACCCATTCCATAGTCATCTGTGCCCAAAGAATGTACCCAGCAGAGTTGTGTTGAACACCTTTTGGTTTTCCAGTTGAGCCTGATGTATATAGTAAAAATAGTGGATCTTCAGAGTTCATAACTTCAGCCGCACAAACTGATGACTTATCTTTTATAAGCTCATTGTATGAGTAGTCACGTCCAGCCACCCAAGTCACATCTTCATTATTTCTCTCAACAACTAAAACTTTTTTAACTGGAGTTTTACCTTCAAGAGCTTCATCAACAACTGGTTTTAACATATAAGGACGCTCTTTTCTATAAGCACCATCTGCTGTTATAACTACCTTAGCTTCTGCGTCTTCGATTCTATCACGAAGAGCTTCTGAAGAGAAACCACCAAAAACTATAGAGTGTATAGCACCGATTCTAGCACACGCAAGCATCGCATAAGCAGCTTCTGGAATCATTGGCATATAGATAATTACACGGTCACCTTTTTTTACACCAAAATCCTCTTTTAATAGGTTCGCAAATCTGTTTACATGCTTATATAAATCTAGGTAAGTAATAGTTTGAATATCCCCACGATCACCTTCAAAAACAATAGCAGCTTTATTTTTACGAGTATCTAAATGACGATCTATACACTGGTGAGCAACATTTAACTTTCCACCATCAAACCACTTAACAAAAGGAGCTTTGCTTTCATCTAGTACAGTGTCAAATGGCTCGATCCAGTCGATCTTCTCTTTAGCATAGTTACTCCAAAAACCCTCATAATCTTCCATAGCTCTCTCTTGGAGATCATAATATTCACACATATTTTTAATATTTGCCGATTTTGCAAACTCTTTGTTTGGTTTAAATACTTGCTTTTTTTCTATCATTCTTTTTCCTTTTTATTTATTTAAGTACGCCAAAGCAACTATGTCCCTTTGACTACGCTAAGCTTTCTTCAATTTTAAAAATATCATAGCTGTCATGATGGCATCATTGACAGCGTTATGTGCACCCATATCTGGTACGCCACAATTTTTTAAAATTGTATCGAATCTCAAATCAATATTTCCTTGAGGTATCAAAGAAATTGTCTGATCGAAGTATATTTCAGAGACTTCTATCTTTTTGTTAGGAAGTGTAATACCTAACATTGGTTTAATATACTTGTTTATCATGCTAACATCAAACTCTAAGTAGTAACCAACAAGTGGTCTAGAGCCTATAAAGTCTAAAAACTCACGAATAGCGCACTCCGTAGTCTTGGCATTTTGCAAATCAATCGGTCTTATACGATGAATTTCTATACTTTTTGAACTCATTTCACAAGAGTTTTTTATAAAAACTTCAAAAGTTTGTGAAGTTAGTATTTTATTATCTTTTATCTTAACAGCTCCAATGGAGACAATATCGTCTTTTTTGGGGTTTAATCCTGTTGTCTCTGTATCAAAAACAATATACTCTCCACTTAAGTCTTCTTCAAACAAAAACTCATACTTTTTTTCTTTAAGTCTTGAGCGATTTGCCTTTGTTTTGATCTTGTCTATAAAAGAAAATAGCATTATGAAACCATATTTAAGTGAAAGTGAAAACTCATAAACTTTTTAAACTTGTTTATGATTTTAAAACTATCTTTTAGTAGATCTCGCTGGATCTTTTCTAGTGACTGTGGATTTATATAGTTACTCTCATCTAAAGATTTAGCCTCTAGCGTAGCTTTTAAGCGAATCGCACTTAGTGTGTCAAAACTCTCTATTAGCTCTGTTGCAAAAACTTTATCTATGATGCCTTTGTTATTGAGTTCTTTTATTCTCTCTATTGTGTTTGTTTGAGTTATCTCATACTCTAAGCATAGAGTTCTGATTCCATGAACGAGTGCAAAAAGTCCGCCTTTTTTTAAGTCAAGCCTATTTTGTTGCTCTTTTTCTAAAACAAACCCAGAAAACACAGAGAGGGGAGTCTCAAAGTTTAAAACTGCCTTTGCTATATGAGCCAAAACATCATCTCTTTGATGAAAATGTTGATGTAGATGAGTGATGAGAGAGCTTAAAAGATTTTCATCTCCTGCAACACACTTTGAATCTAAAAAGATACTAAGATTTTGAACATCAGCTTCACTCATACTCTGTGTCCATCCAGCTATTAACTTTTTATATCCACTCTCATCTCTTCTCCAAAACTCATTACTTACCATGATATTTCCAGGACATTTTGGAAACCCTAGTTCTAGTAGATGTGAGTTTAATTTCATCATAGGTTCTTCGTACAATTTCACATCCACACCATTTCTGATGATAAGAGCATTGTCTTGGTCAGATTTTAAAGTCTGCTCTTCTCTTCCTTCGCTTCCCATAACAATCAAAGCACAGTCTTTTTGTAACTCAGCATCTACACACATATCAAAGACTTTTTTATAGACTTTGATGTTAAGAGTTGAGATTAGTTTTGTGATATATCTTACCTTTACACCCTTAGCACGAAGTGTAATGATGATATTTTTCATATCTGCTTGTAAGATTTTTAAATCATCGATATTTAAAGCTTTATCTATCTGAACTGCTACAAGATGCGAATGGTTTGCGAAGTAACTAAGAAGATCTAGTTGTTCTAGTACTCCAAATACTTCCTTATTTTTCATCACAACTATTCTCTTAATCTCATTTTGAGTCATAATTAAAAGAGCATTAAATAAAAAATCTGCATAATCGATGCTAATAAGTCCCTTTGTAGCAATCTTTGAGATCTCATCTTTTACATCTGCTCCACCTAAGAGCACATGTTTTCTTAAGTCTGTATCAGTAACTATTGAGTACTCATTAGCATCTTTTACAATGATTACATGTGCTTTTAGTTTTTCTTGCTTACCCAAAGCACTAAAGATACTTTCACTAGGATCTACTACACAAGCCTTATGTAAAAACATATCTGATACTCTTGCCATTAAAAATCCAGAGAAATCACTCTGCATATCATAGTTTTTAAGTTGTTGATGTCTTGTTACAAAATCTTGAAGAAAATAATTTTGTACTTTTTTGTTCTGCATAAGTTCCAAAAAGTCATCTTTTTTAATCTCATAACAGATGAGATCTTCATCTACTACAAATCTTCCTTCACACTTTCCATATATAAGTGCATCAGCATCAAAAGTATCTCCATGAGAATAAACATTTTGTATTTCATCATCTTTAGATTCTGTAACTGAACCCTTAATAATGATGTAAAAAGCGATGGATGGGAGGTTTTTAGAGATGAGTAGTGTGTCTTTAGGATAGTAGGCTATATCGATCTTTTGCATGAGATTATCAAGCGTAGTTCTACTTAGTAGTCCAAAAGGATGTATGGATTCTATAAGTTTTCGTTGATCTAAAATACTCAACTTTATCACTCCTTATTTAATTTTTAAATCAAAGAGTAGAGATTTCACTCTCTACAATTTTCAGGCTCTCGAAAATTTATTTTCGTAGCTTTAGGGGGTTGTAAGGGACAATTTTTGTCCCTGCCACTCAAACGGACTTGTTCGTTTGAGTGCGTAAAATCAATGCTCCGATGCACCTTCTGCACCGATACCTGTTTGACTTCTAATATACTGAGCTTCATAAGCTTCTCTCTCTGCTTTAGCATCGTGAGATTTGTCAGTTATAGAAAAGAACCAAATAGAAATAAACGCCGACATAACCGAGAATAACGCTGGATATTTGTAAGGGAAAATTGCAGTAGCATTTCCTAAAATATCAACCCATACAATCGGACCTAAAATAACTAGTATAACAGCAGTTGCAAGACCGATAGATCCACCAACTACAGCACCACGAGTTGTAAGTTTACTCCAGTACATTGAAAGGAAAAGGATTGGGAAGTTAGCTGAAGCTGCAATAGCAAAAGCAAGACCAACAACAAAAGCGATATTTTGGTTCTCAAATGCGATACCCATGATAATAGCAACGATACCTAAAATTACAGTAGCAACTTTTGATACTTTCATCTCAGTAATACCATCAACCTTACCTTTTTTGATAACAGATGCATAAAGGTCATGACTGATTGCAGATGCACCAGCTAGAGTAAGACCTGAAACAACAGCTAAAATAGTTGCAAAAGCAACCGCTGAGATAAAGCCTAAGAAGAAGTCACCACCAACTGCATGACTTAAGTGAATAGCTGCCATGTTGTTTCCACCTAAGATTGGATAACCACCGTCTACTGCTTGTTTAGCCATATCTAAGTATTGAGGATTTTGAAATACCAAAACAATAGCACCAAAACCGATGATGAAAGTTAAGATATAGAAGTAACCGATAAAACCTGTTGCATAAAAAACTGACTTTCTAGCTTCTTTTGCATCACTAACTGTGAAAAATCTCATAAGAATATGAGGAAGTCCTGCAGTACCAAGCATAAGTGCAACGGCTAGTGATATAGCTGAGACTGGATCTGATACGAGTCCACCCGGAGACATAATCTCTATTCCTTTTAGCTCTGTAGCATGAGAAAATAACTCACCAAAGTTGAAGTTATAGTGTGCCATAACAGCTACTGCCATAAATGTTGCACCTGAAAGTAGTAAGAACGCTTTAATGATTTGTACCCATGTAGTCGCAAGCATACCACCAAAAGTTACATATAGAATCATAAGAACACCAACGATGATAACAGCTATCTCATACTGAAGACCAAATAAAAGTTGGATAAGTTTACCAGAACCAACCATTTGAGCGATTAGATAAAGGATAACAGTTGCTATAGATCCAGACGCTGCAAGTGAACGAATAGGAGTTTGACGAAGTCTATATGAAGCAACATCAGCAAAAGTGTACTTTCCTAAGTTTCTTAAAGGTTCAGCAATTAAAAATAGAATAACTGGCCAACCAACTAAAAATCCTATAGAGTAGATAAGTCCATCATAACCTTTGTAGTAAACAAGACCAGATATTCCTAGAAATGAAGCCGCAGACATATAGTCACCCGCGATTGCCATACCATTTTGAAAACCTGTGATTCCACCACCAGCAGTGTAGAAATCTTTTGCAGACTTTGTTCTTTTTGCAGCCCAATAAGTGATACCTAGGGTTCCACCTACAAAGATTAAAAACATTACAATAGCAGAAACATTAAGAGCTTTTTCAGGATTTGCAACTTCAATTGCGCTTGCTGCAAATACTCCAATAGTTCCTAGTATTAAAAATAAAAATATTCTGTTCATCATTAGTCTTCCTTTAGTGATTGTTTAACTTTATTGTTCAAATCATCAAACTCGCCATTAGCTCTTTTAGTATAGATACCAGTTAAGATAAAAGCAAAAATAATAACCCCAATCCCTACAGGAATTCCTACAGTTGTTACTGAACCAGCAGCCAAAGGCGTACCTAAAACTTCTGGGTAAAATGCTATAGTTAAAATAAATATACAATACACTGTTAGCATCGCAATAGATAGTTTAATCGAGAAGCCTGTTCTTTTTGCAAGCAGCTCTTGATAGTGTGGATTTGCTTTGATTTGTTCCACCATTTCTTTTTTCATACTATTTTTCCTTAATTTTATTTCATAAAATGAAGGAGACCTTCATTTCATTTTGTCACGGTATCGGGAGTAATCCCGCTACCTACGCTAATACCCCAAGGGTACTTCCTTCGGGGCGCGCGTTGGTTTCCCTCGGCGGGAAGCCCTCGGCACTTGTGCCTCTACTTTGTCACGGTATTTCTCGTTCCACCTCTCCTGAGGTGGAATGAATACTAAAACGTATAGTTAGCTATAAATCTATACTCATCCCAACTAGTTGTATCACCAGTTGCGTTTACATTAAAATCTCTTGCATAGTTTGCACGAAGACGAAGTTGTAGATTTTTTACAAATGGTGTATTGTAGATAAAGTCAAAACCATACTCATCTGCATCACCATATGTGTAACCATTGTGCTTATCCATATCAAAGTTTGCATAGTAAGCTATCGTTTTTAGACCAATATCTTTAAAGTTATAAGATACAGCTAATTTTGTAGCTTTTGTTCCTGCTAAAAACTGATGACGAGTTACCATACCTTGAGTATATGCTGGCATTCCACCCCATGGAGAAGCAATAGCATTTGCATAAGCTGCATCACTTGCAGAGTTTTTGCTAGTTTGTGAGTATGCGACATATGCAGTAAAGTTCTCTATAGAAGCTCCAACTTTAGCTCCCCAGTATAAACTATCTATTTTACCATTACCACCCACTGCTTTTAACTCTTTATCTCCAACATCATTTTCTTTGATAAACTGAGCCGCTACGAATGGTTTAACACTATCGCTAAGCAAACATTTCCATGAAAAGTCAACTTCACCATAAACAACATTTAAAATATCATGTGCATAATAATCCCAAAGCTGTAGCTTAAGTCCTTTTACACCTGTATATGTAGCTGCTAAAACAGAGACACCATCAGTTTTTTTACCAACAGCATAACTACCCATGTTTTCAAAATCACCTACTTGGTTTGAAGGATCTACAACAGAGTAACCCGAAGTTCCACTCAAAATTCCACCAGCACCATAAGCACGACCGAATGTACCCTGAGCAAAGCGAGTTACATGAGCTGCTATAAGAGTTGTATCTGGAATATCTGTGTTACTAACTACTACTGCTTCAAAGAGGTTTGGAAGCATTCTTGCATCATCAGATCCAGCCATAGGAGTATCTAGTTTTTGACGACCAAGCTTTATATTTGTTTGACTCCCTAATTCTTTAGCGTTGTAAGCGATATAAGCTTCACCTAAGATAGAGTAGCTCTCATTATCTTTTCCTAAAAGTGTTGGATCAAACTTTTTACTAGTTCTATCACTACGATTAGCAAATCCATTAGTAGTATAAAAAGCCGCTCCAAAGTTTAAACCTTTAAAGTCTGCAGTTTCATACTTTAAATAACCACCTATAGCATTTGCAGTTCTTGTAAAGTCTTCTACTCCAACTTTACTATAGTCCATAGATCTTGAAATACTAAAAGCTCGTATCTGACCACTAGCCTTTCCCTCACTAAACATTGTGCTTAAATCATCAGCAGCTTGAAGGTTCGCTGAGCCTAAGAGTCCTACTGCCATTAGGCTTAATGTTATATGCTTTTTCATACATTTTCCCTTTGTAATTTTTTTACTGTCGTATACTAAAACAGAAAAGTAGCATGAACATAGCATGATAAAAAATTTTGACAAATATGACTATTTTCTTTTTTTATGAGTAGAATTGTAACTTTTTTCAACTTTCAATCTAGCTTAAACAAATAAACGCTCTATTATTTTTTCTAATACTATAAATATACTAGACTATAATCTTGTCTAAATTAACAAATCTATAATATTGGATAAAATTATGAAAGAAGTTATAAATGCGTATAGAACACAAAAAATAAATGTTGACTCTTTTTTAAAAACTTTTATAAATAGTCTTTCTAAAAATTATATGGATAATTCTCTTGATATTTTAAATAAAAACAGATTTATTCAGCTGATATATGGAGTTGATAGTGACTTTAAACAAGCAACTCCTGTTATCTCAAGAAGAGAGTCTGACTCTTCTCAGATTGGAAACGACAAGAGCCACTACTTTATGAAACTTCAACTTGATAATGATGATATCTATATCTCAAACCCCTACATACATCACAAGACTGGAAAAGCAAGCATTAGCCTCGTTCAGCTCGTTGATTCTAACTACTATGTTTTTGATATCAACCTTATACATCTTTTAGAGGATTTAAAACTTATAGAGTACAACAGTATTCACGACAAAGTAAAACGAACTGTCTACTTCTTTGGCTCGACAATGCTAGCGCTTGTGGCTATTGCACTTATATCCTATGGAGGATATATATTTTTCACACTACTTTTTTCACTCTCTACCTCAGACTTTTTACACGACATTTTTACCTCCATCATCTCTATGACACTAGGGCTTGCTATATATGATCTAGCCAAACAGATCTTTGAGCATGAGGTTATGTATCAATCTTTTCATCAAACAGAGGATAAACAATATAAAGTTTTAGGAAGATTTCTTATCTCAATCATCATCGCCCTCTCAATAGAGACGCTGATGGTTGTATTTAAAATAGCACTTGACGATACATCAAAGATGTTGAGTGCTTTTTATCTACTCATTGGAACAACTATTATGCTCATAGGTCTTGGTTGGTTTTACAAAACCATTCAAGAGTCAACCTCAAAAGATGATTGCTAACTTTTAGCATCTCTTTTTGTTGATTTTTTCTTCTTCGTAACTCGCTTAACTTCTGGTTTTTTATGTTCACTCTTTAGTTTTAACTCATCTTGATCTTTTCGTCTAATGGTTGGATCTGGCTCAAAACCTTCTACTGTCTCCTGGGGTATCTTTTGACCGATTAGTCTCTCAACATCTCTTATGTCATATTTTTCATAAATATCTAAAAGAGAGATAGCCTCTCCATCACGACCTGCTCTTCCAGTTCTTCCAACTCTATGAACATAATCTTCTGGGATTGAGGGAAGCTCGTAGTTTATAACATAAGGAAGTTCTTCAATATCAAGCCCACGAGATGCAATATCTGTTGCTATTAAAACTTTTATCTTTCCTTCTTTGAACTGTGTGAGTGTTTTTAGTCTGTTAGCTTGAGTTTTATCTCCATGAATGATCCCACACTTAAGTGCATCTTTTTTAAGCTCTATAAAAAGCGCGTCAGCACTAGCTTTTGTTCTTGTAAATACTAAAACTTGTGGAAAATTTCTTGAGCCTATAAGATATGCTAAAAGCTGAGCTTTCTTATCTGCATCTACCAAATATGCTACTTGATTTATAGTATCAACTGTTGTATTTTTTTTCGATGTTTCTATAAAAGCTGGTTTTGTAAGTATCTGCTTTGAGAGCTTTCTCACTTTATCGCTATAAGTAGCTGAAAAAAGTAAGCTTTGATGTCTCTTTGGAAGCTTTAGATGGATCTTTCTTATCTCTTTTGAAAAACCCATATCTAACATTCTATCTGCTTCATCAACTACAAAAACTTGAATGTCTACTAAGCTCATGCCACTCTCCATAAGCTCCATAAATCGCCCAGGAGTTCCCACAACAATATCAACTCCACTCTTTAATAAGTTTCTTTGTGCTTCTATATCCTTTCCACCAACTATAACTGCACTCTTTACGTTCATATATTTAGAGTAATTTAGTATATCTTGATGGATCTGAATGGAGAGCTCACGAGTAGGAGAGAGAATCACTGCTCTTATTCCTTTACTCTCATCCTCTCTTGCATTTCTTAGTTTTTGCAAAATAGGCAGAGCAAAAGCTGCTGTTTTTCCTGTTCCTGTTTGTGCAGTTGCAAAGATATCGCTCTTAGCTTGTACCAAAGGTATAGCTCTTTTTTGTACTAGAGTAGGTTCTTTATAACCTAACTCTTTTATAGCTTGAAGAAGTGGTTTTATAAGTCCTAGTTTTTCAAATGACATCTTTTGTAACCTTATGTGAATATAAATCCGATTTTAGCATATTATTAAACAAATAAACCTACTTGCATTTTTATTTATTTTAAATTAGAGTATGATTATAATCTGTATTTATATTTTAAGGAGCTTTAAAGTTCTATGTCTAAAAAAACAACTTATAAAAAAATCACTGCTAAAATCATACTTACTACACTTTTTCTCACTCTAAGTGCAGCATATATCTATAGTGAATATATGAAGCAAAGTGCCATCTCAAACTTGGCACAAATAGATGCTAAGAAAAGCAGTAGACTTGTGTTTGAGACACTCTATACCGGTATGCAAATGGGCTGGAATAAAAATGACATAGAAAATATAATCACTAGACTAAACTCCATTGAAAAGAACATGAAAGTAAGTGCTTATAGATCTACCCTAGTTGATGCTCTTTATGGAGAAATCGAAAAAGACAAGGTAGCTATAAAGTCAAACCCAAACCTCCAAAAAGCTATGCAAGGGCTTGAGATTTTAGATGCCTCTAGCTCAGAAATCATAAACTACTACTACCCTGTTGTTGCTAAAGCTGAGTGCTTGAAGTGTCATGCCAATGCAAAAGAAGAAGATATCTTAGGGGTTATAAATATCTCCTTTCCCACAACAAACTTAAAAATATCACTTACTCAAATGATAAACTTTTTTGTACTCTTTATAGTTGCTTTTTCACTTATAATCTTTTTAGCAATTTTTATTGAGCTTGATACTTTTCTCATAAAACCCATAAGAAACTTCTCAGATATAATAAAAAATATTACCACTTCTCAAGACATAACAAAGAGAGTTGAAGTAAATGACAATATTGAAGAACTTGACTCTATAAAACTTATATTTAACTCTATGCTTGACTCTATTGAGCGTCAATTTTATTATGACAACTTAACCTCACTTCAAAACAGAAGAAAACTTACAGAGGCACTAGAACATAGACAACACTCTTTTTTAATGATCATAAATATTGACTCTTTTCAAGAGATGAATGATCTTTATGGAGATGGTGCTGGAGACATACTTTTAAAAGAGTTTTCAAATTTTTTACAAAAACTTATCCCAAGGAAAGAACATCTATACAGACTTCATGCAGACGAGTTTGCATATCTATGTAGAGGCAGCGTGGACTTAAAAGAGTTTTTACTCCTTGCAGAACTCATCAGCGAGAAGATCTCAAAAGAGTTGTTTCTTCTTGGACCAGAAGAAGAAGTTAGCTTGAGCGCTACTATTGGAATGTCTCATGGAACTGAAATGCTTCTTGTAAATGCAGATACTGCTTTAGTTGTAGCAAAGAAAAAGAAGAAAAACTTTTTACTTTATGATGAGTCTATGGCTATGTCAAAGATCTATGAAAAAAATGTAATTTGGACAAAGAAATTAAAAGCCGCTATAGGTGAAGATAGAATTGAACCACTTTTTCAGCCTATTGTAGATGTGAAAACTAAAGAAATAATAAAGTATGAGTCTTTGATGCGTATAGTTGATGAGGATGGTAGTTATATAGCTCCTTTTCACTTTTTAGACCTTGCTAAGAAAAATAAACTCTACCATCAACTCACTAAAATTATGATAGAAAAAACATTTGATAAGTTTAAAGACTCTTCATATCTTGTATCTATAAATATCTCCGTTGAAGATATATTAAACAAAGAAATTCATAATCTTATACTTGAAAAACTATCTTCTTATAAGATGGGAGAGAGAGTTGTTTTTGAGCTAATCGAATCTGAAGGTATTGAAAATTTTGATGAAGTTATCAAGTTTATCAATGAAGTAAAATCTTATGATGCAAAAGTCTCTATTGATGATTTTGGAACAGGATATTCTAACTTTGAGTATCTTATGAAGTTAAAAGTTGACTATATCAAAATAGATGGATCTATGATAAAAAATATAGATACAAACAAAGACTCGGAACTCATCACTCAAACTATAGTAGACTTTGCTAAAAAGATGAAGATAAAAACGGTAGCTGAGTTTGTCTACTCAAAAAATGTTTTTGATAAAGTAGCGGAGCTTGATGTTGATTATGCACAAGGCTACTACTTTGGAGAGCCTAGTAAACATTTAGAGAATGAGTCTTAAATTGTCTAAATTGTAAGCTCTATGAGTTATAATTTCATCACTTAAAAAACGAGTTGTATTATGGTTAGAAAAAATCTTAAAAAAATCTCAAGAAGCCAAAAGTTAAAAGAGTTTATAAAAAAGTATAAAGTACCATCAGAGTATCTCTCTACCAACAGAAAGATGGTCTCAAAAGCTGTATTTATTGGCATGTTCATAGCTTTTATACCGATGCCTATGCAGATGCTCTTAGTTATTGCAATGATGCCATTTTTCAAATTTAATGTACCCATAGCTCTTGCTATGTGTTGGCTAAGTAACCCTTTAACTATGCCACCAATGTACTATATGGAGTATCTAACTGGTTCATTTTTTCTAGGGAGCAAACCTCTAGAAGTTGAGATGACAGTAGAGTGGTTTAGTAATAATATAGATGCAATATTTATAGATCTATATGTTGGGGCTTTTTTCTACTCTATAGTCGGCTCACTCTTAGCTTATTTTTTAGTAAACTTTATTTGGAGAGGCTCAGTAGAGAGAGATAAGAAACTCCACAGAAACGATAGAAAAACTTAATCTACTTTTGTTTTTTTATAGTAGTAAAGCCATGAGATAGCACCAACTAAACTCATAGCAAGACTCATAACCTGCCCTTGGGTTATCATCTCGCAACAGACATAGCCTATCTGAGCATCAGGTGCGCGATAGATCTCAGCAAGTGCTCTAAACATACCATAACTAATAGCATATACTAAAATCAATTCTCCACTAAATTTTTGATACTTTCTATAAGTATAAACAACTATAAAAACACCAAAACCTTCTAGTATTGCTTCATAAAGTTGTGATGGATGGCGGAGCACTCCATCTACTAAGATCCCCCAACTAACATCAGTTTCACGCCCGATTAGCTCTTTATTCAAAAAGTTACCAATCCGACCAAAAACAAAGGCCAAAGGTACACTAAGAGCAACAAGATCCATAATACGACCAAATGACATCCTGTGCTTTTTAGAGTAGAGATATGAACTCAGCAAAAAGCCAATTATAGCACCATGGTAACTCATACCACGGATCCCAACAAACTCACCATTTTGAAATGGGTTGAAGATCTGCCATGGATGTGAGAGATAGTAGAGGGTTTGTGTATCATAAAAGAGGATGTAACCCAGCCTAGCACCTAGAATTACGCCGATTTCTACATAGATAAAGTAGTTATCTATCCCCTTAAACTCTAACTTATCTTTTTTGATAAAGTATTTTCCGATGTATAAGGCACTCACAAGTGCTAAGACATACATGATGCCATACCAGTGAACTGGAAAAGAGAAGATATTAAAAGCTACAGGGTCAAAACTCTCATAAATATTGTTCCAAGCATTCATCTACTTTCTCAGAGCCTCAGCGATGAGCTCTATAGGATTTTTAAACACAGTCTCAACATTTGCATAGCCCATAGAGTCATTAATCTGCATTCTACAAGCACTACACTCAGCACTAACTACATCTGCCTTTGTCTCTTTTATCATCGCGGCTTTTGGAGCACCAGCGGCTTTTGCAAAGTGGTACTTCTCTGTCTGCATAGTCACCCCACCAAAACCACAACATCTATCTGGATCACTCATCTCTACAATGTTGTAGTTTTTACTTATGAGATTTCTAGGTTCAAGATACAAACCTTGCATCTTCTTAGCGTGACATGGATCGTGATATGTAACTATGCGAGTATCTTTCTTTTTGCTCTTAAGGAGTTGCTCTAGATGTGTATGGTGTTGGAGCCACTCTGTAGCCATAAAGATTTTACTTCTGACTGCGATAGCTCTTGCCTTCCACTCTGGTTGGTCGTGAAAGTAGTGCTCATAATCAATTTTAAGCATCGCAGAACAAGTTGCTTCTGGAACTATAATAGCCTCAACATCTTTAGAAAAACTCTCAAAATACTCAATATTAAACTTAGCATTATAATCAACTGTATCAAAATCACCCGTAAAATAGGCAGGTGCAGAGCAGCACTTTTGATCTTTTGCTAGATATGCATCAATCTCAAGAGTCTCTAAGATCTCTAAGAGTGAATCACCTATGCTTTTATAGTTATAGTTTGCCAAGCAGCCTATAAAAATAGCCACTTTTCTTTTTCCACCATTTGAAATATTCTCAGGATATGAGTTTAAAAATGATGTTTTTGTAAGACTCGGAAGAAGTCTATCAGCTTTTAGCATTGGGATAGAAAACCGAGAGTTCATAGAGTCTATGTCTGCTTTTATCTTAAAGCCACAAGTTTGAAAAACCCAGCCTAGTTTAAAAGCTATGTCATTCATCCAGCGATGGCGAAGAAGTAAAAAGAAGAGTTTTTTATACCATGCTATGCCAAACTTTTTAGCGATATCTGAACGAACTTGTTCTATCACCATGTCTGTAGGAAGTGATTTTGGACAAACTTCTACACAGGCTGTACATAAAAAACAGCTCTCAAAGATATCTTTAGCGTTTTGATCAAGCTCTAAATTTCCTCTTTGATAAGCACCAAGAAGATCTAAAAAACCACGAGGAGAAGTTACCTCATCAGGATTTACATTGTAGATGGTACAGACTGGGATACACTTTGCACACTTTATGCACTCATCTGTCACACCTCTGTAGTTAAAAATATCTTGAGCAGTTTTTGCCATTTTTTACACCGTTTTAGAAAATGTTTTAGAGTTTGCAGCATGCTTTTTCATGTAGGCATCAAAAGGCATCGCAATATTTCTAATAAGAAGAGTTCCTGTTTGACTACACTCGATGAAATTTTCATCCATACTTAGCAAGTCATCATCTCTAAATGGTTTTAATGCCTCTATAGCATCTGCAAAATAACTCTTAAAGTCTATGTCAAAGAGCTTCTCAAACCTTTTTATATCTAGTTTGAAGTTACTCATAAGCTCCATAATGACATATTGTCTAATCTTGTCATCCTCATTTAAAACCACACCTCTCTCAAATGGAAGTTTTCCAGCGTCTATTGCTTCTTCATACTCGCCCATCACTTTAAAGTTTTGGTTATAACTATCAACACCCTCACCTATAGAAGTAAGCCCTACACCGATCAGATCTGCTCCGCCTTTGGTTGTATAGCCTTGAAAGTTTCTATGAAGCTCGCCTTTTTCTATAGCTTTAAATAGATCATCTTCTGGTTTTGCGAAGTGGTCCATCCCTATCATTCTATAACCGTGAGAAGTTAAAAAGTCGATGGTGTACTGCATGATTTGAAGTTTTTCATCTGGAAGAGGAAGAGTTGTCTCATCAATTTTCCTCATAGTCTTTTTAAGCCATGGAACATGAGCGTAGTTAAAGACTGCAAATCTATCTGGATCTAGAGTAAGGGCGAGATCTAGCGTCTCTTTAAATGTTTCTAAAGATTGGTATGGCAGACCATAAATAAGGTCAACATTGACTGAGATCATATTGTATTTTCTAGCTAGATCCATCGCATCTTTAGTAATATTGTATGGTTGAATTCTATGAACTGCAGCTTGAACTTTCTCGTTGAAGTCTTGGATCCCAAAACTCACACGATTAAAGCCAGCCTCACTCATCACACGCATCTGATCTTCATCAATATGTCTTGGATCTATCTCACAACTTATCTCAGCATCAGATCTAAAGTTTGGAAAATAAGACTTTATCTCGTCTATAATCTCTTTGAGTTGTGCTGCACTAAAGAAAGTTGGAGTTCCACCACCAAAGTGCATCTGCAGAACTTCACGAGAACAATCAAGATGTTTTGAGAGGATATTTAGCTCCCGCTTTAAGTAATCCATATAGCGAAGCATCTTATCTTCTTTAGAAGTAAAGACAACATTACAGCCACAAAAATAACAAGCATTTCTACAAAAAGGAAGATGAAAGTATAAACTAATTGGACGATTTGAGTCTTGTGACTCTAACTTTTGTATATACTCTTCATATCCATAAGCATCACTAAACTCTAAAGCAGTCGGATAACTCGTATAACGAGGCCCTGGTTTTGAGTATTTTAAAAATTTTGAAAAATCTAGCATCTTTTATATCCTCTAGTCCAATAATATTTATTTGATTTTAGGCAATTATATCGTTATAAATTTAAAGCTAGTTAATGCTCAAACTTTCCAGCTAATCTTTGATAAACTTCACTACTCTCTAAAAGTTCAGCATGGCTCCCAGATGCAACAACTCTTCCTTTTTGCATTACTAAGATTTTATCAGCATGTTCTATCGTGCTTAATCTATGAGCTATGGTGATAGTTATCTTATCTTTTGTATATTCATCAAGTGCTACTTGTATTCTCTTTTCACTCTCATTATCAAGTGCAGAAGTTGCTTCATCAAAAAGCAGGAGTGAAGAGTGTTTGTAGATAGCACGGGCGATGGCAACTCTTTGTCTCTGCCCACCTGAGAGGTTTGCTCCAAACTCTTCCATCATAGTATCTATGCCATTATCTAGTGAAGAGACAAACTCTGTTGCATCTGCAAGTCTAAGAGCTTCTTTAACCCTTTTTTTATCAATCTCCTGTCCATAAGCCACATTTGAAGCGAGTGAGTCTTGAAAGATATAGATACGCTGACTCACAAGTGAGATGTGATGCTTTAGTGAATCTTGGTTATACTCTTTTATATTTCTGTTATTTACTAAAACTTCTCCCTCCTGGGCATCATAGAAGCGAAGTAGCATATTTATAAAAGTTGATTTTCCTCCGCCACTGTCTCCGACAAGAGCTATGTTTTCGCCTTGTTTTATAGAGACACTAACATCTCTTAGTGCATAAGTATCTTCATATTTTAAAGAGACTTTGTGAAATTCTATAGTTTTTATATCTTCTTCTAGTAAGATCTCTCCATCTATGATTTTATTTTCAGTATCAAGAACTTCAAAAACTCTTTCACTAGCAGCTAGTGCATCTTGGATACGTCTATAGATAGAACTTATGCGACGAATTGGTTGAAAAACAAGCCCTACTGCCGTTAAAAATGCTGTAAATTCTCCAACACTCATTTGACCATTATAAACTTCTCTACCACCTACAAAGATAACTAAAGCTAGTCCAGTTGCGCCAATAATTTCCATCATTGGAGAAACTGTCTCTCCAACATAAACAGCTTTCATATTTATCTTAAAAAACTTCCAGTTTTCACCGCTAAAACGCTCTAACTCATGCTTCTGGGTAGCATTTGCTTTTATAATTTCACTTGAGTTAAAGATCTCTGTAAGACGAGTAATAACATCTGCACTTTTTTCTTGCGAACGATGAGAATATTTTTTTAGTTTTTTTGCTATTAAGATTAAAGGATATATAACTAAGGGAACTAGCACTAAAGAGTAAAAAGAAAGCAAAGGGTTTAAATATGTAACATAGGCTACAAGAGCAATAACAGTCATAGTCTCACGAAAGAGTTCTGGAAGCATATTTGATACAAAATACTCTATACGACCGATGTCGTTAATCACTCTAGATATAAGTTCTCCACTTCTGTTTTTATACAAAAAACCCATATCCATGCTAATTATTTTAGCAAGAAGTATCTCTCTTAATCTTGAGACAATATGTTGACCTATATAAGTCATATAAACAGTCTGTATATAGCGCCCCAAAGCTTTTATGAAGTAGATAGTAGTAAGCCCAAAAGGAATGAGGTATAACATTTCTTCTTTTTTATCTATAAACATATCATCCATTAGCGGTTTCATAATATGTGCAGTTGCAGTTGTGGCTGCTACTGTTAATATGATGCCAAATAATACCAAGAGATATTGTAGTTTATACTCTTTTATATAGGGCCAAAATCTCTTTAAAACTTTTTTCAAAATATCTCCATAAATGTAATAGTGGCATTTTACAATAACAATGCTCATAAGAAATTAAACCTGATATAAATACAAAAATTAACTCAAAGAAACTCTATAACAACAGCATAAAATCAGCAAATCTAGTGTAAAATCTCTTCTTAAAATAATATATAGCTACTTTATTGCTATACAATAAATACCTCAATTCAACAAAGAATAAACAAAAGAAAATAACTGAGAATAAGGGCAGATAAATGAAAGGCATAATTTTAGCAGGTGGAAGTGGCACTAGACTCTATCCCATAACAAAAGGTGTTAGTAAACAACTTGTTCCCATATATGATAAACCTATGATTTACTATCCGCTATCAGTGCTTATGCTAGCTGGAATCAAAGAAATACTAATCATCTCTACTCCTCATGATTTACCAAGATTTGAAGATCTTTTAGGCGATGGAAGTGACATCGGAATGAGTTTTAGCTACAAAGAGCAACCCTCACCTGATGGACTTGCACAAGCTTTTCTCTTAGGCGAAGAGTTTATAGGCGATAGCGACGTTTCTTTAGTTTTAGGAGATAATATCTTTTATGGTCATGGTTTAACGAAGCTACTTAATCAGTCAGTAATAAATGCAAAAGAGCAAAACAAAGCAACTGTGTTTGGTTACTATGTAAAAGATCCTGAACGTTATGGAGTTGCAGAATTTGACAAACAAGGAAATGTCACATCATTAGAAGAAAAACCTACACAAGCAAAATCAAACTATGCAGTTATTGGTTTGTACTTTTATCCCAACGATGTAGTAGAAAAAGCAAAACTTGTAAAGCCCAGTGCTAGAGGAGAGTTAGAGATAACAACTCTAAATCAAGACTATTTAGATGAAAACAGACTTAAAGTAGAACTTATGGGAAGAGGTTATGCGTGGTTAGATACTGGCACACATGAGAGCCTTTTAGAAGCATCTTCATTTATTCAAACTATAGAAAATCGTCAAGCTTTAAAAGTTGCTTGTATCGAAGAAATAGCCTATGAAATGGGTTATATCTCAAAAGAAAAACTACTTGAATTAGCCGAACCACTAAAGAAGAACCAATATGGGGAATATCTTATAAGAAGAGCTAAAGAAGGGATTATAGAAGGATGAAATTTACAAGAACTGAGATAGCTGATGTCATCATTTGTGAGCCAGAAATTCATGGAGATGCAAGAGGATATTTTGTTGAAACTTTTAGAGAGGACAAGCTTGAAGAATTTTTGGGGTTTAAAATAAACTTCTGCCAAGATAACGAATCTAAAAGTTCTCGTGGCGTTCTTCGTGGACTTCACTATCAACTAGCTCCAGATGCTCAGACTAAACTTGTACGAGTTATAAAAGGCAGGGTCTTGGATGTCGCAGTAGATATAAGAAGAGGAAGTCCAACATTTGGTAAGCATGTAGCAGTTGAGTTAAACAGCCAAAATAAAAAACAACTCTTCGTTCCTCGTGGTTTTGCACATGGTTTTGTAGTCTTAGAAGATGATACTATCTTTGCTTATAAAGTAGATAATTACTATTCTCCCAAAAATGACAGAGGTATATCCTTTAATGATAAAGAGTTAAAGATAAATTGGCAAGTACCACATGATGAGCTAAATCTCTCACAAAAAGACACCACTCAGCCAAAATTAGGCGAGACTAATGATTTGTTTGATTATGGAGTTAATTACTATGCTTAATATTTTAGTAACAGGAAGTAATGGTCAGTTAGGTTCTGAGATAAGAGAGTTAATAAGTGAGATTCCCAGTCAAGCTGAGAATGACGGCTGTTTGAATGAGAATGACGGTTGCTTGGATGAAAATGGTAGTTATTTGAATGAGAATGGTGGAGAACTTACGTCATTCCGTGCTCCGACACGGAATCTAGCTGAGATCGATGAACATTACTTTTTTTTTACAGACAAGACGATGCTAGATATTTCAGATAAAGAGGCTGTTAATAAGTTTATTGATATAAATAAGATAAACATCATCATAAATTGTGCAGCTTATACAGCAGTTGATAAAGCAGAATCAGATGCAGAGATGGCTGATAAAATAAACCACTTAGCAGTAAAACATCTAGCACAAATCTCTAAAGAAAAAAACATTAAACTTATACATATCTCAACTGACTATGTATTTGATGGAACAAACCATAAACCATATAAAGAAGGTGACAACACAGCACCAAAATCAGTCTATGGAGAGACCAAGCTCGCTGGAGAAAAAGCCATAATAGAGATAAATCCAGCAAACTCTATCATCATAAGGACTTCATGGGTTTACTCTTCTTTTGGAAGTAACTTTGTAAAAACTATGCTAAAACTAGGTAAAGAAAGAGATGAATTAGGTGTGATATATGACCAAGTAGGAACTCCAACTTATGCTAGAGATTTGGCTAAAACTATCTTAGAGATATTACCTCAGATAAAAAGTAACAGTATAGAGATCTATAACTATTCAAACGAAGGTGTTTTATCTTGGTATGACTTCGCAAAAGAGATTATGCGTATGGCAAAACTTGATTGTAAAATAAACCCTATAGAGAGTTTTGAATATCCAACTGCTGCTCCAAGACCACATTTTAGCATCTTAAATAAGTCAAAAATAAAAAAAGAGTTTGACATATCGATACCATACTACAAAGATAGTTTAGATGAGTGTTTAAAAGTTTTAGGAGAGAGACAATGAAAAATATTTTAGTAACAGGATGTGCAGGTTTTATAGGAAGTAACTTTGTACCCTACTTTTTAGATAATTATCCAGAGTATAATATAATAAACCTTGACTTGTTAACATATGCAGGTGACTTAGAAAACCTAAGAGAGTGTGAAGAAAACCCTAGATACAAGTTTATAACGGGTGATATATGTAACCGTGAACTGGTTGAGTTTATATTTAGAGAGTATGACATAAGTGGAGTTATTCACTTTGCAGCAGAGAGTCATGTTGATAACTCTATCAAAAACCCAGGTGTGTTTATAGAAACTAATGTAAATGGCACATTTGTACTTTTAGATGTAGCTAAAGAGTACTGGATGTATGAGCCTTTTAGTTATAAAGATAGATATAAGGGTGCAAGATTTCATCATATATCAACTGATGAAGTTTATGGAACTTTAAATGAAACAGATCTTTTTACAGAAGAGACACCATATGCTCCAAACTCTCCATATTCCGCATCTAAAGCATCTAGTGATATGATAGTAAGAAGTTACCAAGAGACTTATGGACTAAATACGGTCATTACAAACTGTTCAAACAACTATGGACCAAAACAACACGATGAAAAACTCATACCTACTATTATAAGAAAAGCGCTAGCTGGTGAGAGTATTCCGATATACGGAGATGGTAAAAATATTCGTGACTGGCTCTATGTACTTGACCACTGTAAAGGCATAGACTTAGTTTATCACACTGGCAAAGAGGGCAATGTTTATAACATCGGAGGAAGAAACGAGAGAACAAATCTTGAAATAGTAGATGCAATATGTACTATTTTGGATAAGAAAGTTCCTCTTTCAGCTCGTTATTCTCAGCTTGACTGGGAATCTAATAAAAATATCAATAGCTACAAAGATCTTATAACATTTGTAAAAGACAGAGCTGGACACGATAGACGCTACGCTATAGATGCTACGAAACTTGAATCTGAACTAGGCTGGAGAGCTGATGAAAACTTTGATAGCGGAATTGTTAAGACTATAGAGTGGTACTTGGAGAAATATCAAGTATGAATGTCCCAAAATCAACTATCATCATCTCTGTTTATAAAGATACAAAAAGCTTAGATATTATCCTAAAGAGCTTAGCATCTCAGACAATTTTACCCGATGAAGTTTTAATCTCTGAAGATTGCCAGAGCCAAGAGATGGCTACATTCGTGCCACAAGCTCGCAAGCAATATCCAAAGCTAAACATCACACATCTTTTTCATGAAGATAGTGGATGGAGAAAGAATATCGCTCTTAATCGTGCTGTTTTAGCAGCACAAAATGAGTATCTTATTTTTATAGATGGAGATTGTGTCCCATTTGGAGATTTTATAGAGAACCATGTTATTCAAGCAAAAAAAGGTGTAGTCCTAAGTGGAAAACGAGTTGAGCTAGGCCCTAAGATAACACAAAAAATTTACGATAAAAAACTTAAGGCCTCTACACTTACAAAGTACTACTGGTTCTATCTACCGCAGCTTTTACTTGATAAAACTCGACATCTAGAAGACATGCTCCACATCAGTGCAAAAAGTTTTTTAGCTCCACATATCAAACGCCATGTACGCTATATTATTGGATGTAACTGGTCTTGCTACAAAGAAGACCTTTTAAAAATAAATGGATTTGATGAAACATATACTCTCCCTTCTGTAGGAGAAGATATAGATCTAGGTTGGCGTTTTCGCGGTATGGGTATAAAGCTTTTA
>Ga0265293_10000545_pt1 | contig 89579 bp, 78 predicted proteins | sample Munlanlewell138R_FD_192505 | JGI IMG/M metagenome (GOLD analysis project Ga0265293, IMG submission 192505) | Leachate microbial communities from a municipal landfill in Southern Ontario, Canada - Leachate well 138R | ecosystem: Engineered > Solid waste > Landfill > Unclassified | place: Canada... | reverse complement strand
TGGTCAAGTTCGGCTACATCACCCCGCCCAGCGACGCCTGACCCGCCACGGGACTCAAGGGAAGCAAGTCATGGCCTGCGAAGGTCAGGGGCACGTGCGTCAGAAAAACGCTCTCTTTCACATTAAGGCTGTCCGCATCCACCGGAATCTCACGCGGCGGGCGAGCGCCGACTTAGCGCAAGCGCGGCTCGGGCGGCGGCCCCTCCGCGCAGCGGCCCAGTCGCGCCCTCGCCGCCCCATTCCGCCAAGGGATCCGCCGCCCGGTGTGTGCAAAACCCGAACGCGCTCTGGAGGTGCCGCTCAAGGCACCAGCAGAAGCTGCTCGACCAAGGTATCGGGGCTGGTATCGAGCGGCCGATACTCCATATTGGCCCATTCGTGGCGCATATCGCGATAGCGGCGCGACACCACCAGGCCGCTCTGGCCGGTTTGATAAATGAAGCGCGACTGGTCGAGATCGGCCAAGTCGAACAACAGCCGCAGCGACGCCGCCTGGCGGTTGGCGTAAGGGGTTTCGCCCTGGGCGCGATATTGGCCGACGTTGATCGTGAAGTGATCGCCCCCACTGGGCACCTGGACGTTGAACCAGCGCGCCAGTAAATCGACCTCGCCCAGGGGGCGATGGACGCTGATCGCCGGATGGGCCGTGCCCCAGCGCCAGGCCTCGGGATGGCTGCCGTGCTGGTCGGCGAGCGCCCGCAGGGCCTCGGCCATGGCCAGTCGCGACTGTTCGGCGCAGTCGAGCGGCGCGCACCAGGCCGCGAGGTTTTCTTCGAGGACCATCTCGAGGGTGCGGCGGAAGTGGCGGCCGCCGTACCAGGCCGCCAGCCGTTCGGTACCGATGCGTGGCTCGAGCATGCGGCGAGTGAGATGATCCGCCCAGGCCACGAAGATCAGCGGTGCCGCCTGGTCGGCCGCCATCCGGCCATCGAAGGCGGCCAGGGCATCGCGCGCCTGGAGGGCCAGCGTGTCGGCTGGTGCGGCCGCCACCAGCGCGTCAGCGGCGGCGCGGGCATGAGGCAGCAAGCGCAGCGCGGCCAGCGAGACCACATCGCCCTGGATGGCTGCGAAGCTATCGAGGTCGTGGCGTGGCGTGGCCTCCAGCAAATGGGCGATGCGCTGGTAGCGATAGGGCGGATGCCACTCCTGGCCCAGAAAATGGGGGTAGTCCGCGGCCTGCACCCGCTGGTTGGCGGTGGCGATCCAGCCCGCGGGGGCGAGTTCCTGAGGATTCTCGTCGTAAGGGATCCAGCCGATCCAGTCGTAGCGCTCTTCCCAGCCCGGCGCGGGGGCGACGCCGTTGAGATCGTTCTCGGCATGCCGCAGCGGCGCCCTGCCCATGACTTTCAGGGCCACCCGGCCCGTCGTGTCGGCCATGATCACGCTCTGCATCGGGGAGTGATGCGCGGCGCCGGCCTCGATCAGCTCGTCCACGGTGTTGGCGAAGTTCATGCGCACGCCCGCCACCACCGTGCGGTTGCCGGGCTCGAGGGCGCTCCAGCGCAGGGCCAGCACATAGCGGGTGCGATCGATGAGGCCGGCATGGCTGGCCTGGACGTCGCTCAGCACCGGCCCGTGGCGCGACTGGCGGACCTCGAGGGTGACGTCCTGCTCCCCCTTGACCCTGATCGTTTCGGTGCGCGTATTGAAGGCGGCCCAGCCGTCGGGCGTGAGATAGCGGTTGGGGTCTTCGGGGTGCAACTGTTCCAGATAGAGATCCTGCACGTCCGGCCCGGTATTGGTGAACGTCCAGGCCGCGCCCTCGGTGCGGCCCAGCACGACGAAGGGCAGGCCCGGGATGGTGGCGCCCGCCACCTTCAGTCCGGGCGCCTCGAGGCTGACCACGTACCAGATGGCAGGCGCCGAGAGCTCGAGGTGGGGATCGTTGGCCAGCAGGGGCAGGCCGGTGGTGCTGCGCTCGCCGGTCACCGCCCAATTGTTGCTGCCTTTGTCGCCGGGAGTGCCGAGGTCTGCCAGAAAAGCGCGATACCACGCCGCTTGCGAGCGGGCGTCGAGGGCCTCGGCCGGAGACCCCGATAAACGACTGGCCTCGGGCAGGTAAACGCCCAATTCGCGGTAGAACGCCGGAAGATCGAGCGCGCTGGCGGGCGTCTCGCCCTCGTAGGGCGGGAACAATTGCCACAGCATGGTGTTGTCGAGCACGGCGGCGGCGCTCAGGCGAGCGAACTCGGTGCCCCAATTGCCGCCGAGGTCGAGCGCCATCATCAGCGTCCAGGCCACGCTGTCGATCGGATCCCAGCCGCCGGGCGCCACGCCCAGCAAGGTGAACTCCGGCGGCGGGGCCTGCCGGCCGTGGGTGCGGAAAGCCGCCACGCCGTCGCTGTAGGCCTGCAGTACCGTCAGAACGTCGGGCGGCAGATCCTGCATCTGCTCATGGGCGGCCTGCATGATGCCCAAGGTTCGCATCAGCTTATCGACCTCGAGCGTGGCGGGACCGAGAACCTCGGAGAGCGTGCCGTGCATCAGCCGGCGATTAAATTCGAGCTGCCAGCCGCGCTCCTGGGCGTGCATATAACCCAGGGCAAACCAGGCGTCGCGCGGCGATTCGGCGCGAATGTGAACGAGGTCGCCCGCATCGCGGCCGACGCTGACCGGCGCCACGAGGCCGGGGAGGGCGATGCTGCCCGAGGCGGGTGGCAGCATGCGCCAGATATGGACGCCCGCCGCCGCGGCGGCAAGCAGAACCAGGGCCAGCAGGACGTAAGCGGTGCGTTGGAGGAGACGTCGCGTCGTGGCAGTCATCATGGAGGAGACAAGGCAGCTTGGGGGCAAAGCTCGGTAAACCAGCCGAGCCGTCGCAACAGGGCTTTTTCGAGCTCGAGCAGGCCAAGCAGAGCAGGACCTACCGCGAGCGTGGCGAGATTATCCGCCAGTCCGACCGGTTGCGTGTCAAACCAGGCATGCATCCAGGGCGCGTAGGTAAAAGCAAGTTGCGCGGCCGCGACGATCGCCACCGCCGCGAGCACGGCGGGCGTGCCGCGCAGGCCGGGCCAGGTGAGCGAAGACGACTGCAGATGACGTACGCTGAACAGATAAAACACGCACATGACGCACACCGTGTTGACGACGATCGTGCGGGTGGTGGCAAGGTCGTGGCCCCTGCCCATTTGCGCCCAGGCGAACATGCCCAGCATGCCGGCCGTGAACAGCAGCGAAACCAGCGCCAAGCGCCAGAGCATGAACGCCGAGAGCAAGGGGGCGTCGGGCCGGCGCGGGGGCTGGCGCATGATATGCGGCTCGGGAGGCTCGAACGCCAGGGAGAGCCCCAGGCTGACGGCAAGCACCATGTTGATCCAGAGGATTTGCACCGCGGTCATGGGCAGCGTCAACCCCGCCACCAACGCGAAGACGATCCCCAGCAACTCGCCGCCGTTCGTCGGCAGCGTCCAGGCGATGACCTTGCGGATGTTGTCGTACACCGTGCGGCCTTCGTGGACGGCGGCGACGATGGAGGCAAAGTTATCGTCGGTGAGCACGATCTCGGCGGCTTCCTTGGCGGCTTCGGTGCCCTTGTTGCCCATGGCGATGCCGACGTCGGCCTGCTTGAGCGACGGGGCGTCGTTGACGCCATCGCCCGTCATGGCGACGATCGCGCCCTCGGCCTGCAGGGCGCGCACCACGCGCAGCTTGTGCTCGGGGCTGGTGCGGGCGAAAACGTCGGTGCGGCCCGCCGCGGCGCGCAGGGCGTCGTCGTCAAGCTGATCGAGATCGGCGCCGGTGAGCACGGCCGGCGCGCCGGCCAGCCCCAGTTGACGGGCGATGGCGCTGGCGGTCTGGACATGGTCGCCGGTAATCATCTTGACCTGGATGCCGGCGGAGTGGCAATCGGCGACGGCTTGGATGGCTTCGGGCCGCGGGGGGTCGATGAACCCCACCAAACCGAGAAACACCAGGGCCGCCAGGTGATCGTGGCCCAGTTCGTCGGGTTCCGGATCCAACAGCGGTTTCCAGGCGAAACCCAGCACACGCTCGCCTTCGGCCGCGGCGGTGTCGATCGATTCGTGCCAGAACGAGGGGTCCAGGGGTTCATTCCCGCCCTCGGTGCCCATCTGGTACGGACACATGGCAAGTATGCGTTCGGGCGCGCCTTTGACGAGAAGGCCGCCGCCCTCGAGGCGGGGGTGCAGGGTGGCCATATAGCGATGCTCGGCATCGAAAGGAATGGCGTCGCCCCGGGGGAGGTCGGCCAGATACCGGCCAGCATCCAGGCCGCCGCGGGCGGCGAGCGCCAGCAGGGCGCCTTCCATGGGGTCGCCATCGACCCGCCAACTGCCTTCCTGTGCGTGGAGCCGGGCGTCATTGCACAGCAGCGCGGTTTCCAGCAGGCGCAGCACCGGCGGCGGCAGCTCGCCGCCGGTGCGGTTGCCGGGGTTGGCGGGCCGCAGACTCCCCTCGGGGGCGTAGCCCTCGCCTTGCGCAAACCACGTGCCGGCGCGGGTGATGATGCGCCGCGCGGACATCTCGTTGCGAGTGAGCGTGCCGGTTTTATCGGAACAGATGACCGACGTGGCGCCCAGGGTTTCCACCGCGGGCAGGCGACGAACCACCGCGTGGCGGCTGGCCATGCGCCGCACGCCGATCGCCAGGGTGATGGTGATGACCGCGGGCAGCCCTTCGGGAATGGTGGACACCGCCAGCGCCACGACCACCATGAGGGCTTCGTCCCAGGCGTAGCCGCGGACCAGCACCGTAAACACCAGCAGCGCCAGGGCGCCCACGGCGACGATGCCGGCGAACCAGCGGCCGAACTGATTGATCTGTCGCAGCAAAGGGGTGCTCAGGCTTTCGACCGCTTGCATGAGGGTGCTGATACGGCCGATCTGGGTGGCTGGGCCGGTGGCCACCACCACGCCCCTGGCCTGGCCGGAGACCATCAGGGTGCCGGACCACGCCATGGCATGGCGGTCTCCCAGCGCCGCGTCGCGCGCCGCGGGCGTGTCACGTTTTTCAGCCGCCACCGACTCACCGGTAAGCAGAGCCTCATCGATGCGTACGCCGCGCGCCCGCAGCAAGCGCAGGTCGGCCGGGATACGGTCACCGGCCTCGAGCAGGACGACGTCGCCCGGAACGAGCTCGCCCACGTCGAGCAACTGGCGCTTGCCATCGCGCAGCGCACGGGCGCGAGGGGCAAGCATGGCGCGCAAGGCCGCCAGCGCTTGTTCGGCGCGCCCCTCCTGGATAAAGCCGACCAGCGCGTTGATGACGACGACGCCCAGAATGACGCAGGCATCGACCCAGTGGCCGAGGGTGCCGGCAAGCACGGCGGCGGCCAGCAAGGTATAGATCAGCGCGCTATGGAACTGCGCGAGAAAACGCTGGAGCGGATGGCGGCGGTGGCCGGCGGGAAGCTCGTTGCGGCCATGGTGGGCGAGACGCAGCGCGGCCTCGGCCTGGCTCAAGCCCTCGGGATCGGTTTCGAACGAGGCCAGAACCCGCTCGACAGGTTCGGCATGCCAAGGATGGACATCGGCGGGGGCAGTGCCCGGCGGGAGGGTCATCATGCGCGGCGGGAAGTGGCGAGCCGTGGGGCGGAATGCGATGCCGCCGGAGGCTGGGACGGGGCAGCCATTGTTGTAGCATGATGGCTTGGCCATGGTCTTGCATCGGCCGCTTTTCTTCACGGCGCTACGCTCATGACGACTTCTCCGCACGTTCCCGGCACCGGCGCCGGTCCGGTTTCCACGGCGTTCAACGATCTCGACCTGCTCTTGCTCGACCGCACCGCCGATGCCCTCACCGCCTATTCCGGCAGGCCGGTGATGGCCGAAACCGGCAGCACCGACGGCGTGGCCTGGGCCGTATTCGGCATTCCGCTGGGCGACGAAGAAGCCCTGGCCGAAGACGACGTCGTCTGGCAGATGGGCGGCCCCGGCACCCGCGCGCTGGGTAACGCCGGCGGGTTGGCGCCGCGTCCCGACGATATCTACGAATGCCGCCTGCTGTGGGTCATCCAGGTTTCGGGAGAGCCGGGCGAGCGCTATCTCAAGCTGGATCCCGCGGGCGACGTCGTGGCCTGGTCCGACACTCTCACGGAACTATTGCCGTTCGGCGAAGGCACCCACGAAGAGGCTCCCTGGCCCGAGGACGACGACTGAAGGCCGCCTGGATGCGCTGGCCGGGCGCGGCGTCGGGGCTCAGTTCCTTGCCCCGGGCGTCGCTCCTCATGTCGCACAGCCAGCGCGGCGTTTTTTGCCCGCGCCGCTCCTTGGCCGGCGCGGCTAGGCGCGTGCCAGCGCCGGCAACGTGAGCACGAACCACGCGCTCTCGGCATCCGCGGTAATCGATAACGCTTCGTGGGCCGCCAGCTCGATCGCACTCCAGGGTGCCCAGGATTCACCGGAGCTCAGCCGGCCGCCGCCCGACAAGGCGAAGAGCAGCGTCGGGGCGTCATTGCCGGGATGGCGCCATACCGCGCCTGCCGCCAGTTCCACGGTTTGCAGAACGATATGGCGCTCGGTGAAGCTGGCCAGGTGGCGCAGGCGAACACCTGGCTGGCCGGCCAGCTCGATGCCGTCGTAGGCTGGCGGATGGACGAAGACCGGAGCGGCGTAGCGGGGCTTGGGGTATTGCAGATCGCGGCCATTGACGTGGCTCCAGATGGCCTCATAGCCATCCCGGTTGCGCCGCTTGGCAGCGCTCTCGGGCGCCGCCCGATACACGCCGCCTTCGAAAGTGCCTTGCTTGGCGAGTTCGAGCGCGCCGCGCTCCATTTGATCCATGCTCATGTAACCGCTGCCCGAGGCCCCGCCAAACTGAATGACCAGGCCCAGGCTGGAGCTGCCCACTTCGGCTTGATTCTGCGGCCCATAGTGGCCGCCCTCGGGAAAATAGCCGATATCGCCGGGCGCGATGTTCAGCTTGGGCCCGATGTTGGTCGCATTCTCGAGCGACATGCGGATCTGATCGAAATTGTGCCGGTGGCGTGGCGAGGCGAAGTCGGCTTCGGTGCGGCTGATGACCAGGGCGTAGTTGTTGGGATCGCCGTCCGTGCCGGACAGCATGGTCTTGAATTCGATGCGGCCCTGCCGGGGGTTGGCAAAGAACCGCCAGGGGACGTCCGCATAGTTTGCCAGCTTCATGGTTGCTCTCGCTTCTTCGGTTTGTCTGGCGAATCCTAGATCGTCCTACGATTTTATGTCAATAGTCTCGTCGGTTGGCGTGGCATAGAGCGATTCCAGTATGAGGGTGGTGCGCCGGATGTGCGCCCGCATCAGGATCTCGGCCGCGGCGGCGTCGCCTTCGAGGATGGCGGTGGTAATGGCCCGGTGGTCGTCGTTGGAACTCTGGAAGCTGGCGCGCGATAGCCGGTCGCGGGTGGTGGTGCGGACGAAGGCGGTGGACAGCTGGTTGATCTGTGCCGCCAGGCGCGCCGAGCCGGCCACCGCCAGGAGGGTTTCGTGATAGCGGGTATTCGCCTGCAGATAGGCTTCGTTGGACGTGCCGGGCTCCAGGGAGGCGTCCAGCGCGGCCTGGGCCATTGCGATTTCCTTGCGGTCGTGGCCCGCCGCGATCCGCATGGCGGCTTTGCGCGCCACCAGCCCTTCCAGCACTTCGCGCATTTCAAGAATCTCGCGTACGTCCTGGCGGGACAGCGCCCGTACGGTGGCCCCCCGGAAGCGGTTGAGGTCGAGCAGGCCTTCGGCGGCCAGCCGGCTCAGCGCCTCGCGCACCGTGCCGCGGCTGACGCCCAGGGTTCGTTGCAGTTCAGCCTCCACGACGCGCGCGCCGGGGGCGTAGAGGCCTTGGCGGACGTCTTCTCGTACGCGGGTGATGACGTGCTCCAGGGCCGAAGCCTGGGCGGCGCTGGCGCGGGTATCCGCGGGGGGCGGAGCGATTTCTTTTGACATCGTTCTACGATGATAATAAATTAAAAAGGATTGTCCTACGATAAAAGGAGGCAGCCATGGGGCTGTGTCTGTCCGAACCAAGCGCCGTTGCCCCAAACGGCGCCATGTCCCGCCTAGCGGGACCGAGAACCCGCCGCGCCGGCTGCCCGGCCCGCGCTTGGTTGCGCAAGGCCGCCGGCAGTGCCGCCGTGCTGGCCGCCCTTTTGGCGCCGGCCGTGGGCCAGGCGCAGGATTTTCCGTCGCGTGCGATCACCCTGGTGAGCCCGGCTCCACCCGGCGGCGGTACCGACGCCATCGCCCGTGCGCTGGCCGAGGTTGTGGGCAAAGGCGCGGGTGTGCCCGTGATCGTGGACAACCGTCCCGGTGCGTTTGCCCAGATCGCCACCAATCAGGTGGCTCAGGCGCCTGCCGACGGTTATACCCTGTTGCTGGTGGCCGCGGGGCACACGATCAACCCCGCTGTTTTCAAAAAGCTGCCCTACGATACCGAAGCCGCGTTCGATCCCGTCGCGCGCATCGCCACCTCGCCGGCCATCCTGGTGGCCAACCCCGATTTGGGCGTCAAGAGTATCGCGGATCTCCGCCAACTGAGCCGTGAGCACCCCGAACGGCTGACGTTTGCCTCGTCCGAGGCTTCGATTCAACTCATGACGAGCGAGTTGGGGCTGTCCCTCGAGGCGCCGCCTACCATCGTGTACTACAAGGGCACCGGCCAATCCGTGACCGATGTTCTGGGCGGGCACGTATCCTTCGCCATTACCAGCATTGCCTCCGTACTGCCGTATCTGCAGGATGGCCGTCTGGTGGCCGTGGCCGTCACGGGCGAGCAGCGCTCGCCGATCGTGCCGGAGGTGCCGACCTTCCGCGAGGAAGGCGTGCCGGGCATGCAAAGCGTGGTGTGGCAGGGGATCCTGGTGCCCGCGGGCACCCCGGATCGCGTGGTGGCTTACCTCAACCAGCGCATCAACGAGGCCTTGGCCGATCCGGGTGTCAAAGACCGGCTGCGAACCCTGGCCTACGAACCGGCTGGCGGCTCGCCGGCACAGTTCGCGGCTTTCTTGCATGAAGATTTTGCCAGGCAGGCCGATCTGGCGGCTAAGGCCGGTCTCGAACCGCAATAGGGCGGCGCCGGGCACGGTTTCAAGCAAACATCGAGCCTCCTCCTCCTGACCCTCGGGGTCCGACGCACCGCGACAGACTCGGGGATGTTGTCGAGGAGGGGCAAGATGCGCGGGGCGGCCTGACGTCGCGAGGTTAGAGCTCGTACTCGATCGGCTGGTCAAGGCCGCTGAGCCCGCTTAGATCCAGCGGGCGCGAGTGTCCCATCCACATCGGCAAGTCGCGGTGATCGCGCAGATCGTTGCCGGTGAGCGGATGCACCAGCACGACCAGACCGTTGCGATGCTGCATCAACCAGGGAATCACGTCGCCGAATAGATTGGAGCGGAATGCCAGCTGGCAGCTCCAGTCGGGATGCGGGCCTACGGGTTTTTCGTGCACGCGCCCCATGCGCAGCGGAAAGCGCGCCGCCGCGGCCTCGCACAGCTCGCGGGCCTGGCCGACGGTGGCGGCATCGAAATAAACATGGGCGTGGTAGCCCTTGACCGAGGGTTGGGGTGTGTTGGTCATGCTAGTGGCCTCCTGATGCATGACCGCATTATCGCCCGTGGGCGGTAGGCCCGGTTGCCGTGGGCATCTCGAGGATCAGTTCGACGCGGCGGTTGAGGGCGCGGCCGTCGGCGCCGGTATTGTCGGCGATGGGCTTCGTATCGGCATAACCGATGGCGCGCAGCCGCTGTGGGTCGACCCCCGCGTCGATCAGCAGGCGCAGCACGCTGGTGGCGCGGAAGGTCGAGAGTTCCCAATTGGAGGGAAAGCGCTCGTTGCGGATGGGGAGCGGATCGGTATGGCCTTCGACCGTGATCGGCAGTGAAGTGTCGCGTACGACCTGCACCACCCGCCGCAGAACGTCGATCCCGCGGGGCGTGAGTTCCACTTGGCCGAGGTCGAACAGGAGCTCGTTGCTGATTCGAAAGCTCACCGATCGTTCGCGAACGATGACGTCGACGCCTTCGCCCAGCAAGGAGAGATCGAGTTCGGGCATGCCGCGCGCGGAGTCGACGTCGGCAACGGGAGGAGGCGTGGACTCGGTGGTCGCGCCCGCCTCGGCGGCGGCAGGGGCGGGCGTGCCGGGGGCATCTGCCGGCGGGGCGGGCGCGGCCGCCGATGGCCGCGGGGGTGCGAGAGCTACCAGCGCGGGCACCGGGGTATAGGGCATGTCGGCCGTCAGTGCCGCCAGGGAAGCGCCGATGGTTTGGGCGGGACTGGGTTCGAAGACGGGCAGCGCCACGGGTTCTGGTGGCAGCAGGGTGGTGAGTTCGTGCCAGGCGGCGACGCCGCGACGGGGCAGCGACCCGGATGGCAGCTCGGCCGTGGAGCCGACCAGCAGCGCCGCGACCGCGCTTGCCACGGCCGGTGGCGATGGCTCGGGAACCACCGGGGCGCCGTCGGCGGCCGCCAGGGACGCCGGCGCGGGCTCGTCGGAAGCGCTTTTGGGTTCGGACATGGCGAGCATCACGACCAGCATGACCAGTAGCAGCGTCAGCAGATCGAGATAGCTCAACAGCCAGCCTTCGCCCTCGCCGTCTTCGGCGGGCGGCGCCGGCCATGGCGCCTGGCGCATTTTGCGCACGCGATCCTCGAGCTCGCGCAGGCGTTTTTGCTGTGCGATGAGATCGGCGCGCAGCGGCAGGCCGCCGGGGCCTTCAGCGATCGATCGCATGGCGTGCCTGGCTGGCGCTGGGGGCAACGCCCGCCTTGCCATGGCCCCGGATCTCGTCGTCGAATCGCAGCGTGAAGGTTTGCAGGGTTTCGCGGATCTGCGCGGGGCCGCGTTTTTCGTTGAGCATGATGACGCCCTGCAGAATGAGGTTCATGGCCACCATCCGCCGTTCGGTGCGGCGCTCCAGCTTGAGGGCGATGGGCTTGCACACCAGGTTGGCCAGCAGGATGCCGTAGAGCGTGGTAATGAGGGCCACCGCCATGTGCGGGCCGATGACCGTGACGTTGTTGGTGCCCATGAGCGGCAGCAGGCTGATCAGGCCGATCAGGGTGCCCAGCATGCCGAAGGCGGGAGCAAAGCCGGCCATGGCCCGGAACAACTGGGCTTCAGCCTGTTCCTGGGCCCGTAGGCGGGCGATACGCCATTGCAGAAGGTCGACGAGCTGATCGGTGGGCGTGTGGTCGATGACCAATTGCACGCCGGTGCGCAAAAAGGGGCTGCGCAGCGTCTCGATCTCGCGCTCGATGGCTTGGATATCGCCTTGCTGCCAGATCTTGGCGATCTGCACGATGTGCTGGATGTTGTTTTGGTCGTTGTACGACTCGCGGCGGAACACCGTGACGACCAGCGAGAAAATGCGCAGGACTTCGCGTAGCGGATAACTGATGAAAACCGCGGCCAGCGTGCCGCCCAGCACGATGCCCAGACCGGGTAGGTTAACGAAGAGACTGGGATCGGGAGTGGAGAAGGCCAGCAACAGCCCCAGCATGGTCGTGCTGGTGAGCACCCCGATGAGGGTGGAGGGATTCATGGACGAAGCGAGCAGGCAGCGGAGACCCGGCCGAATGATCGGGCTGGGCCGATGGTAGACGACGGTACCCGGGCCCAAACCCCTGAGCAGGCGGCCAATCCCGGGTCAGTCCTGCCGTTTGGCGTTTGGCGGGTCGAGCGGTTCGATATGGGTGTTGAGTAGGAAGCCCTGCCTGGCCAGCTCCAGCTCCAGAACGTCGGCAAGATCGTGGGCGCGGGTTACCGACCATTCGCCGGGGACGCGCAGCTCGAGGTCGGCGAAGCGGTTGTGGCCGCTGCTTCGGGTTCGCAGCGTGGCAATCGCGCAGCCTGCGGGCAACAGGGCCTCGAGGGCCGCGCGCAGGGTGGCGATCTCATCGGTGGAAAGCGCGCGGTCCATCAGCCCCTGAGCGGCGAGCGAGAGCAGGCGCCAGCCCTCGCGCAGAATATGCAGCGCCACCGCGAGCGCGACCAGCGGATCGAGCCAGACGTAGCCGGTGAGGCCGGCCAGTGCCACGCCCACGATCACGCCCGCGGTGGTCCAAACGTCGGTCAGCAGATGGCGGGCGTCGGCTTCCAGGGCCACCGAACGATGTGCCCGGCCAACGCGCAGCAAAATGGCCGCCGTGGCAAGGTTGATCGCACTGGCCACCGTGGCCAGGATAGTTCCCAGGCCAAGCGACATGGGCGCCTGGGGGTTGAACAGGCGTTCGGTGGCCGCGACGCCGATGGCCAGGGCGGCGGCAAAGATCAGGGTGCCTTCGAAAGCCGCCGAAAAATACTCGGCCTTGCCGTGGCCATAGGGATGCTCGGGATCGGGCGGCGTACGGGCGTACACCACCATGGCCAGGGCGAAGCCGGCGGCGATCAGGTTGACCAGCGCTTCGATGGCATCCGACAGAAAGCCCACGGAGCCGGTGGTATGCCAGGCGGCAAGCTTGAAACCGATGGTGGCGATAGCCGCCAGCAGCGAGATCAGCAGAGCCTGGGCGGGCGTAAGACGCGACAGCATGGCCATGGCAAGGATGAGCGAGGCGAGGCCCCGCAGCATAACCCGCAGGATCCGGAAGAGGGCCAGGATGCGGCGGGGGGGCTGCTGCCGGCGTGCCGCCTGGCAGTACGATGCGCCAGTATCGGTGCGCCCGGGCTCGCTCGATGCCGCAAAGCCCAGCGCCCGCGGTTCGGGCGAACGGCGGGCGCTGGGCAAGGGCGGCGCAGCCGGGCTGCGCGGCAACGTGGATCAGGAGTCGGCGGTAAAGCCGATCTGCTCGACGATGGGTTTCCAGAGAGCGGTGTCTTTGGCGAACAGCTCGGCGAACTCTTCGGGGGTGGAGGAGCGGGCTTCCAGGCCCATCAAGGCCAGGCCCTCGATGGCATCCTGAGCCTTGAGTGCTTTGGCGATGTCGGCGCTCAGGCGATCGACAATGTTCTTGGGGGTGCCCGCCGCGACGAAGAAGCCGAACCATTCGGAGAATGCCATGCCTTCCATACCCTGTTCGACCAAGGTGGGAATATCGGGGGCGAACTTGTTGCGTTCGGTGCCCGACGTGGCGATCAGGCGCACCCTGCCGTCCTTCAGGTGAGGCAGGAACTCGCCCACCGGGCCCGACACCGCGGGGATCTGGCCGCCGATCAGATCCACGATGGCCGGCTGGGTGCCGCGGAAAGCCACGTGGGTGAGCGGTACGCCGTTCCGGCGGCCGATGAGGTCGCCCACGAAGTGGGGCGCCGAGCCCGCGCCTGGCGAGCCGTAGTTGGCCTGGTTGGGGTGCTGCTTGACCCACTCGAAGAACTGCTTGACGGTGGTAACGGACTCGGGCACGGCCGGGCCGACGGCGAAACCGAAATCGAAGACGCAGCCGAGCGAGACGGCCTGGAGCTCTTTGACCGGGTCGTAGGGCAGTTTTTTGTAGGTAAATTGGTAAATGCCGACGATGGACATCGGCGTGCACAGGATGGTGGCGCCATCGGGCTTGGAGCGGGTCACGGCCTGGACGGCGATCTGGCCGCCGGCGCCCGTGCGGTTTTCCACCACGACCGAGCGGGCATACATGCCGCTGAGTTCGTGCGCGGTACGGCGGGCCAGTGTATCGACGGTGCCGCCAGCGGCAAAACCGCCGATGATCGTGGCGACGTCGAGCAGCGGGGCTTCGCTGGCGCGGCCGACGGAAGGCAGCGCGAGGGCGGCGGCCCCACCGGCGGTGAGTTGCAGAACCTGGCGACGATCTAGGCGCATGGAGTGTCTCCTTGGGGTTGGGTTGCCCGGGCAACCACGATGATGGGATTCGCTTAAGTGGTATTTGAAAAAATAGTTATGGGTCTTAAGCTTGCTACCAATATTAACGAGTTTTGCCAGGCGGGAATAGCACGTGGCGGAGGTTTTGTCGGCATTTACGGGTTAGTCCCCATGTGTAGGGAGCGCGCGCCGTTCCTGCTACAGTGCTTGCGATTCCGCACAGCTCTGTAACTTAGGAACAAAGGAGAATCATCATGGCCCAGCAACGGGTTCTCATCACCGCCGGCGCCAACGGTATCGGCGCCGCCATCGCCGAGCGTTTCGCCGCCGACGGCGCGGCGATATTCGTGTGCGACGTCGATGCCGAAGGGCTGGAACGGCTGGCCGCCCGCCTGCCGGGCCTCGCGACGCAGGTGTGCGACCTCTCGCGGCGCGAAGCCATCGGGCCGATGGTCGAGGCCGCGGCGAGCACCCTGGGCGGCATCGATGTCCTGGTCAACAATGCGGGCGTGGGTGGCGCCACCGTTCCCGCCCATGAGCTGGACCCGGCCGACTGGGATCGGGTGATGGACATCAACCTCGACGCCACCTTTATGGTCACACGCGCCGCCATTCCCTACCTGAAGGCATCGCCGGCGGGAGTCATCATCAATATGTCGTCGGTCGCGGGGCGCTTCGGCTATCCCAACCGCATTGCCTATGCCACCAGCAAATGGGGGCTGATCGGCTTTACCAAAACGCTCTCGATGGAGCTTGGCGCCGACGGGATCCGGGTCAACGCTTTGCTGCCCGGCGGGGTGGATGGCGAACGCCTCCAGCGCGTGATGGAGGGCCGGGCGCAGCTCAGTGGTCAAAGCCTGGAAACCGTGCGAGAGGAAGCCATGACCTACCAATCGCTCAAGTATTTCGTCAATCCCAGGCATGTGGCGGATATGGCCGCTTTTCTGGCGTCGGACAGCGGCCGTTCGATTTCGGGGCAAGCCCTTTCCATCGATAACGACATGCAGCGCACATAGGCGGTTCTAGCGGCGCGCCGACCCGCGCGCGCGCCACTCGCGCCACAAAATACCCGCGAACTTGCGGTCTTCCACCAGATAGCGTCGCCACAGGCGGCGCGGATCGGACAGGAGCCGCCACAGCCATTCGGCTCCTATGCGCTGCACCCATTTTGGGGCGCGTTGGCGCAGGCCGATGGCGAACTCCATGGCGGCGCCCACGCACAGCGCTACGCCGTGATCGAAGGTGGGCGCAAAGTTGAGTGCCCAGTGCTCCTGGCGCGGCATGCCCAGGCAAACAAAGATGAGATCAGGCCGCAGTTCGCGCACGCGGGCGGCAATGTGCCGGGCTTCGTCGCCCTGGGGATCGAAGCCCATGGCCGGCGCGATGACGGTGAGCGGCAAGCCGGGATAGTGGCGGGCGAATGCGGCTTCGAGCCCTGCTTCCTGGCCGGGCGTGCCGCCCACGATCACCACGGGCATGGCGTGGCGGGCGGCCTGCTGGCACAACCGTACGAACAGATCGGAGCCGGTGACTCGCTCGGGCAGCGGGCGGCCCAGCCAGCGCGAAGCCCAGACCAGCGGCATGCCGTCGGCGAAGAATAAATCGGCCTGCACGTAGCGGGCGCGGAACTCGGGCTGGTCGTCGAGACGAACCAGGTGATCGACATTGGGCGTGACCACCACCTTGGCGCCCGGCCCCGGCGCCCGGGCGAGGGTCGAGAGCAGACGCGTGGCGTCGTCGAGCGTGAGGGCACAGAAGTCGATATCGAACAGACGCTGTACGGGAGGCGAGGACGGCATGGCGGGCGTTGGCCGGTACGAGCGCCGGCGGACATGATCGGATGCCTGGGCGAAACCGCAGGGGGCTCGCTGGCGGGCGCGCTCCGGCCGCAAGGCCGGCGCCCAGCACTTTGGCCGCTTGGGCGGCCGGCGTCAAGCCCCGGCAGACGCCGCGGGCCCTCGGAAGGCTGGCGAGAAAGCTCGGGGCTGCGAGCCGCGGGGTACCGGGATGGTAGGCGGTTCAAGCCGCGGGAGCCGCCTGCTTGCGCGCGCCACGGCGTGCCGGGGTCGCGGTCTCGGTCTTGGCCTCGGGCGAACGGATCTCGACACCGGTGATCGACTCCACCCAGCGCACGAGTTCACTGACGCTGGCGTCGGGTTGATTGGCTTTGGCGGCCGCCCGCCAGAGCTGGTGTCCCGTGCCGGACAGCGGGGCGGGAACATCGTTGCCGCGAGCGAGTTCCATGCCGATGCCAACGTCCTTGAGCATCAGGGCCAGCTTGAAGGGGTCATCGAATTTGCGATTGAGCACGCGCTGATGGATGTGGGTCTGGCCGACCCATGACATGCCGGTGGACACATTGAGCACGTCGACCATCGCCGCGGGGTCCAGGCCGTGACGGGTGCCGATGGCCAGCCCTTCGGAGAGGACCATCAGATTCATCGCCGTGATCATATTGTTCAGGCATTTCATGGCATGGCCGGCGCCCACGCCGCCCAAGTGGAACACCGCGCGGCCCATGCGGTCCAGCAGGGGCCGCACGCGTTCGACGTCGGCGTCGCCGCCGCCGACCATGAACACGAGCTCGGCGGCCTCCGCTCCCCATTGCGCGCCCGAGACCGGCGCATCCACCAGCGAGGCGCCGGCGGCTTGCAATTGTTCGTGACTGCGCTGGGTCAGCCATGGTTCGGACGACGAGGTGTCGAGCAGGAGACTACCCCGGCGGAGCCCGGCCAGAATGCCATCGTCGCCGTTCAGGACTTGCTGCACCACCTCGCCGTTCGGCAGCATGGTGATGATGATATCGCTCGCCGCGGCGACTTCGGCGGGCGAGCGGGCCGCGGTGGTATCGGGCAGCGCCTTGGCAAGGGCGCGGGGTATCTTGGCATCGACGTCGTACACGGTCAGCGCATAGCCCGCCTTGGCCAGATGGCCCGTCATGGGCCGGCCCATGACGCCCAGGCCGATGAAGCCCACGGCAGGCTTAACGATGCTCGGCGGGCTTGGGTTTTTGCGCGCGGACGCGCGCCGGGTAACGGTTTTGGCGGACTTGCGGGCTGGGGCCTTGGAAGCGGAAGTGGTATTCATCGCGTGATCGGATACAAAAAAAGTTAGGGACAAAGCAGAACCGCCCTCTCGGTGGGCAGCGAACGCGGTGAGCGTGGGGGCCTTTTTTTCAATGAACCCATCGCAAGGCGTAAGTCGCGATGCCGGGGAAGAAAACGATGATGAGCAGGCCGAGGACCAGGGCGGCCACGAAGGGCAGCACGCCGCGGAAGATGGTGGCCACGCGCACCTCGGGCACCAGGGCGTTGAGAATGAACAGGCTCATGCCCACCGGCGGGCTGACCATGCCGATCATCACCACCATGACGATGAGGATGCCGAACCAGTGCGGATCGAAGCCCAGCTGCATGACCAGCGGAAAGAACAGCGGCACGGTCAGCAGGATCATCGAGAGCTCTTCCATCACCGCGCCCAGCAGGATGTAGACCAGGCAGATCATGAGCACCACGACCAAGGGGTCCAGGCTGACCTGCTGCACCCAGCGCAGCAGATCGTCGGGCATGCCGGTGAAGTTCACGAAGTTCGAGAAGATCAGCGCGCCGATGAGAATGGCAAAGAGCATGGCGGTGGTGTAGACCGACTCCACGAGGATCTCGACGAACACGCGCCAGCGCAGCTTGCCGCGGCCCAGGGCGAAGAGAAAGGCGCCGAAGGCGCCGAAGCCCGCGCCTTCGGTGGCGGTGAACAGGCCGCCGTAGATGCCGCCCATGACGACCACGAAGAGCAGCACCACGCCCCAGATGCCGCGCAGGGCCTGCCCGCGCTGGCGCCAGGTGGCGCGCGCGCTGGCCGGCGCGGCCTGCGGATCGCGCCAGGCCGTCCAGGCGATGGCCAGGCACAGCAGCACGGTCATCAGGATGCCGGGCAGCATGCCGGCGGCAAAGAGGCGGCCGATGCTGGTCTCGGTCATGATGCCGTAGATCACCAGCAGGGTGGAGGGCGGGATGAGGATGCCCAGGGTGCCGCCGGCGGCGATGGTGCCGGTGGCCAGGCGCTCGCTGTAGCCCAGCTCGCGCATGGCGGGGTAGGCCACGCGGGTCATGGTGGCGGTGGTGGCCACCGAGGAGCCGCAGATGGCGCCAAAGCCGGCGCAGGCGCCCACGGCGGCCATGGCGATGCCGCCGCGGCGGTGGCCCAGGCAGGCGCGCGCCAGGGCGAACAGCTCGTTGGCCATGCCGGCGCGCGAGGTGAAGTTGCCCATCAGCACGAACAGCGGGATGACCGACAAGGTGTAGGAAAAGCCGGTGGTCTTGACCACCGAGATGGCGCTGATGGCCGAGACGTCGAAGTTGCGCATCAGGCCCAGCCCGATGTAGCCGACGATGCCCATGGCAAAGGCGATGGGCACGCGCAGCACCATCAGGGCGAAGATGCCGATGAATCCCAGGGTGGCGGCAAGCATGGTGTTCCTACAAGGGTGGCGCGGCTCGCGCTGGCGCCAAACGGAGAAAGAGCCTCGGGGCGGTGGGCCGCTGGCCCGGCCCGCCCCGAGTGCTGGGTTCAGGGTGGCCTTACATGGCTGCGTCTTCGGCCACGGGCCGGCCGCTGGCGGGAGTGCTCAGGCCGCGCACCAGGTGCAGCAGGGCGGCCAGCATCAGCATGGCGGCCATGAGATAGACGAACCAGCCCAGCGGCACGCGCAGATAGACGCTGACGTCGCCGTCCCGCAGGGTGCGGGCGGCATTGCCCCAGCCAAACCCGCCCAGGCCGCCCAGCGCGGCGGCCGAGATGAAGTCCATGAGCATGCTCGAGTAGCGCGCCATGCGGCCCTTGTACAGGGCGTCGGCCAGCTCGAAGCTCACGTGCCCGCCGCGCCAGGACACGAGCGGCAAGGCGCAAAAGAGCACCACGACCAGCAGCATCTCGCTGACCTCCAGCGCGCCCGGCACCGAGCGGTAGAACTTGCGGGCCATCACGTCGACGAAGGTCAGCGTCATGAGCGCGAACAGCGCGGCGCTGGCCAGCAGGGCCAGGCTCGCGGCCAGGCGCTGGGCCGCGATGTCGAGCCGAGGCGTGGCCGAGGCGGGCGGAGGCGGCGCGCCGGCGCCGGCCCGCCCGGAGTCGAGGTCGTCGCTCATGGATTTACTTCGTGGCCGCGGCGCGATACTCGCGGATCAGCGCTTCCGGATCCTGGATGCCCTTGGCGCGGGCGGTGTCGGCCCATTTCTTCTCGATCGGAGCGATGCGCGCCTGTACCTCCTGCAGCAGTTCGGGCGTGACCTCCAGGATTTCGATGCCGGCGGCCTGCGCCGCCTCGCGGCCTTGTTGATCCCGGCGGTCGAAGGCCTGGCCGAGCTGGCGCGAGTAGGCCACACCGATCAGCGGCTCGATGGCGGCCTTGTCTTCGGCGCTCAACGCATTCCAGCGATCCTTGTTCATCATGACGATGAAGGCCGAGTTGTACAGCCCGCCGGGGAAGGTGGTGGCATGCTTGATGAGTTTCTCCAGGTTGTAGGTCACCAGAGATTCGAAAGGCAGCCACACGCCGTCCATCACTCCGGTGGATACCAGTTCGTAGGATTCCGTGGCGGGCTTGAGCGTGGTATTGGCGCCAAGCTGCCGGGAGACCTCGTTGACCACGCCGCCGCCGACGCGGAACTTGAGGCTTTGCAGGTCGTCCAGGGTGCGAATGGGTTTTTTGGTGTTGAACACCACGCCGGGGCCGTGGGTGAACAGCGCCAGCACCTTGACGTCCTTGAACTCGTCCATCATTTGCGGCACACGCTCGGCGGTGTTCTGCAGCGTGACCGAGTTGGCCTCGGCGGTGCTGGCCATCAGCGGCAGCTCGGAGAGCTCCGACAGCGGGAAGCGGCCCGGGGTATAGCCGATCACGGTCATGGCCACATCGGCCAGGCCGTCGCGCACGGCGTTGTAGTGGCCCGGCGGGTTGGTCACGGCTTGCGGCAGATTCTTGAGCGTGACTCGGCCCTCCGTGGCTTCGACCACTTGTTTGTTCCATTCTTCCATCACCTCGGCCACAGGGTGCGAGGCCGGTAGCCATTGCGACACCAGCAGTTCGGTCTTGGCCTGGACCGTGGTGGCGATGCCGGCGGCGCAGAAGCCGCTCAGGATGAAATGGCGCAGTCGTAGCATGGGGTGTCTCCCTTCGGGGTTATGGTGGAGCCCCCGGTGCGATGCCGCCGAGGGTTATGCCAGGCCGGCCGGGCGCCGCGGGAAGCGGGCCGGGACGGAAAGATCATCAATAGGCGATGCACACAGACTTCAGTTCGGTATAGCCGTCGATGGCGCTGCGCCCGTGTTCGCGGCCGATGCCGGAGGCCTTGAAGCCGCCGAATGGCATGGCGGGGTCGACCATGTTGTGGGTGTTGACCCAGACCGTGCCGGCCTCGAGTTGATCGATGGCGTGCTGGGCGCGATCGAGGCGGTGGGTCCAGACGCTGGCGCCCAGGCCGTAGCGGCTGTCGTTGGCCTGGCGCAGAACATCGTTGATATCGCTGAACGGCATGGCCACCAGCACGGGGCCGAAGACTTCTTCACGCACCAGGGTAAGGGGCTTGTTGGCCGTATTGGCCACCACGGTGGGGCGCACGAAGTAGCCGGAGCCTTCGCCGCGCTTACCGCCCGCGACGACTTCGCCGCCTTCGGGGCCGGCGGTGTCGATGAGTTGCATGACGCGGTCGCGGTGGCGGGCCGAGACCATCGGTCCCATCTGGGCGTTGGCGTCGAAGCCGCCGCCCAGCACGGTGCCTTCGGCCGCGGCGGCGACGCCGGCCACGACTTTTTCGTAGAGCGGCTTGGCCACGTATAGCCGCGAACCGGCTGTGCACACCTGGCCGTGATTGAAGAAGATGGCGCCCGCGGCCCCCATCACCGCGGCTTCCACGTCCATGTCGTCGAGCACGATGACGGGGCTCTTGCCGCCCAGCTCCAGCGCCACCCGGCGGATATCCTGACCGCACTGCGCGCCGATCAGGCGTCCGACCTCGGTGGAACCGGTAAAGGCGATCTTGTCTACGCCGGGATGGCGGACGAGCGCGGCGCCGGTGGTCTCGCCGTCGCCGGTAATGACATTGAGCACCCCGCGTGGCACGCCGGCCTCCAGCGCCAGTTCGGCCAGGCGCAGCGCGGTGAGCGGGGTTTCTTCGGCCGGCTTGAGCACCACCGTGCAGCCGCAGGCCAGCGCGGGAGCGATCTTCCACACGGCCATTGCCAGCGGGAAGTTCCAGGGCACGATGGCGCCGACCACGCCCACCGGCACGCGCTGGGTATACGTGCGATAGCGCACGCCCGGCGGAAAGGCGATCGAGGTGTCGAAGGTCGTGCCTTCGATCTTGGTGGCCCAACCGGCCATGTAGCGCAGCCATTGCGCGCTGCCGCCCACTTCGATCGCTTGCGACCACGGCAGCAGCTTGCCTTGGTTGAGGGTTTCGAGCGCGGCCAGCTCTTCGCCGTGAGCTTCGACCAGATCGGCCAGCCGCAACAGAATGCGTTCGCGCGCGGCGGGCAGCATGTGCCGCCATTCGGCGGATTGCAAGGCTTCGCGGGCCGCTCCGACGGCGGCATCGACATCGGCGGCGCTGGCGGCGGGCACCTGGGCGATGACATTGCCGGTGGCTGGGTCGAACACATCGAAGGTGGCGTCGTCCTGGGCTTTGCGCCACTCGCCCCCGATCAGCATCTGTTGGCGTATGGCGGCGCGGGCTTGTTCGATGGGTGTCATGGGACAGTCTCCTGTGAAGTGGCGGCCAGTTGCGTCGCGTGGCGACGCCGGCTGGCGCGGCCGCGGCCCGGCACAGGGCGAACGAGCGCCTTGGCGATGAAGGATGAAGATAATCTAGCCGTCCCGGGTGGCCGCCGACTTGACCCTGCGTGCAGTGCCCTTGCCTGTTTGCGCAGACCTAGGGAAAGTCCGCATGCCGGTGGCCCAGGCGCTGGGTGCGCCAGATCGCCGGCGGCACGCGGTGCCGGGCGACGAAGGCGCGGCTGAAATGGGCCGGGTCGGCAAAGCCGCTGTGGCGTGCGATCTCGGCTACCGGCGTGTCGCGCCAGGCGGGCTCCGACAGCAGCTCGCAGGCGCGTTCGAGGCGAGCCTGCTGGATGTAGGCGCGAGGCGTGGTACCGGTGCTCACGAAGACGTTGTAGAGTGTGCGGCGCGACATGCCGAGCTGGCGTGCGGCCTGGTCGACGCTGAGCTCGGGATCGGCCAGATGCTCGTGCAGATATCGCTTGATGCGATCGAGGCGCGGCCCCTCGCCGCCGGCGGGCAGGATGGAGCGCGCCTGCGACTGCAAGGCGCGCTCGAGCAGCGATACGGTGGCATCCTGCAGCGCATGCTGGCTATCCGCGTCGAGTGGCGTGGGGTCGCGCAACAGCGTGGCGAGGCTGGACAGTACGATATGCGGCGTGCCGCCGCCCGGCAGCGCCTTGCCGGACAAAGCCCGGACCGCCGGCGTCCATCCCTGGCTTTCGTGCTGGGGCACCAGCAGCACCAGCGAGCGGGAATGGTCGCTGGCGTCGATCTGATAGGCGCGCGACGTATCGTAGACCGACCACATGCCCGGCTTGAGCAGGGCGTCTTGGCCGCCTTGTTCGATCCGGCTTTCTCCCGCCAATTGCCAGAACAATTTGAAGTAGGGCAGAGTGCTGTTTTCCGCCGTATGGCGTCGCCGTATCACGCGCATGGCGCTCAGGCGCAGTTCGGCGGCCAGGCTGTCGCCAAATCGGGCCAGCAGCGCGGTGCAGTAGAAATCGGGCCGATCGGGCGCGAGGCATTCCAGTTCGAGGAAGTTCGAATTGGTGATCTGGTGCCAGTGCCGCAGGCTTTGCGAACGGACTTCGGTGGGCAGCATGAGGGATCCTAGGATGAAGCCGCCCCCACGCTCACTTCATTCGCTGCCCCCCGAGGGGGCTTCAGCCTCCTGCGGGCGGCCGGGCGGAGGCTGAGATGAAACCGCCCCCACGCTCACGTGGTTCGCTGCCCCCCGAGGGGGCTTCAGTCTCCTTCGGGCGGCCGGGCGGAGACTGAGATGAAACCGCCCCCACGCTCACGTGGTTCGCTGCCCCCCGAGGGGGCTTCAGCCTCCTTCGGGCGGCCGGGCGGAGGCTGACATGATCGGCGGGTGCGTGGCGATTGTTGGCGGAGATACCGGCGAGGTCAATGGGGGATCGACGATCCTGGGGATATCCCTGATAGTCTGGCCAGAGCGCTCCGCAGTCGGCTACCCTGCGCAGGTTTGACGGAACGCAGGCTGCGGGAGAAGCGGGATGAGCAAGTTGGATCTGGCCGTGCGCCATGGCCATGTGGCCACGGCCGAGGGTATGGCGTACTACGACATCGGCGTGCGTGATGGGCGCATTGTCGCGCTGGGGCGCGACCTGCCGGCGGCAAAGGTCGAAATCGATGCTTCCGGTCGTGTCGTGACGCCGGGCGGGATCGACTCGCATTGCCATATCGAGCAGCCCATGCCGGCCGGTGTGCGCCTCGCGGACGATTTCGATTCGGCCAGCCTGTCGGCGCTGTGCGGCGGCACCACCACGCTCGTGCCTTTCGCCGTGCAGGAGTCCGGCATCGCCTTGCCCGAGACCCTGGCCGAGTATCGCCGTCGCGCCGAAAGTCGCAGCCGCCTCGACGTGGCTTTTCATATGGTGCTGGCCGAGCCCCATGCGCATGCGTTGGCGCACGAAATTCCGGCCGTGATCGAGCAAGGATGTACGTCGTTCAAGGTCTACATGACCTACGAAGGCATGCGCCTCACCGACCGCCAGATACTGGAGGTGCTGGCCGTGGCGCGGCGCGAGGGCGCCATGACCATGGTCCATGCCGAAAACGCCGACTGCATCGACTGGTTGACCGATCAACTGTTGGCCGCCGGTCGTGTAGCGCCGCATGAGCACGCCGCATCGCGGCCGATGCTGGTCGAGCGGGAGGCGGCATTTCGCGCGATGGCTCTAGCCGAGCTGGTCGATGTGCCGTTTCTCATCGTGCATGTGTCGTCGCCCGAAACCGTGGCGCAGATCGCCGCGGCGCGGGCGCGCGGGTTGCACGTGCATGCCGAAACCTGTCCGCAGTATCTGCTCCTCACGGCCGCCGACCTGCATGGCGACGCCCACGAAGGAGCCAAATACGTCTGCAGCCCGCCGCCGCGCGACGACCGCAGCCGCGAGGGCCTCTGGGCCGCGCTCGCCACCGGACAGTTCGATGTCGTGTCGTCCGATCATTGTCCCTTCGGCTTTGCCGACCCCCTGGGCAAGGCCGCCGGGCTGGGGCGCGACTTCACTTGCATCCCGAACGGCCTGCCGGGCGTGGAAACCCGCCTGCCGCTGCTGGTGTCCGAGGGCGTATTGGCGGGACGTTTGAGCTGGCCGCAGTTCGTGGCGCTGGGCGCCACTCAGGCCGCCCGGCTGTATGGCCTGTATCCGCGCAAGGGCAGCCTGATGGTGGGCGCGGATGCCGACATCGTGGTCTGGAACCCCGACGATGAACGGGTGGTCAGCAACGACGGCTTGCATCATCGCGCCGATTACACACCTTATGAGGGCATGCGGGTGCGCGGCTGGCCGGAATGGGTGGTGGGACGCGGCGAAGTGCTGTTCGCGCAGGGCAGAATCGCCGCCGAGCCGGGGCGTGGCCGTGTCGTGCCCTGTGACCGGCCGCTGCCGCCGCGCCCCGGCGTGGCCGCCCTGGCCGGCGGCAAATGATCCCGCATCAAGAGACAAGCGGCGCCATGCCCGACGCGGTCAACCCCGGTTGCGGCAGAAAGGTTCCGGTCCCCGGGGCCGGAGCGGTGCGGGCAACTCGGATAGAATAGCTTCTCCTTGATCGTCGAACCCGGGCGGCAAGGCAACAATAAAGGCTGTGTCCCGCTCCGGAAGCGTGGGCGCGCGGACCCTACTCAGGAGACAGCATGTCCGAGACTTCAGGACATTTCACGGGCTTCTGGCCCGGCCTCGCCCGTGCCGCGGGCTTTGCAGCAGCCTTGTGCGCTGCCGTGGCGCTGGCGGGCATTATGTTTCTGATGCTGATCGACGTCACCGGCCGCTACCTCTTCAACTCGCCGGTTCCCGGCGCGGCCGAGATCATCGAACTCGCAATGGGTATTACGGTGTTCGCGGCGATGCCGCTGGTCACGGCGCGCGACGAGCACATTCGGCTGGATTATTTCGATCATCTCATGCGCGGCCGTGCGCGGCCGATGGTGCGTGGCGTGATCGAATGGATCAGCGCGGTGGGCATGGGCGTGATCGCCTGGCGGGTGGCCGAAAAAGCGGTCACGGTGATCAATTACGGCGACACCACGCCATTCCTGCGGATTCCGGTGGGTCCGGTGGCGTTGTTCATTGCGCTGTGCGCTGGCGTCTCGGCGCTGATCTTCCTGCTTCACGGCGCCCAGCAGTGGCGGCAGGCGATCGTCGGCGATGCCGGCTCGACCCCGGGAGGGCAGGCATCGTGATGACCTCCACGTTGTTGGTCGGCCTGCTCACGCTGGCCGCCCTGGCCGCCATCGGCGTGCCCATCGCCTTGGCCATGGCCATCGGCGGCTTCATTGGCTTCGGCATGGTCGTGGGTTGGCCCGGCGCGCTCGCCATGGTCGGGCAAACGGCGTTCGATACTGCGCTCAGCTACAACCTCGCGGTGTTGCCGTTGTTCATCCTGATGGGCAACTTCATCACCCGGGCTCGCTTGTCCGAGGATCTTTACTCCGCGGCCTACGCGCTGGTGGGACATTTCCGGGGCGGTCTGTCGCTATCCACCCTGATGGCCTGCGCGGGCTTCTCGGCGGTGTGCGGCTCCAGCCTGGCCACGGCGGCCACGATGTCGCGAGTCACCATGCCGTCGATGCGCAAGTTCGGCTACAAGGATTCGCTGGCCACTGGCTCGATCGCGGCGGGCGGCACGCTCGGTATTCTGATTCCCCCCCTCGGTGGCTCTGGTGCTCTACGGCATCATGACCAATACCGACATTGGCAAGCTGTTCATCGCCGGCATCATTCCGGGCGCCCTTGGCCTGTTGTTCTATTGCGGCGCGGCCTACCTCGTGACCCTGTTCGATCCCGCGGCGGGCCCGCCGGGCGAGCGCACCAGCTGGCTCGACCGCCTGCGCGTGCTGCGCCGGGTGTGGGGCGTGGCGGTGCTGTTCCTGGTGGTGATCGGCGGCATCTACCTGGGCGTGTTCACCTCCACCGAGGCCGCCGGCATCGGCGCCGGGTTCGCGGGCCTGTTCGCCATCGTGCGCGGCGGCATGCGATTGCGAGAATGCTTCGAGGTGCTGGCCGAGACCGCGCGCATGACGGCGATGCTGTTCGCGGTCGTGATCGGCGCGCTGATCTTCTCCAACTTCGTCAACGTGGGCGGCCTGCTGCAGGCCATCGAGCACGGCGTTCGGGTGATGAACCTCACGCCCACCGAAGTGCTGATCGGCGTGCTGCTGGTGTACATCGTGCTCGGCCTGGTGCTCGAGAGCATGTCGATGATGCTGCTGACGGTGCCGATCTTCTTCCCCTTGATGATGAACTATGGCTACGACCCGATCTGGTTCGGCATCATCGTTGTGGTGGTCACTGAAGTCAGTCTGATCACGCCGCCCATCGGGATGAATATTTTCGTGCTGCGCGCGACCCTGCCCGGCGTATCCACAGCCACCATCGTGCGCGGCGTGATGCCTTTCGTCGTGGCCGATGTCTTTCGCCTGGCGCTGTTGGCGGCGGTGCCCGCCATCGTGCTGTTCCTTCCCAACCGCTTGTAGTCCGTTCCATTCAGAGCAAGGAGACACCCATGTTCGCCAAAACGCTATTCGCCGCCGGATTGGTGGCCCTGTCGTCCGCCGCCTCGCTGGCCCAGGCCCAGACCACGCTGCGGTTCTCCAATTGGCTGCCGCCCACCCACCCCATCACCACCGAGATCCTCCAGCCTTGGGCGAACAACGTGGCCGAGGCCACCGAGGGCCGGGTCAAGGTCCAATTGCTGCCCGCCCTGGGCCGCCCGCCCGCGCACTTCGACCTCGTGCGCGATGGCGTGGCCGATGCCGCGCTCAGCGTCCAGGCCTATACCGCGGATCGCTTTCCGTCGGCCTACGGCATGACCTTCCCGGGCTATGCCGACGACGCCGAGAGCGCCGCGGTGGCCTACTGGCGCACCCACCAGGAGCATTTCGCCAAGCTCGACGAGTTCAAGGGCACCAAGCTGCTGGGCCTGTACACCCACGGGCCCGGCCATGTCTACACCCGCGAGGGCAAGCCGGTCGAGAAGCTCGAAGACCTCAATGGCATGCGCCTGCGCGCCACCGGCGGCATCGTGCAGGACATCTCCAGCCGGCTGGGCGTGGTGCCGCAGTTCGCTTCGGCCAGCGAGGCCTACGAGCTGCTCTCGCGCGGGGTGGTCGACGGCGTGATGTTCAACTCGGATTCGGTCTACAGCTTCCGCATGGATCCCATCCTCAAGAACGCCTATCGGATTCCGGGCGGCCTGTACCGCGACACCCACTATCTCATCATGAATCCCCGCGTGTACAACTCGCTCGAAGAGCGCGACCGCAAGGCGATCGACGAGGTCTCGGGCGAGGCCTTTGCGCGGCTCTCGGGCAAGGCCTGGGACAAAGTCGAGAACGACGCCTGGGACAAAATGAAGGCCGCGGGCTACAACATCGTGGTGGCTTCCGACGACGAAGTCGCCCGCATCCGTGCCGAGGGCGACAAGCTCAAGGACGACTGGGTCGAGCGCATGAAGAAGCTTGGCGTCGACGGTGAGGCCGCGCTCCAAACCTTCAAAGACGAGATCGCCAAAGTGAAGGCGGAAGGCTGAACATGAGCGAGAACGCCGTATCGCAGCCCGGCCGCGACGAGCGGCTGGCCCTGGCGTTCGCGCAATTGCGTGAACTGCTCGGGGATCGCGCCTCCAGGGGCGAGTCCGTGCGCGCCATCCACGGCCGCGACGAATCCTGGCATCATCCGCAGATGCCCGATGCCGTGGTGTTTCCGCAAAGTACCGCCGAGGTGTCGGCGGTGGCGCGGATCTGCCACCAGCACCGCCTGCCCATGATCCCTTTCGGCGCCGGCTCGTCGGTGGAAGGCGCCTTGATCCCGGTGCAGGGCGGAGTGGTCATCGACACCAGCCAGATGAACCAGCTGCTGGCGGTGCATCCGGGCAATTTCGATTGCGTGGTGCAGCCGGGCCTGCAGCGGCGTGCCTTGAATGAACAATTGAAGGACACTGGCCTGTTCTTCACCGTCGATCCGGGGGCAGACGCCACCATCGGCGGCATGACTTCCACCCGGGCCAGCGGTACGAATACCGTGCGCTACGGCACCATGGCCGATGCCGTGCGCGGGCTGGAGGTCGTACTGGCCGACGGCCGCATCATCCGCACCGGCAACCGGGCGCGCAAATCCTCGGCCGGCTACGACCTCACCCATTTGTTCGTCGGCGCCGAAGGCACCCTGGGCATCGTCACCGAGATCACCCTGAGGCTGTACCCGCGGCCGGAAGACGTGACATCCGCCACCTGCCGCTTTACCAGTTTGCGCGCGGCGGTGGATACCGCGGTGGCGGTGATGCAGGCCGGTATCGGCGTGGCTCGCGTCGAGCTCCTCGACGAAGTCATGATCGACGCCGTCAATCGCTATTCCAAGCTCGATCTGCCGCTGGTGCCGCACCTGTTCTTCGAGTTCCACGGCTCGCCCGCGCGTACTCGCGAGGACGCCGGCGTCGTCGAGGAGCTTTGCGCCGACCACGGTGGCGATGCCTTCGAATGGTCGACGGCCCCCGAAGAGCGGGCCCGGCTTTGGCGCGCCCGCCACGATTGTGCCTACGCGTGCATGGCCTACCAGCGCCCCAAACGCATGATGACCACCGATGTGTGCGTGCCGCTCACCGACCTGGCCGATTGCATCGAGGCCGCCCGGGCCGACGCCGCCGAGGCGGGCATTACCGCGCCGGTGCTGGGCCACGTGGGCGATGGCAACTTCCACATGGTCTTGCTGATCGACCCCGACGATCCCGCCGAAGTCGAGCGGGCCGAAGGTGTCAACCGCCGCCTGGTGGAGCGCGCCATCGCCTGCGGCGGCACCTGCACCGGCGAGCATGGGGTGGGCCTGGGCAAGCGCGAGTTCCTGCGCCTGGAGCATGGCGAGGCGCTGGAGGTCATGCGCAGCATCAAGGCCGCGCTCGACCCCCTGGACCTCATGAATCCCGGCAAGGTGCTGCCCGACTGACCCCGCGCCGGGCCTCGACGCCGAGGCAAATCCGAACGCCGCCCCGTGCCCGGCACGAGGGCGGCGCCATGCCGAGGAAGGTGGCGGTCCGGCGTCTTCGCCCGTGGGTCACGGCCGGGTACACTCGGCGCTATGCCGATCCGGCGATACCGAAGGAAAGTCATTCATGAACGGCTCAGTCATTCTCATCACCGGCGCCTTTGGCGCGCTTGGGGCCGCGGTGGCCCGCCACCTCGACCAGGCGGGCGCCCGGCTGGTGGCCATCGATGCCGCCCCCGCCTTGCCCGATGCGCTGGCGGAACTCTACCAAGACCATCGTGTGCTGGCGGGGGTCGACCTGACTTCGGTCGAGCAGACGCGCACCGCCATCGCCAAGGCCGCCGAGCGTTTCTCGCCGATCGACGGCGTGGTCAACATCGCCGGTGGCTTTGCCTGGGAAACCATCGCCGAAGGTTCGATCGATACCTGGGACGCGATGTATGCCGCCAACCTCAAAACCGTGGTCAATGTTTGTCAGGCAGCGTTGCCCCATGTACGCGAAGAAGGCGGACGCATCATCAATGTGGGCGCCAACGCCGCCCAGCGCGGCGGGCTGGGCATGGGCGCCTATGCCGCCTCGAAAGCCGGTGTCCTTCGCCTCACCGAAGCGCTGGCCGAGGAGGTCAAGGATCGCGGTATTACCGTGAATGCCATACTGCCCGGCATCATCGATACCCCGGCCAATCGTAGCGCGATGCCGGATGCCGATCGTTCCCGCTGGGTCACGCCGCAGGCGATCGCGGCAGTGGTGGCTTTCCTGTTGTCGGACGCCTCGCAGCCGATCACCGGTGCCGGCATCCCGGTGGCGGGACGGCTGTAGCCGACGCTAGTGCCCAGTGAGCGAGGTGGCCGGGAGCGTGGCCTCCTTGAGGTAAGTGCGCAGCGTCGTGCTGAGATAATGGTTCATCTCTTCGGCGGCCAGCTTGCCGTCGCGCTGGCGTAGATGCTCGAGCATGCGTTCCCGCGACGCCAGCACGAATTCATTCGGCATGGCGCCGACCACCCGGATGAAGTGCTGGGTAATGTCGGTCAGGACGGTGCTCATGATCACCAAGACCGGGTTTCGGGTGGCCTGCGCCAGCAGGCCATGAAAAGCCAAGCTATGTTGCGCGCGTAGCCGCATGTCGCCGCTGGCGGCGGCATCGCGGGTTTTCTGCACGTTTTGCACGAAGCCGGTGAAGTCGTCCTGATCGTGCCGTTCGCACGCCAGTTGCGCCACTTCGCGTCCCACCATGATGCGCGCCTCGATCAAGTCGGGCGCCGAGATCGTACCCATTCGCATCAGCCCGTCGAAGGCGGAGCGGATGACGTCCACACCGCCATTCGAGATAAAGGCGCCTCCCGCCGAGCCGGGGCGCTGCACGATGAGGCCGGCGTACTCCAGCGAGCGCAAGGCTTCGCGCACGGTGTTGCGGCTGACGCCGAAGGTATCCGCCAGGGTGCGTTCCGGCGGTAGTTTGTCGCCTTCTTTCAGGACGCCTTGTTCCACTTGTTCGCGGATCTGCGCGGCAACATCCTCGAAGGTGCGTCGGCGTATGGAGGTGAAGGGCGTGCTGGCGGACGATTGATCCATGGCGTGACAGTGTGCGGACGGGAGATTCCCCTACTTTACCCGACCTGAGGACTTGCGTTCGTTATTTTGGTTGGACCAAGATTGACAAAATTATTCATATGCAAGAGAATTCGGGAAAATCTTGGTTGGACCAAAAATCGGGAGAGCGTTTTGGAGCTCAAAGTCACAGAGTGTGCGATCGACGCCGATGGCGTTGCGACCGTGCGTTTCAATCGTCCTGGCCGGGGAAACTCCTGGACGGCGCGTTTGAATCAGGAGTATCGCCACATCATGGCGAGGCTGGACGCCGATCCGGCAGTTCGGGTCATCGTCGTGCGCGGTGCGGGCAAGCAGTTTTGTGTGGGCGCGGATTTCAAGGCGCTGGATTTCTACGCCGCGGAAGACCGCGACTACGAAGCCACCGTCGGGTCTGCCACGGCGGCCCAGCCGGGCTATGGCGTGCGGCCGGAGTTCGATCACGATCTGGTATGGCACTGGGGCATGCGCAAACCCGTGATTGCCGCCATCAACGGCGCTTGCGCGGGCATCGCCGTCGCGCTGGCGGGCTTTTGCGACCTGCGCTATGCGGTGGCTGGCGCCAAGTTCACGACGGTGGCGGCGCGCATCGGCCTGCCGGCCGAGTACGGGCTGGGCTGGCTGCTTCCGCGCCTGGTCGGCGTCACCCATGCGGCCGACATCCTGCTCACCGGTCGTATCTTTACGGCGGAAGAAGCCCTGGCGATGGGCTTTCTCAATGGCGTGATCGCGCCTGACGAGTTCGACGACGCCATCGCCGGCATCGCGAAGTCGGTGGCCAGAACGGTATCGCCGCAGGCCGCCCTGGTAACGAAACGCCAGCTCTATGCGGAGCTGATGGCAAACGATGTGGGCGCCTGCGTCGAGGATTCCAAGCAGAAGCTGGGACAGCTGATGCGCGAGCCGGACTTCAAGGAAGCCATCCGTGCCATGGGGGAGAACCGACCGCCGCGCTTCCCGGGCCTTGGAGCCGTCGCATGATGCCCGAGACCGTCATCGAGCGTCGCTGGGGCACCGACATTGTGCGGGAGATCCTGGGTGGCCATCCTTGCCAGGTATACCGCGACCGGCCGCGCGCGCTATCGGATCTGTTGATCGATGCGCAGCGTTGGGACGACCGCGTTTTGCTGGTACAAGGCGAACGCCGGCTTACCGGAAAAGACCATCTGGCCGCCGTGGCCCGCGTGGCCGAGACGTTGCGGCAGCGCGGCGTACGCCCCGGCGATACGGTCCTGTTGCAGGGCTTCAACCATATCGAATGGGTGGTGGCGTTCTGGGCGCTGCAATGCATAGGCGCAACGGTGGCGCTGGGCAATGCCTGGTGGAGCGAGTTGGAAACCCAATCCGCGCTGCACCTTACCCGGCCGCGCCTGCTGATCCGCGAGCGGATGCCCGAGGCAACGCTGCGGGTGTCTTGCGACACGCTGCTGTTCTCCGAGCTGCGCGGCATCGTCGACGCCGGTGAGGATGTCGCCTTGCGGGTGGATCCCGTTGCGGAGGAAGCCTGCGCCGTGGTGATCTTCAGTTCGGGGACGACCGGGCAGGCCAAGGGCGCGATGATGTCGCATCGCGCGGTGATCGCGAACATCCATAACTTGTTGCGCATGACCGGGCGGCTCCCGGACGACCTCGACGATACGCACCCGGGCACCGTGAACCTGGTCACCATGCCTTTGTTCCATCAGGGCGGTATGCAGATCTCGTTGATGACGCTGCTCACGGGAGGCCGCATCGTGTTTCTCCGTGGGCGTTTCGATCCCGTCGAGGTGCTCCAGCTTATGCAAGACGAAAAAGTCCGTGCCTGGGGCAGTGTGCCGACCATGGTGTCGCGAGTCGTGATGCATCCCGAGTTTGCCAGCTTCGATACCTCGAGTGTTGCCAGCATCCAGATGGGTGGCGCGCCCATTCCCTACGAACTGCGGGCACAGGTCAAGGCCTGCTTTCCCGCCTCCGGCAAACGGGTGGGCAGCATGTACGGACTCACCGAAACCGGCGTCGTGGCCACCGGCGTCAGCGCCGATGTGGAAGGCCGTCCCGGCTGCGTGGGGCGGCCATTGCCGGCGGCGGAGATCCGCATTGCCGCTCCCAACGCCGAAGGCGTGGGCGAGATCCAGGTGCGCTCGGCCAGCGCGACGACCGGCTATCTCGGCGATCCCACGCCGATCGGCGATGCCGAGGGCTGGATCGCTTCGGGCGACCTGGGCCGCTTTGATGACGAGGGCCGGCTTTATGTGGTGGGACGCGCCAAAGACATGATCATCCGCGGCGGCGAGAACGTGGCCAGCGCGCACGTCGAGCGTTGCCTGCGCACCCATCCCGCGGTGGCGGAGGCCGCGGTGGTGCCGCTGCCGCACGCCGATCTCGGCGAGGAAGTCGCGGCTGTGGTGGTGTTCCGGCCGGGAGCGCAAGCCACGGCCGACGCGCTGCGCGAGCATGCGCTGGCGCATCTGGCCAAGTTCGAGGTCCCTTCTCGTTGGTGGCTGCGCCGCGACGCTTTACCCACCAACGCCACCGGCAAGGTACTCAAGCGACAACTGACCGACGAATGGCCCGAGGAGGCATGATGAGCGATTTCAAATCCTCCCCGAGCGGCGTGCTCCACGGCATCCGCATCCTGGACCTGACCCAGATGGTGGCGGGGCCGTTGTGTACCCTTTTGCTGGGCGATATGGGCGCCGATGTGATCAAGGTCGAACCGCCGGAGGGCGAATCCGCCCGCCATATCGGCGTCAACCGGCCCGGCGGCGAAAGTGATTACTACCTGAGCATGAACCGCAATAAGCGCGGGGTCGTGCTCGATCTCAAAACAGCTGACGGGATCGCGGCCCTCAAGGCATTGGCCGCCCAGGTGGACGTACTGGTGGAGAACTTCCGTCCGGGAACGATGGAGCGGCTGGGGCTGGGCTTCGAGATGCTGCGGCAAACCAATCCGGGATTGATCTACTGCGGGCTATCGGGTTTCGGCAGCGACGGCGCCTACCGGGATCGGCCGGCGCTTGATCCCGTCATCCAGGCGATGTCGGGGCTGATGCAGCTCACGGGCACTCCCGATAGCGGGCCATTGAAGACCGGCCTGCTGATGTCCGACTTCGTACCGCCGTTGTTTGGCGCCATCGGCATCCTGGGCGCCTTGCGCGCGCGCGAGCAAACTGGCATCGGCCAGCGCGTGGAAGTGTCCATGCTCGATGCGACCGTGTTTTCGATGGTGCCGCGCGAGCAGTTCTATTTTTCTACGGGACGTACACCGGAGCGCCTGGGCAATGCCCACTTTCAACTGGCGCCCTGGAACACCTATGCCACCCAGGATGAACGGTATGTGATGGTGGTGGCGCACAACGATAAATATTGGCTCAATTTGCTGGCCGCGATAGGCCGCGAAGAACTGGCGCAGGATGCCCGCTTCGCCACCAATGCCGACCGCCTCAAGAACCGGGACGTGCTGGATGGCCTGATCGCCGAATCGATCGCACGGCACCCGCTGGATACCTGGCTGCGGCTGCTGGTCGAGGCGGATGTGCTGTTTTCCGTCGTGCGTGACTTTCCCGACGTATTTTCCGACGCCGAAATACGGCGGACGTTGATCGAGAGTATCGAGCATCCCAGTGTTGGTGAGCTGGAGCTGTTGCGCACGCCGATTCGCCTCGAGACCCACCCCGTCAGCATCCGTCGGCCGCCTCCGCGCCTGGGCGAGCATACCGCCGAAGTCGCCGCCGAGTACGGCTTTACCCTTCCGGAGACTTTTCAATGACCTGCGTATCCGACCTGGTCCAATATCACGCCCGGGATGGCCGCGGCTACATCACGCTCAATCGGCCCGAGAAAAAGAACGCCATGAGCGAGGCCATGTGGGCCGAGCTGATGCGTTGCTACGACCGTGCCGAGAGCGACGATGATGTTCGCGTCGTGGTGTTGCGAAGCTCGGGCGACGATTTCTGCGCTGGCCATGATCTCTCGGAAGTCGGCAACCAGTATCGCGATGACTCCGAGGCCGAGGGCCGCCGGCGCCGTCCCAGCCAGCGCGCCCGGCTGCGCTACGACAAAGCCTATATCGAGCGCTACCAGCGTATTTTCACCTCGCTCAAGCCCACGTTGGCGTGGGTCAAGGGCTATTGCCTGGGCGGAGGTCTCTATCTGGCGGAGTCTTGCGACCTGGTGATCGCGGCCGATACCGCCAGGCTCGGCCATCCGGAGCAGACGCTGGGGCTGTCGGGAGCGGCGTACTTCGATGCCTGGGAGATCATGACTTTGGGCGCGCGCAAGGCACGCGAGCTACTGCTGTTGGCGGAGATCTGGTCCGCCCAGGAAGCCAAGGAGGCGGGCCTGGTGAACAAGGTGGTGCCTCTGGCCGAGCTCGAGGCCAGGGGCGAGGCCTGGGCGGAACGCATCGTTCGCCTGCCGCGCGACGGCGTCGCACTGGGCAAGGCTGCCACCAATCTGGCGTTGCAATCGCTCGGCGTGCATGGGCAGTTCGCGTATGGACATTTGCTGCATACCCTGGCGACCAACGTGCGCTACGAGCCAGGTGAGTTCAACTTCATGAAAGAGCGCGGCGTGCATGGCGTGGGAGCTCACATCCACCAGCGTGATGCGTTCTACCGCGAAGACGGCGATGGCAAGTAGCGCGAGCCTGGGCGGCACACCGCCTGCCTGCCTTCCGCCATCGGCGGGCGCCTTCAACCGACAGCAATTCCGAGACTTCAGGAGCATCCATGGATTTCAGTCTGCCGGCCGAGGATGACCCTCGGCGCCTGGAAGTCCGGGAGTGGCTGGCCAGCCACCCGGACCGCAGCTATCGCGATCTCTACGAGCGAGGCTACGCCGTTCCGCATTGGCCACGGCCCTGGGGCCTGGATGCCGGTCCCGAGCAACAGATTATCGTTGACGATGAACTGGCTCGCGCCGGGGTGCGCGCGCCGCACCATCGTAATCCCGTCCCGATCAACAACTGCGGCCAATCCTTGCTGCGCTTCGGCACGCCGGAGCAGCAGCAGCGGTTCCTGCCTCCGGCCCTGGCTTGCGAAGAGATCTGGTGCATGCTGTTCAGCGAGCCCTCGGCGGGGTCGGACGTTGGCGCGCTGCGTACCACCGCAGTCAGGCAGGGCGATCATTATGTGATCCGGGGTCAGAAGATGTGGACGTCGCTGGCCGACAAGGCGGAGATCGGGGTGCTGGTGGCGCGCACCGATCCCAGCGTGCCCAAGCATGCCGGGCTATCGCAATTCCTGGTGGACATGAAAAGCCCCGGCATCACGATTCGCCCCATCATCGACATGACCGGCGAAGCAAGCGAATACAACGAGGTCTTCTTCGACAATGTCATCGTGCCGGCCGAGCGGCTGCTCGGACAGGAAGGCGATGGCTGGAAGATCTGCATGCAGCAATTGCAGACCGAGCGGGTGGCCTTGTCGCGTCCCGGCGTCATCTGGGGTTCGGGGCCGTCGGCGCGCGAGCTGCTCGAAGGCCTCATGGCGTCGGGCCGTCTCGCCGATCCGGCGCTGCGAGACGAAGCGGCGCGCCTGTATATCGAGGGCGAAATCTTGCGCCTGCTGGCGTTCCGCTCGCTGAGCGATCGCATGAATGCTCGCACGGCCGGCCCCGAGGGCGCGGTGCGCAAGATGGTCGCCGCGCCTCATGGACAGCGTGTGCTGGACCTCGCCAAGCGTAGCCAGGGAGTCGCCGGCATGGTGAAGGATCGCCGGGTGCTACCGGTCTCGAAGGCCGAGCGGGGCCCCTATTCGAACTGGGACCATGCCTATTGGTGGAGCCCGGCGGTCACGCTGGGGGTCGGCACGCAGGAGATCCTGAAGAACGTGGTAGCCGAGCGCATTCTGGGTTTGCCGCGCGATAAAGACCCGACTCGCCATACGCCATGGGCGCAGCTCGCGCCCGGCGCGGTCCCGGCGCCGGCTGCCGAAGGAGGCCGGGCATGAACTTCGCCTTGAATGACGACCACATTCTCCTGCGGGATACCGCGCAGGCTTTTCTGCGCAAAGAAGTGGATCTGCAGCCGCTGCTGATGCCCGGCGCCACGGTCCGCGAGGCCGGCTACGACCGTCTGTGGCCGAAACTGGTGGAGTTGGGGTGGCCCAGCCTGGTCGTGCCCGAAGCCTACGGCGGGCTCGGGATGTCGATGGTCGACCTTGCCTTGATCGTCAAAGAATGTGGTCGCTTTCTGGCGCCGTCGCCGCTGTTCGGGACGCTGGCGGGCAGTTGGGCCCTGATGGCGGCAGGCAGCGAGGCGCAGAAGCAAGCCTGGCTACCGGTGATTGCCGAAGGCGGCGCAACGTTCGCACTGGCCGCGGCGAGCCGGGAGGGCAGCTACGATCCCGTCGGGCGCACCGTGCTGGCCGTCACGCAGGCGGACGGCGTACGCCTCGATGGCTCCAGCGGATTCGTGGTGGATGCGACGGTGGCCGATCATTTCGTGGTGGCGGCCAACCACGAAGGCCGCGAGCGTTTTTTCCTGGTGGATCGCCACGCCGCGGGCATGACGATCGAGCCCCTGGCATGGCGCGATCCCACGCGGCATGTCGCCCATCTTCACTTCAACGCCACGCCAGGCGAGCCGCTCGAGATCGATGCCGCGGACACCTGGCCTTGGATACGCGATCGCCTGAGCCTGATGCTGGCGGCGGAAAGCGCCGGAGGGCTGCAGGAGGTGCTCGACGACACCGTGGAGTATGCCAAGGAACGAGTGGCTTTTGGCCGGCCGATCGGCGCCTACCAGGCCATCAAACACGATCTGGCGGACATGTTGGCTCAATCCGAGTGCGCCTCGACAGCGGTGCTGTATGCCGCCTGGGCTTTGTCGGACAGCCCCGACGAAGCCCGCGTGGCGGCGGCCATGGCGCAAAGCTACGCCAGTGACGCCTATCGCGAGGCCACGCACCGCAGTATCCAGATCTTCGGCGCCATCGGTTTCACCTGGGAGATGAAGAACCACCTTTACTACAAGCGGGCACGCTGCAACGCCGAACTGCTGGGGCCGCCCACGGCGCACCGGGAGCGGCTGCTGCGGGCGCTGGAGGATCGCGCCGGTGGCGACGCTTCGACACGCCCCGACGCGCGCCCCTGACGCGGCGGCGCCAACCACGAAGATGGCCTCGCGCGACGGCGGCTCCGTCGTCGCGCGAGGCCAACCCAATGCCCCTGAAGGGGCCTGATTGGAATGACAACGAGGAGAGCAAGATGATGAATACCCCATATTCGAGACGGCATTGGCTGCGATTGGCAGGAGGCGCGACGCTGCTGTCGGCCCTGACCTGCGTTCAGGCCAGCGAGGCTGAGTTTCCGACCAAGGCGTTGCGCATCGTCGCGCCCTTCAGCGCAGGCAGCGGCGTGGATGCCATCGCCCGGGTGTTTGCCCAGCAATTGTCCGAGCAAATGGGCGTGCCGGTGGTCGTCGAGAACCGCGAAGGCGCCGGCGGCATGATAGGGTCGGCTTACGCGGCCAAGCTGCCCGCCGATGGCTATAGCATGCTGGTGGCCACCACGCCCTTCGTGGTGGGGCCGATCATGCAAAACAACACCTCCTACGATCCCATCCAGGATTTCGCCGCGGTGTCGCGGCTGGCGGTCAATCCGCTGGCGCTGACAGTGCATGCCGGCCTGCCCGCGAAAACCATGGCCGAACTGATCGCCTACGCCAAAGACAATCCCGGCGAACTCACCTATGCGTCTTCCGGCCCCGGAACCCCGAGCCAGCTCGAGATGGAGGGGCTCAAGCGTCGATTGGATCTGGACATCCGCGAGATTCCCTATCGCAGCAACGCGCAGGCGCTCACCGATATGATCGCCGGGACGGTGGACATGTACTACACCGTGCAATCCACCTCGCTGGGCAACGTCCAGGCCGGACAGGTGCGCGCACTGGCGGTGGCTTCGCCCGAGCCAACGCTGGCCTTGCCTGGCGTTCCGACGATGGCGGAAGCGGCCAGCCTGCCCGGGTATGAGTCGCTGGTGTGGTACGGCTTCGTGGTGCCGGAAGGCACCCCGGCGAACATCGTGCAACGCCTGAATCGCGAAGTGGCGCAGGCCGCGGCGGTGCCGCGCGTGACCGAGGCGGTGCAGAAGCTCGGCTTCGAGATCGCACCCAGCTCGTCAGAAGCCTTTGACGAACAAATGCGCGTCGAAGCCGAACGTGCTACCCAGGCCAAGCAGGCCAATCAACCCTGACCCCGAGGCGGCCCCTCCGATCGGTGGCGCGCAGCCTTGGAGGCAACGGACAAGGCGTCAAAACGAGCGCGGAGTCCCCGGCGAAACATCCACCCCACTTTGGCCGGATGCCTCGCCGCTGGGGACAGGGGCGAAGTTGGCATCTCCCAGAGGCAGGACGGGCGCCTGCGGCCACGGCGCCTGGGCTGGCATGCTTGCCGCCGCGCCGGGGGCCGGAAGGCCCGAAGTCAGCACCTGCCATTCGGCGCGGCCTACCCGCGTCGCCAGATAGCGCCCCGACGACCACTGGCCTTGCCGGTTCACCGACAGGGTGAACGGCCGCACGACCTGCCCGTCGCGCAGTTCGACGTTGTCCGGGACGACCGAGAACCGCAAGCCGCGTTCAACGTTATCCCAGGCGGTGGCCTGCCCGGAAGCGGAGCGCTCGAGGGCTTGCTCGAGCATGTTCTGGTCGTTGCGCGCGAGCAGGGCGATCAGCTGGGCCGGCGCCGCCAGGGCGCCCTGGGCGGGGGCGGGTGTGGCCGGTGAGGCAAGACTGCCCTGAGGACGCAGACGTACGCTGATCACCGAGGGTTCGAGATCGTAGGCCGCGCCGCTTTGCTCTTGTGCATTCTTGGCGTTGATCCCGCTTTGCAGGGCCCAACTGGCGTTGTTGAACGTGCGGGCCGAATTGAGGCCGGAGTTGATGGCCGACAGCAGGACGTCGGCGGTGCGGTACTGGCGCCGCACCACGACGTCCTGGCTTTCGTAGTCGGCCAGCTCGAGCATGACGATGTGATCCCGGTTGCGATCGAGATCCAGGGCGCAGGGCGTGCGGCAACTGCTGCCGCTGTCGTCGCGCGCCAGGGCCCCGGGAGGTTCGCTGGCAACCGGTACGCGCTGTTGCAGCACGGGCGTGGCGCAACCGGCCAGCACGAGGAGGGAGGACAGGAGACCGAGCTTGGAGACCGAGGGCATGGCAGAGTCCGGGAGCGGGTAAGGCCCCAGCTTCACGCCTTACCGGGCGGGTGTCAAGCCGCCGGCAATTGGTCTTCCACCAGGGCGACGAAGTACTCGGCGCCCAGCGGTAGCAGCGCGTCGTTGAAATCATACGAAGGGTTGTGGACCATGCAGGGACCGAGGCCATGGCCGGCATCGCGATGGGAGCCATCGCCGTTGCCGAGCAGCACATAAGCCCCGGGCACGGCTTCCAGCATGAAAGCGAAGTCCTCCGAGTTCATCAAGCGAGGCGCCGCGGAGTCCACCTGTTGCGCACCGTCCAGCGATGTCAGGATGCGGACCACGGCTTGCGTGGCATCGGAATCGTTGACCAGTGCCGGATAGTTTCGCTCGAAGATCAGGCGCGCTTCGCAGCCGTGGGCGATGCCGATCCCCTCGACGATTGTTCTCATGCGGTTTTCGATCAAGTCGAGCGTAGCGGACTCGTGGGTGCGCACCGTGCCGGCGAGACGGGCCTGATCGGGAATCACATTCACGGCATCGCCGCCGTGGATTTGGGTCACGGAGAGTACCGCGGCATCTTCCGGCGGCCGATCGCGCGACATCACGGTTTGCAGACCGAGCAGGATCTGGGCCGCCGCGGGCAGCGGATCCACCGCCCAGTCGGGGCGGGAGGCATGCCCCCCCTTGCCTTGCACGAGAATCTCGAATCGATTGCTGGAGGCCATGAAGGGTCCGCTGCGCACTCCCCACCAGCCGACAGGCTGGCCGGGCCAGTTATGCAGCGCGAATACGCGATCGCAAGGGAATCGTGTGAACAGACCGTCCTCGATCATGGCCCGGGCGCCAGCCTGACCGCCTTCTTCGGCGGGCTGGAAAATGCAGTGCAGTGTGCCTTCGAAACGACCATGCCGGGCGAGGTACCAGGCCGCGGCCAGCAGGATGGTGGTGTGTCCATCATGGCCGCAGGCATGCATGCGGCCATGATGGCGCGAGCGATGGGCGAAGGAGTTGGCCTCCTGCATCGGTAAAGCGTCCATGTCGGCGCGCAGCCCGATGCTGCGCGCGCCCGAGCCGCGACGCAAGGTGCCCACGACGCCGGTGCCGCCGATCCCCGTGGAAACCGCATAACCCCAGGACGCCAGGCGGCGCGCCACCTCGGCCGCGGTGCGATGCTCGGCGAAACCCAGCTCCGGGTGGGCATGCAGATCACGCCGTAGCGCGGCGAACTCCCGCTTCTCGGCCACTGCCGCCAGGACCGGGGGGCGCACCGTCGGCTCACTCAGCGCGGGGGCCGCGGCCAGAGGCGTCCGGCCATCAACGGTGGCGGCCGCCGGCTCCAGCAAGGGCTCGCTTTGCAGGGCGCGGCCGGGCATGGCGGCGCTTGCGCTCTGGCACGCGGTCATGGCATTTTTTCCTTGTAGCGCTCGGCCAGCGCGGCATCGCGCGCGATAACGGCACCGAAGTCGGCGCGGTCGGCGTCCGACGCCACCTGAAAGCCGATCGCGGCCAGCGCGGTGGCGACGTCGGGATCGGCCAGGGTGGCGTCGATCGCATCGCGCAGACGTTCGACCTTGGCCGCATCCAAACCGGCGGGGGCCAGGAAGCCGAACCAGCCATTGAGCTCCAGGCCTTTGAGATCGGGATGCTCGCCGAGCAGCGGGTAATCCGGCCATTCGGCCACACGTTCGCCGCGCGCCAGGCCCAGGATCTTGAGTCGGCCGGCTTCGATATGCGGCACGGCGGTACTGGGCACCACCACGGCGAGGTCGATCTGTCCACCGATCACGTCGGTGAGCAGGGGCGCGGCGCCGCGATACGGAACATGCACGGCCTGAACGCCGCCGCGCGATTGCAGCTCTTCCGCCAATAGATGCTGGAAGGTGCCGACGCCTGGGCTGCCGTAGGTCAGCGAACCGGGGTGCTGGCGGCCAGCGCGATCGGAGTGAAGTCTCGAGGTGAATACTGGATCGCGTCGTTCAGCGTGGGCGCGAGTGCGACATCGTTGTTGGTTCCCACCAGCAGGGTGTAGCCATCAGGCGCAGCGCGAGCCACCCGGCTGGCGCCGATCGCGCCGCCTGCGCCGCCCACGTTCTCGATAACCAGGGTTTGGCCGAGGTATGCGCTGAGCTTGGGCTGCATGGTGCGGACCACGCCATCGAGCGAGCCGCCGGCGGGGAAGGGCACGATCAATTGGATGGGTTTGTCTGGATATCCTGCCGCATTGGCGGCAAGGGGCGCCAGGGTGGCCAGGGCGAGGCCGAGAACGTAGCGGCGACTGAAACGGCGGAGCATCATGATGAGATCATCCCAACGAAGTATTGGGGGCAGTCTCGCGAATTGTGATTCCGCCCACAAATGGTAAATTGAGCCAAGCTATGCCAAAAGAACATCGCTATCTCCGCCCGAGATGACGATCTTGTCCGCCGTTTTTCCCGTGCCGCCAGACGGCGCACCCGACACCCTGGATGGCATCCCCTTGCTCGCCTCTACCGTATTCAATCGTTTGCTTCGCAAAGGCCGTTTGCATCATTTGCACTTGCTGGTGGCCGTGGCGGAACTGGGCAGCGTGCACCGCGCCGCCGAACAACTGGGGATGGGCCAGCCGGCCGCCACGCGGGCCGTTGCCGATCTCGAAGCCGCACTCGGCGTCGAGCTGTTCGAGCGGCACGCGCGGGGCATGCGACCCACGCACGCTTGCCGCGATATCCTGCCGCTCCTGCGTTCCATCCTGGCCACGGCCTCCGAATGTGCCTCCGCCCTGGCCGCCAGCGCGGCGGGAGCATCCGGCATGCTGCGGCTTGGCGCGATTTCGCCGGCAACGACCGGCATTCTGGCGCCCGCACTGCCGGCTTTTCTTTTCAGCCAGCCCCAATTGCGGCTGGACGTCGTTGAAGATAAACGCCCTGCCTTGCAGGCTGGATTCGCCGACGGCCTCTACGACGCCATTCTGGTGCGTCGGCCGCCCGAGATCGCGGGCGGCACGGTTTTCTTGCCCTTGCTGTCCGATCGCATCGTGGTGGTCGCTTCGCCGCGGCATTCGCTTTGGCAACAGCGCGGCGAAACGCGAGAGGTGGCGCTGCTGGCGGCGGAATGGGCGGTGCCGCCGCTCGACTCCGAAACCCATGTGGCTTTTGAAGCGTACTTCGATCGCCTGGGGGCTTTCCCGCAAAAAGTCAGGACGATCACCCGGTCGTTCGCGCTGCTTCTGCCGATGCTCCAGGCTTCCGCCGTGGTGGCGATGCTTCCGCAGCAGTTGGTGCAGACCTGGATCGCCGATGGCAGCTTGGCCATCGTCTCAGTGCCGGCGGAGCACGCCTTGCCGCCGCTCGGCATCCAATATGCCGAGCAGCCGCGCAAGCAGGGTTTGGCGTCGCTCGTCGAGTTTCTGCGTCGGCGCTACGAGGCTGCAAAGCCGGTACCCGGGGACGTTCGGTGAGCGGCGCCAAGACGGCGCGCACGATGCTGCTGGTGCTCATCGGCGCGTTTGCCCTCAGCCAGGCCTACCGCACCATCGCGGGCGTCATGGCGCCGGCGCTGCAGGCCGACCTGCTGCTCAGCGCCGGCCAACTGGGCGTGGTCGCGGCGATGTTCCATTTCGTGTTCGGCGCCATGCAGCTATTCATGGGCGCCGGCATCGATTTTTATGGCGTGCGGCGGGTGTTGCTGGCGGTGTTTCCGCTTACCGTCCTGGGGGCGCTGCTGTCGACCCTGGCGCCGGGCTACGGCATGCTGCTCGTGGGCCAAGGGCTGATCGGGATGGGGTGTGCGCCGGCCTTTCTCGCCTGCTCGGTCTTCATCGCTCAGCGATTTCCGGTGGATCGCTTTGCGGCGATATCCGGCATCACGCTGGGTTTGGGCAGCCTCGGCATGGTACTGACCGCCTCGCCGCTGGCCTGGATCATCGAGGCCAGTTCCTGGCGTGCCGGCTTCGCCGTGCTCACCGCCTTGTCAGCGGCGTCTTGGGTGGCGCTCTGGGCTTGGCTGCGGCTCGACCCGCCGACGCGCAACCAGGGCGAGTCTCTGCCCGACGTATTGCACGGCTTTCTTCGGTTGTTCCTCTTGCCGCATACCTGGGGCATCGTGCTGCTGGGCATCATGGTCTACGCCAGCATCATGGCGCTGCGCGGTCTCTGGCTGGGCCCGCTGCTCGTCGAGCGCCAGGGTCTGTCGCTGGTGCAAGCCGGCGACGTGGCGCTGGCGATGTCGTTGTTGATGATCCTGGGCGCCCCCGTGCTGGGGCGGCTCGATCCGGGCCGGCGTTGGCGCCGATCAGCCCTCGTGGGCGCCACCCTGCTGCTGGCGGCGCTGTTCATGTTGTTGGCCCTGCGCGCCACATTACCGGTGGCGATCGGCGTACCGCTGGTGGTCGGCGTCTTATCGAGCTATACCATTTGGCAGTATGCCGACGTGCGGGACGCCTATCCCAGCCGGCTGCTGGGGCGGGCCATCGGGCTGTTCACGATGTCCATGTTCCTGGGCGTGGCGTTGATGCAGGCGCTGACGGGGTGGGTGGCCGGCTGGGCCCAGGCCGCGGCCATCGACCCATACGCCGCGGTGTTCCTGGTCATCGCCGGGCTGTTGGCGGCGGGGGCGCTAGCCTTTGCGCTGCTGCCCGCGCCGCCGTCCGACTCTCACTGAGGGGCCGGTGCGCCGGGATCGGAATCGGGAGCGGCATGGCCCAGTTCCGCCTCATGAATGAAAACATCGCGCAAGCGCTGGGCCGGAACCGTGAGCGGTCCGTCGGCGCGCCACAGGATATGAATGGTGGGGCAGGGCAGCGGATCTTCGATGGCGAGCATGCCCAGGCCCAGCCTGGGCCCATAGCGATCAAAAAAACGTCGCGGCATCACGGCCAGCACGTCGAGGGCCGGCAACAGGGCCAGCACCGTGGCAAAGGATTCGCATACCAGGCGCACATGAGGCGACGGCAGGCCGAAGCGTGTAAAACCGAGGTGTGCGGGATCGCCGGGACCGCCTTCGGGACCCGTCAGCACCCAGGCGGCATCGGCCAGTGCCGCCAGGCGGCGAGCGTGGACGAGCGGATGGCCCTTGCGCGCCGCGATGACATGCTGGCTGGTGAACAGCGGATGCAGGCGCAGATCGTGGCCGATATCGCCGTCGGGCAAGGGGCCGATGGCCAGGTCGATCTCGCCGGCCCGCAATTGTGCCAACATGGTGGGGTACAAAGTGTCGATGGCGTGGACCCGAACCTGGGGCCAGCGTGCTTCGAAGCGGCCGATCGCCGCCGGCGTGAGGTGGATGGCGGCGCCGGGCGACAGGCCGAGCTTGACGCTGCCCGTACCCTCGCGGGTATGCCAGGCGATGTCGTCGCGCGCCTGCTGGATCTCGCGCATCACATTGGCGGCGCGTGCCGCCAGCAGCTCGCCGGCTGGCGCCAGGCGCATGCCGCGCGGCGAACGGATCATCAGCGGCGTGCCCAGTTCTTCTTCCAGCTGGCGCAGCGACTTGGTGAGCGCCGGCTGGCTGACGTTCAGAATCTCGGCGGCGGCGCGCAGGCTGCCGGTTTGTGTAAGAGCCAGAATGAGCTCGAGTTGTTGCAGGCGCATGGCGGGCGATGGCAGCCCGGGGCCCGGCCCCAGGCTCGGCAATCCGGCGCTAGAGGGCCAGCATGCGGGCGATCATGGCTTGGACCGCGGATTGCCCGGGGTCGGCCAGCAGGTTCAGCACGGTGAAATGATGGGTGTCGGCCACCACATGATGGCGGCTGACCCGTGGCCAGGCCTCCGCCAGCACCCGTGCCTGTTCGTGGAACTGAACGGTTTCATGCTCGCCGATCACCGTCTGGAACTCGGTATTCGCGGGTGGCGCCATGAGCAAAGGGCTAAGGGCTTCGGCGCGGGCGGGGTCCAGGCCTAGCGCGTGATTGATGCTGCTGGGCAGCAGCGGCGGCAGGTCGAACAGGCCGCTCACAGGAAACACCAGCGCCGGAGCCGGCAGGCCGGCGGCCTCGGCCCTGCAAGCCACGGTGGCCACGAGGTGGCCGCCGGCGGAATGACCCATGAGGACCAGCTTGGCGGGGTCGAAGGTGAGTTCGCCGGCCTCCCGGCGCGCCATGAGGTGGCGCAGCCCCTGCAGGACGTCGTCCACCATCTCCTCGATCCGGTTGGCGGGGGCCAGCCGGTAGTTGAGAACCGCGGCGTCGGCGCCGGCGGCGGCGTAGGGCTCGACGATGAAACCGACGTCGTTTTTATCGCCGCCCTGCCAATAGCCGCCGTGAACGAAGACGAACAGGGGCGCGCCCGGCCGGCCGCTGGGAAAAAAATCGTAGTCTTGCAGCGCCTCGGAGCCGTAGGCGATATCCCGGACGGGCTGGCGCGCGGCGTGGACGCGGCGGGTGGCCGCCTGCCAGCTTGCCAGCACATCGGGAAAATCGGGAAAGGCGACGCGCAGGTTGTATTGCGCCTCGGACTCGGCGGGGTCGCAGAAGACGCGGGGTGTGGGCTGGGCTGTCATGACCGGGAAAATCCTCCAGGGGATGGACGTGGCGCCGGCCGGGCGGCGCCTGGGATCAGGATGCCTCGATGCCCGAGCGGCGGATCACCTCCGCCCACGTGGACAGCTCGCTCTGAATCAGTTGCTCGAACTCGGCCGGCGTGTTGGCGTCGGCGGTCTGCATTCCTAGCGCTTCCAGGCTGGCTCGGACTTCGGGCTCCTGCATGATACGCGCAAGTTCGCGATTCCAGCGCTCGATGATCGCCGGCGGAGTGCCGGCGGGAGCGACGACGCCCTCCCATTCGCGCATGGCGAAGCCGGGCAGGCCCGCTTCTTCCAGGGTGGGGACGTCGGCCAGCACGTCGAAGCGTTCCGGCCGGGTGACGGCCAGGGCCTTGACCTTGCCGGCGCGAACCATGGGGACGGCGACGGAACTGGTGGCGAACATGATCGACGTGTCGCCCGCCAGCAGGCCGTTGAGGGCTTCGGCGGGGCCCCGGTAGGGAATATGCTGAATATCCACGCCCGTCATTTGCCGGAAGGATTCGCCGATCAAGTGAGCGGGCGAGCCGTTGCCGCCGGAAGCATAGGTGAGGGATCCGGGGTTGGCCCGGGCGGTGGCGATCAGCTCTTGCAGCGAGCCCGCGGGCACGGAAGGATGCACCACCAGCACGTTATACAGCCACACGAGATTGGCCACCGGGGCGAAGGCGGTGGCGGTGTCGTAGGACACCGAGCGGAAGATCGACGGCAACACCGTATGGGTCATGAACATGATACCCATGGTGTAGCCATCGGGCGCCGAACGGGCCACGGCGTCCAGGCCGATCATGCCGGTGGCGCCGGGACGATTCTCCACCACCACGGGCTGGCCCCATGCCGCCTGCAGGCGCTCGGACACCACACGCGCCAGGACGTCGGGAGGACTGCCCGGCGGCAGTGGCACGACCAGGCGAATCGATTTGTTGGGATAGCTGTCGTGAGTATTCGCGACGGCAGGGCCACAGGCCAGGGCGAGGGCGGCGGAGCCGAGAGCGGCCAGCGCGCGGCGGCGTTGCAGTTTGAACATGGATGTCTCCTTCCGGATATATGGCTTTTAGATGGGGCGCGACGCATACCGGGGTGCCCGGCGCGATCGCGGCCGGGGACTCAGGGCTGGACGGGACGTGCCGACGACACCGGGGGTCCGAACAGCACGTCGTATTCGCGGGCGATGGCAACGACCTCGGCCGGGTTGGCGACGTTGTGGATGCGTTGGTAGAGCTCGACCAGTTTGCCGGCCGGCGCCGCCCAGAACAGGGCATGCACGGCACGGCCGGAATTGTTGAAGAACGCATGCTCGATGCCGCGCGGCATGCGGACCAGGTCGCCGGCGCGAGCGTTGCGCTTCTCGCCGGCGATCAGCAGGTCGATATGGCCATCTAGCACATAGATGTATTCATCCTGGTGCGGATGGGTATGCGGCGGCACGAAGGTTTCCTCCGGAAACGTGGCATGCCAGGCAAAGCTATCCTCGCTGGCCTGCTTGGGCACATACACCTGGCCCAGGATGTTCCAGGACACACCGTCCAGGCCGGTGTGGTTACGGGTGATGTCGGCGGATTCGGTTCTCATGCTCAGCACTCCTGGGGATCGGTAAGCCGGTCGAGCGTGGGCTGGACCAGTGGGTTGGTGGAAGCGAAGCGGGGCCGGAAGTTCCGGCGGGCCTCGGCCAGGTCGGCTTCATCCCAGTAGCCGATGAGGATGCCGCCTTCGGCGATGCGGGCCTGCACCTCCACCGACTCGATGGCGACGTCGGACACCGTGGCGCGTTGGCGGGGCCGGCGCGCCCAGGCGAACAGCGCCTCGTGCAACCGCGCCTTGATGTCGTCGTAGCCGGCCTGGCCGCCCAGGTCGCGCAGTTCCTGTGGATCGTGCTCCAGATCGAACAGCATCGGCCGGAAGCCTTCGAACAGCACGTATTTCCAGCGGCCGTCGAAGATCATGCGCATCCAGGAATCGATCGGGGCCACGCCGAGCGCGATTCGCGAATCCTGGAAGGCGAAGTCGTATTCGCACACCACGTGCTCGCGCCAGTCGGCGGGCGCCTGGCCGAACAGCCACGGGCGCAGTGAACGGCCGTCCATGATGTGGGGCACCGGTGGCCCGCCATAGATGTCGAGCAAGGTGGGGGCGATGTCCACGGCTTCGACCAGGGCCGGGCAGCGCGTGCCGCGCGTGGCGTCGGCGCGAGGGTCGGGATCGTAGATGATCAGCGGCGCCTTGATGACGGGCTCGTGGAACAGGTCTTTCTCGCCCATCCAGTGGTCGCCAAGATAGTCGCCATGATCGGAAGTGAATACGATCATGGTATTTTCCATCAGGCCCTGGGCTTCCATATGGGCGAACAGCCGGCCCAATTGATCGTCGATCTGCTTGATCAGGCCCATATAGGCCGGGATCACCGCCTCGCGCACGCCGTCGCGCGAGAAGGTCTGCGAGACGCGATGTTCCATCATGGCGGCGTAGACGGGATGAGGGTCTTCGCGTTCACCGGCATCGCGCACGGCGGGGATCACGTCCTCGGCGCCGAACATGCTGGCATAGGGCTCGGGCACGATATAGGGCCAGTGCGGCTTGATGTACGACAGGTGCAGACACCACGGCTGGTCGCCCGCCTCGTTCATGAAGTCGATCGCACGGCTGGTGATATAGGGCGTCTCGGCGTGTTCATCCGGCACGCGCGCCGGCAGCCGCGAATACTTGAGAAACCAGCCCGAGCGCTCGGTGCCCTCGCTATCGATGCCGGTGTTGGCCCAGCTTTCCCAGGGGTTGTCGCCGCCCATGCCATGGGCTTCGAGGTAGCGGTTGTACGTCGGATCGGGATCGTGACCCGAATACGGATGGATGCCGTCGTCGCGCTCGTAGGGATCGAAGCCGCACTCGGCGATCCGCACGCCGATCGGCGAACCGGGATCGATCCCCAGGCGCGACATGCCGGCGTAGTCGGCGCGCATATGGGTCTTGCCCACCAGAACCGAACGCACGCCCAGGGGCCGCAGATGATCGCCCAGCGTCATCTCCCCGGCTTTGATGGGTACGAAATTCCAGCTGGCGCCGTGGGCATGAACATAGCGCCCGGTGTAGTAGCTCATGCGGGAAGGACCGCAGACCGGCGATTGCACGTAGGCGCGGTCGAAGATCATGCCCCGCGAAGCGAGACGGTCGAGGTTCGGGGTGTGCAGGTGCGGATGGCCGAAACAGGAAAGATAATCGGCGCGCAGCTGATCGCACATGATGAAGAGTACATTCTTCACGCGCTGGGTCATGGCAACTCCATCGAAAGCGGGGCCGCCAAGCATGGACGCCGGCGGGACGAAACCATTCTAGGAAGCCCGTCCGAAGGGCGAAATTGGTATTTTTTGATTCCTATCACCTGGGGTTATCGGTGGAGGGCGGGTGACTCCCTCCGGTCCGCAGCGCGCCATGAGGACGCAGATTGGGATCAGCAACGCCGAGCAGAGAGAACACAACATGAAATCATCCGCCGACAGCGCCTGTCCTTGCGGCCAAGGCGCCTCCTATGAACATTGCTGCGGCCGCTGGCACCAGGGACCGCAGCGGCTGGCCGCGCCCGACGCCGAAACCTTGATGCGTTCGCGCTATAGCGCCTTCGTCAAGGAGGAATGGGAATACCTGCTCGACACCTGGCATGCGAGCACGCGCCCCGAGCGGCTGGAGCCCCATCCATCAGGGCTGCAGTGGCTGGGGCTGCAAGTGCGGCGGCAGAGGCTGCTGGCGGCAGATCGCGCCGAGGTGGAGTTCGTGGCCCGCTCCCGCTGGCAAGGCCGGGGCCGGCGCCACCACGAAAGCAGTCGTTTCGTGTATGAGGAGGGTCGATGGTGGTACGTCGATGGCGATATCTTGCCGTAGGAAGGCTGACTGCGGTGGTGGGCCTGCTAGCCGGACGCCAAAACGACGTTTCGCCGCCGGCTGGAGCGCGTGCTACGACGCACCGATGCGCAGAATGGGCTTGACGACCGAGCCGTTCTTGGAGTCTTCGAAGGCCTGGTTGATGTCGGCGAAGTCGTAGAACTTCACAAGACGATCAAAGGGAAAGCGGCCCGCCTTGTAATAGGCCACCAATTGCGGGATGAAGACCCGCGGCACGGAGTCGCCCTCGATCACGCCGACCATGGTCTTGCCTTCGGCCATCAGGTCGGGGTGGATGTCGAGCGTGACTTCGCCCGTGACGCCGACGATGGCCGACTTGCCCAGCGGCCGCAGGGCTTGCAGCGATTGCCGTACCACGGCGGGTACGCCGGTGGTTTCAACCGCGAAATGCGTGCCGCCACTGGTGGCCCTGCGGATCTCCGCCACGACGTCGGCCGTGCCGCCATTGAGGACGAGGGTGGCACCCAGCTCGCGGGCGAGTGCGAGGCGGTTGTCGTGGATATCGATGGCGATGATGTGGCGGCAGCCGGCGATGCGGGCCGCCATGATGGCGCTCAGGCCGACGGCGCCGCAGCCATACACGGCGATGGCGTGGCCGAAGCCGGGCCGGAAGTGATTGAGTACGGTTCCCGCGCCGGTCTGGATGCCGCAGCCCAGCGGGCCCAGCAGCGCGAGGTCCACATCGGGGTCGACTTTCACCACGTTGCGTTCGTGGGCGATCGCATAGCTGCCGAAGGATGACTGGCCGAAAAAGGTGGCGATTTCGGTGCCGTCCTGGCTCAGGCGGCTGGTTTGGTCTTCGAGATGGCCATCGAAGTTGAGCTCATTGAAGCGCAGGCACACGGTGGGATGGCCGGTGAGGCAGGTTTCGCAGGCGCCGCAGTGAGCGAAGGACAAGACGACGTGGTCGCCCACGGCAAGGCCGTTTACGCCTTCGCCGACGGCTTCGATCACGCCCGCCCCTTCGTGGCCGAGCACCACGGGATATGGGGAAAGCGGGATGTCGCGAGCCACCGCGTCGGTGTGGCAGACGCCGGTGGCAATGATGCGCATTCGCACTTCACGGGCACGCGGTTCGGCCAGGCGCACTGTTTCGATGGCGAACGGAGCGCCCTGCTGGCGTGTGATGGCGGCTTGGATCTGCATGGCGTACTTCCTCAAGAAATATTCCTACGTTACACCTGTCGCGCGTTGCCTCCTGGAGCGCGGCTGCCGGAGGGGGGCGGCGGGTGCGCCTCCGCGCTGCGCCTGTGGTTGGCGGTTCCCGAAAGGAGGCCCACCGGCCTTGGAGGCCGACGGCAGCCGCCAAGCTAAGGCCTGGCGGCCCGCCAGGCTCGACCGGAGCCTTCGACCTGGCCCTGCATGGTGTTGCCGTCGACGGTGCCGACATAGCGGGCGTCGCCCGCGGTGAAGGCAATCCGGGTGCCGCGCAGGGCGGCATCGCGGATGGCCGTGTTGCCCAGCGTGCCTTCGAGGCGCTGGTAGGTTTGTTGGAACTTAAGGGGCTGACCATCGAGAGTCCACTCGCCTTCTACCTTGGCGGGTACGAACCAGAGCAACGCCGTGCACCAGCGCGAGCAATCCTCGTCTACGGTGGAGCTTTCGTCGGACTCCCAATCGCCCATGCGGAAGCTGTTGGAAACGATCCGCGTGCCGGGTTGTAGGTCCAGCAGCGTGGGGCTGAGTTTCTCGTTGATGGACGGCAGCAAAAACAGCGTGATCACGTCGGCTTGGCTTAGATCGGCTTCGAATAGATCGCCCTGAGCGAACGTGGCGCGGTCGGTAACGCCGGCGTCGCGCGCGGCGCGCTTGGCCAGTTCGACCATGTCGGCGTTGTACTCGATGCCGTGGGCCCGCAGGCCTCTGCCGGCGGCCGTGATGACGGTGCGGCCGTCGCCCGAGCCGAGGTCGATCAGGAATTCGCCGGGCTTGACTTCGGCGATGTCGAGCATGCGCTCGACCAGGGCCTGAGGCGTGGGCACCCACACGACATCCTTGCCTTCCTGACCCACGCGAGGTTCGAACTGGCTGACCTGGGCGTGGGTGGGCGCGACCAAAAAAACGGCCATGGCCGCTGCGGCCATGGCTGCGGGAAAGCGTTGGAAGATGCGGGGGGTGGCGTGGAGCCTGGGCGATGGGGACATGCGGGGCCTCGCGGTATCGGGGCAGCCAGTGCGACTGCGGCATGCCGGGTATCCGGCGCGAAGGTGGAGCGTAGAACCGAGGACCACTCGCCGATGACGGAGTGGCTGCGAATCAGCGTAGCGCAGGCGGGACGGGACGGTCAATCGCGAGGCGGTAAACCATTGTTTGCGAAGGCAGCGCCGACGACGGCTCCGTGCGAAGAGGCAGCCGCCGGGTCTTTCCATATGATGATCGGTTCCGGCTTCCCGCCGCTCGAGCAAAGAGAGAGCGGCACCAGGCGGCAGCACGAGTCGTTGCCGCAACTCGCACGAAGGGACAGCGGGATCGCCCCTCGGACGCAAGACCCGTTCAGGTACGGCTGCTCACGCGGATGGACTTGGAGTAAGCTTGGCGGGATGAAACGGCTATCAACGACGTGCGAAGACGCGGTTCCGGCGATACGGAGCGAGGCCAGGCGGAGCGATGACAGACAGCCGCCGGAGCGCCTGGCCGCGGATTTTTTTGCGGGCGATGCCTGGGACGTGGCGCCGCGAGTGCTGGGTGCGCTCCTGTTGATCAATGGCGTGGGCGGGCGCATCGTCGAAACCGAAGCATACGACCGCGCCGACCCGGCATCGCATAGCCACGCCGGCCCCACGGCGCGCAACCGCGCCATGTTCGGCCCGCCTGGCCACGCCTATGTCTACCTGTCGTATGGCATCCATTGGTGCCTCAACCTGGTTTGCCGCGAGGAGGGGCACGGGGCGGGGGTGCTGATCCGGGCGATCGAGCCCACGCGGGGCTTGGACGTCATGGCCGCTCGGCGCGGCCTAAGCGAGCCGCGCCTCCTGTGTTCGGGACCCGGCCGCGTGGGACAGGCGCTGGCGATAGGCCCGTTGCTCAACGGCAAGCCGCTCGACCAGCCGCCCTTCGAGCTGTACGCACCCGACACTGCCATCGAGGTGGTGAGTGGGCCGCGGATCGGCATCAGCAAGGCCGCCGAGACAAGTTGGCGCTTTGGCGTGGCCGGCTCCCGCTATTGGAGCCGGCCGTTTCCCGCGGCGTAGGTCGTTTGCGAGATCCGGCTGCGGAAGGGGTGTCGGGGCGCGATCGAGCCGCGAGCCGGCCGCTACCCACCGGTGCCAGGATCAGAGGAAGGACGTGACGTTGTCCAGGACGTAGTCGCAGGCTTTTTCTTTCAATTGATCCTGCAATCCCGCCAGATTGAAGGTGGCGCCGTCGCCGCCTTGCAGCACGCCGGCGAGGCCTTGCTGGAAACCCGTATCTTTCTGCTGGGCCGCCGGGCTGCTCATGCCGAGCTTGCCGAGCAGTTGGTCTTTGACGCCTTGCGCGCCGGCGGCGCCCAGATAGCGATTTTGGACGCAGTATTGCAAGACTCCCGCGGCGTTGCTGGCCGTGCCGCTGCCGATGGCCGGCAGGCCCAGGCCGCCGAGACCACCAAGACCGCCAAGCGCGCCGGCGCCGCCGAGCCCGCCCAGGGCCTCCGTGCCAGCCGCGCTACCGGCCGACTGGGCCTGGCTGCCGCCCAGGGCTTCGGTGGCCTGGCTCGTGAGGCTATCCATGAAACCGGCCGACCAGGCCGGTGCCGCCAAGGCGACGGTGAGGAGCGAACCGGTAAACCAGCGTTGCAGGGAGGCTTTCATGCGATCGTTTCCTGTGAAAAATGGAAGGGGCTACCCCGCGGCGTGGCCGCGAGGCCGTTTTGCGATCAGTGCGGCCGAGGTGTATCGGCGGTGCTGGGCGGCAGAATGGGATATTCCACGATAGGCTGCTCGCCGGTGAGGGTGTGCAAGAAGGCGGTAATGGCCTGGACCTCGTCGTCGTTCAGCGTGTGGCCCAGCTGACTGGAGCCCATGATGGCAACGGCCTGTTCCAGCTCCCACACTTGGCCGCTGTGGAAGTATGGCGCCGTGAGGGCGATGTTGCGCAACGGCGAAGCGCGGAACACGTATTCATCTGAGGCGGTATTCGTGACCATGAAGCGGCCTTTGTCGTTGGGCGGCAGGATCTCGGCGCCAGGTCGTTCTACCACACCAAACGGGAAATAGGTTTGGCCCCCCAGGTTGACGCCGGAATGACAGGCGACGCAGCCTTTTTGCACGAAGAGTCCCAATCCCTGGAGTTCCAGCTCTTCAAGTTCGGCCTTGCCCGTGAGGAACTGATCGAAACGCGAATTGGGCGTGACCAATGTGAGTTCAAAGGCCTCGATCGCCTGGGCCATGTTATCGAAGTTGACCGCGTTGTCTTGACTGGGAAAAGCGCGTTCGAAAGCCTCTACATAGCCCGGGATGCTGCGCAGCATGGTTTCCACGCCTTCGGGGGTGTTGTTCATCTCCACGCTGGCCTGCACCGGACCCTTGGCCTGCTCGCGCAGGTCGGCCGCACGCCCGTCCCAGAACTGGGCGGCATTGAAGACGGCGTTGAATACGGTGGGCGAGTTGCGGGGGCCACGCTGCCAGCCGTGGCCGATCGAAACCGGGACGTTGTCGGCACCGCCGGTGCCGATGTTATGACAGGTATTACAGCTGATGATGTGGCTGCGCGAGATGCGCGGATCGAAGAACAGCCAGCGACCGAGTTCGATTTGTTCCGTGGTGACAGGCTGGCCCCGCACCTCGGTCGGATGTTCGGGAATGGGGGCGAATAGCGCGTTGGCCATCGTGCGCAGTGTTTCCGGATCTTGGCCGTCCGGCGTCGCGCCGGCCCAGGCCGCGCTTGCCAGTGCCAGCGATCCGAGTACCATGGGAAGTCTCTTGCGCATGTCGTACTCCGCAAATGAATCAACGATTACCGTAGGGCGAAGGATACCCGAGCCTTGCGTACAAGTCCGCCTGCTCAGCCTTGGTCGCCGACCTTCCACGCAAGGCGAGCCCCTCAAAGCTGAGATCATTTACCCGGCATATTGCCCAGCCTTTTGTTTGGAGGATTTATGTCACGTTCCGTTGCCACCCTTGCCGTTCTCGCCGCTTTGGCCCTGCCTGGCGTGGCCGCCGCCCAAAACTGCGAGATCACGGTCAATTCGAACGACGCCATGCAATACGACGTCAAAGAGATCGTCGTCGATAAATCTTGCCCCAGCTATACGGTTACCCTCAAGCACACCGGCAAGCTGCCGGTCAACGCCATGGGCCATAACTGGGTACTGACCACGGCTTCCGACTACGAGGCTACCGGCCGCGACGGCATCGCCGCCGGTCCGGCCAACGGCTATCTCAAGCCCAACGACAAGCGCATCATCGCCCACACCGACATGATTGGCGGCGGCCAGGAAACCAAGGTCAGCTTCGATCCCAAACTCTTGAAGGAAGGGACGGACTACACGTTCTTTTGCTCATTCCCGGGCCATTCCTCGCTCATGAAGGGCAAGCTGACGCTCGGAGGCTGAACGAGCCACCCGAAACGCCGCGAGGCGCACGCCGATCAAGGCCCGGAGATCCCGCAGGGCTGGCGGCGTGCGCCAGTTTCGTAGCCATGTCGGCCCTTTGTGGCTGCCTCCACGATCCTGTCGGATCCATGGTTTATCCTGGGTGCCTTGACCCTACACACAGGATGCGGAAATGGCGTATGTGTCGCCGAATACTTCGGTTCGCCCAAATTCCTGGCTTCGCCAACTGACTCGCTTAAAGCCGGCTCGCTGGCCTGTAACGCGATGTATACGGGTAGCGCTTGCGATATCCGTGCCCATTCTGGTGGGCATAGCCCTGGACTCACCCGCGACATTCCTGATGATGTCGCTCGGCGCCCTGGGTCTCGCGTTGGGCGAGCGCGATGGGCCTTACGCTCCCCGTTTTCACGAGATCTTCATCATCGCACCGATGGGTGCCTTGGGGTTCTTTCTCGGCTATCTGGGAGATCTGCCTTGGGTGTTCGTCACGGCCACCATGGCGCTGGCGGCCTTTCTGGCGGGAATCATCAGCAGCTATGGCTCGGCATTTTCCGCGGGTGCGGTGCAGGGTTTGTTGATGGGCTGCATCGCCATTGCCATCCCGGCGATTGCGCCATTCTGGAAGCCCGCGGTCTTTTTCCTGGCAGGCTGTGGCTTTTATGCTGTATTGCTTGGCGTCGAGGCGCTGGTATTCCGCAAACGCCCTTTTATCGACCTGACTGCCCATTTGCTCGATGAGATCTCGAAGCTGGCGTCGGCGCGTGCCAAAGGAGCCTCGGAATCGGATGAGGTGGCTTGTCGGCGTGTCATTACCGATGCGTTAGCGGCCGCCTATGCCGAATTGCTGTCGAATCGATACCGCCACCAAGCCGGCCGATCGGCCTATTTGGACTGGCAAGCGTCGGTACTACAGCAGATCGATCGCATCTTCACGGCAACCCTGGCTTCCAGGATCCCGCACAATCTCGAGGTATCGGCGACGGAACTCAAAAAAATGGCGGCCATGGTACGTCGGGACAGAGGTTTGACGGCGCCGGCGTCCGGCGATTTATTGCCGAATATGCTGCTGCCTCGCGCCGTAAATGCGTTCCGACGCACTTACTGGCATGATTCGTCCAGCTCGGCCCCCATGCCTACCGGCAAGGAGCCTGGCCAGCCAGACCGCCGTCGCGCGGGTGTTCTCGATCGGCTCGTGGTCGCTCCCGAAACAGTCAGGTGGGCCGCGATCCTGGCATTGTGCATGGCCCTCGCGTTTGCCACGCGCTGGATCCATGATGGCAGCCACTGGTACTGGACCCCGCTCACGGTCATCATCGTCTTGAAACCAGACCTGGGCTCGGTGTTCGCCAGAACCGTGCTTCGCGTTCTCGGAACGCTGCTCGGAGTGCTCGTTGGTGCCCTGATCTTCATGTTCTTTCCCAAAGGGCTGGTGCTCGTGGCCGTTCTCGCGGTGCTGGCCGCCGCATTGCCTTGGGCGGCGCAGCGTTCGTATGGGCTTGCCACATTCTTTGCGACCATTATCGTCCTGATGCTCTTGGATGAGATCGCACCCGGAATGCACAATATCGATTACGGGTTGCCCCGTTTGCTGGACACCTTGATGGGCGGCGTCATTATCCTGGTGTTTGGCTATTTTCTCTGGCCTCGGACTCACCAGACCGAATTGCAGCGCAGCTTTCAGGCCGCCCGCCAGAAACTTGCGGGCTATGTGGCGTCTCTCAAGAGCGGACAGGCTCTGGTAGGCAAGAGCCTTCCGGCCGTTCGCCGCGACGCTTATGTGGCTCTGGCCAAAATGAGAGCGCAGTTGCAGAACGCCATGCAAGAGCCGCCGCCGGCCGGACCGGAAGCCGTTGCGTGGTTTCCGTTGATCACGAGCGCTGAACTGCTATGCGACGATATCAGCGCCTGGGCCGCCAAGTATTCGATAAGCCCCGGTCAGGAGGCTATGGTCGACCGGCTGGCCGAACAATTGGCGGGAGAAACCGCCAGCCGCGACGAGCGGCAAGAGGTGTCGGACACCGGGAGCGATCCGTTTTCTCAGCTTGTGCTGACGATACGGGAGTGGCTGGAGCAAATGGACCGCATGACCGACGCTGAAGCAGAAACCTGGGCCGGACTTTCCGCCCGAGTGCCGGAGCCTGGCAATTCCGGCGTATCCGAGCCGCCGTTGCAAGTATCGGGGAAGAATCCGTAGCCGCAATCGTTGCTCGCCGGGTCAACTGACAAAAAAATAGCCACCTTTTTGGGTGGCTATTTTTGGTTTACGAATTCTGGTGGAGCCGGGGGGAATTGAACCCCCGTCCGAGAATCGTCCGCAGGCAGTTCTACATGTTTAGTCGGCTTATTTGTATTTAACCGGTAGCTTGGCCAGCCAACAGGCCGACTCCCGGCGATTCACACGGATTTAAGACCTCGACCAGTGACCTGCCGGTGTCCGATTCCTTGTAAGTGACACTGCTGTGGGTTTTACCCCACCTGGACCAAGGACAATCCAGTGCAGTGGCTAGCCTTAAGCGGCGATAGCGAAACGCTCGTCGTTGGCGTTTATTGGTTTTCCAGTGGATTTACGAGCGAACTGGTGCTCGACATGCCCTGCTCTGTTTCATGACCCCCGTCGAATCCAAGTCGGCCCCAAAACATTGCTGGTATCCCCTAGGTGGGGCGGCTGGCGGGGTTTTCAAGCCCGGCTTGCCGGGGTGGCATCGTGCGGAGACACCAACCTGAAACTATCATACCCTCGGGGGGTATGTAAGTCAAGGAACTGAGCCGCTGACAGTGTAGTGGGTCAACGCCCTTACCACCTTCCAGGTGTCGAGGGGCAGGGCGGCGATGTGATCGGCCTGCCAGCTTTCGACCGGCGCATCGTCGCCGCAATAACCCCAGGCCGCGGCAATGGTGGTCATCCCGGCCGCGTGCCCGGCCTGGACGTCGCGCAGATCGTCGCCGACATAAAGGCAATGCTCGGGAGGATGATGGAGCGCTGCGGCGGCGTGCAACAAGGGCGCGGGATGGGGCTTGGCATGGGGCGTGGTGTCGCCGCACACCACGACCGCCGCCGATAGTTGCAGATGCGCCACCAAGGGCTCGGCCAGCGCAGTGTGCTTGTTGGTGACGATGCCCCAACGCAGGCCCGCTTGGGCGAGTGAAGCCAGCAGTTGCGGAACATCGGCGAACAGCGCCGAATGATCGTACATCAACTCGGCATAATCGGCCAGAAAGCGGATCCGGGCTTCGTCGTAGCCGGCATCTCCGGGAGACAGGCCCAAGGCGACCCGGAGCAGGCCCCGGGCCCCTTGCGAGGCAACCGGCCGCAGTTGGTCGTAGGGCAGGGGTTCCAGGCCGCGATAGGCGCGCTGCCGATTGGCGGCGGCCGCAAGACCGGGAGCCGTGTCTGCCAGTGTGCCGTCGAAATCGAAGAGTACGAGCGGAGTCGTCATTCGTGGGGTCGCCGCGTGGCCAGGAAATAGTTGACGTCGGTGCTTCGCGTGAGGTGATAGGTATCGCGGCAGGGGTTATAGGTAAAGCCGGCGGTCTCGACGGTGTCGAGCCCCGCTTGCCGCGCCGCCAGCGCGAGTTCGGAGGGACGCAGGAAGTTGGCGTAGTCGTGGGTGCCGCGGGGCAAGAGCCGCAGAATGAACTCGGCGGCCACGATGGCCTGCAGAAAGGCCTTGAGGTTGCGATTGATGGTGGAGAAGAACACGTAGCCGCCGGGTTTGACCAACTGGGCGCAAGCTCGCACGATCGAGGCCGGATCGGGCACATGTTCCAGCATCTCCATGCAGGTGACGAGATCGAAGCTGGCCGGCTGCTGTGCCGCGAGGGTTTCGACGGCGATATGCTGGTAGTCGACGGCGACGCCGGATTCGAGGCTGTGCAGGCGGGCCACCGTAAGCGGCTTTTGCGCCAGATCGATACCGGTCACCTGGGCGCCCTCGCGGGCCATGCTCTCGGACAGAATGCCGCCGCCGCAGCCGACATCGAGCACGCGTTTGTCTTTGACCGAACCCGCAATGCCTTGCAGCCATTGCAGGCGCAGCGGGTTGATCGCGTGTAGGGGTTTGAACTCGCTGGTGGGATCCCACCAGCGTGAGGCGAGCGCGCTGAACTTGGCGAGTTCGGCGGCGTCGGCGTTGACGGAAACAGGGATCGTCATGGCGGGTACCGTGGCGGAATGGCTGGTCTGGAGCCCGGGTGCGGGGCGACTGGCCATGAGCAGGCCCGCGGGCGCTTTTGCCTTGGGGCGGCCCGGCGGCAAAAAAAGGCCCGGCTCGTAGCCAGGCCTTTATTCTACCCACATGGGAGAAAACTGTGACTTCGGATGGCGCTTGCCATCCGAAGTGCTGCCAATGCGAGATTAGCGGCGGCGGGTACCGACGACTTCGATCTCGACGCGGCGGTTTTGCGCACGGCCCTCGGGAGTGGCGTTGGTGGCGATCGGATCGGCCTTGCCCTTGCCTTCGGTGTAGATGCGGTTGGCGGGGACGCCGCGCTCGACCAGGTATTGCTTCACGGCGTTGGCACGACGCTCGGACAGGCCCAGGTTGTACTCGACGGTACCGATGGAGTCGGTAAAGCCGACGGCCAGGATGACTTCGAGGTCGATGTTGGCGATCTGGCGGACCAGTTCGTCGAGCATCGCGCGGCCATCGGGCTTGATGTTGTATTTGTCGAAGTCGAAGAAGGTATCGGCATCGAATACGACTTTTTCAGCCGTGGGGGTGACTTGCGGCGCCGGAGCGGGGGCCGGGGCCTGGGCGATGATGGTGCCATCGCAGCCGGGCAGGCCGGTTTCGGGCGTCCAGAACGCATTGCGCCAGCAGAGTTGGCCGGTGCCGTTCAGCCAGGGCAGGCCACTGACGTTGACCCAGTTGTTCTGGCCTTTGCCGAGGTTTTGTGCGATCACGGCAGGGTCGGCAACTGCGCGAACTTGCTGCGCAGAAGCGGCGCCGGCCACGGTGGAAGCGGCGAATGCAAGCGCCAGAGCGATTTGTGAGGGCTTATTCATGTTTCTCCTCGTGAGCTAAGCGGAAATTTTGAGTTTCGCAGCGAACCCCCGCCGCAGAAGGTAAATCTGACAAATGCCCGCCGGGACAGGCAGATGGAATCAGTATAGCAACGAGCCTAGGTGTTTCAAAGCGTTTTCGACTATGAAGCGCCTGTGACAGCGGCTAGTTTGACCGGCCCCGGTGACCGGGAAATGACGGGCAATACCCATGAATTGATTGTGGAATGTTCGTAGATACACGGCAAGCGAACCGTGGTAGCGGAGGCGTTGCGTGTTGGTTTTTTTCAACAAGAGGTGGTGGCGGATGGCGGCCGGGGATGTGTCGCCGCCGGATACCGCCCCCATCTTGACGAAGGCAAAGTGATAAACTTGGCTGCTTGGCCCACGGGCGCCTCGCCACCCAGTCGGCCTCGCCCTGTGCGGGCCCGGCGTACTCAGTCTGGAATCTATGGAATCCTTTGCCAAGGAGACCTTGCCGGTCTCACTGGAAGAAGAAATGCGTCGCAGTTATCTCGATTACGCCATGAGCGTGATCGTGGGACGCGCGCTGCCTGATGTTCGCGACGGCCTGAAACCGGTACACCGGCGCGTGCTGTTCGCGATGCACGAGCTCAACAACGATTGGAATCGGGCTTATAAAAAGTCCGCCCGTATCGTGGGCGACGTGATCGGTAAGTATCACCCGCACGGCGATCAGGCGGTCTACGACACCATCGTCCGCATGGCGCAGGATTTTTCCATGCGCTACATGCTGGTCGATGGCCAGGGCAACTTCGGCTCGGTCGATGGCGACAGCCCGGCGGCCATGCGCTATACCGAGATCCGGCTGGCGCGCATCGCGCACGAGATGCTGGCGGATATCGATCAGGAAACCGTCGATTTCGGGCCCAACTACGATGGCAGCGAAAAAGAACCGCTGCTGCTGCCCACCCGGCTGCCCAATCTGCTGGTCAACGGCAGTTCCGGCATCGCCGTGGGCATGGCCACCAATATTCCGCCGCACAACCTGGGCGAAGTGGTCGAGGGGTGCCTCTACGCGCTGCGTCATCCCGATTGCACGGTCGACGACCTGATCGAACGCATTCCGGCGCCCGACTTCCCCACCGGCGCCACCATCTATGGCATGGCCGGCGTGCGCGAGGGCTACCGCACCGGCCGGGGCCGCGTGGTGATGCGCGCCAACACCCATTTCGAAGACATGGATCGCGGCGGCCGTCAGGCCATCGTGATCGACGAGCTGCCGTACCAGGTCAATAAAAAAACGCTCCAGGAGCGCATGGCCGAGCTCGTCAACGAGAAAAAGATCGAAGGCATCTCCGACATCCGCGACGAGTCCGACAAAGACGGCATGCGTCTGGTGATCGAGCTCAAGCGCGGCGAAGTGCCCGAGGTGGTGCTGAACAACCTGTACAAGCATACGCAGCTGCAGGATACCTTCGGCATGAACTTCGTGGCCCTGGTGGAGGGTCAGCCACGTCTGCTCAACCTCAAGCAGATGGTCGAGTACTTCCTGTCGCACCGGCGCGAAGTCGTCACGCGGCGCACCGTGTACCAGCTCCGGCGCGCGCGCGAACGCGGCCACGTGCTCGAAGGCCTGGCGGTGGCGCTGGCCAACATCGATGAGTTCATCGAGATCATCAAGGCCGCGCCGTCGCCCCCGGTCGCGCGCCAGGCCCTGATGGACCGCACCTGGGATTCGGCGCTGGTGCGCGATATGCTCACGCGCGCCCAGGCCGACACCCCGGGTGGCAGCGCCGCCTATCGGCCCGACGGGCTCGAGCCCTCGATGGGCCTGCAGGCCGACGGCCTGTATCGGCTCAGCGAGACCCAGGCCCAGGAAATCCTGAATATGCGGCTGCAGCGCCTCACGGGGCTGGAGCAGGACAAAGTGCTGGGCGAGTATCGCGACGTGATGACCACCATCGCCGACCTGCTCGACATCCTCGCCAAGCCCGAGCGCATCACCGAGATCATCGCCGACGAACTCACCGCGCTCAAGAACGATTATTCGGTCAACGCCAAGGATGTGCGCCGCTCGCGGATCGAGCACAACGCCACCGAACTCGACACCGAGGATCTCATTACCCCCACCGACATGGTGGTCACGCTCTCGCACAGCGGCTACATCAAAAGCCAGCCGCTGTCGGAATACCGCGCGCAGCGCCGCGGCGGCCGGGGTAAACAGGCCACGGCCACCAAGGAAGACGACTGGGTCGAGCAGCTCTTCATCGCCAACACCCACGACTTCATCCTGTGCTTCAGCAACCGGGGCCGGGTGTACTGGCTCAAGGTCTGGGAGGTGCCGCAGGGTTCACGCAACGCGCGGGGCCGGCCGCTGGTCAATATGTTCCCCTTGGTCGAGGGTGAAAAAATCACCGTGGTGCTGCCCGTCAAGGCCTTTACCGAAGACCACTTCGTCTTCATGGCAACGTCGCGGGGCACGGTCAAGAAGACACCTCTGTCCGACTTCTCCAATCCGCGCAAGGCGGGCATCATCGCCGTCGATCTCGATGACGGCGACTACCTCATCGGGGCGGGGCTTACCCACGGCGGCCACGACATCATGCTGTTCTCCGACGCCGGCAAGGCCGTGCGTTTCGACGAAGGCGACGTGCGGCCGATGGGCCGCAACGCCCGTGGCGTGCGCGGCATGGCGCTCGACGAAGGGCAAACCGTGATTTCGCTGCTGGTGGCCGAAGACGAAAGCCGCAGCGTGCTCACCGCCACCGAGAACGGATTCGGCAAGCGCACGCCCATCGCCGAGTACACCCGCCATGGTCGCGGCACCAAAGGTATGATCGCGATCCAGACCACCGAGCGCAATGGCAAGGTGGTGGGCGCGGTGCTGGTGACGCCGGCCGACCAGATCATGCTGATCACCACCAGCGGGGTGCTGGTGCGCACGCGCGTGGACGAGATCCGCGAGATGGGGCGCGCCACCCAGGGCGTCACGCTGATCAGCGTGGACGACGGCAGCCGTTTGTCGGGCGTGCAGCGCGTGGCCGAATCCGATATGTTCGACGCCGACGACGGCGAGCCGTCCGGCGAGATGGCGGCCGACGCCAGCGATGCGCCCGCCGGCGAGACGCCGGCTCCCGATTCGCAATCCGACTCCGAGAATCCCCCCGATGAGCCGTCCGTATAACTTCTCCGCTGGTCCGGCCGCCATGCCGGAAAGCGTGCTGCGGCAGGCCGCCGCCGAAATGCTCGATTGGCATGGCAGTGGCATGTCCGTGATGGAAATGAGCCATCGCGGCCGCGAATTCGGCCAGATTTGTACCGAGGCCGAAGACGACCTGCGCGCCTTGCTGGGGGTGAACGACGATTACGCGGTGATGTTCATGCAGGGTGGCGCCACCGCCGAAAATGCCATCATTCCGCTGAACCTGATCGCGCTCAAGCCGGAACAGGCGGCCGACTATGTGCTCACTGGCTCATGGTCGCGCAAGTCGTTCAAGGAAGCCAAGCGCTACGGCGACATCGAGGTGGCCGCCGGGGCCGAGCATGAGCGGCGTTTTGGCGACGTGGAACAGGCGCCTTATACCTGGGTGCCCCCGGTGGCGGAGTGGCGGGTGCGGCCCGAGTCCAGCTACGTGCATTTCTGCAGCAACGAAACCATCGACGGCGTGGAGTTCGTCGAGTGGCCCGAGGCCGCCGAGCTTGGCGTCGACGACGTGCCGCTGGTGGTCGATGCGTCGTCGCACTTTCTGTCGCGGCCGCTGCCGATGGAGCGGGCGGGGCTGGTTTATGCCGGCGCCCAGAAAAACGCCGGCCCGGCCGGCGTCACCATCGTGGTGGCGCGCCGCGATCTTCTGGGGCATGCCTTGCCGGTCTGTCCTTCCGCCTTCGACTACGCCAACGTTGCACGGGAATCCTCGCGGTTCAACACGCCCCCCAGCTACGCCATTTATATGGCCGGGCTGGTCTTCAAGTGGGTGCGGGAGCAGGGCGGGCTGGCCGCCATGGCGAGCCTGAACGAAGCCAAGGCGCGATTGCTGTACGACGCCATCGACGCCAGCGGCTTTTATCGCAACCGCATCGAGCCCTCGGTGCGCTCGCGCATGAATGTGCCGTTCACGCTGGCCGACGACGCCTTGAACGACGTCTTTCTCAAGGGCGCCACCGCCGCCGGCCTGCTGGCGCTCAAGGGGCACAAGAGCGTGGGCGGCATGCGGGCGTCGATCTACAACGCCATGCCGCTGGAAGGGGTACGGGCGCTGGTCGATTACATGCAAGCTTTCGAGAAGCAATATGGATAACACGCTGCTACAGCAATTGGCGCCGCTGCGCGACGAAATCGACGCGGTCGACGCGCAGCTGCTGGAGTTGATCAATCGGCGCGCCCGGTTGGCGCAACGCGTGGGCGAGGTCAAGCATGCCGCCGGCGGCGCGGATGCCGTCGTGCTGCGGCCCGAGCGCGAAGCCCAGTTGGTGCGTCGCCTGCAGGCGCTCAATGACGGGCCGCTGCCCGCCGACTCGGTGCGCGCGATCTGGGTCGAGGTGATCTCGGCGTGCCGCGGACTGGAGAGCGGTCTGAGCGTGGCCTATCTCGGTCCCGAAGGAACTTATTCCGAGATGGCGGCGCTGGCGCACTTCGGCCACGCCATCCAGGCGCGGCCCTATCCGTCGATCGACGCCGTGTTCCGGGCCGTGGAAACCGGCGAAACCGACATGGGCATCGTGCCGGTGGAAAACTCCACCGAAGGCGCGGTGAACCGCACGCTCGATCTCTTCCTGGCCTCGCCGGTCAAGATTACGGGCGAGCATTCGCTGAAGATCCATCAGTGCCTGATGACGCAGAGCGGCACCCTCGACGGCGTGACCCGGGTGTTGGCGCACCCGCAGTCGCTGGCGCAATGCCACGGCTGGCTCAACCAGCATTGCTCCGAGCTCGGCCGCGAAGCCATCAGCAGCAATGCCGAAGCCGCCCGCCAAGCGTCGCTCGACCCCACGGTGGCCGCCATCGCCGGCGAGGCGGCGGCCCGCAAGTGGGGACTGCAGCTGGTGGCCGCTGGGATCCAGGACGACCCGCATAACCGTACGCGTTTCGTGGCCATCGGCCACGACGAGACGCCGCCTTCGGGCCACGATATCACCAGCCTGATCCTTGCCGTACCCAATCGGGCGGGTGCCGTCTACGAGATGCTGCAGCCGCTGGCCGAGAACGGCGTGTCGATGAACCGCTTCGAGTCCCGGCCGGCTCGCACCGGTCAGTGGGAGTACTACTTCTTTACCGATCTCGTCGGACATCGCGACGATCCCCCGATGGCGCGCGCCCTGGAAGGGCTGCAATCGCGCGCCGCCTATTTCAAGGTGCTGGGCTCCTATCCCGCACAACCCTGAGTGTCCCGCGCGGCGCCAACGCCGCGAATCTTCAAGATCCTGGAGCGTTGTAATGGATGCCAACGATCTGTCGGTTCCTACCCATATACAGGCATTGGCACCCTATCAGGCCGGTAAGCCCCTGGGGGCCCTGGCCGAAGAGTTCGGACTCGATCCCGCCAGCATCATCCAGCTGGCCTCCAATGAAAATCCCCTGGGCATGCCCCAGCCGGCGCGCCAGGCCGCGATCGAGGCCTTGGCCGGCGGCGCCCGCTATCCCGACGCCAACGGCCATTACCTGAAAGAAGCGCTGAGCCGGCGCTATGGCGTGCCTCTGGATTGGCTGACGCTCGGCAATGGCTCGAACGACATCCTCAACCTGGTGGCGGCGGCGTTTCTGGGCGCGGGGCGCTCGGCCGTTTACGCCCAGTACGGTTTTGTCGTGTACAAGCTCGCGGTCCAGGCGTCGGGTTCGCGTCACATCGAAGTGCCGGCCCGGCAATATGGCCACGATCTCGACGCCATGCGATCGGCGATCGCCAGCGACACGCGCGTGGTGTACCTGGCCAATCCCAACAATCCCACCGGTACCTTCCTTCCCGGCGAGCAGATCGCGGCTTTTGTCGAGGCGGTGCGCCGTGATCACGGCAGCCGGGTCATCGTCGTGCTCGACGAGGCTTATAACGAATACCTGGCGCCGGAACTGCGTTTCGACAGCGTGGCGCTGGTGCGCCGGCATCCCAACTTGATCGTGGCCCGCACTTTCTCCAAGGCGTATGCCCTGGCTGGCCTGCGGGTGGGGTTCGCGATTGCCCAGCCGGCGGTGTCCGATTATCTCAACCGGGTGCGAGAAACCTTCAACGTCAGTGCTCCCGCACAAGCGGCGGCGATCGCCGCGTTGCACGATACGGCATTCCTGGAGCAAAGCTACGAAGCCAACCGCCAGGGCCTGCGGCAGCTCACGGACGGATTCGACGAATTGAAGCTGGACTATGTGCCGAGCGTCGGCAACTTCGTCATGGTGCGACTGGGCGCTGCCGCGGCCGTGCATCTGGAACTGCTCAAGCGCGGCGTGATCGTACGGCACGTGGCCGGCGACGGTTTGCCCGAGTGGTTGCGAATCTCGGTCGGATTGCCGCGCGAGAACCAGGCTTTCCTCACCGCCCTGCGCGAAATCCTTGCGCGTTGAGATCATTATGTCGAAGTCTATGTCCGGCCGGCCGACGCAGAGTGGAAGCCGGCGTTCCGGGCGGCAAAGCGAGCCGCCGTTGATTCCCGTCCTCGCGGTGGTGGGGGTGGGCCTGATCGGAGGTTCCTTCGCCGCCGCCTTGCGGCAAGTGGGCCAGGTGGGCCAGGTGCTGGGCGTGGGCCGCGATGCGGCGGCGCTGGCGCGGGCTTGCGAATTGCGGCTGATCGATCGCAGCTGTACGCTTGCCGAAGCGGCCCGGGCCGATGTGATCATGCTGGCCACCCCGGTGGGCGCGATGCCCGAGCTCCTGCGCGAACTGCTGCCCCATCTGGGTGCCGATACGGTACTGACCGACGGCGGCAGCACCAAGCAGGATGTGGTCGACGCCGCCCGCGAGGCGCTTGGCGATGAGGTGGCCCGTTTCGTGCCGGGTCATCCCGTGGCGGGCAGCGAGTTGAGCGGTCCGGAAGCGGCCAGGCCGGATCTTTTCCTGGGTCGCCAGGTGGTCTTGACGCCTCTGGCCGAGAATCCCCCCGAGCTGGTGCAGCGCGTGCGCCAGGCCTGGCTGGCTTGCGGCGCGCACGTGACCGAAATGAGCGCGGAGCAGCATGACGACTGGCTGGCTTCGGTGAGCCACCTGCCGCATTTGTTGGCCTATGCCTATATCGCCCATCTGGCCGAGGCGCCCGATGCCTCCGAGCGCATGCGCTACGCCGGCAGCGGGTTTCGGGATTTCTCGCGAATTGCCGCCGCTTCCCCCGAAATGTGGCGAGACATTCTTTTGGCCAACCGGACCTTGATCCGCCGGGAGCTGGACCAGGTGCGAGAACAACTGCTGCGTTTCGACCGCCTGCTGGAGACGGAGAAGGCCGAAGAGCTGGAAGCCCTTCTGGCCCAGGCCGCCGAGCTGCGCCGGAGCTGGCGCCTTTAACCGCACACGACACGCCGCCCCAAGGCGGCACATGCGGCCTTGTGGAAGGGCAGCGCGCCGCCGCGAAGCGGCTTCAGCGCACCCGCATGCCTGGCTGAGCGCCTGGCCAGGGTTCGAGGATATAGATGCCCGGCTGGGCTTTTTCGTCGGCGTGGCTGGCGGCAAGCACCATGCCCTCGGACACCCCGAACTTCATTTGGCGCGGCGCCAGGTTGGCGACCAGCACGGTGTACTTGCCCACCAGCTGCTCGGGTTCGTAGGCTGAACGGATGCCCGAGAACACGTTGCGGTGGCGGCCTTCGCCGGCATCGAGCGTGAGCCGCAGCAGCTTGCGCGCGCCTTCGACGTGCTCGCAGGCCACGATGCGCGCGATGCGCAGATCGACCTTGGCGAAGTCATCGATCGTAATGGTGGGGGCCACGGCTTCGCCGCCGGGATGGGCGGTGGCGGTGGGTTCGGCATCGACGCCGGCGGCGGCGCCCGCCGCTGCCGGAATGTCGAGCAGCGCTTCGAGCTGCCGGGCTTCGACTCGTTGCATGAGATGCTCGTAGGTACCCAGCCTTGAGGACGGCGCGGTGGCGTCGGCCCAGACGAAATCGCGATCGAGTCCGAACAGATCGCGGGCGACCCGCTGTGTGAGCGTGGGCAGGATCGGCGACAGCATGACGGACAGCGCCTTGAAGCCGGCAATGGCCTGGGAGCAGACCAGATGCAGGCTGGTGCGCTGGATGTCGTCGAGCGCGGCGCTGCGCGCCATGACCCAGGGCTGGGCGGTGTCGAAAACCTGGTTGATGCGGTCGGCCAGGGCCATGATCTCGCGGATGGCGCGGCTGAACTCGCGGTTTTCGTAGGCGGCCGCCACGGAATCCAGCACCGACTGGACTTCCGCCAGGAAGTCGGCGTCGGGAGGCGCCAGTTCGCCTTCGAAATGACGCTCGATGAAGCGGGCCGCCCGGCTGGCGATATTGACGTACTTGCCGATCAGGTCGCTGTTGACCCGGGCGACGAAGTCGTCGGGGTTGAAGTCGACGTCTTCGACGTGGGCATTGAGCTTGGCGGCGATGTAGTAGCGCAGCCACTCGGGATTCATGTCCAGTTCGAGGTAGCGCAACGGCGAGATGCCGGTGCCGCGGCTCTTGGACATTTTGGCGCCGCTGAGGGTGATGAAGCCATGGACGTTGAGCTGGTCCGGCGTTTTGCGGCCGGCGAAATGCAGCATCGCGGGCCAGAACAGGGCGTGGAAATAGACGATATCTTTGCCGATGAAGTGGATCTGTTCGGTGCCGCCGTTCGGGTCGAGCAAGGCATTGAAGTCCAGGCCGGCACGCTCGCAGTAGGCCTTCAGCGAGGCCAGGTAGCCGACCGGTGCGTCGAGCCAGACATAAAAGTATTTGCCGGGCGCATCGGGAATCTCGATGCCATGGTAAGGAGCGTCGCGCGAGATATCCCAATCGGCGAGCTTGCCGTCCGCACCCAGCCATTCGCGGGTTTTGGCGAGCACCTCGGGCTGGAGGTGCGGCCGGCCCTGGGCATTGCTGCCGGTGGTCCAGCGCTGCAGGAACTCGACGCAGCGGGGATCGGAGAGCTTGAAGAAGAAGTGCTCGGAGCTCTTGAGTACCGGCTTGGCACCCGTGAGCGTGGAATACGGGCTGCCGAGTTCGGTGGGCGAGTACACCGCGCCGCAGACTTCGCAGGAATCGCCGTATTGATCGGCCGCCTGGCATTTGGGGCAGTTGCCCTTGATGTAGCGATCGGGCAGGAACATGTTCTTCACGGGATCGAAGAACTGCTCGATGACGCGGGTCTGGATCAGGCCGGCGGCGCGCAGCTGGCGGTAGATGGACTGCGAAAGCTCGGTGTTTTCGGGGGACGCCGTGCTGTGCCAGTGATCGAAGCCGATGTGGAAGCCCTGCAGATACTGCGGGCGTTCGTTGGCGTAGCGGGCCACCAGGGCCTCGGGCGTGAGGCCTTCGCTCTCGGCCTTGAGCATGATGGGCGCCCCGTGGGCGTCGTCGGCGCACACGAAATGCACCGTGTGGCCCTGCGATCGCATGAACCGCACCCAGATGTCGGCCTGGATGTATTCCATGATGTGGCCGATATGGAACGAGCCGTTGGCATAGGGGAGTGCGGTCGTAACGAACAGGGTACGTGACATGGCAGGCGGAGGCGCAAAAGCGAAAGTTGTTATTTTAGGCGCAGCCGCGCCGGGACGTCGCGGCATGGGCGCCCCGGCGCCAGCGGCGGCCGGCAAGCGAGTACCAGGCCCTCGCGTCTGCCGCCGGCGCGGCGGCATCTGGTAGGGGCTATTCGCCTTGAGGCGGCCCGATGGCGAAACGCGCTAGCGGATGTCGCGGACTTCGACGTCGATGATCTGGGGGTCGGGGCGCTTTGGCGCGCCGGGCCGGGACGCGGGTCGTTGCGGCGCCGCCTGTGGGTCGGGCGGGGTCCAGCGGCCGCGGTTGAACTGCCAGCGCATGTTCTGGCGGCGGGACGCCCAATAGGCGGCGGGCGCAAACGGCTGCCCACGCAGCTTGGCGATGATATAGAGCACGCCAAGGGCGATGGCCGTGGACGCCAGGAAGACGACCGCCATGGCGAAGCCGGCAAGAGCCAGTAGCACCAGCACGACAAAACGGAAAAACTGAGCGATGGGATTCATAGAGTGAGTGTACCTCGCACTTGGGCCGCCACCGTATCCGCTATGCTTGCGACATTGCATTGATATCGTCGTGAGAATCGAAATGTCGCTGAATACCGAACAGGTTCAAGCCTTCCTGCAAACGTTACAAGATCCCGAGGCGGGGGTGGCGCTGCTGGAGGCGGGGCGGGTTCGCCAACTGACCGTCGAAGGCAACGCTGTCACGTTGGACCTCGAACTCGGATATCCGGTTCAATCCCGCTTGCCGGAAATGCGCGATTGGCTGGCCGAACAGCTGCGCCAGATCGGCGCCGATCCCGTCAAGGTGGAGCTGCGCTGGGCCGTGACCGCCCACGCCGTGCAAAGCGGCCTGCGGCTGATGCCGGGAGTGCGCAATATCATTGCGGTGGCCTCGGGCAAAGGTGGCGTGGGCAAGAGCACCACGGCCGCCAACCTGGCCTTGGCGCTGGCCGCCGAGGGCGCTCGCGTGGGCGTGCTGGATGCCGACATCTATGGTCCCAGCCAGCCCACCATGTTGGGTATCTCCGGCCAACCCCGCAGCAACGATGGCGCCACCATGGTGCCGCTCGAAGCGCATGGCCTGCAGGTCAATTCCATCGGATTCCTGGTCGATCCCGAAACCCCGATGGTCTGGCGCGGGCCGATGGTGACCCAGGCGCTGGAGCAACTGCTGCGCAAGACCCAATGGAACGATCTCGACTATCTCGTGGTCGATATGCCACCGGGTACGGGCGACATCCAGCTCACGCTGTCGCAAAAGGTGCCGGTCACGGGGGCGGTGATCGTCACCACCCCGCAGGACATTGCGCTGATCGACGCGAGGCGGGGGCTGAAAATGTTCGAGAAAGTCGGTATTCCCATTTTGGGGGTGGTCGAGAACATGTCGATGCATGTCTGCTCGCAATGCGGCCATACCGAGCCTATCTTTGGCGAAGGCGGCGGTCAGCGCATGGCGCAGGATTACGACATCCCCTGGCTGGGCGGCCTGCCGCTGGCCTTGGCGATCCGCGAGCACGCCGATTCGGGCCGGCCCAGCGTGGTGGCGGAGCCCGACGGCGCCGAAGCCAGGGCCTATCGGGCGATTGCCCGCCGCCTGGCGGGACGCGTGGCCATGCGGGCACGCGACATGACGTCGCGCTTTCCCAGTATCGTCGTGCAAAATACTTAAGGCTGCCCCGATGCGAGTGGGGGCTGGCCGACGCGCCTGGGCGATACAAAAGGGCTGCAACTGGATTGCCGCCTGTGGACTGGCGGCTCTGGCAAGTGGCGCCGCGGCGGCGGACCGCTCGCCGCCCGAAGTGACGATTGATCCCGGCGGCGTGCCTCCTACGGTACTGCAGGCCGTCAGCAGCTCGGTAAGCCACATCGCGGCGTTGTCGCAAGATCAGGATGGTGGCGAAATCGACCGCCTGCGGCGCCGTGCAAGGGATGTCACGCTCACCGCTCTTGCCACCGAAGGTTATTTCATGCCCGAGGTGACCCTGGAAGCCAACACCGATGCGTTGGGCGAGACCTGGGATATCACCATCCGTCCCGGCGAAAGGGCGGTGATCCGGCGGCTGGAGCTGCGCTTCGAAGGCGCGATCACCGGCCCCGAGTTCGAGGCGCGCAGGCGCGAACTGCGCGAGCGCTGGGGGCTGCCGGTGGGTCAACCGTTCCGCAACGAGGCCTGGGAGTCGTCCAAGCGCGAATTGCTCACTGCCATTGCCGATGTCGACTTCGCGCTGGCGCGCATGCGCACCTCGCAGGCCAGCGTCGATCCCGAGGCCGCCGCGGTCGATCTGGAAGTGGTGATCGCCAGCGGCCCCAAGGTGCTCCTGGGCGAACTGGAACTCGAAGGGTTCGACGAAGTCCCCAGCACCTTGGTGTCGCGTTATGTCCGCTACTCGCCGGGGACGACACCTTACGATCGGCGCCAGCTCATCAACTGGCAGCAGGAACTGCAGCGTACGGTCTTCTTCTCGGCCGTCGAACTCGAGCTCGATACCCGCAGCGTGATCCGGGCGATGTCCGACGACAACGCGGCGGTGGAGCCAACCGGCGATGCCGCCACGGCCGAAGCCACCGCCTCGGCCGCGGTGGCGGTGGCCGCGGCGGGCGGAGACAGCGCCCCCCGCGGCGGGCGTTTCGCGAGATTCATGGACAGCGAGGTCGCGGTGGTGCCGCTGAAAGCCACGGTGATCGAGGCGCCGCGGCACCGGCTGGATATCGCCGTGGGCGTCGATAGCGACGTCGGGCCGCGCGCCGAGCTCATGTATCGGCAGAACGTGGTGGCGGGCCGCGCGGTGGAACTGCAAACCGGCATCGGTCTCAATCGTTATCGCCAGATGGCCTTTGCCGATATCCACCTGCCACCCAACCCGCGAGGCTATCACGACAAATTCGGCAGTCTCATCGAACACCACGACATCCAGGGGCAGGATGTGCAACGGGTGGCGGGAGGATGGGTACGTACCCAGACACGCCACGGGGCGGGCGACAGCCGGGTGGTGTACGAGACCACGCTGGGCCTGATCGGCTCGTACGAGCGGGTACGCTACGCGGATGTGCGCTACTCCCTGCCTTCGCTGGTGGCCACCTACGAATGGCTGCGGCGCGACGTCGACAACAAGTACGACCCGCGCGACGGTAACCTGATCGCGCTGGGCGCGGGTCTGGGTAGCGCCCTGAATGGCTTGCATCCGTTCAGCCGGCTCAAGGCGCGCGGGCAAATGTGGTGGCCGGTCGGCGAGCGCGACGTTTTCACCATTCGCGGCGAAGTGGGCAAGGTCTGGGCGAATGACAACACCAGGATTCCGGCCGACTTCGGCTTTCGCACCGGCGGGGCGCGAACGATCCGCGGCTATCGCTATCTCAGCCTGGGCGAAGAAGTCAACGGTGCGGTGATTGGCGCCAATGCCCTGGCGGTGGCCAGTGTCGAATACGACCACTACTTCACCGAGATGTGGGGCATGGGTGTATTCGTCGATGCCGGCGATGCCGCGTCGACGTTCCGCGACATGGACATCGCGGTGGGCATAGGCGCCGGCTTGCGGATTCGCACGCCGGCGGGCCCCATCTTCGTCGATCTTGCCTATGCCCTGCGCGACAAGCGCGTGCGTTTGAGTTTTTCGCTGGGGATCGCATTTTGAAGGGATGTTTCAGTACGGGCGCGAGTGCCAACCCCGTCGGGAGACGGCGCGGCCAGGCGCAGTCCGGCTTTGTGGTGGGGCTGTTGCTGATCCTGATGGCGGCGGCGGGATTCGTCTTGTTTCTGGTTGGCAGCTCCTACGGCGCGTCGCTTTTGCTGCGCATCGGCCTGGCGCTGGCCGGGTCGGGCGAGGCGAGCGGCGTCGAGGGGTCGCTGTATCGCGGTTTGTCGATCGCCGAACTGCGCTACGAAGGCAACGGGCTCGGCGTGGCCGCCGAAGGGATCCGGATCGACGTCGATTGGCTGGCCTTGCGGCAGCGTGAAGTCCGTCTCATCGAGGCTTCGGTGGCCAAACTGGAGCTCGATCTGCCGGCCGCTGAACCTTCGACCGAACCTTTTGCCATGCCGGCGGTGCCGAGCTGGCCCGAGCTGCCCGTCACGGTCAGAATCGGGCGGCTGGCCCTGGGGAGACTGACGCTGCGCCAGGGCGGGGAGCCGGTGCCGGTGGAGCTGCAGCGCCTGGCATTGAGGGCGGAGGCCGACGAGCGGCAGGCCAGAGTCGAATTGCTGGAGCTCGAGGTGCAGGCCGCCGAGGCCGGCCTGACGGCGCATGGCGATCTCGTCATGCGGCCGGCGGCCGAAGCCGGTGCGGCACCGGTGCTCGATTTGCGGTTGGCGCTGAGGGTACGCCAGGGTGACGACATCGCCGATGCGAGCCTCCAGGCCACTGGCGCCCTCGATCAGCTGTCTCTCGATGCCGTCGCACAGGGCTATGAACTCGACGTCACGGTACAGGCCGAACTGGCGCCGTTTTCGGCAACCCTGCCCTTGCATGCGCTGCGCGGCCAGGTGCGCGGGCTGAGGCCGGAGATGTGGGTGGCCAGCCTGCCGCCGGGCAAGCTGGATCTCGACCTCGATCTGGCCTTTGAGGGCGAGCTCTGGCCGGCCGGCCAGATCGGAGCCTTCAACCCCGACACATTGCGTACGCGGCTGGCCTTGACCGTCGAACCGGACAGCCGCTGGCAAGGCCGGGAGTTATCGGGCCAGGTCAATCTGCGCCAGGACGGCTGGCGGCTGCCGGAAGCCAGGATCGCCTTGCGGGTTGGTGATAATCGCATCGACCTGGACGGTGCGGCCGGCGCCGCCGATGACGTTCTGCGCTATCGTGTGCAAGTGCCGGCGCCGGGCCAGCTCTGGCCGGGTCTGGCGGGCCAGGCAGACCTCGCCGGCGAAGTGCGCGGCCTGCCCGAGCGGCATGGCCTTACCCTGAAAGGCTCTTTGACGCTGCCTCCCGGATTGTTGCCGCAGTCGGCCAGCGAAGGCATGCAAGTATCCATCGAGGGCGGCCAACTGGTCGAGTCCGATCCCTCGCCGCTCGGCGACGCGATCGATCTGCCGGCCGTTCTGGCCGAAGGTCCCTATCGTTTCGACGTGGTGCTGGAAGGCGGCTGGGGGCCTGGCGGGCCGGAGGCCTGGCAGGCGGGCCGTCCGGGATGGCGAGGGCGGATCGCGAGGCTGGCGGTCCAGAATCCCAAAGTGGGGTTGCAGCTTCTCGACCCTTTGGCCGTGGATGTAGCGGTTCCCGTGGAGCAACAACCCCTGGCGTGGCAACTGGGGGCGACGCGCCTGCAACTCGCCTTGCCTTACCAGCGCCGGGTCGTACTCGTGCATCGGGGTTCGGATGGCAACGGCGACCATTGGCGTTCCGCGGGCCGCATCGATGACCTGGTGCCGGCGTGGGTGGTGGCGCAATTGCCGCGTTCCAACGACCCGCTGCGGCTCGATCTGGCCTGGGATCTGGCGCGGGCCGCTTCGCTGACCGGCCAGGTGCAATTGCGGCGTCGTGCGGGCGACATCGAGATTCCGGGCGAACCGCCCCTGGCCCTGGGATTGCAGACTTTGCAGGTCGACCTCCGTGCCGAGGCGGCGGGCCCGGGGGCCAGCACGCTGCGCCTTGAAGCGAACGTGGCCGGCAAGCAGTTGGGGCGACTCGCCCTCGAAGGGTCGACCCGGATGGTGTTGTCCGGCGGAGTGCCAATGGTGACGGAACAAGAGCCGGTCCGGCTCGACGCCCGTCTGGCGCTCGACGACCTCTCCTGGCTGATGGCGTTTACCGGCGACGAAACCGAAGTGGGCGGCCGCCTCAATGGCGAGGTGCGGCTCGAACGCACGCGCGGAGAATGGCTGGCTACGGGTAGTTTGCAGGGCGATCAGCTGCGGGTGGTACGGATCGACGAAGGCGTGCGTTTGCTCAATGGCAGTCTGCGGGCCCGCTTCACGCAGGACCGCGTGGAGATCGACTCGCTGCGGTTTCCCAGCGAAATCCGCACGGTGCCGCGCAATAGCGCGGTGCAGGCCTGGGTAAACCAATATGGCAAGGAGGGTGTGATCGAGGCCTCCGGCAGTTGGTCGCTGGCCGATGCCTCCGGCGAAGCCAACGTTCGTGTCTCCCGATTTCCGCTGGTGCAGCGGGTGGACCGGTTCGTCGCGGGGTCGGGCGACATCCGCATTGAAGCGTCACCTCGGCGTCTCGACATCTCGGGCAAGGTCGTGGCGGATATCGGATGGGCCAACATCGAGGGAACGGACGAACTGCCCAGTTTGGCCTCCGACGTCGTCATCGTTCGGGATGGCAAGCCGGTCGAGGCCTCCGCCGCGCTACCCTTGCGCCTGAACCTGGAAGTCGATCTCGGGCAGCATATGACGCTCACCGGCCTGGGCTTGAACACCGGCCTGACCGGAACGCTGCAGATCCGCAACGGCGCGTCGGGCCTGCGCGGCACGGGAGTGATCCACACTCGCGATGGCCGCTTCAGTATCTACGGCCAGACGCTGGTGGTCCGCCAGGGAGCAATTACCTTCCAGGGGCCGATCGACGACCCGTTATTGGACATCGTGGCGGTACGCCCCAACTTGCAAATAGAGGCGGGGGTGCAGATCATCGGTACCGCGCGACGGCCGGAGATCACCCTGGTGTCGTTCCCCGACGTGCCGGAAGTGGAAAAGCTGTCGTGGTTGTTGCTGGGCCGAGGGCCCGACGCCAGGGGCGCCGACGCCGGGCTGCTGCTGTCGGCCGCCGCATCCTTGCTGGGGGATGGCGATGGCGAGCCGATATATCGCCAATTCGGCCTGGATGAACTCGGCCTGCGCTCGGGCATGGGCAGCAGCGTGCAAGGCCTGTTGCCCAGTCGCACCGTGATCGGCAGCATCACCAGTAGCGATGTGGACAACGAGGCGGGGCAGTTCCTGGTGGCGGGCAAGCGCTTGTCCGAAGCCTTGTATCTGACGTTCGAGCAGGCATTGTCGGGGCATGAGGCTGTGGTGCGCCTGAGTTACCGGGTATCGGAGCGCCTCAGTTTGTCGTTGCAGGGTGGAACGATCAACGGCCTGCGCCTGATGTGGTCGATGCTATGGTAAGGAAGCTACCGGCTGGCGAGTGACGCTGTCAGTCGAAGCGATACGTGACCGACAACATCGCACTCAGCTCGCGATAATCGAATAGCGCGATGTTGGCGTTCTGGCGCGCCGCCAGCACGCCCAGGTTGACCCGCCATTGCCGGTTGAGATTCACGGAGAGATCGGCGGCCAGCTGCCAGCGTGTGCGGACGTTGCGCGTATCACCGAAAAGCGGACTGTAGGCGCGGCGATCCCGCGCATGCAGGACGCCCGCCTCAAGGGCGAGGCGTGGAAGGTAGCCGCCCACGGCCGGCAGGGTTCGTTCGTGCCGCAGATCGAAGGCATAGCGGGTTTGGCTGTAGCCGGCGCGCCCATCCTGGGGACTGTCGTACTCGAAGGCCAGGTTCATCCGCAAGTTGGTGGTGAGCGGCGTGCGCGATACCAGGCGGGTGGTCAGCCAGCCGCTTTGGTCGCGCGGTTTGCGATGCTCGAGCGAAGCCCGCAGCACGGCGCCTTCGGGGCTCAGTTGATGTTCGGCCCACAGGCCGGCCGAGCGCAGGCCGCCCAGATAACCTTCATCCACCCAAAGCGCCAACAGACCGGCGCGGCTGCGGGGATTGAGGCCAAGATTTTCCAGGCCCAGATGGTTCAGGCCGATCCCGACTTCGGCATAGCCGGCGGTGAGCCCGGGCAAGTCGGAATCGAAAGGACGGCGCCCCAACAGATCGAGGCGGGCGGTGACGTTGTGCAGGGGCCAGGAGCTTTGATAATTGAATGCCGTCTCGGCCAGGCCGCCACCGCGTTCGCGATAGCCGTCGGCCAGGAAAGCCCGCACCTCCACGCCGTCGAGCAGAAGTGTGAGGTCGTCGGCGCTGGTGGCGCGCAGCAGATTGGTGCTCGCGCCCAGCCCGACGCGCAACTCGCCCCGCTGCACGCGCATGACGCTGGTCGCGCCCTGCCGCAGGGCGGGCGGCAGGCCGAACTGGGCGATGGCGGTGGCGAGGATGTTGCGACAGCCGCTGGGATCGCCCAAGTCGCAAAGCGTGGTGCCGTAATCGAACCAGGCCCCTGCAAACCCGGGCGCCAGCAGCAAGGCCTGCTCGAATGCCAGCGCGGCCGCCTGCATGTCGCCGCGGGCCCGGGCATCCAGCCCCGCTTCGTAGCTTTGCCTGGCGGCTGGAGGAATGTCGGCCCGGGCCAGGACAGGCACCAGGGCGAGGGCCAGGAGCAGGAGCCGCTTCCAGATATCGGCGCCGCGACGCCGTGCGAGGCGAGGTTGCTGTTTGGGCACGTGTTTACAGGAGAATGCGGCTGCTGCTGTCACGGCGCGGAAGGGGTTGGCGTGGACGGATGGTCGAGCGACGGCCAATGATACGCGGGACTGTGTACCAATGTGTAAAGCGGCAGGTCGCGGCCTTGTTCCTGGCGCAATACCGCCACCTGCCGGCTGCGGCTGCGCGGCAAGGCCTGCGCAACGGTTTTGCTCAACAGGAGGGCCCAGGGGTGGTGCCGCGTTTCGCGTTCGATATGGGCGGCGAGGTTCGCGGCCTCGGACACCACGGTATAGCGTTTGCGGCCGCGGCCGAAGGAGCCCAGCAGATAAGGCCCGGCATGGATGCCGATGCCGATCGCGAGGGGAGGCAGCCCGGCCGCCTGCAGGCGGGCGTTGAGCAGGGGAAGTTCGTCGAGGATGCCCTGGGCCGCGGCGCAGGCGGCATGGGCCTGCTCCATGTCGGTACCATTGCGCCACAGCAGCAGGGCGCCGTCGCCGGCGACGTTATCGAGCATGGCGCCCCGGGCGCGGGCGTGCTGGATAATATGGTCCACTCCCTGATCGCACCAGGCGGCCAGCTGGGCCAGGGGCAAGCGCTGGGATTGCCGGGTATAGCCGAGGATATCGGCCACCATGATCGTGCCCCAGCCGGTTTCGTCGGGAATGCGGGTGACATTGTTGCCCAGCAGCCGTCGCAGGGGTTCCGGAAGATAGGGTTCGATACGCGCAAGAATTTCCCGCCGCTCGCGCAGGGCCTGACGCAGCAGCAACAGCAGGGCGGCGGTGGCGATGAACGCGGCCGGTGCCGCCAGGGGCAGGGCGGCGCGGCTCCACCACCACAGCACGGCGCCCACGGCAAGCAGGGCAAGCGGCAGCGTCGTGCCCAGCCACCATAGGCGGCGGGGGCGGTGCGCATTGGCCAGCAATCCGAGGGCTCCCAGCAGGACCATCCCGATGGCGATGGCGTTGCCGGCACGCGGCGCATAGGGGAGTTGGCCCTGCAGCCAGTCGCGCATCAATTGACCGTGAACCTCCATGCCCGGCACGCTGCGCTGCAGCGGCGAAGTGGCGATGTCGCCCAAGCCCAGGGAGACGCCGCCGAACAGCAGAATCTGCTGATCGAGCGCACCCGCGGGTAAACTCCCCGACCAGATATCGGCGGCCGACACGTAATTGAGGCCGGCGGGATGACGCCACGGAATCAGGCTCCGCAGCTTCTCGTCCAGGGGCGACGCCAGATGCGGCATGCCCTCGGGCGCCAGCAGCCACGGCGCCTGCCACCAATTTCCGCGCCGCAGCTCCCAGGCCGTGGCGCCGGTCAGCGAGCCCGCCATGGCCTGGAACAAGCTGATGGAGCACTGCGTCAGGTCGGGCCGCAGGCACAGGATGGCCGGCAAGTGGCGCATCATGCCGTCGGGGTCGAGCTGGGCATTGATGTGGCCGGCCCGCGCAGCGTCGGCAATGGGCGGGGCATTGCCCAAAGTGCCCGAAAAGCCCAGGGAGGCCGCGGCGGCCTCCCGGCGGCTCTGTTCGTCCGCGAGGTGGATGGGCGTCCAGTGCATGGCACCGCGATCGGCGGTTTCGGGTAGCAGCAACTGGCCGATCACCGCGGGCCGGGAGGCCAGCTCGAGCCCGAAGGCGGCGTTGCCGCTTTCCTGGTGGGGATCGGCGGGAAACACGACGTCGAGCGTGATGACGGCGGGCTGGTGCCGGGCATACAGGCGCCGCAACAGCTCGGCCCACTGGGCTCGTGGCCAGGGCCAGGGCCCGATCCGGTCGATCGCCGTCTCGTCGATCGCGACCAGGGTGATCGGAGTGGCGATCAAGGGGCGCCGGCCGTCGAGCGCCAGCCAGGCGGCGCTCAGGTGCTGTTCCAACGTTAGGCGGGCAGGCGGCAGGAACCAGAAACCGGCGAGCAGAATGAGTAGCCAGACAGCCGGGCGCGGCAGCGCCGGGGCTGGTAGCCTGGACCACCAGCGCCCCGCGAGCCGGGGCCGGGATGGGATTATTGCCGCCCCCAGGTGACGACGCCTGACAAGAGCCCTTCGTCGAACTGGCGTTCGACGGTGGTAACGGCGGAATCGAGATTGGCCCCCAGCGCTCCGCTGACTTGCGAATTGGAGATCGCCGCGTCGGACTGCAGATAGCCGGCCGATGTGATGTGGCCTGCCGCCTGGGTGTTGAAGTCGCGCTCGGCGCCCTGGAAACGCGCCTCGGTGGTGAAGCTTCGGCGATCGAAGTCGACGCCGAGGCGGCCATCCGCCACGGTGAGGGCCTGGGGGGCCGCGCCGTGCAGGACGCCCGAGCCGCCGGCGGCGACGAAATCGGCGCGGCCTTGCCGGGGCAACTGGGTGGCGCGGTCTTCGAGGCCCGCGCCATAGTAGCTATTGACCACCTGCATGCTTTTGCCCGCGGCCAACAGTTCGGCCACCCGCATCGCGCTGCCATCGTCGACGGCTACTGTGCTGCTCCAGCGGCCCCAGTAGACGCCTTCGGGCGGCGTCACTTCGCTGGCCGGCGGCGGCGAGACGGGTTGCGGCTGGAAGGCGGTCTCGTCGTTGCGCTCGACCGTCATGGCACCATCGGTCAAGCGGGTGTCGGGCAGGCGGTCGCCAACGGTGAGGGCGGATTCGTCCGGGTGCGGCGGCGCCACGCGATCGGGGGTTTGGCTGGGATCCTGCACCATCCGCGGGGCTTGCTCGCCGCGAACGACTTCCACGTACTGGCCAGGGAGGCTGTCGCCCTTGCCCAGCAGCATGCCGCCGTCGGTGCAGGCGCCAAAGCCGCTGGCCGTGCAGTGCTCGCCCAGCGCCGCCACGATGACGGCACCGCTGTTGATCGCCACCCGCGATGCCGCGGGGCTGGTGGCCACCACGAAATCCGTGCCCCGGACGCCCACCGCCGCCACCGGCGTATTCAGGCGGAAGGCTTCTTTATTGGCTTCGCCGACGCCGCCGGTAATGGCGCGGGCCACGCCTTCGTCGAGGCGGTAACGGACGCGGTCGTCGTCGCGGCTGCGATGGTAGTCGAACACTTCGACCTGGAAAGTGGAGAAGGGCCGCACGGCCACCAAGCCGCCATCCGCCATGCGCAAGTGCGCGAAGCCCCCCTCTCCGGTCACGATGGTTTGGCCGGCCAGGATCTGGCTACCGCGCGGCAACGGCGTGCGGGCTTCGCCCTGGACAAGGTAGACCGGCCCAGCCGCGAGAATGACTTCGCCCGCGGAGGGGGCGGTGGCCGGGGCGGACTGGGCAAGCCCCGCCAGGGGCGCCGCCAGCGCGGCGGCGGCCAACAGACGAAACAGGGGCGAGGAAGCAGGCGCGGACATGGCGAACCTCGGAAAGGAGACTCGGCCTGGGGGCGCGGTGCCTGCGGATGGCGGGAGGGAGGCGGCCCCAAGCGTGGATCTCCAATCGTATCATGCGGTATCGTTCGCTGTGTTGAAAGCGAGCCCGTACCGCCCGGCGTTGGTTCGGGCAAGCCACTGGCTGAACCGGCATGATCGAGAGCTTGCTTGGGGGTAGGACGCCAGGCCGGGTCAAAACCAGCGGTAATTGACTTCGAGCATTAAATCTGCTGAAATGGGTGGCTTTGCGCCGTGTGCGCAGTTTTTTTGCGCCCGGCTATGGATGGGCGCACTTCAGCCCTTTACCAAGCCAAGAGCCTTGTCATGAAACGCACCTATCAGCCTTCCGTCGTCCGTCGCAAGCGCACCCACGGATTTCGCGCCCGCATGAAAACCCGTAGCGGCCGCGCCATTATCAACGCGCGTCGCGCCAAGGGCCGCAAGCGCCTGGCCGTTTAAACGCCGGGTTGCCCGGGCGCGGACGTTCGCGGGCCCGCAAGATGCCTTCCGGCGCGAGGCCGCCCATCGCCAATCGCGGCGACACACCCGGGCCGGCTCCGGCTGCAGCGGGATTTCCGCCCAGCGCCAGGGTTCGGCGCGCGGCCGAATACCAGCATATCTTGCGCCGTGGGCGCCGTCTTGCCCATAGCGAATGGTTCCAGATCATCATGGCCGGTCCCCCGGAAGGGCAGGGCGGCGCCAGGCTGGGCCTGATCGTTGGCAAGCGCCATGCGCCGCTGTCGGTCAGCCGGCAAGCGATCAAACGAGTCTGGCGAGAAGCTTTTCGCCTGGGGCGTCAAGCCCTGCCTCCGGGAGATTACGTTGTGCGTCTTCAATCCCGAATCCCGTCGCTGAGCCTCACCCGGCTCAAGGCACGCGCGCGCGAACAGGCGGACTCCTTGTTGCGGCAGGCCGCCAGACGGGCGTCGCGGCCCCGGCAGGAGTGAAGCATGGCAGGCTGGCGACGCTTCGCCGCGGCGGTCGTCCTGTCGCCGGTGCGCGTGTATCGCTATGTGATCAGTCCGTGGCTGCCACCCTCCTGCCGGTTTTCACCCACTTGCTCGGCCTATGCCGAAGAGGCCGTGCGCTTGCACGGGCCCTGGCGTGGTTCCTGGCTGGCGCTGCGGCGGATCTGCCGCTGCCATCCGCTGGCGCAAGGGGGCTACGATCCCGTGCCCGGTACTCGTCATGGTCAGACGCAAGACTCGGACACCGATTAACGGCTAAACTGCATGGCTTTGCAGTTTTGCTCACCGACGTTGCGGCAATCGTTGCCGGCAACGTATCTTGCCGGGCCCGGCGCCCGGCCCGCACCCTTGGCGGCGTAACGCCTCCAGACCCCTTTACAGGTTAATGGCTTCGACGATGGATACCCGACGCGCCATCCTCTGGATGATCTTTCTCATGTCCTTGTTGTTCCTTTGGAACAACTGGCAGATCTATCAAGGTCAGCCGTCGCTGTTCGGCGGCTCGCCCACCTCCCAGCAGGCGTCGGTGGCCACCGACGCCGCGGGCCAGGCCGCGCCTGGCGCCGTACCCGAAGTTTCCGACGTGAGCGTGCCGCCGCCCGCCCCCAGCGCCGCCGAGGCCACCGAAGTGCCGCCCAGCGCGCCCGCCGAGGCTCGCGTGGCGTCGCGCCAGCCGATCGTGGTGGCGAGCGATGTGCTGCGCCTGAGCTTCGACCCGGTGGGCGCCCGCATCGTCAAGGCCGAACTGCTCAAGTTCGGTGCCGTGGACGACAGCTCGCGCCCCGTGGTGTTGATGAACGACGACCCCGCCGTGCTGGTGTATACGGCGGAAACCGGCGTGGTCGGGCCGGCCGGCGCGGGCTTTCCCACCCACCGTACGCCGTTTGCCGCCAGCCATGTCGATACCGAACTGGTGGGCGATACTCTGCGCGTGAGTTTCACCGCCAGCAGTGGCGGCCTGGAAGTCGTCAAAACCTATACCCTGCGGCGCGGCAGCTACGACATCGCCGTCAGCCACGAACTCATCAACCGCGGCGAGCAGCCGGTATCGCCCTCGGTGTATTTCCAGCTCACGCGCGACAACAGCAAGCCACCCGGCGAATCCACTTTCTACAGTACCTTCACCGGCCCCGCGGTGTACTCCGAGGAAGGCAAGTTCCAGAAGATCAGTTTCTCCGACATCGCCGACGGCAAGGGCAACTACGTCAAGCGCACCGACGATGGCTGGATCGCCATGATCCAGCACTACTTCGTCAGTGCCTGGATTCCGCGCCAGGGGGTCTCGCGGGTCAACGACATGGTGTCGCTGGGCAACAACCTGTATGCGGTGCGCAGCGTCGAGCCCGTGGGCACGGTGCAGCCCGGTGCGTCACAAACGGTGCAGTCATCGCTCTGGATCGGGCCGCAAGACCAAAATGCCCTCGAGGCCGTGGCGCCCGGGCTCGATCTCGTAGTGGACTACGGCTGGTTCACCGTGATCGCCAAGCCGCTGTTCGTGGTCATGACCTGGCTGCACGGCATGCTCGGCAACTGGGGCTGGACCATCGTCGCCCTCACGGTGCTGATCAAGCTGGTGTTCTTCCCGCTGTCGGCCGCCAGCTATCGCTCCATGGCCCGCATGAAGGCCGTGGCGCCGCGCCTCACGGCCCTGCGCGAGAAGTACGGCGATGATCGCCAGAAGCTCAACGCGGCCATGATGGAGCTGTACCGCAACGAAAAAATCAATCCGCTGGGCGGTTGCCTGCCGATCGCGGTGCAGATTCCGGTGTTCATCTCGCTGTACTGGGTGCTGCTGGCCAGTGTGGAAATGCGTGGTGCGCCCTGGATCCTGTGGGTAACCGACCTCTCCGCGCGCGACCCGTACTTCATCCTGCCGGCGCTGATGATGGCCACCATGTTCCTGCAGATCAAGCTCAACCCCACGCCGCCCGATCCCATGCAGGCCAAGGTGATGATGCTGATGCCTTTGATCTTCGGCGGCATGATGTTCTTCTTCCCGTCCGGCCTGGTGCTGTACTGGGTGGTCAACAACATCCTGTCCATTGCCCAGCAGTGGTACATCACGCGCAAGATCGCGAACGCGCCGGTGGGAGCCGCCCGCAACGTTTGATCACGAGCCAAAGCGCAAGCCCCCCGGCCCACCTCGCACACGCCGCTCGGATGTGCCAGGCGCCGCCCAGTCCGCAGGGACTGACCGGTGTCGGGGCTTAGCCTTCAGAACGGAGTCAAGCGAGACGGTCATTTTCTGGAGCCGAAGGCTCCACTGAGGGGCGGCGGAGAAGCTCTGGCCGGGAGGCCGAGTTCTTCGTCACGCGCTTGGCGAGGGCGGGCGCGCGCCGCCGGTGTCCTTCACCCTGTTCTAGGAAGCCCGCCCATGGCCATGCGCTCCGACCCCATCGCCGCCATCGCCACGCCACCCGGTCGGGGCGGAATCGGCATCATCCGCCTCTCGGGACCGGCGGAGCTGGCCTCGCTGCTGCCGGCCCTGATGGGGCGCCAGGCGCTGGTTCCCCGCCACGCGCATTATCTTCCCTTCCTCGACGCCGACGGCGCCGCCATCGACCAGGGCCTGGCCTTGTGGTTCGAGGCGCCGCATTCCTACACCGGCGAGTTCGTCCTTGAATTGCAGGGCCACGGCGGCCCCATGGTGCTGCGCCGCCTGCTGGCCCGCTGCCTGGACGTCGGGCGCGCCATCGGCCTGCGGCTGGCCGAACCGGGCGAATTCACCGAACGCGCCTTTCTCAACGATCGCCTCGACCTGGCCCAGGCCGAAGCGGTGGCCGACCTGATCGACGCCGCCAGCGAAGCCGCCGCGCGCGGCGCCGCCGCCTCGCTGCAAGGCGTGTTCTCGCGCGAAGTCAACGCCCTGGCCGAACGCATCCTGCAACTGCGGCTGCTGGTCGAGGCCACCCTCGACTTTCCCGAAGAGGAAATCGACTTCCTCGAAAAATACCAGGCCGCCGCCACCCTGGCCGCCATCCGCGCCACCCTGGCCGCCATCCGCGCCCAGGCCCGCCAGGGTGCACTGCTGCGCGACGGCATGCAGGTGGTGCTGGCCGGCCCGCCCAATGTCGGTAAATCCAGCCTGCTCAACGCCCTGGCGGGGCACGAGGCGGCCATCGTCACCGACATCCCAGGCACCACCCGGGATCGCGTGGTGGAGCAACTGTCGATCGAAGGCGTGCCCCTGCACGTGATCGATACCGCGGGCCTGCGCGCCACCGAAGACGCGGTGGAGCGCCTGGGCATCGAGCGCAGTTGGGCGTCCATCGAGAAGGCCGACGTGATCCTGCACTTGCATGATGCCACGCGGCCCGAAGATAACGACGCCCTGCAGCGCGAGATCCTGGGTCGAGTGCCGCCGCGCACACCGGTGCTGCAGGTGTACAACAAGATCGATCTGTTGGCGGATGGGGGAGAAGCGCTGGCCGCGGGTGTTCGGGATTTGGCATCGCTTGAACGGGGTGGCGTGCTGCTCATTTCGGTGCGGCAGGACCAGGGGCTGGACGCGCTGCGCGCCCGGCTGCTGGAACTGGCCGGCTGGGTGCCGGGCGGCGAGTCGCCCTACCTGGCGCGCGAGCGCCATTTGCAGGCGCTCGCGGTTGCCGAGGAACACCTGGAGATGGCCGCCGAGCATGCGGCGGCGGACGATCGCGTGCTGGATCTGTTTGCCGAGGAATTGCGGCTGGCGCACCTGGCGCTGGGGGAGATTACCGGGCAGGTGACCAGCGATGATCTGCTGGGGGCGATTTTTTCGCGGTTTTGTATTGGGAAGTGAGGTGGGGTCCAGGGACGGCTCTAGACATCGACGATGATTATCACGCACTGATATGCTCATCGAACAGACATGTCAGGGACCACACGATCATGAAGCGTTGCATTGTCGGCGTCAGACAGCCAGATAGGCCAACCCCGAAAGGGAGCGAGACGCCAAGCATCTGGTTTCCCTCGCTGGCGTCATTGGCCGCCGTGCTCTCCGACGACAACCGCCGCCTGCTGCGCCTGATCCACGACAAGCAACCCAAGTCCCTGACCGAACTGGCGGAACTCAGCGGCCGCAAGGTGCCGAACCTGTCGCGCACCCTGCGGATGATGTCGGATTACGGCCTGGTTTCGCTGCAGCGCAATGTTCGGGATGTTCAGCCGACCGCACTGGCGACTGAATTTCTGGTTGTGCTGGATTGATGGCTATGAATACGAGAGGGAATGCGATGGCACGGATGTGGATGGTGCGCGACGAAGACGGCAGCCTGTATGACGCCTTTCGAGAACGCGGAGTGACCGCCGTGGGCTGGAATCAATTGGCGGCCCATGCCAAACCTGGTGTCGGGCGCAAGCTGGCGCGCAAGGTGCAGTGGCTAGTGCAGGAATTGCCGCGCGATAGTGTAAGCACCAATGCCAAGGATAAGTGGATCAGCCTATTCTTTTACCATTGAATGGCAATTGCTTTGAAGCAAGGACACCGACATGGCCGCAACCAATTTCAAAACCGAGAACAATACATTCCGCAAGCTCATCGGCAATGGACTGACCTACCGTATTCCGCGATTCCAGCGTGACTACAGCTGGTCCCATGACGAATGGGAAGATTTGTGGGCGGATATTCTTGCCACATTGAAGGAAGGTGGAGAGCAGTCGCACTACATGGGCTATCTCGTGCTTCAATCAGCGGACGACAAGACCTTTGATGTCATCGACGGCCAGCAACGCCTGACCACGCTGAGCCTGATTGTGTTGGCTGTGCTCAAGAACATTCAACGGCTTGTCGACGCCAAAAACGAAGCGGAACCCAATACCCAAAGGCTGAACCAGATCCGCCAAACCTATGTCGGCTATCTCGATCCCGTCACTCTGATTGCACGCCCCAAGCTCACGCTCAACCGCAACAATAATAACTACTACCAAACCTATCTAGTGCCACTGGAGCGTTTGCCGCAACGCGGCTTTCGCGCCTCGGAACACCTGTTGCGTAAGGCGTTCGAATGGTTTGACAAGCGAGTTGCCGACTACCTGAAAGCTAGTACCGGCGATGAGGGCAAGCGTCTCGCACAGCTTATTGAAGATGTCAGCGACCGACTTTTCTTCACTGTCATCACCGTGACGGACGAACTCAACGCCTACAAAGTATTTGAGACCCTAAATGCGCGTGGCGTGCGCTTGTCCGCCACCGATCTGCTCAAGAACTACTTGTTTTCCGTGCTTGACCGTGGTGGCGAAACAGATCATGAGCTGCGTAACTTGGAAGATCGCTGGGAAGCGATCGTAGGCCGCCTGCAATCGGAAAATTTCCCGGACTTTCTGCGCGTGCACTGGAACAGCCGCCACAGCTTTGCCCGTCAAGCCGATCTGTTCAAGACCATTCGCACCCGCGTGACGAATCGCGAAGGCGTCTTCCAGTTGCTGCGCGGTATGGAAGAAGACTTGGACACCTATCTGGCGCTATCGTCCCCGGAAGTATCCGAATGGTCGCAAGATGACAAGCAGCATGCCAGTGTGCTGAAAACCTTCCGGGTTCGTCAACCCTTTCCGCTCTTGCTGGCGGCCCGGCGTGCTTTTGATGCAGCCGATTTTACGGGATTGCTACGTGCCATCGTAGTGATTTCGTTGCGCTATAACGTGATCGGTGCCTACAGCACCGCCGAGCAAGAACGTACCTACAACGCTGTGGCGGAGAGGATCGCCAAAGGTGAATTCAGCCAACTGAGCCCAGCTTTGCTGGCCATGCGCAATGTGTATGTGGAAGACAGAACATTCCGCGCCGTCTTTGCGGAGAAAACCATCCGCACCACGGATTCACGCAACAACCGCGTGGCGCGCTTTATTCTGTGCGCCATCGAGAAACACTTGTCGGGGCAGGAGCATGCCTTCATCAGTGATGCCTTCAACATCGAACACGTATTGCCACAAAACGCACCCGATGGATGGGCGGATTCAGCGGTGAGGAGGCGGACAGCATGGTGTATCGGCTGGGCAACATGATCTTGATGCAGTCAGGCGCCAACCGTCAGGCTGGTATCCAGGAGTATCCGGAAGAACGTGCACTGTTTGCACAAAGCGGCTTTGAGATTACTCGAAAACTGGCGAATGACAATGCCGAATGGACGCCGCAGCGCATTGCCATGTGGCAGAACTGGATGGCCGATCAGGCCACCTCCATCTGGCGCATTGCGCAGTTGAGTTGAGCGATTGGGGGCGGATGAGCAACAAAAAAAGCTCGAACTCACTTGGGTCGAGAAAGAGAAGCGGCCCAAGAACGTTCCTAAGCGGCGCGTCTCGCGGGCGGCGACACGCCCGGAAAAGAAGATCCACGCCTGGGCCATTGCCGAAGCTCGAAATTTCCAGGGCCACTGGAACATCAGGCTCACGCAGGAAGCACACCAGCCAAGGCTGCCACTTCGGCGCGTCGGTGCGGACGCTGCCTTGAGCCCGCCGCAGTGCCAGATAGTAGGCTTCCTGGTTCTGCTCGATCACGCTTTCCAGCGACACTGTAGGGCACGTAGGCATAGCCGGCCCGCAACAGCAGCAACGTGTTCAGTACCCGGCTCAGACGGCTGTTTCCATCCTGGAAGGGATGTATCTCCAGAAGCACCACCACCCAGATGCTGCTCAAGGGCAATGGATGCAGACGTCCCGTGCTGCGTTCCTCGTTGAACCCATCCCCTTACACACAAGTCCCAAGCTCCCGTACCATTGAGGTTTTGACGCAGCAAGAAAGGCACGCCGATGGGTTGGGCACAAGACGAGTTCGAGACACTGGATCTGGGCGACACGCGGCTGAATGCCCGAGC
>Ga0265293_10000544_pt1 | contig 89637 bp, 90 predicted proteins | sample Munlanlewell138R_FD_192505 | JGI IMG/M metagenome (GOLD analysis project Ga0265293, IMG submission 192505) | Leachate microbial communities from a municipal landfill in Southern Ontario, Canada - Leachate well 138R | ecosystem: Engineered > Solid waste > Landfill > Unclassified | place: Canada... | reverse complement strand
CGATTTGACAGCCAAAAGCCTTCCTGATATACTATCTCGGTAATTGCTCGTAATGAGCAGCATTTTAAAAATCTAAATAACTAAAACTAGGCTTGGATTATGTTCCTTCCTGGTGGTTTAAGCGAAGTGGTACCACCCGTTCCCATCCCGAACACGGTCGTGAAACGCTTCAGCACAGACGATACTGAGGGGGTGACTCCTTGTGGAAAATATGCCACTGCCAGGGGGACTATACAAGCCTTTTTCTTTTTTTACAAAAATCCGCATAATCGTTGAAATAACGAAACCTCACATAGTATTATAGAAAGAACACATACCGTTTTTTGACCTGAGCTATTTGTTGCACTATAATTATATAGACTTAAATATTCGTAAAAAAGGCTTTGTTAGGAGATTGAAATGGCCAGCCGATTCGACAAATTTTCTGAAAGAGCTCGCAGGGTTCTCACCCTTGCACAGGATGAGGCGCAGCGTCTGAATCATAACTATATCGGCACCGAGCATATTCTTCTCGGACTGGTAAAGGAAGAGGACGGCGTAGCGGCACGCGTTCTGGTGGGGATGGGCCTTAATCTGGGGAAAATATCCCAGGCAGTCGAGTATATTATAGGACCGGGCGATAAAGCTAACGTCAACACGACCGGTCTTACCACCAAAGCAAAGAGAGTGCTGGAACTGGCAATAGATGAAGCGCGCCAGTTGGGGCACACCTATATAGGAACAGAGCACCTGCTGCTCGGTTTACTGCGTGAAGGCGAAGGGGTTGCTTCCAAGGTTTTGGACAGCTTCGGCGTAACGCTTGAAAAAGCACGCGGCGAAGTTACCAGGCTGGCTGCCCAGAGCTCGGCAAAAAGCCGCATGGTACGCCGGACAAACACCAGCCGAACCCCTACCCTTGACCAAGTCAGCCATGATTTAACGGCAGCCGCCCGTGCCGGCAAACTTGACCCCGTTATCGGGCGCGAAAAAGAAATTGAACGTTTAATCCAGATATTAAGCCGCCGCACCAAAAATAACCCGGCTTTAATCGGGGAACCCGGCGTCGGCAAAACCGCCATTGTTGAAGGGCTTGCCCACCGTATTGTAGAGGGCGATGTTCCCGAAACGCTGGAAAAAAAGAGGGTGGTGGCACTGGATATTGCTTCAGTGGTTGCCGGAACCAAATATCGCGGCGAATTCGAAGAACGTTTAAAGAAGGTTATCGAGGAAGTTAAAAACGCCGGTAACTGTGTTCTTTTTATTGATGAATTTCATACCATGATGGGCGCAGGGGCCGCCGAAGGCGCCGTAGATGCCGCCAATATCTTAAAGCCCTCGCTGGCAAGAGGCGAACTGCAATGCATCGGCGCCACAACTTTGGACGATTACCGCAAACATATTGAGCGTGATTCGGCGCTGGAACGCCGATTCCAGCCGATTCTGGTTGAAGAACCCTCCGAAGAGGAAACGATCGAAATACTGCGCGGAATTAAAACACGCTACGAAGAGCACCATCAGCTTATTATCAGCGATGATGCCATAAAATCAGCGGTAAAATTTGCCACCAGATATATCCCGGACCGCTTCCTGCCGGATAAGGCTATTGATTTAATTGACGAAGCTTCTTCGCGCGTCAGAATAAAATACTATGCCAAGCCGGCCGAGCTAAAAAAACTCAGGCAGGAAGAGGAACAATTTAATAAAAGCAAAGAAGAGGCTTTAGAGGCCCAAGAATACGATACCGCCGCCGAGATGCGACAACAAGCAATTGAAATCGGCGACAAAATCAAAGAACTGGAAGAGCTTACGGCAGAAAAGCAACAGCTTGAAAAACCGACAGTCAATTCCGAAAATATCGCCGAAGTGGTTGCTATGTGGACAGGCATTCCGGTAATGCAAATTGCCGAAGATGAAACCGAACGGCTCCTCAACATGGAAGAGGAATTGCACAAGCGCATCATCGGACAGGATGAGGCGATTACCACCATTTCCAAGGCCGTCAGACGTGCCAGAGCCGGCCTCAAGAACCCGCGCCGTCCAATCGGTAACTTTATCTTCTTAGGACCGACCGGCGTCGGCAAAACCGAACTGGCAAAGGCATTGGCTGAGTTTATGTTCGGTAAAGAAGATACCTTAATACGGATTGATATGTCCGAATTTATGGAAAAATTCTCCGTATCGAGATTGGTCGGGGCACCCCCCGGATATGTCGGTTACGAAGAAGGCGGACAGCTTACCGAAGCGGTAAGAAGAAAGTCTTACTGTTGCATACTGTTAGATGAAATTGAAAAAGCACACGAAGATGTCTTTAATATACTGCTGCAAATCTTTGATGACGGACACTTAACCGATGCCAAAGGCAGAAAGGTAGATTTCCGCAACTGTATTATAATTATGACCAGTAATATCGGCGCGGAGCTGATACGCAAGGGACCCGCAATAGGGTTTGCCTCAAGGAGCGACAAGGCTAAAGAACAGCAGCAATCCTATACCGATATGAAAGATAAACTGATGGATGAGGTAAAAAAGAAATTCAAACCGGAATTCTTAAACCGTATCGATTCGGTAATCGTCTTCCATCCGTTAGATAAAGAACAGATCAGGGAAATAGTTGATTTGATGCTGGGCAACGTTACCAAACAGCTGGCAGAAAAAGAAATCAAACTTAAAGTATCTGAAGAAGCCAAGGACTTCCTCGGCATGAAAGGCTACGATGAGGTATACGGTGCTCGCCCGCTACGCCGTGTGATTCAGGATATGTTGGAGGACAGAATATCCGAAGATATCCTGCGCGGTAATTTTAAGGCCGGCGATACTATTCGTGTCGAAATGGAAGAGGGATCTATTGCAATTTATGCTTCTCCACCCGAGGAGGAATTACCGGAACTACCGACACCGGTTGGCGCTTTACCCGGCGACAGCAGTTCGGATATAGTCAATTAGTAGTTCTGTTATGTTAGTTTAGAAAAATAAAAGGGGCGTTGGAATCATACAAGATAATCAACTGCCCCTTTTTTATATCGGAAATACCTGGAAGGGATTTGGACACTATGGATGTTGATTGGAATCAGGCGCTGCAAGTCGGCATGATAGGATTTGCGCTTGTCTTTTTAGTATTAGTAATACTTGCCCTTGTGATGCAGTTTACCGGATGGTTTTTTAATAAATCAGTCGGTTTTAGTTTTAAGAACTTTTTCAAAAAAGGCGAGGGAGACGAGGCTGTCACCGATTTGAAAATCGAGTCGGAAGAAGAACCCGAATACGACCCCGACTTGCAAATCAGTAACGGCAATAATCAAAATTAGAAAGAAAAGTGAAATATGTTATTTGATGTATTAGAAACAGGTCTGCCGGGTATAACTTGGGGTGCGATTGCCATGCTTATCGGCGGTGCCTTACTCCTTTATCTCGGCATTGTTAAAAAAATGGAACCGTTGCTGCTGGTGCCGATTGGGTTCGGTGTTATCCTGGTCAATATGCCTTTCGGCGGGTTAATGGATACGGTAGTTGACGGCGTACTCTATCACTACTACGTTGTCGGAGGGGAACCGGTCGGCTTACTTTCAAGGTTATTCTATTACGGCCTTGATTGGGAAATTATCCCGCTCTTTATTTTCTTGGGGCTCGGTGCAATGACCGATTTTGGCCCCATTATCGCCAACCCGAAAACATTACTGTTAGGCGCCGGCGCCCAATTCGGAGTCTATTTTGCCTTTTTTGCGGCGCTGCTGCTCGGTTTCAGTATTCATGAAGCCGCTTCAATCGGTATTATCGGCGGGGCAGACGGCCCTACCACTATCTATCTTACCAACCGACTGGCACCGACCTTTATCGGCTCAACCGCTGTAGCCGCTTATACCTATATGGCGCTTGTTCCGATTATCCAGCCCCCAATTATTAAACTGCTTACCTCTAAAAAAGAACGTCAAATCTATATGAAACCGCAACTGAGGGAAGTTTCACGCAAAGAAAAAGTTATTTTCCCCGTTATTGCGGCGATAATTATCATCCTTTTGGTACCGGCAGCCGCACCTTTAATCGGTATGTTTATGCTCGGTAACTTACTGCGTGAAAGCGGCGTTACCGAAAGATTAGCCGATACGGCATCGAACGCAATGATGAATATCCTAACGGTTTGTCTTGGCCTGTGTGTCGGTGCCTTTATGACAGCGGAAAACTTCTTAAGATTTGAAAGCCTCTTGGTTTTCTGCTTAGGAATTGTTGCTTTTGCCGCCGCCACTGCCGGCGGGATTCTCCTTGCCAAACTGATGAACTTATTTATAAAAGAGAAAATCAATCCGATGATTGGTGCCGCAGGTGTTTCGGCGGTTCCGATGGCGGCTCGCGTAGTCCAGAAAATCGGGCAAGAGGAAAACCCTCAAAACTTCCTTTTAATGCAGGCAATGGGGCCTAATATTGCCGGCGTTATCGGCACAGCTACCGCTGCCGGTTTGTTTATCGGCATGTTGCAGTAAAACTGTTTATTATCAATGGTTTGACATCAACCCCTTCTTCCCCAGCGGAGGAAGGGGTTTCTTTTTAGGGCAAATGATTGCTAAGGTCGAATGATGCGTGTATCATAATGCTAAGTAGCTTGCACGAGAATAATATGGACAATATCGCAAAAATTCAAGACCGCCTGATTAAAGCCTCAGAGCGTTGGGCCTTAGGCAAAGGCTTTGACCTCCAAGATGCCGCAAAACTGCGTCTTAAAGCTATTTTATTAAATCATCGCCACTATTACGATAACATCCCTTTGTATCGTCAAATAGCCGCAGAAGAAGGCTGCGGTAAAAATTGTGATTTTAAAGATATTAAAGAAAAAATGATGCTTTCAACCGATATCTTCAAAAGCTACCGTCAAAGCTGGATAGATAATAACGATTACAAGCAAATGAATAACTGGGTCAGCTCAGTCTTTCATCGAAAAATAGATATTGATACAAAAGGTATTCAAACAATCGATGAGTGGATTAACGCGCTCGACCAAGCCGGAATTTATATTACTTACAGCTCCGGAACTTCGGGCGCTTTTTCGTTTGTCCCCAGAGAAAAAGCGGATTGGGAATTATCAAGGAGGGCTAATATCACCTACCTAACTCCCCTGCTGACAAAATTAATTACAGATAATGGCCTTTCAAATCCCCTTATTAAAGCCGCCTCGGTTTTAAGGCTGTCGGAGGCCGCAAAAAGAAAATTTTTACTTAATTACGATGCCGCCTTCCTTGCTTTCGAAAGCGGCCGGATGGGAAATCAAGCTTTGATAGAAGAACTGGCCCCGCTGTTTAAAAAATCCTACTTCCTCTACACCGGTAAAATCAGCGGAAGCGCCCTGCGTCAATTGCAACGCGAACCTAACACCGAAAAAGAACGCGAAGCTCTGGAATCGTTAAAGGATAAAGTAACCGGTAAGAGCAAAGAAAATTATTTAAAACTTGCGGGAAATATCGAAAAATCAACCCAAAACGGGCAAAAACTATTCCTTTTCGGTGCCCCTTATCAGTTTAAGGAGTTATGTGAAGTTTTAGCGGATAACAACCGGCAGTTAAGCTTACATCCGCAAAGTGTGGCGATGCTTGGCGGCGGTTGGAAAGCGTTTACGGGGAATGTTATTGATCGCAATACCCTAATCGGGATAATTAAAAAAGCATTGGGGATTGATTCTGCAATGATATCGGAAGGCTATTCAATGACGGAAAGCAGCATTCTTACGATTCGTTGCAGAGAAGGAAGCTTTCATATCCCGCCAACGATTGAGCCGCTTGTTTTTGATGCCGCCTTAAAACCGTTGGAAGGTAATGACGTGAGAGGGGCATTCGGATTCATGGACACGCTGGCAACATCTCATCCGGGTTTTTTAATCAGTAACGATTACGTGCATATGGTTAATTCAGAATGTCCGTGCGGATTAAACGGCCCGGCAATCCTTGAAATAGGACGTTTAGCAGGCAGCGAAGTAAAGGGGTGCGGGGGCATTATGGGCTCATTTTCCGCATAAAAGAGGAGGGGGAAACTATGGATAAGAGCAATCTTTTCGTTTTAGAGGAAAACGTTATAGGAATCCCCTTTTTAGTAAAAGGAAAACTTATTCAGCCTCCGTCTATCAAATACCAAGATCTAAAAGAGGCATTCGAAGGGACGGATATCGGCGCCGATTATTTAAAAATTAATGAAGCTCAAGTTATCAGAGAGCCGATTACTGGTAACCAAACAACAGAATGCACCGACGGATATATCTACCAAGTGATGCCGATTATTAAGGCGGAAGACTTGATTGAAAATGACATCGATAACCTTGTAAAAACCCTTTATTCCCTTTCCGTAGCTGAAATTTTGGATTATTTGGATAACATCGGCAATTATTTATGTAAAAATAAAAATCTACTGTCGCAAGCAGCCAAAATCTACGGCCTGACTGCTAAATACCCGGATAATATTATAAATGCACAACTTTCCGCGATTTCAAAAACCTTAAACGGTAAAACGGCAAAAGATATCATTGATGCGGAACTGTCTTATAACGGAAAACCCGGCAGCGCTTTCTTAAACGGCTGGGTAAAGGTCAACAATAAAGGTGTTGCCGTTCGTGCGATGCCAACCCGCCAGCTTCATATTACCGCCGGAAACGCTTTTGAGGTTCCGATTATTTCCGCACTGCGCGCGGTGCTTACAAAATCGGCGGCGGTTATAAAAATGCCTCGCGAAGCGCTTATTTCCGGGGCGCTGCTTGCCGTTGCCGCATACAACACAGCGCCAAATCATCCGATTACACAAAACATGTCGCTTGTGTATTGGCGGGGAGGCGATTATGAAATTGAAAAGGATTTATTTAAACCGAAGGCTTTTGACAGGATTATAGTTTGGGGTGGTGCAAATGCCGTAACGGCAATCCAAAATCAAAACCCTTTTGTAAGGGTAATCTCGTTTAATCCCAAATACGGTATCAGTTTAATTGGCAAAAAATGCTTTAGCGCTAACCTCAAAGAAACAGTTGCTAAAGCGCTTAAAGATGTTCTGATAAATAATCAAAATTCCTGTAACGCTTCGCTTGTGCACTACGTTGAAGGAACAAAGGAACAAGTAAACGAATATGCGCTGCTTATACAGCAAGGATTAAAAAACTACGATAGAATCGCCCCTAATTTCGTAATACCGGATGCCGCCGGACAAATTAAACGAATGAAACGCGGTAAATATGCCGGAGAAAAATGGTATCTCAACTATACAAACGAAAATTACGTTTCGGGGGCGACGGTAATTAACGGGGAGTTTGATATTCTTGATCACCCGTTATCACGATTAGTGGTTATCAGGCCGGTAGACAAAGCGGAAGATGCCCTCAAATACATCCATCAAAGCGTTTCAACCGTAGGAATATTCCCCGAGAAACTTCGACTGGAATTAAAAGAGCAAATACTTGGCCGCGGCGCATCAACTGTTTTGCCGCTGGGACAATGCGATACCGTTTTTGGCGGAATGCCCCATGACGGAATGATAGTTTTAAGCCAACTTGTCGATTGGAAAACGGGATAAGACCGTAACCCTATCCCGTTAAGCAAGACTTTTTAAGTAGCTATCTAAACAAATCTTTGTCTTAACTCGCCGCCCGACAGCGGGCTGTAAAACGCCGGAGGTATATCAAGCATCGTAAAAGCACCGGCGTGCCCTTTTTGCTTCATTCGATAAGCCGCTCTGGCACAGGCAACCAAAATACTGCCCGTAAACTCGGGGTTGTTATCGAGTTGCAAGCGGTACTCTATGATTTGTTTATGGTTATCACCGGTAACGGCCGAAGTCAGGACAAAGCCCCCGTGGGGTAAATTCGAATGCTTGCACTTCATTTCTTCTTCGGTAATAAAAATTACTTCGGTTTCGTAATCGGCATAATAATCGGGCATTTCGGTTATTTCTTTTCTGATTCTGTCGTGTTCATGTAAGTTTTCGGCGACCACGTAAACCAAACGCTTGTGCATTTCCCTTTTTAAAAGCTCGGGAACATTTCCGTTTCTGATTTCTTCAATCGCGCTTTCTATCGGAACGGTATATTGACGCGCATCAATAACGCCTGCTACTTTACGAGCGGCATCGGAATGTCCTTGGCTAACGCCCCTACCCCAAAAAGTATATGCGGTACTTTGCGGGAAAAAGGAGTGCCCTAACATTCTTTCAATCGAAAAAATGCCGGGGTCCCAGCCGGTGGAAATAATCGATACGTTCCCCATCTGACGGGCAATCATATTCATTTTTTGGTAGTACTCCGGCACATTGGCATGCGCATCATAGCTGTCAACGGTGCTGAAATTCTTGGCAAACAAAGGGCCCTGCACGGGGGTATCCTCTTTTGAGCCGCCGCAAAGAATCATCACATCTATTTTCAGCCCCTTGGGAAGGGTGAACCCTTCACTGTTAAATACCGGAATATCTCCCAGCTCTTTTTGGATAATTTCGGGGCGCCTTGATAAAACAGCACAAAGTTCCATATCGGGGCTTCTTTCAATCGCTGCCTGAACCCCCCTGCCTAAATTACCATATCCGACAATACCGAGATTTAACATCCGCAGATCCTCCTCGGGCAATGTAATTTATATTACATTAGCATAAAAAAATCCCGCCCGCAAAAAAATTATTTTAAATCGATACACCGTGGCAATATGTTAAAATAAGCGCATACTTCTGTTATCAAAACAATCCATACTGTATAATGGGGATAAGACTTATTGGACACGATTACAGTTTCAAATTGGATTAGAGGAATAACTGATGGCTGCAAATAAAACACGCACTATGTTTGTTTGCCGTGAATGCGGCAGGGAAAATTATCGCTGGGAAGGGAAATGCCCGGGATGCGGGGAATGGAACACGCTGGTTGAAAAAGTTGTGTCTGCATCCGCTTCAAAGAAAAGGCCTATTGACCGCGAGAACCGTCCGCAAAAGCTCTCACAAGTTGATACACCGCCCGAAGCGCGCACCCCGCTGGCGCTGGGCGAGTTTAACCGTGTATTGGGGGGAGGATTGGTATCGGGCTCGTTAATTCTTTTGGGCGGAGAACCGGGTATCGGAAAATCCACGCTTTTGTTGCAAGCCTGTGCCTGTTTAGCCAAAGAAAACAGCGAGGTTGTTTACGTTTCGGGTGAAGAAACGCCGCGCCAAACTAAATTAAGAGCGGCAAGGCTCGGAATTAACAGCGACCATCTTTATGTTCTTTCGGAAAATGACCTCGAAGCTGTTTTGGAACATTTGGATCAAATCAAACCAAGCCTGGCGGTAATTGATTCGATACAAGCGGTATCTCTTACCGGAATTGAATCAACCACCGGCAGTATCGTACAAGTGCGCGAGTGCACTACACATTTAATGCACTGGGCCAAAACAAACCAAATCCCCGTTATTATTACGGGGCATGTCACCAAAGAAGGCACTATTGCCGGCCCCAAGGTGTTGGAACATATCGTAGACTGTGTTTTGTATCTTGAAGGGGAACAGTTCAGCTCCTACAGGCTGCTGCGCTCGATAAAAAACAGGTTCGGGTCAACCAATGAAGTCGGCATTTTTGAAATGAAAAACGAAGGGATGACGGAAGTAACCAACCCTTCGCAAGTATTTCTTTCACAGAGATTGGAACAAGCAGTCGGCTCGGCGGTTGTACCGACACTTGAAGGCAGCCGCCCGCTATTGGTTGAGATTCAGGCCTTAACCAATACCACGTCGTTCGGATTACCGCGCCGAACGGCTAACGGCGTAGATTTCGGCAGGTTATTAATGATTACGGCGGTGCTTAGCCGTCGTGCCTATTTAAAGCTCGGTAATCAGGATATTATCGTTAATGCAACCGGAGGAATCCAGATTAAAGAACCGGCAGCCGATTTGGCGATTGCGCTGGCAATTGCATCAAGCTTTAAGGATAAGGGCATTAACCCCGAAATGGCAGCCCTCGGTGAAATCGGCCTCAGCGGCGAACTCAGAGGGATTTCGCAGCCGGAAAGACGGGTTACCGAAGCGGCCAGATTGGGCTTTAAAAAATGTATCATCCCGCAGGCCAGTATGAAGCATATCAAAACAAAGGATATTCAGCTTTTACCCGCATCAACGCTCAGGGAAGCAATCAGAATCGGGCTTACCGAAGAGCAAAGCGGGGATAGAGCCGAAGAATAAAAGATGGGTGACTAATTAAAATGTGCGCTAAGGTAGGAGCCATAATCGTAGCCGCCGGCAAAGGCGAACGGATGAAGGGGATTGATAAAATCTTTGTACCCCTTAACGGAAAACCTTTACTGGCATGGACGGTCGAAGTATTCGAGAAATGCTCCGCAATCGACCAAATTGTAATTGTCCTCGGGGAGCATAATATCGAAACAGGCAAAAAATTGGCAGCCGATTACGGTTGGCAAAAGGTAACCGCTATTTGCACCGGCGGCAAAGAGCGCCAGCAATCGGTTTCTAACGGGCTTCAACTGCTGGAAGATTGTGAGTGGATTGTAATTCACGACGGGGCACGCCCCTTTGTTAAGGAATCGCTGATTAAAATCGGGATTAGCGAGGCGAAGGAAACGGGAGCGGCTGTAGCTGCCGTACCGGTAACCGATACAATTAAAATGGCCTCCGACGACAATTTCATTATCGGAACCCCGCCGCGTGAAAAATTGTGGGCGGTACAAACACCGCAAGTTTTTAAATCTGATATAATAAGAGAGGCGCACGCTAAGGCTTGCAAAAACGCAACCGACGATGCGGCGCTAGCAGAGAGCTTGGGGTATACCGTAAAACTATATCCCGGTTCGTATAACAATATTAAAGTTACCACACCCCTGGATTTGTCACTGGCAGAAATTCTGGTAAAAGGAGGCACATAAAATGCGTGTCGGAATTGGCTATGATGTACACCGCTTGGCACCGGATTTAAAGCTGGTTTTAGGAGGGGTTGAGATACCCTCCCGGCAAGGTCTTATCGGCTGGAGCGATGCCGATGTACTGACCCATGCCGTAATGGATGCCCTGTTGGGAGCGGCCGCCTTAGGGGATATCGGGCAGCACTTTCCGCCCGGAGACCCGAGTTTAAAAGGGATTTCAAGCCTTATCTTACTGGAAAGGGTCTTGGAACTTCTTAAAACAAACAGGTACCGCGTCGGAAACATTGATGCGGTTATCGTCGCCGAGCAGCCTAAACTAATGGAACATATTCAAAATATCAGAAAGAAACTTGCAGATACCATGAAAGTGGATATCGGCGCCGTCAGCGTCAAAGCGAACACCTCGGAACAACTCGGGTTTGCCGGCAGAGAAGAAGGCATGGTCGCTTGGGCGGTAGCCACAATTGAAGAGGAGAACGGATGAAGATTTTCAGCACCCTGTCTGCTAAAAAAGAGGAATTTGTACCGCACGGCGATGAGGTAACAATGTATGTCTGCGGAGTTACCCCCTACTCCGATGCCCATATCGGGCATGCGATGAGCTATATTATTTTTGATGTTATCAGGCGTTACATCAAATTCAGCGGGTATAAACTCAAGTTTGTGCAAAACTTTACCGATATCGATGATAAAATTATTAATCGCGCAAATGAAAGAGGAATTTCCGCTTCTGCGCTTGCGGAGCAATATTCCGATAGTTTTTTGGAAGATATGGATGCTCTAAATGTTGTCAGAGCCGATTTTTACCCCCGAGCTACCGGTGAAATTGATAAAATCATCGAAGTTGTTGAGGGGCTAATCGATAACGGATTTGCCTACGAAGCCGACGGCAGTGTCTATTTTAGGGTCACTAAGATTAAAGATTACGGCAAACTGGCACACCGTACATTGGATTCAATGATGGCCGGTGCAAGAATTGAAATTGAACAGGATAAAGAGAACCCGATGGATTTTACCCTCTGGAAGGCTTCAAAGCCGGGAGAACCGTCCTGGACAAGCCCTTGGGGAGAAGGAAGACCCGGCTGGCATATCGAATGCAGTGCGATGTCTTTAAAGTATCTCGGGGATAAAATCGATATTCACGGCGGCGGGAGCGACCTTATATTCCCGCATCACGAAAACGAAATCGTGCAGTCGGAAAGTTTTACCGGGCAGAAGCCGTTTGCCAAATATTGGCTGCATAACGGGTTGTTGCAGTTCGGCGAAGATAAAATGAGTAAATCTTTAGGGAACCTAATTACGATTAAAGATGCCTTAAAAGATTACGGCGCCGATACGATTCGCATCTTTGTTTTGAACTCGCATTACCGCAGCCCTTTAAAGTTTTCAACGGAAGCTTTTCAGGCGGCGGATAGCGGTGCCGACCGTTTAAGACGCACCGTTGAGAGAGAAGATACCGCTAACGCTAACGGTAACGCGGTTGATCCGGAACCATATCGCAAGATGTTTATCGAAGCAATGGATGACGATTTTAATACACCGCAGGCACTGGCGGCTTTATTTGATCTTGCCCGAGCAATCAACCAAGGGGCGGATTCCGGGGCAAATATTTCCGAAGCCAAAAAGACCCTGCTGGATTTAGGGCAGAATGTCCTCGGGCTGAGATTAAACCCCGTAAGTTTTGAAGATAACCCTGAAATCCAAGACTTAATAGAACAGCGTCGGATTTTCAGAGAGGGAAAAAACTGGAAAGAAGCCGACGCCGTACGTGAAAAGCTGGCGGCTTTGGGGGTTGCGGTTGAGGATACACCGAACGGCGTAAAAATCACCCCGCTAAAGAAAAAGTAGCTCTCATTAAAACTTGCAAGGCGGGATAAAACACTTTGGTAAACGGGATTGAAACCTTGTTGTAACGGATACCAACGTCCGCCCTTGATAAGAGACCCTCATTTATGCTAAATTAAGTAATCATTTGGGCCCATAGTTCAGTTGGGAGAACGTTTGACTGGCAGTCAAAAGGTCGAGAGTTCGAGCCTCTCTGGGTCCACCAAAATATCATCCTCGCCGCGTTATTTTGCTCCCTTTATTCGTTATGAATAGCTTGCTTTATTCAAAGATTATTCTCCTCTAAAAACTCGTCTGAAACTGTTTAAAGTAGTGTCGGACGGAGGAGGTCGGCAAGCAGACGCATAGCTTGGCCGCAAAAACGCAAACAGTTAAGCCCTTGCGTTTTAACAAGGGCTTCTTAAATTCAGGCTATCCCCGTCTTCAATTTTTGTTTGCGGTTGTAACCGCCGTAATCGGTTCTTATTTTATGACCAATGAATTCTTCCGCCGCCCCGCCCGTAATGGAACCGGCGTACCGCAAGCTTTAGAAATATCGACCTGTCCTGCGGTAAGGACGGCTTCATTAAGCAGTCCATAGCGGTCAGCAAGTCGGACAACAAAAAAGCGGTTATTGTCATTTTTTATATCCCTCCTTATTATTAACATCCCAATATACATCATTTTATTGACAGCATTTTGTCAAAATATTAGAAGAAATGGGCAAATTTTTAGTTTTTTTTGACTTTTTATTGGAGTAATTGCATAATGCGGGAAAATAAGCTAAAGGGGGAAGGGGATGGAGAGAATTAAAAAAACAGAGCGAATGATAAAAATCTGGTTTCTAATCTACCAAAACCCTCTGCGCTTTTCGACTAAAGACCTCGCCAAAAGGTTTGGCGTCAATGTCCGCACAATCTACCGTGATATCGACAGCCTCGGAACCGATTTAATGGTTCCGATATATGAAGAAAAGGCCAAATGGGCAATCGATGAGAGTTATTTCCTGCCTCCCGTCCGTTTTTCGTTAAAAGAGGCCCTTAATATCTTTTTGGCGGCACGCCTTATGTTAAATTACAGCAACCGCTACGATCCTAACATTGCCACCACCTTCAATTTTTTGGCATCGGTAATGCCGCCGCCGCTGGCAAAACAAGTCTTAAATACAATTGATTGGATGGAAAAACTGCCCCGCAACGAACGTTTTATATTTACGCTTCCCAAACTCGCCGAAGCTTGGACTTCTCAACGCAAAGTCAAAATAACTTACCGCTCCCTGCCGGCCGAAAAAGCCACCGAGCGCATTATTGAACCCTATTTTATTGAACCGGCGGCGCCGGGGCATTCCAGCTATGTTCTCGCCCATTGCTGCCGTGCAGGTGAAATGCGAGTCTTCAAAACCGAGCGAATTGAGTCAATCGAGCTGACCGATGAAAAATACACCATCCCCCAAGATTTTGATGCCAATAAATACTTCTCAAGCGCCTGGGGAATCATTGTTGACGGAGAAGAACAAACCGTAAAGCTCAAATTCATCCCGCAAATTGCCCGCTTTGCCGAGGAAACCGTCTGGCACCCGTCGCAGAAATTGGAAAAGCAGCCCGACGGATCGGTAATTATGACGATAAAAGTCTTTTACACCAGTGAACTGCTGAATTGGATAACGGGCTGGGGTGAAAAAGTGGAGGTTTTGGAACCGCCCCAACTGCGCCAAGAGGTGTTGCAAATAGCGAAGGATATGGTTAAAGTTTATCGTAAGAAGTAGGATTTTGACATAGCGCTGTCAAAGAGATGCGCAAGAATAGAGAACCGACGAATATTTTGACACAAATAATTGAATCTTGTGATAACATAGAGTACCATGTTGGTAAAATTTGATTGAGATGCCGTATGAGTACAAACACCACATTTATAACTAACGAAGGCGAGAAAAACCTCAAAAACAGAATCTCTGAGCTAATCGAACACAGCAAGGAACTGAAATTCTTGGTTGGTTTTTTCTATTTCTCCGGAATAAAGGAACTCTACGAATCACTAAAAAAGAACCCCGAAATACAGCTTGATATTCTTGTCGGCTTAGAATCAGATAATACCATATACGGCCTAATCGAATACGACAATCAACAAAAGGGGCTGACAGACAGAGAAAAGTTTGAAAATTTCCTAAGTTCGATTACAAAGTCAATTAACTCCGATGATTTTGATAATCAGGAATTTTACACACAAGCGCACTTCTTTATAGAAGCGATTCAAAACGACAAAATCAGAATCCGTAAAACTTATGAGCCCAATCACGCCAAATTATATGTATTTAAAATGAAGGAATCGCTGGAAAGCCTCCAAAGTTCGCTTTTTATTACCGGCAGCAGCAATCTCACCAAAGCCGGGCTTTCACGTCAAAACGAACTGAACGTTGAAATTAAGGATTACGGTGTCAATGAAGCCGAGGAATATTTTGACAGGCTCTGGGCGGAAGCCGTCAAAATAACCGAAAATCCCGAATATAAAACCAAACTGATTAAAACCATCAAGGACGGAACCTTAATTACCAACGTTACCCCCTACGAGGCATTCGCCCTGATACTAAAAACTTATATTGAACTCCAAGAAAGTAAACAAATCCGGCCAAGTCTGCTGGACTTGTTAAAGAAAAAAGGCTACATAGCATACAAATATCAAACCGATGCCGTCGCCCACGCCCTGTCAATTATTGAGCAGCATCGCGGCGTAATTATTGCCGATGTCGTCGGTTTAGGAAAAAGTATTATTGCGGGTATGATCGCCCACAGTTTAAGGAAGCGCGGCATTATTCTTTGTCCGCCGGGATTGGTCGGCGACGATAATGCTACCACTGGTTGGAAAAAGTATCGCGAAGATTTTGGGTTGTACGATTGGGAAGTCCGTTCTTCGGGGCTGGAAAACCTAAAACGGGTCCATGATTTAGTTCAATCCAACCCCGATTTTGAAGTGGTAATAATTGATGAGGCGCACCGTTTTCGTAACCAGAGCACCGAGGCCTATCATTTACTAAGCAATATCTGCCGCGACAGAATTGTGATACTGCTTACTGCCACCCCCTTCAACAACACCCCCGCCGATTTGCTTTCGATGATTAAATTATTTATTGTTCCCGGGAAACCATCCATAACGCTATCCGGCGACCTTAGCGCCAAATTCAGGTCTTATTCGCATGCTTTCCGGCGCCTTTCCTATATCCGAAAGAATTTCAACTCCAATAACCAGCAAAAGAAAAGCCAGGCGATTACCTATTATGAAACGATGTTCGGTTCAAAAACAATCGATTTGAGTAAAGTCAAAGAGCGAACAAGGCAACTTTCCAAGAATATTCGTAATACTATCTCGCAGGTTACAATCAGACGTAATCGGATAGACCTTAAAAAAGACCCCGAATATTCTAAGGAAATCTATGAGCTTTCCGATGTTAAAGACCCTTGTGAAATATTTTTTGAGCTCACCCCCAAGCAATCCGCATTCTACGATAAAGTCATTAAGGATTATTTTGGGGAATCGGGGCGTTTTACCGGCGCCATCTATCAGCCGTTCCTTTACGATTCCGGCCAGCTTGAAATAGATGAAGAGGATTTAGATAAAGAAGAAAACCGCGAATCCTTAATACAAAGGAACTTGTACGACTTTATGAGAAGGTTGCTGATTAAGCGCTTCGAAAGCTCGTTCGGCTCGTTCCGCCAGAGTATTATCAACTTTAAATCCATCACCGAAAAAATACAGCAGTTTATCGACAACTCCGGCGGAAAGTATATCCTCGACCGTAAACTAATCGACCAAATTTGCGAAGCGGATATTGATGAAATCGAAGAGGAACTGGCTGCCTTTGAAGAACGGCTCAGCCGCGGCAATTTCCCCAAAACCGATAAAGTTTACAAAATTAACGAATTTAAATTAAAAGACCGCTTTTTAAACGATATTAAATCCGATATTAAGCTGTTTAACGATATTTTAGAGGAAATCGAATCCCTTGAGCTGGTTAAAAACGATCCGAAACTGGAAAAACTGGCGCTGGAGATAAAAGCAATCGGCAAAAAGAAAGACGACTCCGGCGACCCCGAACGAAAAATCGTTATTTTTACCGAATATACCGATACCGCCAAATATCTGGAAACCTATTTAAATCAGGAGTTCCCCGACAGTTGTATTACCGTCAAGGGTGATTTAAGCAAAAGCAAAATAGAAGAAATTCTAAAAAACTTCGATGCCACCCACAAAAAACCGAAAAACGATTACAGAATTCTAATTACCACCGACAAAATGTCGGAAGGTTTCAACCTTAACCGTGCGGGGGCGGTAATAAACTATGATATCCCTTGGAATCCGACCCGGGTTATCCAGCGGGTGGGGCGCATTAACCGCATCAGCAAACGTGTTTTTAAAAACCTCTATATTTACAACTTTTTCCCCACTTTACAGGGTTCCACATACGTTAAAAGCCGTGAAATCGCCACCGAAAAGATGTTTTTAATCCATAATGCCCTCGGTGAAGATGCCAAGATATTTGAGCCCGAAGAAGAGCCGAGCGCCTCAAACCTTTTTACGCGCATAATGCGAAACCCCGACGACTTGGAACAGGAAAGCTTCCAAACCAAAGTCAGGCAGCTTTATGCCGAAATTGCCGCTTCATCACCGGAAGTGATTGAAAAAATATCCGCATTGCCCTCGCGAATCAAGGTTGCCAAAGGCTATACCGATAATAATCTAATCGTTTATATCCGAAAAGGTTTGGGGCTTTTTACACGTGCAATTTTAGATAATGCAGATAAGCCCGAAGAGCTTGATTTTGAAGATACCCTTGATTACATCATGTGTGCCAAAGAAGAAAAGGCCTTGGATTTCAGCAAATCGTTTTGGGGTAATTACATGGCCGCCAAAGAGTACAAAGAAACCTCAAGAACGCCTGCCAGCGAGTTAAGCATCGAAAAGAAAGCCTTAAACAACGTCAAGACCCTCTTAAACGGCGGTAATCCGGCATTTGACAGCCTCCTGCCTTTCTTAAGAAACCTGTACGATGATATCTTGGAATACAAAACCCTTTCCGATTACACACTGCGTAAAATCGCCAACCTGCATTCGCAATCCAAAGACGAAGCGAAAACAGAAAAAACAGTCGCCGAAATCAAAATTCTGCAAAAAGAACTCGGCGCCGATTATCTGGATAAAATAAAACTAAGAATAGGGCAAACACAGAAAGAGGTTATTATCGCAATCGAAAACATTAAGGAGCAGGCATGAATACGGAACCTTTAACGCGGATGATTCAAAGCTTCAACTCAAAAAACCTCACCCTCTTTTTACGCAGTAAAACCGATAAATTTGCCGAACTTGCGGAAAATTTAGCAGAGTACAACGATGAGCGGTTTAGCAATTTTGAACGGTTGGGGGAAATCCGCTTTGATAACGGCAACCGGCTGGCAGTCATCACCGCCAAAGTAACAGGCGATCTCAGCGAACGTTCGGGGAAAAAGGCGCAGTACGAAAAGGCCAAGAAAATCCTCAAAGAATTCGAGGTTTATAATGCCGGCTTCTTTGTTTTTTACGATAATCGCGGTAATTTCCGCTTTAGCTTGGTTTACGAACAGGCGGAAGGCATCCGCAAGAAATGGAGCAATTTCCGCCGCTTTACCTATTTCGTTACCAAAGAACAAACCAACAAAACCTTCCGCATCAGAATCGGTGAAAGCAGTTTTGCCGATTTAAACGTTATTAAAGAGGCTTTCTCGGTTGAAAAGGTCAACAAAGAATTTTACCAAGAAATCGCCAAATATTATTATCGGTTAACCGGCAGAAGCAACTGCCAAAAAGAACTGGCATTGCCGTTTGTTTCCGATGATGACAGCCGTAAATACGAGGAATTTGCGGTTCGGCTGATTGGGCGCATTATATTTTGCTGGTTTTTAAAACACAAAAAATCCGCCGCCGGAAAATCGTTAGTCCCCAACGGAATACTATCGACTGACGCCGTTAATTCCAACAGCGATTATTATCATTCAATCCTTGAAAAACTGTTCTTTGAAGCGCTAAATACACCCACGAAGGAAAGAAAAAAGGACATTTTACCGAATGAAGAGGATATCCCTTTCCTAAACGGCGGCTTATTCGAACCGCACGCGAACGATTATTATGCCAATAATCCCAACTACGGGCTCAAAATACCCAATAGCTGGTTTCTTGATTTTTTCTCGACTCTTGAGCAATACAACTTCACCATTGATGAAAACAGCACCGTCGATGCCGAGGTTTCGGTTGACCCCGAAATGCTGGGCAGGGTTTTTGAAAACCTTTTGGCGGAGGTAGTACCCGAAACCGGCGAAACCGCCCGCAAAGCCACCGGCAGTTATTACACACCGCGTGCGATTGTCGATTATATGGTTGAGCAATCGCTAAAACAGTATTTAATCACCAAAACAGAGATTGCCGACGAAAAGCTGGCGGATTTACTTTCGTATGAAGATATTACAACCGATTTTACGGATGCCGAAAAAAACAGCATTGTTACGGCTTTGGACGAAATCAAGATTATCGACCCTGCTTGCGGTTCCGGCGCATTTCCGATGGGGATATTGCACCGCATGTTGCTTACATTGGAAAAGATAGACCCCCAACTTGAGATATGGCAACGGCTTTATATCGGCAATTTAGACCCCGTAGTGCGTAAGACCGTTGAAAAGAATATCAAAAAAGAAAACTGGGCATATATCCGTAAGTTAATGATAATACGGGATTGTATTTACGGTGTTGATATCCAACCGATAGCGGTAGAGATTGCCAAATTACGTTGCTTCCTCTCGCTTGTGGTAGATGAAATTGTAATTGATAACGAGGAAAACCGTGGGATTGAACCTTTGCCCAACTTAGAGTTTAAATTTGTGTCGGCGAATGCCCTTATCGGTCTGCCGGAAGTTGCACAGCAAAGTGCATTCGGGGTTACATCAGCAATCGAAAAGTTAAAAAAATTACGCGCAAATTATTTACGCAGTTACGGTGCCGAAAAATTACAAATCGAAAAAGAATTTCGTGCTACTCAACAAAAGCTTTTTGAAGAAAACGTGCAATGGGCGGTGGCAGATACGCTGGTTAAACAGCTAACCGAATGGAACCCGTTCTCTTATGAAGCCAACTCTTGGTTTGACCCGATATGGATGTTTGGTGTTGAAGATGGATTTGATGTGGTGATAGCCAATCCACCGTATATTGATTCAGAGGGCATGATAAATAGTGGACAAGGCGTATTTCGTGAAATGATTCAACGTTCTTATGAAATGACTAAAGGAAATTGGGACATTTATGTAGCTTTTTTTGAGTTTAGTTTTAAAATGATGTGTACTAACGGAATGCTTGCTTTTATAACGCCAGATAAATGGATATCTAAGCCATTTGGAGATACTCTCAGGATTAGGACTTTTAATAATATCTTTACTGTTTTGAAAGCCGGCCGAGAAGTATTTGAAAATTCAAATGTAGATTCGATAGTATCCTTTTTTTCACAAAAATCAAAAAATACATTAAAAATATATGAGTTTAAAAACAAAGAAATCATTTTCAGCAAAGAAGTTAGTAAAGAACTAGTTGAATCACCTTTTGCATTTGATTTTCTTTTTTCCAATCACATTGATATTCTAACTAAAATCGCATCTTTCCCACAAAAAATATCTGATTGGGGCAATTGTGAAAATGCTTGCGGCACTTCTGATGCATATAAACTAGTTCCTTTAATAAACGATTCCTTAACTGATTATAATCCAAACACGCATCTAAAAATAGTAAATACAGGAACAATAGGGAAATATTTCCCTAAGTGGGGGATACGTGAAATGACCTACTTGGGATGTAAATACCTCCATCCAATTGTCAATAGAGATTTGTTCTTAGATACTTTTAATAACTCTTATGGGAAGAAGTCTGTTAAACCAAAAATAATAATTAAAGGCCTTAATTTACTTGATGCTTGTTTAGATAAAGACGGTTACATTATACCTGGCAAGACAACCTTGATAGTAACCAATTGTAGTGTTTTGGTATTAAAATTGATCTTAGCCTTGATTAATAGTAAATTAGCTTTCTTTTATATTAAAGAGAAATATCCATCCGCTAGTTATAACCAAGGTACTTCATTTACTACTACAATGATTAATAACTTTCCCGTGTGCAAAATATCAGATAAAGTGCGAATCATATTAATTAACCTTGTCGACCAAATTCTTACCATCACCAAAGATACTGATTATTCATCTAATCCTACCAAGCAAGCTAAAGTAAAGGAATTAGAAAGGGAAATCGATGAGTTGGTTTACCAGCTTTATGAACTGACACCGGAAGAAATCGCAATTATTGAAGGCGAAAAGTGAGGGAATTCTCGTAAATTTCTAAACCGCCTAAAACCCAATCACCCCAAAATAAATAAGCTAAGCGCCATAACCGCCATTCCCGCCACAACCCCAATTATTACCAAATGCTCCCGTCCGTAATGATGCGCCATCGGCAATATCTCATCTAAGCTGATATAAATCATAATCCCTGCCACAAATGCCAGCGTCATCGAAAGCACTTCGGGGGTTAGGAAAGGCATAAGCACCAAAAAAGCGATTACAGCCCCTACCGGCTCGGCAAGCCCCGACAAAAAAGAGTAGCCAAAGGCCTTTTTACGGCTGCCGGTAGCAACGAGAATGGGAACCGATACGGCAATGCCTTCGGGAATATTATGCAACGCCACCGCCGCGGCAATAATAACGCCAAGGGTTACATCGCCGGTGGCTGCCGCCGAAAAGGTAACAATGCCCTCGGGGAAGTTATGGATTGCAATCCCTGCGGCAATAAATATCCCGCTTCTTTTTAACGCCGCCATTGAGTTTGATTTCTCTTTGGTTGAATTTTCAATCCCCAAACAGTGATCCGAGGCACATTCCTCTTTGTAGGAGTGCGGAACCAGAATATCAATCAGCGCAAAAAAGATAATGCCGACAAAAAAGGCGAGGTTGGCTTTGGCAAAGCCGATATCGGCAATCGCCGTGCCTAAAAGCTCGGTAAAGGAGATATAAATCATTACGCCGGCGGAAAGACCCAAAAGAACGGCAAGTGTTGAGGGATTAGGTTTACGAATAAAGAAGGCAATCAGGCTGCCGATGCCGGTGGATAGACCGGCAAGCGTGGTAAGAAGTAATGCAAACCCGACATTGATATCCATTTTCTGAGTGCTTTAAATATAGCAGATTCTGCGGCTGTAAGTACACCCCTGTTAGAGAACCAGTTCGTAAGACTTGCCGATATTGGCTGACATATTCGAAGCGCAGCCACCGCAAGAACTGCCGTGACAGCCTCCGCAGCCGGAGGGGGCAGCGGAAATTTCTTTTAACTTACCCTGCCGCACCAGCGTTTCCAGCATCCCTTCAAGAGCGCTTCTTTCAACACCGAGCTTGCGGCTTAAAGCATCAAGGCTAACAGCCCCGCCCGATTTTCTAAATTCATTTAAAACTTGATAAAGCATTAGTAAACTCCTTAAGGGGGAGCCATTTAAGGCCCCCCCAATTGAGATTTTAATCAAACAAACAGACTGCCGATTTGGAAAACAAGCACAGCCATAATCCAGGCGATGGCAGTGGTATACACCGCGGTAAAGATGGTCCACTTCCACGATTTTGTTTCACTGCGGATGGCGCCCAGCGCCGCAACACAGGGAACATACAACAGACTAAATACCATGAAAGACAGCGCGATAAGCGGGGTCCAGCCGAGCTGTGTCATCAGTACATCGCCCAGAAGCCCCTCTTCGACGGCAAACATGGTACCCAGAGCCCCGATAACCACTTCTTTGGCCAGGAAACCGAATATCAGGCTCGCTGATGCCTGCCACTGATCAAATCCGGCCCAGGCAAATACAGGCGCGAAGAAGCTGCCGATTTGACCTACCCAGCTATCGGCGCTGGCATATTCAACACCCCAAGGCATGCTTGAGAGGAACCAGACGACAATCACAGCTATCATAATCAGCGTTCCGGCCTTGCGCAGGAACATCTTGCCCCTCTCCCACATATGGGTAATAACACCGACAAAGGTCGGAACACGATAGGGAGGCAGCTCCATCACGAAATGACCGCTCTCGCCCTTTAATATTGTCTTACGGAATATCCATGCCATTAAAATAGCGATTAAGATACCCAGAAAATACATTGAAAACATTACTACGCCTTGGTTAGACGGGAAGAAGGCGCCAATCAGCAGAACAAATATGGGAAGACGAGCGCCGCAGAGCATAAAAGGATTGATAAGTATGGTGGTTAGCCTGTCTTTCGGGTTTTCGATGGTTCGGCAGGCCATAATGCCGGGGATATTGCAGCCGAAACCGAGCAGCATCGGGATAAACGAACGCCCGTGCAAACCGATTTTATGCATCAAGCGGTCCATCACAAAGGCAGCGCGCGCCATATACCCGGAGTCTTCCAATATCGAGATGGCGATAAAGAGAAGGAATATATTCGGCAGGAAAACGAGTACCGAACCGACGCCTCCGATGATGCCGTCGGCGATTAGCGAACCCAGCCAATCGGGGCTGATATTTGCGGCATAACCTGCCAGCCAGCCGAAGAAAGATTCTATCCAGCCCATAAAAGGCTCGGCTACGGTAAAAACGAACTGGAAAACGAGAAACATTAATGCCATAAAAACAGGGATACCCAACCAGCGGTTGATAATTATTTTATCAATTCTGTCGGAGATACTGAGAGGCTCGACCGAGGGTTTCTCCAGCACATCTTTGAGCAGCCCGCTGATAAACCCGTAGCGCGCATCGGCAATAACCATATCGGCATCGCTGCCGTAAACATTTTGCAATTTAGCCGCTGCTTCACGGCGCAGCTTCAAAATTTCTTCATTTGACATTGGGCACCCCTTCGAATTTCTTGATTATCTCCTCATCACCCTCAAGCAGCTTAATTGCCAGCCAGTGCGGTGAATATTTACCGGCATGAGGGCTTTCGGACAATGCCTTCTCAAGCACCCCTATCTGCTTTTCGACATCCCGACCGTATTCGATTTTAACGCCGGTGCGCGGGTTTTTATCTTCAACGATTTTTACAACCGCCGCCAGCAAATCGGCAACCCCTTTACTTTTATTGGCGACCATCGGTACAACGGGAAGCCCCATTCCTTCAGATAATTTTTTGATATCGATTTTGTGGTTTCGATTTTCCGCTTCATCCATCATATTCAAGGCCAGCAGTACGGGAACATCAAGTTCCATTAACTGCACCGAAAGATAGAGATTTCTTTCCAAATTGGAAGCATCTACAATGTCTACGACTACATCCGGTTTTTCCTCGATAATAAATTTTCTGGCAATCACTTCATCCGGCGAATAAGCTGTCAGGCTGTAAACACCGGGCAAATCAACCACCTTGATTTCATATTCGCCCGAAGAGCAGGTGCCCTCTTTTTTCTCAACCGTTACGCCCGGCCAGTTCCCGACATGCTGCGTTGAACCGGTCAGGCTGTTAAACAGAGTCGTCTTTCCCGAGTTGGGATTACCGACCAAAGCGACGGTGATTCGCTTTTTATTCATGTTGTGATGTCTCCTGATTCATAAATTTTATTTACATTTATCCGATTTTCAGTACCGATTAAATCAATCGATAACGGCAGGCTCTTTGGAAGTCTGCTCGTTACCGCAGCCTGTATCTTGTTCATCGGCAATATTACGCACCAATATTTTGTGTGCAACACCGCAGCCCAACCCCAGCCGCGAACCCCTAACATCAAGTACAAGCGGCCCGCGGCAGCTCCCCCCGATTATCGAAACTGGGGAACCGACGGTCAATCCCATATCCGCAAGCCTCTGAGTCATACCGAAACCGCCGACAAATCCGGTAATCATTAATTTTTTCCCGGCGTCCGCAAAAATCAGCGGGAATTCCTTATTCGTCATTTTGTTGAACCTCCACCGTAATCCAATTAGCCTCAGACTTGCGCAAGCTGAGATTGTAACCTTTAATTTTAATTTCAATCGGGTCTCCGAGCGGAGCCACGCCCATCATTTCCACCTCTGCCCCTTTGACAACACCAAGGTCCAATAACCTTCGAAAAAAGCTGCCGTTACCGGTAATTTTGGTTATTTTTCCCTTTTCACCATTCTTTAATTCGTCCAACTTCTTTTCAGTCATCCGATTTTCTCCTGTAACTTTCCTTCTATTTTGCGCAGGCTCCGTTTGAACCTCGATAATATTGATAATTATGTTATTTATCCGTGTTTTGATTGTTCCAAGCCTCAAAAATATCTCTGTTGAGGCAGATTGTTAGATTAGGCTAACAATTAGGCGTAAAAAAATACACTAGCAGTAATCTGCAAACCTATCTTTGATATGCCGATCATCTTTGCCATGTTTAATATAGCGATTAAAAACATCCCCCCAGTCCGATTGACCCGGATGGCAGGCAAGAACGAAATCCATGAATTTCTCAAGGTGTTTGATGGTTTCTCGGCTCATTACATGTTCCATCTTGCAGGCATCCTCGGCAGCCGTTTCCGGATTAACCCTAAGGATATCAACCAGAAAGCTGATTAGCGTTTTGTGACGGCGATATATCTCATCGGCAACTCTGGCGCCTTCGGGTGTCAAATCGATATCCCCGTAAGGCTCATGGATAACATATCCGGCATCGGAGAGCTTCTTTAGTGCCCAGTTTACGCTCGGCTTCTTTACCCCTATTATTTCGCTGATGGCTGTCACGGTAGAATCCCGGCCCTCCTCTTTCAGCATCGCAATAGCTTCGAGGTAATCCTCCATACTGGCAGTCGTTTTTCTCTTCGTGTTTTCCATTTTATATCATTGCTTCCATTTGTTAGTCTTGTCTAACTTAATACAGAAGTATACAGCAACAAAATATACTCTGTCAAGCGCCCGGAAAATATTTTTTAAAAACTTTGGGAAAATTCAATATGCTACCGGCTCCAACCTATTGATTTCTCTCCCTGATAGTGATATTATTATGATATCACAATGATATGAAAAAGGAGGTTATAATGAAAGAAAAAGTTACCAAAACGTACAACGGCTTTTTAATGCTGGCGGTTGCCATTATTTTGGCAGTGGCGGCAATCGTGCTGTTTGTTTTAAGCGCCGACGGGTCGCCGGTGTGGATGATTGTTCTGGCAAGTATCATAACAGCCGTCGATGTGATTTTGGTTCTTCCTGGGCTCTTTATTGTTAACCCCAACGAAACCAAGGTTACCATTCTTTTCGGTAAATATGCCGGAACGGTCAGAGAAAACGGATTCTTCTGGGCTAACCCGTTTTTTGCCAAGAAGAAGATGAGTTTGCGCGCGCGCAATTTAAGCGGTCAGAAACTAAAGGTTAACGATAAAGTCGGTAACCCGATTGAGATTGCCGCCGTTATTGTCTGGAAGGTTGAAGACACCTTTAAAGCCAGTTTTGATGTCGATAACTACGAGCAGTATGTAATTATCCAAAGTGAGGCCTCTGTGCGTCACCTGGCGCAATCCTACCCCTATGATTCATTTGAGGATACCAACGAGGAGCAATTGACTCTGCGTGCCAGCACCGAAAAAATCAACCAAATGCTGGAAGCCGAATTACAGGAAAGGCTGGGCAGGGCCGGTGTTACGGTCATTGAAGCAAGGCTGAGCCATTTAGCTTATGCGCCGGAAATCGCCGAAGCGATGCTGCGCCGTCAACAGGCATCGGCAGTGGTTGCCGCCCGAAGCCAAATTGTAAACGGTGCCGTCAGTATGGTGGAAATGGCGCTTTCACAGCTTGCCGAAAAGCACTTAGTCGATTTGGACGAAGAGAAAAAGGCGGCTATGGTCAGTAATCTTTTGGTCGTTCTGTGCAGCGAATCATCAACTTCACCGGTAATTAACACCGGCACGCTTTACCAGTAAAAACGAGAAAGGTTTTAAATGAAAAAGGGAGAACGGAAAAGCTACCTCCTCCGCATTAACGGAGAACTATGGGATAGCCTCAACGAGTGGGCGGCTCAGGAGTTCCGCAGTGTTAACGGACAAATCGAGCTGATTCTGCAAAATGCCGTAAACGACCGCAAAAAGAAGGCCAAAAAAGAAGCCAAAGAAAACGATTAAAAAGATTACAAACTAAGCAAAGAAGGCCCCCGCTAAAAATCAGCGAGGGCTTTTTGGTTTTTGTTCTTAAACGGATAAATTAAATGTTTCGGGGATGATACGTTTGTGTGAAAAGATTTTTATAATAATTCGGATAGAACCGGCTTAAAGGCGTTAGACCAAAAGCCTTTTAAAACCGATACTGGCAAGCACCAACAGCACCGCTGCCGAAATAACGATAATAAGAATATCCGTTCCCAGTCCGGAAAGGTCGCCGGTAACCAGAAGCGATCTTAAAGCATCGACAATATAGCTTAAGGGGTTAACAATGGCAATCGCCTGAAGCCAGCCGGGCATAATCGATATCGGATAGATAGCGCTGGAAGCAAAAAAGAGCGGCATTGTAAGCGCCTGCCCAACCCCCATCATCCGCTCCCGCGTACGAAAAACCGATGCCAAAGCCATACTCATTGCCGAAAAACATATTCCGCACAAAATTATGATTAAAAGCATTCCCAGGATGCTCAGCGGGGTAAGGATTAAATCGATACCGATTACAAGCGCAATTACCAGTATGCCGAGCGCCTGAAACGAACCGCGCAAACCGCCCGCAAGTGATTTACCGATTACAATTGATGAACGCGGCGCCGGTGTCGATAACAGCTTATTTAAGATGCCTAAGTCGCGCTCCCAGACAACATTAATGCCAAAGAAGATGGCGGCAAAAATAACCGACTGCGCCAATATGCCCGGGGTTAAGAATTGCAAGTAGGTGTAATCACCGGTGGGAATAACACGAATATTGCTAAATGTTACCCCAAAAATAGTCAGCCACAATATCGGCTGGATTAAGCGCATCAAAATCTGGGTTTGATCGTGCCTGATTTTACGCATTTCCAATTCGGTAATCGCCAGCATCGTAGTGGCATAACGCGCAAACTTCATTTTGCCATCCTTCCGTAGGCCGCCCGAATCTTTTTGGTCTGCGCCCAGCCGGCACCGTCATCGATACGCGAACCGGTGTACTTTAAAAAGACATCGTCCAAAGACGGTTTTTTAAGATAGATTGATTCAAGATCAATGCCCTGCTCTTTAAACCCGCTAACAATACGCGGAATAGCGTTTTCACCGTTTTCAACCAGTAAATCGGCATTGCCGTTAGTCGCTTCGCCGATTGTTTTATAGCCCAGCTTTTGAATCGCTTCGCCAAGCGCAGCGTTTTTTGCACTCACCGTCACCACATCACCGCCGACAGTCGCTTTTAAGTAAGCGGGTGTTCCGATTACTACCAGTTTACCCTTATCCATAATGCCGATTCTGTCACAGAGGGCATCCGCTTCAACCATATCATGCGTGGTCAGGAAAACGGTGGTGCCGAGTTCTTGCCTGAGGCTGCGCACCATTTCCCACATTGCGTTGCGGGAGTTGGGGTCAAGGCCGATACTCGGTTCGTCAAGAAAGAGGATTTGAGGTCTGTTAATTAAGGATTGAGCAAGTTCCAAGCGGCGCATCATCCCGCCCGAATAGGTTTTAACCATATCGTTTGCGCGATCCGCCAAACCGATATACTCCAGCACTTCGCTGATGCGCTTTTTTCTTTGTGAGGACGGAACACCGTAAAGTTTGGAATAAATTAAAAGGTTTTCGTAGGCCGTAATCTCACCGTCAACCGAAATCCCTTGCGGCACATAACCGGCAAGCTGGCGGATTTTATCGGCCTCTTTTTTTACATCCAAGCCCAAAACACTTACTTTGCCCGCCGTCGGCTGTATTAACGTTAAAAGAATACGAATGGTAGTAGTTTTACCGGCGCCGTTCGGCCCTAAAAACCCGAAGACTTCCCCGCGCTCAACGCGAAAGAAAATACCGTCAACCGCTTTTATTTTACGATAACTTTTCTCCAGATTTTCAACAATAACCGCTGCTTCTCGGTTCATTTCAGCCATAACTTTCTTAACGCCTTATCGCGGGGTTTTTAAGCCCTCTTTTTGGTAAATTATCTTCCCGATATTTTAGGCATGCTGAAATTTTTTGTCAAAAACGAAACGTGTTTTTCGGATTATTGCTTAAAATTTTATAAGTAAAAAACATCTCACTCCGCCAGCTTAACCTGCACCGGTGCACGTTCAAAATCAGCAGCGTCCGTCAGAGTGCGCGGACGCAATCCCGCTATAAAAGCCACAAATCTGTCGGGGATAACTTCCAAGCGCGTATTGTAATACGTGGCAATTTCATTGTAGTAGTCGCGTGCCAAAGCAATTCGCTGTTCGGTTGAGGAGAGCTCTTTTTGTAAGTGCAAGAAGTTTTGAGAGGCTTTAAGCTCCGGATAACACTCGATAATTATGTTAAACAGCGGGGCAACGCCTTTAAAATCCGCGCTATCTTCTTCGGAGGCGGGCGCTCGCCCTTGAGTGCGTAACTCGCCAAGCAAGCACTGGATATCGGCTTCATAGCCGCGGTAGCCTTCCACGGCACTCACTAAGTTGGGGATTAAATCATGGCGGCGTTTTAACTGAATATCAACCTGCGACCAGCCCTGTTTAACGCGGTTATGCAAGTTAATCAGGCTGTTGTAAACATTAAAAACCCAACTAAGAACAAATACCAAAAAATAGATTGCGGCGGTAATTGCAAACGGTTCCCAAAGGAACGTTGAATTCTCTGTGCCGATATATGTCAAGGCAGCGGCAACACCGAGAGCCGTTAACAACCCTCCGATAAACCACAGCCAAAACCCCCACAAATAGGAAGTGCTTAGCTGCTTTTCGGTGCGTGTCGATATTAAAAACATTGGGGCATTTTTATTATAGGCGATTTCGGCGGCAACAATGTCTTCCCTTTCGCGCGCTTGCCCGATAATATAAAGCTGGCTGTGCAGCGGAATCGCCGATTCGTAAAACCTCCGGCGGTGGGTTGTATCGGCAATTTCGCCGACCGGACATTTACCGAAATACAAAATGTCTTTGGGTGTGCAAGTTTCTTCAAATACCTTAATATTTTCGATTTTAGCTTTCTCCGGAACAATGCGAATTAAGCCGGTTTCATCTTTTAAATAAAAAGGGGCGCTTACTTCTTTGCCGGCAATCTTTTTCCAACCGCTCTCGGTACGTGTTCTGGATTGCGTGCGCCCTTCTGAATCAATATAGGTTTCATGAACTATCCGCGACCAATGTTCATCAACCTGCCATTCATACTGCACGCATGCCTTGCCGGAAAGATAAGCGGTAAAAGGGGTCTCGCTTTCGGCAGTGCCCTTCAGTTCCGTAAGCCCGATAAAAACGCCTCGCGTTTTGGATGTCGGGCAATCGTCAATTGTACGTTTGCACTTAAACGCACGAAAGGCCGCAAAAATGCAACCGATGGCCAAAAGCCCGATCACAGCGGCGATAATAATTGATAGGGTTTGGGGCGACATGCATCAATTTTAGAACAGCCTGAGGGGAAGGTCAATTGCGGCCAAAACCGTTTTTGTCGGAAACGATCTCCGTGCTATAATTAATCTTACTTTAAACGAAAAACCATATGATAGCGATTAATTTTTTACTTGTTGCGGCGCTGGCCGTTTTAGAGCTGTGGGCGGCTGTTCCGCTCGGCTTTGTGATGGGTTTACACCCCCTGGCAATTTCTGTTGCCACCGCAACCGGGGCAATAATCTGTGTCTTTATTGTAATCTTTGCCGGGAAGCATTTACGCAGTTTCCTGTTAAAATTCTATGAACAACAAGACAGCGACAAGAAACCGGGTTTAGTGCAAAGGATTTGGCAAAAATACGGCGTTATCGGGCTGGGATTGCTTTCACCCTTTCTTACCGGCGTCCTTTTCGGGGCGGCAATCGGCGTTGCATCGGGCATCCCCGGTAAAAAGCTTGTTTTTTGGATGACAATCGGAATAATCCTTTGGACGGCAATATTGGTGCTGTTGGGGGTGGCGGGAATCAAGATTTTCTCGTAGGATAACCGTAAAAACAGAGAAACTCCTAGCGGCAAAGGTACATACAAATCGCCCCGCAAGCAGCCACGTTCAAAGATTCGGCCTTATCTTCAATCGGAATTTTTATTCTGAAATCAGCCGCCTTTAAAACTTCTTCGGATAAGCCGGAGGCTTCGTTACCCAGCGCCAGTATTAATTTCTCCGTCTTTTGCAAAGGAGATGTGTCATCTTCCCCGTCCAAAGCGGTCGCAATAACGGAGTAGCCTTCTGTTTTTAACGCGTTGATGACATTAAGATAGTTATTTGTTCTTCTTATCCACAAAGAAAGCAGTGTGCCGGCCGTTGACTGCACCGCTTTCGGCGCAAGCGGGTCGGCGCATTTTTCGCTCATAACAATCCCTGTAAAACCAAAAGCAACCGCCGTGCGAATAAGCGTGCCCAGGTTTCCGGGGTCTTGGATATCTTCCAAAAGAAGGATTTTTGCACCGGGGTTAGCCGGGATTTTATTGCTGTAAATATCGGCGGGAATCTTAACAACGGCAACAATTCCTTGGGGGGTGGTTGCGGAGGTTATCAAGCGCAGCTGCCCCGCTGTGATACGCCTGTAAGGGTATGTATCGCCAAAAGAGGGCGCTTCATCCGTTAACAATAGCTCTCTAATGGCTTCGGGGTTATTAAGGGCAATTTGCGCTACCGCCCGCTCCCCTTCCGCCAAAAAGAAACCGGCTTCAATCCTCTTTTTCTTATCGCCCAGCTCTTTATACCACTTAAGCGGTTTAAGAGGCTCTCTTTCAGGTTCGTATGTCATAGTAAACCTTCAAAAATTACTTGCGCCTATAATATAGCACGTTAGGCAGAGAATTAGAACGGTTATCAAAATTACGGATTAGGTTTGCAATCAGAGCGTAACGGCAATATAAACCATAAAATAATGGAATATTGCTCCCAATAAAATAAAGACATGGAATATTTCGTGAAAACCGAACACCCCTCGAACCGGATTTGGTTTTTTAAGGGCATAGATTATCGCGCCGATACTGTAAGCAACCCCTCCGCCAATCAGCAGCAAAAAGGATAAACCGGACATATTATGCCAGAGGATATTCATCGGGATTACCGCCATCCAGCCCATTAAAAGATAAAGAATCGGCGAAATTACACGCGGAGCGCGCATATAAAAGAATTTAAAGAATATCCCCGCCAAAACACAGCCCCATTGCACGCCGATAATACTCCAAAACCATGCCCCGCCGAGATAGGCATAGCACATCGGGGTATAGGTACCGGCAATCATAATAAAGATGGCAATATGATCCAGTTTCCGCCAAATATTTACCGCATTTTCTTCTTGTTTTTGCGCATGGTAAATTCCGCTGGCCAGAAATAGGCAAAGCGCTCCCAGCCCGTAAACAAGCGATAAAATAAAGTAATCCCACCTGCCCCAAGTTACCGCAAGTAAAATCACAAGCCCCGCCAGCGCAAGAACCGCCCCCGCCAGATGGGTATATGCCGATACTTTTTCCGAATGTCTGATATTAATCACACTGCCTCCGAATATTCGCTAATTATACACCAATTAAGTTTTTGTGTTTTCGGATTGTCTTAATCGGTACGATGTGAAATGAACTTAAGACAGCTTGGCAATCGTCCGAAACTCTGTATTTTATGAAAAGACAGGAGGAATAAAACCCATCCCTGTATTTATTTTAATATTCCGCAATTAAAGAAAAAGAGCCCCCAAAGATATTGCATTGCGCCGGTTTATGGGGTAGAATGAGGGTACGGTTACGGGAGAAATAGATGAGATGATACTTCTGATTTTCTATGGAGAGGCCCTTGGGGGTGAACAAAAATAAAAGCGCTGACTGGTTGCAGTTCAGTGCTTTTTTAATTAAAAATATTCAGTTTAAGGGAGGGCAAAATGCAATCGAGTTTGATAGGAAAGATAGAAAAAGCCAATAGGTACGCTCAAGAGAAAGATCGAGTAACTTTTACTGAATTTTCAGTCGATTTCCGTGGGGAAAACCACACCCACGTTACCAAATACGGAAGTGAAGGTTGGAGTTGCACCTGCGACTTCTTCTCACACTGGGGGCTGTGCTGCCATACGATGGCAATGGGCAAGATTTTAGAAGAAATGCTGCCCAAGGAAGCCGTATCAACACAGGTTGACAACCCCACCGCAATGCAATAGTATTGTAAACAGAATAGCGAAAATAAAATATGAAGATTTCAAGAAAAATTTTCAAGCCGGTTTGTTTATCCCTTTTGGCAGGGCTGTTTTTAATAGCCTCGCTTGCGGTTGGCTGTGACGGGACTCCGGGTACAAAGACCACCGATAAAACCAAGATAATCCCTTTTACTTTAAATGTCTGGCCGCTGCATATGAGCGATGCCATTGAGGGTTACAGCTGCGTTTTTCTGGTAACCGTTGATTACGGAACGATAGAACCGACAACAACCCAGACCTCAAAAATAACTTCCACCGACGAGGAATCCAAAACAACGCAAGTAATTGATCCGAGCTTAGCCAAAATTTCGGCTACGGCTGAAAATGCCTATGTCTCCGTCGGACCCAAAGGCATCGGTGAGGGATATGTTGCCGAGATTGTTGTTGTTCCTAACGAAGGAACCGCCGGCAATATTCTTAAAGTAAGGGTCAAAGCCGAATGGCAAGGTTTTTCGGACACCGAAACAGTGACTCTGAAGGTGCGCGAGAAGCCCGAAACAATGGATGATTTGGCTGCCGAAGCGCGAACAATCAGAAATATGTTTATCTCTTGGGTTTCCACCAATAACCCCGATTTGGGCATTTCTTTGGATGAAGATTGGTACGGAACAATGGTTTACCCCGATACCGGCGCCGTAAAGTATTTCCTGTTCTTCTCCGAAAATTGGGAGGCGGGAATCCGTTGGAATACATCAACCAATTCGGTTGATTGGGGGCAAATGTATCTGAGGTTACGAACCGTTCAGTTTGAGCCTTTCCGATCGTTTGAAATTGATTCTTTGACCGCCACCAACAAGAACATCTACGAAATAAGCCCGCACAGCATGGTCTGGCGTTAGCAGACCTTTAAATGTAACAAGGCATCACCGGCAACAAAAAGCGAGCCGGTGATACACAACAGCGAATCGTTTAGAGCTTGCTTTTTAGCAAGCTCTATTGCTTCGGCAACATTTTCGGTTGATATAACCCTTATCCCCGGTTTGTTAAACTTTTTTGCCAGTTCCGCCGTTTCCATTGAACGCGGATGCGACGAGCGGGTAACAATTACCTCGTTAAAAAGCGGCAGCAGTTCGGCAATTATCCCGTCCACATCTTTATCGGCGGAAGCCCCAAAAACAAGAATCCCGGAAGACTTTTCATTTGTTTTATCAGCCGAAAAATAATCTTTGCCGTAATGGAGAAGCGATTTTTTAAGTTCGCGTGCGGAAAGAACGTTATGCGCCCCGTCTATAATAATTAAAGGATTTCCGGGTACTACCTGAAAACGCCCCGGCCATTTTACGCTGCTAAAGCCTTCTTGGATTGCCGTAAGCGGAATATTAAACCCCTTTTCTTTTAAAGCTTCCAAGGCACCCACCGCTGTTAGCGCATTCTCCGCCTGACAAAAACCAAGCAGCGGAAGCGATACCTCGTAATCACCCAAACGCCCTTTAATTGAAATATGCGAGCCCTTATCGCTAAGGTCAACATTTTGCGCCAAAATATCAGCCCCCGCTTTTATAAGGCGGCAATTCTTCTCGAAACACTTTTGTTCGATAACGCGCATGGCTTCATCCGTCTGCGGGGCGGTAACAACAACCGCTCCTTCTTTAATAATTCCAGCCTTTTCCAAAGCAATTTTAGGGATTGTATCGCCTAAAACATCGGTATGGTCCAAATTAATGGGGGTAATTATGCAAACCTCGGGTCTTATTATATTGGTGGCATCCAACCTGCCCCCCAACCCAACCTCAACCACCCCGAAATCTACTTTGCGGCGCGCAAAAAAGATAAAACAAACGGCAGTCATTATTTCAAAGGTGGTGAGTGTTCCGTAAACTTTTTGAGCGTTTACCGTTTCTACCGCCGGTTTTAGCATGCTGATAATATCGGCAAACTCCGTTTCGGAAATCATTTCTCCGTCAATCCGAAAGCGCTCTCTGATATCGATTAAATGGGGCGAAGTATACAAACCCGTTTTGTATCCGGAAGAGCTTAGGACGGAACTAACCATCGCCGCCACGCTGCCCTTGCCTTTTGTGCCGGCAATATGAATAGTTTTTATTTTAAGATGCGGGTTATCAAAGAGCGCCGCCAGCTCAAAAACCCGCCGCAAGTCGTAGCTTGTCGAATCATGCAGTTTATGTGTGGTTTCATAATCCGAAAAGCTGTAAATGTATTCCAAAGACTGCCGGTAATCCAAGTTTTGCATCGTAACTCCGTATTAAATCCTGTTTTTGTTATAAATTCCGATTATATGCTTAAATATTATGGCATATTTTAAGATAAATCGATATTTAATAAATATTTGAGGGATTTTTACTTGACGCCCTCGCATAACGACTGTTAATATCAAGAAACCTTAGGGGGTACAAATTGAATTTTAGCGAAAAATTAAATAACGCCGTTTCGAAAAATAACAGTTTGCTCTGCATTGGGCTGGACCCCGCCCCGGACTTTTTCCCCGATGCCGAAAGCATAGTTGAGTTTAATAAGGCCATTATTGAAGCCACCGCCGACCTTGTTTGCGCTTACAAACCCAACTTCGCCTTTTACGAAGCCTTCGGAGCGCAGGGTTTTAATGCCTTAAAAGAAACCGCCGCTTTTATTCCCAAAGATATCCCCGTGATTGCCGATGCCAAGCGCGGGGATATCGGAAATACAGCTAAAGCCTATGCCCGCTCGGTCTTTGATACATTAAATTTTGACGCCATAACGGTAAACCCCTATATGGGCTCCGATTCGGTTTTACCTTTTATCGATTACCGCAGCAAGGGTGTTTTTATCCTTTGCCGCACCTCCAACAGCGGCTCGGGGAATTTTCAATCGTTAAATTGTGGAACAGACGATAATAAAATTCCGCTTTTTCAAGCGGTAGCCGCTAAAGCCGGCGAGTGGAACGAGTTCGGCAACGTCGGGCTGGTGGTGGGAGCCACCTATCCGGATGAGTTGCAAACTTTACGTAAACTCCACCCCGAAATGCTTTTTTTAATCCCCGGTATCGGCGCGCAGGGTGGAGACTTGGAAACAACTGTCCGTAACGGCATTGATACCAACGGCAGGGGAGCCATTATAAATTCGGCCAGGCAAATTATTTACGCATCTCGCGGCAATGATTTTGCGACCGCCGCCCGCAAAGCGGCAATGGAACTGCGCGATAAAATCAACCTTTATCGCTAGGAATTTGCGATATGACGGCAGAAATAAAAGTAGGCGCTATTGTACAGCTCAGAAAAAAGCACCCCTGCGGCAATGACCGCTGGCAGGTGGTTAGAATCGGCGCCGATATCGGTATTATCTGTTTAGGGTGTAAGCACAAGGTGATGTTGGAGCGCGGCACTTTTGAAAAGAGGGTTAAAGCCGTTATTGCAAAAGACACCCCGTAGCTTATCAAAATAGAGAGGCTTAAATTATGTGGGATTGGTTTACAATAAACAGCATCTGGTTTCTGACCGGTACCTCCGTTCTGTTTATTTTTGTTGTTATTTACCGCAACAGGCTCAGAGATCGGCTGCTTAAGCTCAAATCCGACCAAAAAGAATTCAAAGGCAACAAAGCCTTCTTGCGAATACTGCTGTTTTTAATCTATATTTTTGCCGCCGTGATTTTGCTTTCTACCGTTGCTATCATCCTTTCCGAAGATGAGATTTTTGCATCCGTAAATTTCGCGAGCATTCAGGAATGGTTATTATCGCACGGCATTATTATATTGGTTTATATTATCGTGGCCTATTTTTTGTATCGGGCAACCAAAGCCCTTGTTCCCAAGATGGTTACCGGCTATGTCAAGAATGCCGGCAGAGGCAAGCACTCCAAATCGTGGTTTGAAAGAAGAGCAAAAACCCTGACTGTCCTTGTAAAGTGGATAGTCGTAATTGTTATCGGAACGGCAACCTTTTTCCTAATTCTTGAAGAAATCGGAATGGATATCACCCCCTTACTTGCCAGCGCCGGTATTGTAGGAGTGGCTCTGGCATTGGGGGCGCAAACTATTATCAAAGATTTTTTGGCCGGATTATTTATTCTCTTGGAAGACCAATACAATAAAGGCGATGTGATTAAAATTGCCGAAATCTCCGGCGAGGTTGTCGAAGTGAATCTGCGCCGCACCGTTTTACGGGATCTCGACGGCATTGTTCACACCATCCCCAACAGTGCCATTACCACAGCTTCAAATTATACCAGAGATTTATCTCGTGTTAATGTCGATATCCCCGTAACGTACGGGGAAGACCTGGATAAAGTTTTTACCGTAATCAATAGAATCGGCAAAGAAATGGCGGTAGACCCGCGCCTTGCTAAGCTTATTAAAACCCCGCCGCAGGTATTAAGGGTAAGTAATTTTGCCGATTCGGCAATTCAAATCAGGATTTTGGGAGATGTGCAGCCCGGTATGCAATGGGAAGTTACCGGTGAATTGCGAAAAAGAATTAAGAACGCTTTTGATAAAGAAGGGATTGAAATGCCCTGGCCGCATATTAAGGTGTTTCAGGGTAAAGAGAAAAAGCAAAACGTTATTTTATGCAAAAACTGCTCCTTTGCTAACCTCGAAACCGCAAAATATTGCGGAGAATGCGGGGAAAATCTGTAAGCGGATAGTAAATATTACCGCGGATTAGAATGCAGACTTAAAACTAATGCCATCAGGGTAAACTGAATTTGTTTCCGGCGTTATTTAGGAAAAACTCTTGCGGAAAGGCCTCGGCAATTTTGGCCGCAGCCTGAAAACCGGTGCAATGGCAAAGCCCCAGCTTCTTAACCCCAACCGCCTTAAGTTCGGCAATTGTCTTTCGGATGCGTTCCTCGGAGGCTCTGTATAAATGAATCCCGCCGACAACGGCATAAACGGAAGTGATACCGGTAATTTTTTGCGCATGTTTGATAATGTTAATAATCCCGCGGTGGGCACACCCTGCAATTATAATCAGCCCGAATTCGCTGTTAATAATTAAAGAAAGGTCGTCGGCAATTTCATCTTGGATAGCTATCTCCCCGTTTTTAACCGATAAATTGCTCTCGACACCCTCGTATTCGCTTAGCATCGGAATTTGACCGGTAGTTAAAATGTTTGGGGTAATAAAGACCGATTCTTCGGAAAGCGTAAAGATTGCGCCGCAGTTTTCAAGTTCTTCTTTGGAGTAAGGCATCCCGATTGATTTTTCCTCTGTTTGACCGTCGCGCAAGGTATATCTGGGGCTAAAAACGGCGGGATGAGCAATAACCTCAACTTTTTTATTGATTTTAGACAGGATTTCTTTTAACCCTCCAGTATGGTCGAGATGGCCGTGGCTAAGAACAATGTAATCGATTTTAGTTAAATCCACCCCCATAATTTGGGCGTTATGATAAGCGGAAAAACTTAAACCCGTATCAAACAGAATCTGTTTCCCGTCAGCTTGAATAAAAAGGCTAAGCCCGTATTCCCCGATATAACCGTGAAGGGCAGTGTTTTCACTAAGCGTACTAATTTTTATTTTCATTGCCGTTTTATAAGATATTTAAGGTTACAGATAGTTTATACCTTTTATTCGAGTTTTGCTAGTATCAATATATCCAAACTATTATAGATAATATTTTGAGTATTTAGGCATCGCTAAAATCACAAAGTATAAATTAAGGTAAATAACAATATTTTTTAAAAAATACTTGTTAATAATGAGTTCGCTATATTGACATTGTTATATTGCATATGTTATAAATGGGTTGATTTCTCCGGAGCTGTATTGCCTAAAGAGCTATCCATGGCAAACAGCCGTTGGACAAAATCCAGACAGCACCACCGGAAACGGTCTTGCTTCCCAAAGGAAAAGGAGGATATATGAAAAAGTTTATCTCGGTCGTTATTGTCATTATCGGTTTAGCAGTTCTTTGCGGATGTGACGTCTCAGATCCCAAAACCAAATCCACAACCCAAGCCGACACCTACGCAAGCGAACTGCTTGTTTTCGCCGCTACCGGCACTAAAGCGCCGATGGATGCCGCGGCTGCCGCATTCGAAGAAAAATATGGAACCAAAATTGTCCTAAATTACGGCGGCGGCGGGGAAGTTCTTTCGAATATGATTCTTAGCAAACAAGGAGACGTTTATGTCTCTCCCGAACAGCGTTTTATGAACAGCGCCAAACAACAAGGAGCTGTTGGCATTGATACCGCACCCTCTTCTTTAGCGTATATGATACCGGTTCTCGCGGTGCAAAAGGGTAACCCGCTAAATATACAAAACTTAGCGGATTTATCCGCCTCCGGCGTAAAAATAGCAATCGGTAACCCCGATACAACACTGCTTGGAGAAGCCGCTCCGGAAATCCTGCAAAAAGCCGGGCTTTATGAATCGGTAAAAGGAAATATCGTCGCCAATGTCCCTCAGGTCAACGCCATTGTAACCTATTTAAAAACCAAACAAATTGATGCCGGATTTGCCTGGCATTATTTCGGAGTTACAAATCCCGATGATATCGATATTATTTGGATTCCGGCGGAATATGTCACCGCTATCGGTGAATTACAGGCTGCGGTTGCAACTTACAGCAAAGAGGCATGGACCGCCCAACAGTTTATCAAGTTCCTGTCTTCATCGGACGGACAAGCTATATTTAAGCAATACGGTTACATTGTCGACCAAACAGAGGCCAATCAATACAGGAAAGGTAACTAACAAAATTGCCGGAAGCAACGGGAAATTACGACAGTGCGAATAAAACGGGAATCCTAACCGGTTGGCGGAAGTTTTTTTCCGCTAACAGGCTATTTAATACCACTACCGTAGGCGTCCTGGTTGTATTACTGTTGTTTTTAGCGGCTATATTTATCTCACTGTTAACATATACGAAATGGGATACCCTTCTCGCGGCTGTCGGATCTTCGGAAATACTTTTCGCCATCGGGCTTAGCTTAGTTACGGCAACCGTTTCTACCGTACTTGCAATAATAATAGCCGTCCCGATAGCTTATACGATATCTAAAAATGAGTTTTTCGGTAAAAGCCTGATTGATACACTGCTTGATTTGCCGATTGTAATTTCTCCGGTAGCAATCGGCGCGGCCTTACTGGTTTTTTTTAGCACCCCTCTCGGCTCAGCCATTAACAATAATTTAATAAATTTTGTTTTTAGCGTGCCGGGTATTATTTTGGCACAGTTTACGGTGGTAAGCGCTTTGGCTATCCGCCTTTTAAAATCCACCTTTGACAGTATCGATTTACGCTACGAGCAAGTCGGCAGAACATTGGGCTGCAGCAAGCCCCAGGCGTTTATCCGTATAATACTGCCGCTGGCAAGAAACGGACTGATTGCCGCCGCCATCCTAACTTGGGCCAGAGCCATCGGTGAATACGGGGCTTCGGTCACATTGGCCGGTGCAATCGGTATGAAAACCGAAACCCTGCCGATCGCAATATCTCTTAACTTACTGAACGCAGACATTGAAAAAGCCATCGCCATTATCTTTATACTGGTAATTATCGCCGTTTTTAACTTATTTATTCTAAGAATTGTTGCCAAACAGAGCTATAGACTATGATAGAGATAAAGGATTTATCAATCACGCTGGGGAAGTTTTTCCTAAAAGATATCAACCTGTCCATTAGCGACAGGGAATATTTTGTTGTGTTGGGGCCGACCGGAGCCGGTAAAACCATCCTGCTGGAGTGTATTGCCGGACTAAGGCGCACAAAACACGGCGAAATATGGCTTGGCGGCAATAACGTCAACAAATTGCCGCCGGAACAAAGAAACATCGGCTATGTGCCTCAAGACTACGTTTTATTCCCTTTTTTAAATGTCTTAAATAACATTACGTTTGGCTTAAAACAAACCACCGACAACAAAAACAAAATCAAAGAAAAAGCGCACGAAATTGCCGATTTAATCGGTATTTCCCATTTACTTGAAAGAGATACCGTTTCTTTAAGCGGCGGAGAGAAACAACGTGTGGCACTGGCACGCGCATTGGCCTCTTCACCCAAAATATTGCTGCTCGACGAACCTCTAAGCGCCCTGGATTTACAAACAGCGCGCTATTTAAGGTTTGAACTCAAAAAAATCCACCGCGATCTCGGGATTACCACCGTTCATATAACCCATAACCAAATGGAAGCGGAAGAAATGGCCGACCGGGTGGCTATTTTGAATAAAGGCGAAATAAACCAAGTCGGAACTGCCGAGGAAATCTTTTTCCACCCCACCAATGCCGCCGTTATGAATTACCTCGGAAGACCCAATATTTTAGATTGTGAAGATTGCCGCATTATCGGACAAGGGATAATGGAAGCCGACTGCCGCGGGTTAAAAATAATTGTTCCTCATGACGGAAAGCCTTTTAAGCGCATTATAATTTATCCGCGCGACGTTTATGTTGATAAATTAAACCCGGGATGTAACAAAGTAAACTGTTTTAAAGGGATTATCACCGATATTAAAACCTCGGCGAATACTGTTCGTTTAAGATTTAAAGTCGGCGAAAATATGATTCGCTCCGAACTACCCTATCACGTATTTGATGAAATGGGGTTATCGGAGGGAATGGAAGCCTTTGTTCAGCTTAGTCTCAGGCGAATAAAAATTTTTGAGCGTTCCAATCGCAATGAGCCTTCGGCGGGAAATAATCAAAGCAGTAAAGACCGCATTTAAAATATTAATTAATGATACTATATTAAGGCAAGTAAAAAGAGGAGAGAAATTATGTCGGCGCTAACGTCAATTGAAATTGTCAGAAACAAACTGGTGGAACTGGTCAAAGAAAGAAAAGCGGAGGGAGAAGCTGTAATTGTTACCGTCGGCGCTCTATCGCCTTTAGAGGCCATCGGAAATACCGAAAGGAAGGATTATGCCATCCTGGAAGGTAAAGAAGTAATGATTCAGGCACAATTTGGCGGCGGCTACGGACAGGCTTTTACCGATAGCCCCAGAGAGTTTAAAGGCACGATAGAAGACGTGCTTTCTTTTGATTTGAGTACCAACGGTAACCGGGCGATTATGGTTGCAACCCTCAACGCCATTGCTTCTCACCTCGGGATTGCCTCAGGCGTAATCCATTGCCGCAATGAAGAACCGGCCAAATGCGGGGGAATTATTGCTGAGGAAATTAAGAAAAAGTACGGCAATATCAAAATAGGAATGATCGGATTACAACCGGCCATTCTGGAAAGCCTTGTAAACAGATTCGGCGCCGATAATGTAAATTGCACCGATATGAATCCCAATAATATCGGACAAAACAAAGCCGGAATAATCATCCGGGACGGAAAAACCGAAACAGGGGAAATGATTAAATGGGCTGACCTTATTCTTGCCACTGGCAGCACCGTTGCCAACGGTTCGTTTGATGAAATCAATAAACTGGTTCAAAAAGCCGGTAAAAAGTTGGTGCTTTTTGGTATTACGGGGGCATCGGTGTGCGCCATAACGGGGATAGAACGTATCTGCCCGTACGGCCACTAAACCGATTATTTACGATAGGCTTTTTTCCAAGGCTCCTTGCGGATATCGATATATTCACGGATTGCCGCTTTTAAGGTGTTTGACGACAGCAACGCGCAGTGTTTGCTTTCTTCCGGCATCCCGTCCAGCGCGTCAAGAACGTTCTGCTGGCTGATTATCATCGCCTCGGTTATTTTTTTACCGGTTGCCAGCTCCGTTGTCATACTGCCCGCGGCAATACTTGTTCCGCACCCGTCAGTCATAAATGTAGCCTTAGAGATAGTATCGTTATCAACTTTAAGCCATATTTCCATCGTATCCCCGCAGGGGCCGGTAATTGTGGCGTACGCATCCGCATTTTCCATCGGGCCGACATTACGCGGATTTGTTGCGTGGTTAATCGCCTTTTCCGAATAATTTTTACGTTCTTCCGTTTCAATCATTTTTTTAAAATCATCTAAATTATCAGCCATTTAGCACACCTCTCAGATAGTTATCCCGAAGTAATTAAGGATATATTTTAGCGCCGTATACAGAAAAATAAACCCAAAGATTGTTTTTAGCGTAGCGGGTTTGAAATAGATTATTAAGCGCGCCCCAAGCAGAGCCCCGACAACCGCCCCCGCCCCCATCGCAAGCGCCGCCGGAATATCACACAAACCTTGCGATATTTTAATGATACCCCCCACAAAAGCAAAGCCGGCAAAAGAGGCCATTGAAGCCCCAATTGCCATTTTAACCGGTGAGCGTAAAACGTAAACAAACGTCGGCACCATTATAAAACCGCCCCCAAGGCCGGATATACCGGTAAAAATACCGACACCCCCGCCAATTCCGAGTTTCAGCGGAATATTCTCCCTGGGCGGGCCTCCGAAAATATCGGGCCTCTTTCTTAAAAAGAACCCTTCGTATATCATGCTTATCGCAATCGGGGTAAAAACAATTCCCAAAATTAAATCGAGGATTTCATGGTAATCTTTAACCAGATAAAACAAAAAAGACCCAATAGCAACCCCCACCACCCCGGCCGAAGCGACATATTTAACGATATTCCAGTCCACATGCCCCATCTTCCAATGCTGAAAAGCACCGGCGACCGCCGTAAAAATAACGGCTGTAAGCGTCGTTCCGACGGCAATAGACGGCGGGAAATCAAACCCAAAACGAATAATGGGTAACATGATAGCCCCGCCGCCGATTCCCAGCAAACCGCCGAACCCGCCTGCTAAAATCCCCACGAGAATAAGCAGTAATACGGTTAAAAAGCTCAAAATTTAATCCTTTTTTGGTTACAAGTTAATTGGAATCGTGGTGATGGTGATGACCGTGCCCGCCGCATTCGGTGTCACCATGTCCGCAAACGTTATCACCCCTCTCCAAGCGGTGATAAAGATATTTTACAACGGCAGTTTCGGGATCTGTTTCGGTAACCCCCATTACAACTTCCACGCCGTTATTTTCAAAAACCGAACGCGGGCCCATTCCCATACCGCCGGCAAGCACTACATTTACCCCTTTTTGGGCAATCGCCATCGGTGTTCCTTGGCAATCGTGCTCAGTTACGGTCATAGTTTCTTTACCGATAATTTGTTTGTTGTCGCCAACTTCGATAATCAAAAAATCGGATGCTTGCCCCCAGTGCGATGAGAGTAAGCCGTTTACTACCGGAATTGCAAACTTCATGTTTATTTTTTCTCCTCTGTGAAAATTTTATTTTCAGTTAATTTATTAAAACACATGCATTATGAACAATTTTTAAGCCCTTTTGATAGCAGTAATTGATTGCAACGGTGCTTTCCGAACCGGGTTGCAGCCAAATACGCTGAATGCCAAGCTCAAAACATTCCTTTAAGACCTCTTCGGTTACGGCGGGCGGAACAACAAAATCAACCACATCTATTGCAACGGGAATATCGGCAAGGCGCTTGTAACAAACCAACCCCTCAACCTCTTTAAGGCGCGGATTTACCGGAAAAACGGCGTAACCGCGAGCCTTTAAATTTTTAACGATCCTGTTCCCGAATTTTAGCGGGTTATCGGACGCACCGACTATCGCAAATTTCTTTTGCTGCATGAACTCTTTAATTAATTCTTGCATTTTTTAATCCCGCATACGTTACCAAAAGATATCGCATATTATAATACTCATACACAAGATAGGCAAAGTTAAAATGTGTCTGTTAAAGTTTTCTGTCGATTACAGCTGTTTTTAGGTTAGTTTTCGTTTAACGATTTTAAAACATTTTGCCAAAGATTTTTGATTTCTTGCGAAACCTTGTTATCGGAAAACTCAACCACCGGAACCCCTTGAATCATTGCTTCCGTAACTACGTTATCAAAGGGGATTTTACCCATAATTTTAACATTTTGTTCATTGCAGTAATTTTCGATTTTGGCTGTGTTCTCTTCGTTAATATCAAATTTATTGATGCAAACAAGCGCCGGAACCTTAAAATGGCGGCAAACATCGAGCACCCTTCCCATATCATGTATCCCTGAAAGGGTCGGCTCGACTACCAGCAAAGCCATATTGGCGCCCGAAAGCGAAGATACTACCGGACACCCCATTCCCGGGGGGCCGTCGCAAATAATATATTCGGCGTCCGTTGCGGTTGCTATTTTTTTGGCTTCTTGACGCACTCTGGCAACCAGTTTGCCCGAGTTCTCCTGCGCTATTCCCAGCTTGGCATGTGCCAACGTCCCGTATTTTGTATCCGAAACAAATAAATAACCGGCCATATTATCTTGCATCGTAATCGCTTCGGTCGGGCAAACATGGGAACAGAAACCGCAACCTTCACAAGCAATCGGATCGACTTCAAAATTATGAATTGCATCAAAACGGCATAAATCTACACATACGCCGCAATGATTACACTTTTTAGCATCGATAAAAGCCGTCTGTCCGCTCCAAAATTCTTCTTTTTGCCTAACCTGAGGGCTCAAAAGCAAATGCAAATCAGCGGCATCAACATCACAATCGGCCATGACCTTATTTTCGGCAAGCACCGCAAGCGAGCCGACGATACTTGTTTTACCTGTTCCGCCTTTACCGCTTAAGATAATCAGTTCTTTCATCGCGCTAACTCCTTTATGGCTTGATAAAGTTGAACAAAGCGGTTTTTCCACTGCGGCATCGCATCAACCAAGGCAACTCCTTTTGAATATGTTTTGGCAATTTCGGTATCGAGCGGAATCCTCATTAGGACGGGTATCTTTTCTTTTTGGCAATAATCTTCAACCCCCGCATCACCGGCCCCCACCCTGTTAATAACCACCCCAAACGGGATATTTAATTCCCTTACCGTTTCCACCGCTAAAATCAGATCGTTTAGGCCGAACGGTGTCGGCTCAGTCAGTAATAGGCAAAAATCACTGTCTTTAACGGTTTCAACCACCGGGCAGGAAGTCCCCGGAGGGGCATCCCTGATAATAATTTCGCCTTCACGGGAACGCTCTTTAACCTGGCGGATAACAGGCGGTGACATAGCTTCGCCTACAGTAAGCGTTCCGCTAACAAACTTAATTTTATCGGCATCGCCCCATTCAACTTCTCCGATCTGCCGGGGCTGCTCCGTAATAGCGTCCTCGGGACAAAGATAACTGCATGCCCCGCACCCGTGGCACATTTGCGGAAAGGTCATCACACGGCTGCCAAAAACAGCAATCGCATTAAAGGCGCATACATCGGCGCATATCCCGCAAAAAGTGCATTTTTCCGTTTCCACAACCGGCACCGGGTTATTAACACTTTCCTTGCCTTGAATTAAGGGCTTTAAGAAAATATGGGCATTCGGCCCCTCCACATCGCAATCGGCGACTGTAACGTCGTAATCATCTTTTAAAGAAAGAGCGAGACCGGTAGACACAAGCGTCTTGCCGGTTCCGCCCTTTCCGCTGGCTACGGCTATTATCATCTTATTCCCTTACCATCCCGTTACCGCACTTGGGGCATTTTACATTGTAACAGGGGACCCCTCTCTCGTGGCTGACTTTGGTTCCGCAGCCCGGGCAAACACAATTGCCGCCGGCTCCTGCGCCGGCTCGCGAACCGCCCATCCTTCCGCTCCCTGATGATGCACCCCTGGGCCCCGTACCATCTCCTCTCGGCATAATTCTACCTCCTGATTATCCTACTGATAACTAAAAATTTTTTAACCCAAACACATCCAATGTTTGGAAACCAACAGTTAAGATTTAATTTTGATTAACGGCACAATCGGAATAAATCTTTTTCCTATTTTGCAAAGCCTCTCCGGTATCGGATTTTTCCGTAATAAACGGCAGATTGGATTCAAAAACGGTGTCGAGTTCCAAATGCCTGCGATTAATACCGCTCCGATACCTGAAAACGACTCTCGTATTCTCATACCGCTTCGGTGATGATGATTATCCCTCGTTTTTGCCGACTTGTGACCGCCGGTAACTGTCTAACTTTTACCGTGGTGAGCGGAAACATCAGCCTGAGCGCTTTCTTTGTAGCGCCCTTCTTTATAATCTTCGATTACATCCGCAATTCTGCCGGCAACACCGCTGTATATCTTCACTCCGGCCGGGGCTAAAACGTTATAGGCATTGGGTCCGCAGCTTCCGGTAAGAACGGCGCTAACCCCCTTTTCAAGCATCAAACGAGCGGCGGCGATACCTGCGCCACCCCCCGACTGTGCGGCGGTATTTTCGAGAAATTCGTACTCCATCGTATCGGGATCAATAATAATAAAATAAGAACAACGCCCAAACCTTGCGTCAACATTGTTCTCAAGGGTGGTTCCCGATGCGGTAATTGCTATTTTCATAACTATTTTTTTATAATCCTTTCCGATTATTTTTCAACCAGTTTTTCAATTTGAGATCCGATTTTAGCCAAAGTATCCTTAAGCTCTTTCACCTCGTTTTTGAGGGCGTCTATTTCCGCTCTTTGTTCATATGTTGACGATAACTCGTCGGCATAGTCCACGCCGCGTTCTTTGTTAGGCGGGCTGTCTGTTGTCTCCGATTCCGTCATTACACAAAAACCCCGGCCGCCGCCTGTCATCGGCCCCGTTCCACGGGGTCCTGTCCCGTCAAATCCCGGCATATTACACCTCCTTTATCGGTAACAATCGTTTCCGATAAAACTATTTAATTTCGTTAAGTTGGGATTCAATCCTGTTTAACGTGTCTTTAAGCGATTGCATTTCACTTTTTAGACTATCCAGCTCTTGGTGATAACCGGAAAAAGCGGGAGTTGCGTAACCGAAGCCGGCTCCTCGTCCGCGTCCTCGTCCGTATCCGTAACCATACCCGTAAGGGCGTTCCATTGCCATTGCCGCGGGTGCATTACAAAATCCTCTTCTTCCGCCTGTCATCGGCCCCATTCCGCGGGGTCCTGTTCCGTCAAATCTTGGCATAACTTTTGCCTCCTTATATTATTTAAATTTCTTATTTTCTAAATTATTCGCCTTGGCGGTGCCTGCCATGGCCTCTTCCGGCTCCGCCGTGATGCCTGCCGGGCACCACATGCCTGATATCGGTATCGTTGCAGCGCGGGCAAGCCATTGGGGGTCCGGATATATTTTCCGCATCCCATTCATGCCTGCGACGGCATCTGTAACGATTCCTTGCCAGTTCATAATTACCGCCGTCAATACGAATTGCCTTGCCGTTTAACAGCGCATCGGCAACTTTAAATCTGGCCGACGCCAGCACTCGTTGAAAAGTCGGGCGTGAAATATTCATTTTTTGAGCCCCCCGTTCCTGTTCCAACCCCTCCAGCTCTTTAAGGCGCAAAGCCTCCGCTTCTTCAAGCGACAGCACTATTTCATCTAAATCGTCAAGCGGAATTCCGGCCGGCTTAAAATGGGTTACCTCGGGAACATTGGCTATTCTTCGGCATTTAAACGGTCTTGACAAATCTTATTCTCCGGTTTATTATGAGCATATGCTCATAACTATATTAACAAAGAGCTAAAAGCTTGTCAAATTCGGCCATATCGGGTTAATATATCCCCGCCTTATAAATATCTTTTACGGATAATAAGATGCTATTTGAAGAGATTTCCGGACAGGATTCGGATGCTACCGATATTGATTGCTGCGCCGCCTTTAACAAATACGCCGCAGAATACGACAATTGGTTTAACCAAAAAGGGCGCGTCGCATTTGCCACAGAGGTTAACGCCTTTAAAGCAATCCTGCCAGAACTATCGAAACCGTGGCTGGAAATAGGAGCCGGCAGCGGCCGTTTTAGCCTGGCGCTGGGGATTGAAACCGGTATTGAACCTTCTGCCAAAATGGCTGAGATTGCCAGAAGCAGAGGGGTTCAGGTTTTTGTTACCCAAGGAGAACACACACCTTTTGAAGCTAACTCTTTCGGGGCGGTTTTTTTAATTGTTACGCTCTGTTTTTTGGATTCACCCTTAATTGTTCTCAAAGAAATTAACCGCATTTTAGTCCCCGACGGCAAATTGGTGCTTGGGCTTGTTTTAAAAGAAAGCCCGTGGGGTAAGTTTTACATACAAAAGAAAAAAGAGGGGCATCGCTTTTACAAATATGCCACTTTCTACAGTTTTGACGAGATAAAAGAGTTGCTTCTAAAAAGCGGATTTGTAACTGATTCCGTCGTTTCGACGCTTTTTCAGGCGCCCGAAAATTTAAATACCATCGAAGAGCCTCAAACAGGTTATCACCCCGCAGCCGGTTTTACGATAATTACCGCTAAGAAGATCTGAAAAACGCAAAAGGAGCGCGTTATGAATTTCATTGATATCGATAAAGCAAGAAAGACCTTAAATCTGGGAGAACTGGCAACCATTAAAGAAATTAAAGCCAACTATCGCAAGCTTGCCGTTCGCCACCATCCCGATAAAAAAGGGGCTGAAGAAAGCGACGAGATGATGAAAGAGCTTAACCAAGCCTATAAGGTTCTGCTTGATTATTGTGCCGCCTACAAATACAGTTTCAAGGAAGATGCGGTTGCCAATGTTTATCCTTACGAAGAACAAATGCGAAAATGGAAAGATAACTGGTTCGACAGTATTTAAAAGCAAATCGATTTAAATCAACCGGTTTGAGCAGGAGTTTAAAATGAAAATATTGCTTATTTTGAATAAAACCCCTTATGACGGAACCGATGTTACCTGGAATGCGCTTAGGCTCGCCGAAAAGTTAGCCGAAAAAGGTACGGATTTAAGAATATTCTTGATGAACGATTCAATTGATTTAGCTAAAGAAGGGCTGCCGGTTCCCGAAGGTTATTTTAATTTAACGGAAATGCTTGCCGCCCTGATTGCTAAAGGAATAGCAGTAAAAGTTTGCGGTTCCTGCATCGCCCGTTGCGGGATATACAAAGATAAACCGCTCATAAACGGAGCAATCCAATCAACAATGCCCGAACTTGCCGAATGGGTAATTGAATCCGATCGGGTTATTTCGTTTTAAGCGCAAAAATTTGTTATTTAAAACAAACGCAATCAAATCAAACTGATTTGCCTATTCATACCCATAGCGTTATAATTTTGGCTGTAAACCAATAATAATTAAGGAGAGTATTATGCCGTCAATCGCTTTTTTAAACAATGAATTTATCCCGCTGGAAGATGCCAAAGTCGGCATTATGACCCATGCTCTCCATTACGGAACCGCGGTGTTCGAGGGCATCCGCGGTAACTGGAACGAAGACAAAAAGCAGGTTTTTATTTTCCGCCTCAAAGAACATTACGAACGCTTAGCCGAGGGCAGCGCCTTTCTAAAAATGAAAATACCCTACTCCACCGAAGAATTATGCCAAATAACCGTCGATATCGTCCAAAAAAGCGGCTTTAAAGAAGATATTTATATTCGCCCCCTCTCCTACAAAAGCACACAGGCGATGGGCGTGCGTTTGCATGACTTGGAAAACGACTTTTTTGTTTTTGCAATTCCGTGGGGCAGATATCTTGAAACAGATGCTTGCCGCTGCTGCATTTCATCTTGGAGAAGACCTGCCGATAACGTTATCCCGCCCAGTGCCAAAATAACCGGTTTATACGTAAATAATGCCCTTACAAAATCGGAGGCTGTATCGAGGGGGTTTGATGAGGGGATTATGCTCACTCATGACGGATTTGTATCCGAAGGCAGCGGTGAAAATATCTTTGTTATCAAAGACGGTAAAATCTTTACACCGACTACCAAAGACAGCATCTTAAAGGGGATTACCCGCGATACCGTTATGATTTTAGCCAAAAACGAGCTTGGAATCGACACGATTGAAAAGAAAATCAGCCTCGATGAGCTGTATAACGCCGATGAGTGCTTCTTAACCGGCACCGCCGCCCATCTGACCCCGGTAACCGAAATAGAGGATAAAAAAATGGGTAACGGGCATGCGGGAGAAATTACCCTAAAGCTGCAAAAGCTTTATTTTGACGTTATCAAAGGCAAAAATGAAAAGTACATCGAATGGTGTACTCCCGTTTATTAAACTAAAATTTTAACAAATAACCGGGGTGATTCCGATGTCTGAAGCTCTGGCTGTTATTATTGGCTACCTGTTGGGGACAATTCCCACTGCCTATATCGTTACCCGTCTTTGGGTCGGCAAGGATATCCGCACGCTCGGCGGCGGAAATGTCGGCTTTATGAATGTCTTTCGCGAGGTTGGGATTGCACCTGCGCTGATTGTCGTCACCACCGATATCGCTAAGGGCGTTATTGCCGTTGTTATCGCCAAATACGGGCTTAATGCCGCAGATTCCTTTGTTTTAATTAGCGGATTGGCATCTGTTATCGGCCATAATTGGATGCCTTGGCTGCGATTTACCGGCGGCAAAGGAATGGCAACCGCTATCGGTATTATTATCGCCTCACTGATAGCGTACGGCTATCCGCTTCAACTGGGAATCTTTTTTGTTATCATCATTATTCCCTTGGCAATCACCAAAAATGTACCGCTTGCAATGGCTTTGGCTCTTATTGCCCTTCCGTTTATGGTATGGATCAGTACACAATCGGCCCTTGCGACAACTATGGCCGCCCTTTTATTTTTAATCAGTTTTATTAAGTTTTTACCGACCGCTGTCTTGGCAATCAAAAATACTAAGCGCAAAAGGGATTTGATTTTCGACACAATTAAAGCTAAATCCAAAGAAGAAAAACCGAAGTAGGATTGGAATTTTAATTATCTTTCCACGCCGAACACCTGGAGTATGTTCCAATAGATATTGGGACTCCCCTTACCTTTTTAAAAGCATATTAATATCGGCCAACAAAATAATAAAGAATTGACACCGTAATAAGCTTGTAGGCGATTAAAGAGAAGATAATCCAAGATGCACAGCGGATTGGTGTTTCGGTTTCACAGTCCGCAGATTCTTAAACCGCACAGGCTTAAATTGCGATAAACAAGTAAAGCTAATCCATACGCCGGATAACGGCAATCACTTTACCTTGAATCTCAACGTTTGCGGAGTCGGTATAAATCGGGCTCATTTGGCTGTTTGCCGGTTGGAGGCGAATTCTGCCCGAGGGTTCCCGGTAAAAATGTTTAAGGGTTGCTTCTTTTTCGGATTTTAACCAGATAGCGGCGGTTTCTCCGTTTTCAACGACGTTAACCGATTGTAAAAGAACAAGATCGCCATCGTTAATCAGGTCTTCAATCATTGAATTACCCTTTACCTTTAGAGCATAAACCCCCTCTTTGCCGCGGATAATATCACGGGTAACTTCTATCGTATCCGCATTTGAGGTAATATCCCACGCATCGTTATCGGGGACCGGTATCGGCTCGCCGGCAGCAATATGCCCGATAATGGGAACATTCAGGCTTTCGCTTAAACTAGGCAGGGAAAGTAACTCTATCCCGCGCGAAACTTCTTTACGGCAGCGGATTAGGTTCTTTTTTTCAAGAATTTTGAGGTTGTAGTCAGCAACCGAGGTGGAGCTTAAACCGCACCCGGCAACAATATCACGCACGCTGGGAGGGTAACTGTAATCTTTCCGGAATTTATAGATAAATTCAAGAATACGTTGCTGCCTGCCCGACAAGCCTTCGGTTTTCAATGTTGCAACCTCATAAGAACAATTGTTCTGTAATTCTAAGGGAACAACAAGGCATTGTCAACAAACAAATGCAAAAGGGGATAAACAAGCAGCTGCCGTTTTGCGGCAGCTTACTGATACTACTGAACTTGATGCTAACTATTCGGCAGAAGCGGCTTTAGCTTTGTTAAGCCCTTTTTCCAACCTGGACTTATGACGAGAAGCATTGTTGGAGTGGACAACACCCTTACCTACTGCTCTATCCAAAGCGCTTGCGGCAGCTTTAACATCCTGTTCGGCTTTTTGCAAATCGCCGGAGGCAATTGATGCTTCCGCTATTTTCAAAGCGGTTCTGGTTTTACTAACGTTAGTTTTGTTGACAGTCTTTCTTTTCAGCGATTTTCTCTGCTGTTTTTTAGCTGATTCAATATTAGGCAAATTATTCCTCCTGAAACTGTTTCACATTATACAATAAAAATTATTTTAAGACAAAGGGGGGAATGCGGATATTTCCAAAACCGCAACTTTAACCGGTTTGCGGTTAAACGCGGTTAATACTTAGTACACCCTTGACCCCGCCGATTCTGCCAAGAACACGGCTCAGATGCACCAACCCCTTAGTTTCGAGCGTAAGCGTAATTGTTGTAATCCGATCTTCGTTTTCGGTGACTGTCATATTGAAGATATTCACTTTTTCTTCGGCAATTACGGTAGAGACATCCCGTACCAAACCGACCCTATCCCAAGCGTTAACCTGAACACTAACCGGATATTGCGCCTCGGTTTGTCCCCACTCTACCTCAATCAGTCTTTCTTTTTCATCCTCGTTGATTACGTTATAACAATCACGGCGATGAATCGTTATGCCGCGGCTGCGCGTTACATACCCGACAATATCATCGCCGGGAACCGGGTTGCAGCATTGGGCAATATTCGTTAGAAGCTCGCCGACACCCAGTACCTGCACTTCGGACTTAATTTTTTTAGGCTGGACCGTTTCCGGAATCAGGCGCGGCTGTTCCTGATGTGAAGCCAATTTTAAAGCAATGCTCTCAATATTGACACCGCCGTACCCTATAGCAGCCAGGAATTCGTCCACGCTTGAGTATTTAAACGATTTGGCAATTGATTCGCGGTCGGTGTCTCTCATTCCCAACTGTTTAAGTTCTTTATCCAAAAGAATGCGACCCTGCTCAATGTTTTCTTCGCGCTCTTGTCGCTTAAACCATTGGCGGATTTTTTCGCGGGCATGCGAAGTATGAACATAGCCTAAGTGCGGATTCATCCAGTCCCTGCTGGGGCCCTTATCACGTTTTGTGGTTATAATTTCCACCACATCCCCGTTACTAAGGCGTGAGCTTAACGACACTAATCGTCCGTTTACTTTTGCGCCGACACATCGATGCCCAAGTTCGGTATGAATCCGATAAGCAAAATCTAAGGGTGTCGCCCCTTTCGGAAGGTCTTTAACCTCGCCTTTAGGGGTAAAAACGAAGACCTGATCAATGAAAATATCGGTTTTAACCGATTCAAGGAATTCTTCGGTACCGCTTAATTCCCGGTGCCAATCAATAAGCTGTCTTAACCATCCGATTCTTTCCTCATAGGGCGAGGATTCCTTTTTGCCCTCTTTATAGCGCCAATGGGCAGCAATTCCGTATTCATCAGTATAGTGCATATCGTGTGTGCGTATCTGAATTTCAATCGGGGTGGTACCAAACGACAGAACCACGGTATGCAGCGATTGATAACCGTTCGGTTTAGGATTGGCGATATAGTCGTCAAAGGCCCCCGGAACGGGATGCCACATACTGTGCACTATGCCGACCGCGTTGTAGCAATCTTGCACCGTATCAACCAAGACCCTTAACGCAAAGAGGTCATAAATATCGTTAAACTGTTTATTCTGTGCCTCATACTTCTGGATTTTCTGATTAATGCTGTATAAATGCTTCGGGCGGCCGGTTATTTCGGCCTTAAATCCGACCCGCGCAAATTCTTCTTTAACGATTTCGATGACCTTTTTAATAAACGCTTCGCGTTCGTCACGTTTACCGGCAACCATTTTTGATAATTGTTCGTATCTTTTGGGTTCAAGATAGCGGAATGAAAGGTCTTCCAATTCCCATTTTAATTCCCATATCCCCAAACGATGTGCTAATGGGGCATAGATATCCATTGTTTCACGGGCAACACGGCGTTGTTTTTCCGGCGGCAAAGCATCAAGGGTGCGCATATTATGTAAGCGGTCTGCGAGCTTAATAAAAACAACCCGCAAATCCTCCGCCATCGCAACCAGCATTTTACGGAGGCTTTCGGCTTGCTGTTGACCGTCAGCCGTACTGCTTTTAAGCACCACTTCCTCGGGTAAATGCAACGAAAGCTGCGATAACTTGGTCACCCCGTCAACTAACTTGGCAACCTCAGTCCCAAACTCTCCTTCAATCTCAGAAAGAGGCACACCGCAATCTTCGCAAACATCATGCATCAGGGACGCTGCCAAAGTACCGGCATCCAGTTGCAAATCGGCCAACATAATTGCCACTTGCAGCGGATGTTCGAGGTAAGGTTCCCCCGATTCACGGAACTGCCCTTCGTGCGCCTTTTCGGCAAACTTATAGGCGCGCTCCACCAAAGCCACCTTTTCAGGCGGCAAATAAGCAGCGGCTTTTTCCAATAATTTATTGACCGTTACGTTTTTTTGTTTTAACATAAGAACTGTACTTTGCCGGGATATTAATTATAAGTATAGAGGAACATTAGCAGGTTGGCAAAGTGCTAAGTTGTTTTTAGTTTACTCGGTATCCGAGCCAAACGAACAGGAGATAAAGTGTATCAGGCACCTCGAGGCACAGCGGATATTTTACCCGCAGAACAGGCTTATCGCCGATATATCGAGCAGAAAGCCTCTTTGATCTGCGGTTTGTACGGTTATGAGCGAATAGATACCCCTACGTTTGAAAACACAAAGCTTTTTACCCGCAGTATCGGGGACGGAACGGATATCGTCGAAAAAGAAATGTATTCTTTTCAGGATAAAGGCGGTAACGATATTACGTTAAGACCTGAAGGAACCGCCTCGGTTTGCCGCGCTTATATCGAACACGGGATGGCAAACTTGCCGCAACCGGTAAAGCTGTTTTATTTAACTTCAATCTACCGCTACGAAAGGCCGCAAGCCGGTCGTTTAAGGGAGTTCCATCAATTCGGCTACGAGGCAATCGGAGATGCCGACCCCGTAATTGATGCCGAAGTAATTGAAATGGCATGGCGATTCTATGAATCACTCGGCCTTAAAAAATTGTCGCTAATCGTTAACAGTATCGGCTGTTCCGAATGCCGCCCGAATTATCTGCAAAAATTACGCGATTATTATGACAACTGCGGCGAGCAGCTTTGTAAAGACTGCCAAACCAGAAGGGAACGCAACACTTTAAGGCTTTTGGATTGCAAACAACCCGGCTGTCAAAAACTGATTGATAACGCTCCCAAAAGCGCCGATTATTTATGTGATAGCTGTGCCGAACATTTTAATTTATTAAAAAAATACCTTGATGATATCGGCTTGCCGTATTCAATAAGCCATCGGCTGGTTCGAGGGCTGGATTACTATACGAGAACAGTTTTTGAAATCCAGCCGGAAACAGAAGGCGCACAAAACACCCTCGGCGGCGGAGGACGCTACGATAACCTAATAGCGGAACTGGGCGGTAAACCCACTGCGGCAATCGGATTTGCCGCCGGAATTGAAAGGATTATTCTCAACCTTAAAAGGGAGGATGTTCAGATTCCGGTAATCAGTAAACCGGCGGTCTTTTTGGCAAACATGGGCGAAAATGCCAAGCTGGCAGCGGTAAAATTGGCATCCGATTTAAGGCATGCCGGCATCGGCATAATTCAATCAACGGGAACAAAGAGTTTAAAGGCACAATTAAGGCAAGCCAATAATCTTAATATGCGCTTTGCAATTATTATCGGCGACGAGGAAGTGGCCTCGCAAACCGTTGTTTTAAAAGATATGGCCGCCGCCGGACAAGAAAATTTATCCTGGGACTGTTTAATCCCCAAACTAAAAGAAATTTTAACCGCAAGCACTTAAATTTTATCCTTGGAAATCTTAAAAATCAGCCTCCAAAACCGATACTTTTTTGAGTATATTCCTTATCAAGATATTCTTACAGCTATCGTATAGCTAATCCTACCCATCGTGTCGCAAATACGTTTAAATTCAGCCGTTTACAACTTTTAGAATTTTACAAAAATTTACCCCAAAACCCCTTGTTTTTAAGAAAGCGGTATGGTAGTCTTCTTACGCTGGGGAGTGTTTTTTCCAAAATACTCTTTTTACCCCTCCAAGGACAATGCCCCTTACAAACCCCCTGTTAAGACCAATATCGGGAGGTAGTGTGTATGGCAGAATTGCTGTGTTACCAGTTCAAAAAACATTTGTAACATTCATATTCTCCGAGCTTAACAAAAACGCTTAAAGGGGGGCAAGTCGTTGTTAGGACTAGGTCTATGGTATGTCGGTTTTGTCCTGTTTATTAACGCGCTTTGGATGATGGGAAAAATGTCTAACAAAGCGGTTATCCCCATGAATATCTTCGTTGCCGTCGTTCAAATTACAGGCGTAATCGTTGTAATCGCCACCGCCAAAGAAACCGCCGATTTCTACGGCGCCGCTTTGACCTTATTGTTTGCATTCACATATCTCTACGTAGCCGCAACCCAAATATGGAATCTGGACGGCAAAGGGCTGGGTTGGTATTGTCTGCCCGTTGCACTGATTGCCGTTCCGACCGGATTTTTAAACCTCGCCACTCCGGGGCTGGCTTTACTCTGGTTTATGTGGGCAACTTTATGGTTCATGTTCTTCCTGTTGCTCGGTTTGGGCAAAAACATCAACAAAGCAACAGCCTATTGGACGATGGTAAACGCAATTGTGACCTTCATCGGGGCTTACTTTACGCTGACCGGAATATGGCCCTGGTGGTAATTCCGTAATTCCGATTTAAGGAGGTGGGCTTATAGAACAATGAAACATCAAATACCTGCATCGGATTTTAGCGAAGAATAAAATTATACGGAGGATTATAAATGAGACACGGTGATATTTCTTCAAGCGCCGACAATGTCGGTGTTGCGGTTGTAAACTACCCGATTCCCAGCCTGCATTCAAAAAAAGATATCCTTGATAACTGCCATAAAATTGCCAAATATGCCGAAGGAATCAAAACGGGATTTCCGGGCATGGACCTGATAATTTTCCCCGAATACAGCACGGAAGGCATCCTTTATGACCCTCAAGAATTCATGGATCTTTCCACTACCGTCCCCGGCGAGGAAACAGAAATCTTTTCCGAGTGCTGCCGCAAAAACAATATTTGGATGGTAAACTCGATTACCGGTGAATTCCACGAGGACCACCCCAACAAAGTCCCCTACAATACATTGATACTAATCAATAATAAGGGTGAGATTGTTCAAAAATACCGCAAGATTATGCCTTGGTGTCCTATTGAAGGCTGGTATCCCGCAAGCGGCACCTTTGTTTCCGAAGGCCCCAAGGGCTTGAAAGTCAGCCTGATTATTTGCGATGACGGTAACTACCCCGAAATCTGGCGTGATTGCGCTATGAAAGGCGCCGAATTAATTGTCCGCTGCCAAGGTTACATGTACCCTTCCAGAGAACAGCAGAGAAATATGGCAACAACAATGGCATGGGCAAATACCAGCTATGTTGCGGTAGCTAACGGCACCGGTTTTGACGGCGTTTATTCGTTCTTTGGGCATTCGGCTATTGTCGGCTTTGACGGCAGGATTTTGGGTGAATGCGGTACGGAACAAATGGGGGTTCAATATGCCGAACTTTCGGTTAGTGCCATCAGGGATGCCAGAGCGAATTGGCAATCACAGAACCACCTCTTCAAATTGCTCCACAGAGGCTACACCGCCAAACTCAATTCGGAAGAAGAAGAGCTCGGCGATGCTACCTGCCCGTACGATTTCTATCGCACTTGGGTTCTTGACCCTAAAAAGGCACAGGCTCAAGTTGAATCGTTTACCAGAAAGACGGTTAGCACAAAAGACTGTCCGGTGGCTTTCCAGCCCAAAATTGAGGGGCATTAATTTCAATTCGGGAAATACCGATCATTATCTAAACTAAAAAAAGGAGTTGGGTGATTTGCCCAACTCCTTTAATAAAATAATCGGTTTGAAACTTTAAAGGTAACGGGTTAAAAACAATCCTTTAGTTTTTGATAGGAAGCCCCCAACGACTCGTTAACCACACGGATATCGGCCACCACCGGCATAAAATTGTTATCTCCGCTCCAACGGGGGACAATATGAGTGTGGATGTGCTTGTCGATACCGGCTCCGGCAACCCTCCCCAAGTTCATGCCGACATTGAAACCATCGGGATTGGAAGCCTTTTTTAAAGCGGTAATGCACCTGCTCACCAACTCGTAATGTTCTGTCATTTCTTCGGTTGTGAGGTCTTCAAGCGCACATAAGTGACGGAATGGAACCACCATCAGGTGCCCGGGGTTATAGGGGTAACAATTTAGGATTACAAAGTTGTGTTTTCCGCGATGCAATATGTAATTTTTAACATCGCAATCTTCCGGGGGCATTGTACAAAAAACGCAGTCTTGCGTATCTACTTTTTTAATATATTCCATGCGCCACGGCGCCCATAAGTTTTCCATATTGTCCTCCTTAAAGGTGCTATTGTTATTGTAAATCTGTTTTTAATAAAGGTCAAAATAAAAAGGGGCTGTTGGCAGCGACGCCCTTTAGCAGGTATACGGATGAAGGAAATCACGATGAAAAGAGGTAACCTAGAGTTCTGTCACTATTTGGAGTATTATCGACTATCCCTACTGCAAGATTGCACCTTACCTCGGATTCCACGTATAATAAGTGCTTTGGAGGATTGTTTTGGCTTATCCCGACAATATTTTATACAACGTTTCCAAACCTGCCCGCTATACCGGCGGCGAATGGAACAGTATCGTTAAAGATTGGCTTAATACGGATATTAAGATCGTTTTAAGTTATCCCGATATCTACGAAATCGGAATGTCGAACATGGCCGTACCGATTCTCTACGATATTTTAAACGCCTATCCGGATGTGCTTGCCGAAAGGGTCTTTACTCCGTGGGTTGATATGGCAAACGCCCTCAAAACAGCCGACATCCCCTTACAAAGCCTCGAAAGCGGCCGTGCTTTAAACGAATTTGATTTAATCGGCTTTTCGCTTGGTTATGAGCTATCGTACACCAATATTCTGGATATGCTTAGCCTTGCCGATATTCCTGTAATGACTTGTGACAGAAAAGATGAACATCCGCTGGTGGTTGGCGGCGGGAACTGTGCACTAAACCCCGAACCGCTGGCTGATTTTTTTGATTTTTTTGTTATCGGCGACGCCGAAGATGTTCTTCCGACATTGGTGGATTGTTTAAGGGAGTTTAAATCTCTCAAAAATAATCTGTCGCGAACCGATAAATTAAAGCGGTTGGCAACCATCCCCGGCGTATACGTTCCGAGTTTGTATGTTATCGAGTATGACGACAGCGGGATGTTTAAATCTATCACCCCCACAACACCCGAAGCCGCACCGATAATAAAAAGACAAATCGTCTCAAAATTACCGCCGACGGGAACGCGCCCGATAGTTCCTTTTATTGCCGCCACCCACGACCGCTGTGCGATAGAAATCAGCCGCGGCTGCACCCGCGGTTGTCGTTTTTGTCATGCCGGAATGACCTATCGGCCGGTACGCCAGCGCTCGCATGACGAAGTTATAGCCGCTGCCGGAGAAATTATCGATAACACAGGCTATGATGAAATCTCTCTTGTGTCTTTAAGCACCAGCGATTATCACGGCATTGATGAACTGGTAAGTAAAATTGTTGCCGAGTACGGACAAAAAAATATCTCCTTATCGCTTCCCAGCCTCAGAATGATGGTTGATTCGGTAAAGTTAATTGATTCGCTACCCACCGAAAGGAAATCGGGGCTCACCTTTGCCCCCGAAGCCGGCAGCCAGAGATTGCAACGCGTAATTAATAAATGCATCCCCGAACAACAAATTTTTGATACGGTTACCGCCGCTTTCGAAAAGGGTTGGAAAAGCCTAAAGCTCTACTTTATGCTGGGGTTACCGACTGAAACAGACGAGGATATTAACGGCATTATTGAAATGGTCGAAAAAATCCGCGCAATCGGCAAAAACATTCCCGGCAGAAAACCGCACGTTCGGCTCAGTTTATCGACTTTTGTGCCCAAACCGCACACCCCTTTTCAGTGGATTGCCATGGACAGTGAAGAAAACATCAGGCACAAGCAAAACATTTTAAGAAACAATTTACAAAGAAAAGACGTAACCCCCTCTTGGCAGGATTACTCTCGCAGCTTTCTTGAAGCGATTATCTCGCGCGGGGACCGCAGGCTGGGGAAAGTAATTTATAGCGCTTGGCAAATGGGGGCTTGTTTTGATGGGTGGGGGGAACACTTTAAATTTGATGTTTGGATGGACGCCTTCCGTAAAGAGGGAATCGATCCGTATTTTTATACGCACAGGGAACGTTTGCCGGACGAACCTTTACCCTGGGGACATATCGATACCGGCGTTTCGCTTAATTTCTTGAAACGCGAATATAAACGAGCAATTGAAGAAAAAGAAACGGCGGATTGCCGTGACCATGCTTGTAATATCTGCGGGATAGAAAAAGCGACTGTCTTATGCGACCATAAATTCAACCGCAAGAACAATTAACCACGTTTATGGATTCCTCAAACCACAAAACCGGTTAATATCTTTTTTTAAAAATTCCCCGATTTTTCGTCAAATTCATGCAACCTTTTACCAAAAAATGGGTTATCCTATGTAGAGGCATATGGATTTAGAGCGGGAAAAAGAACTGGTAAACAGGGCAAAAACCGATGTTAATGCATTTGGCTTGCTTTATGACGAGTATTATCCCAAAATCCTCGGTTATGTGATTCTACGAACAGCTAATATCGAAATAGCCAAGGATATAACCTCCGAGGTATTCCTCAAAGCCCTTCATACCATTAAACGCTTCCAATGGCGTAATATCCCCTTCTCCGCATATCTGTACCGCATTGCCGAAAATAAAATCATTAACGGCTATAACCATAACAAGCAACTTAATTTGCTTAAAAAAGAAATGGAGGTTTTGGCAATTGCAACAGGGGCAAACGATAACGATGAGATAACACGCATTGAAGCCGATATGCAAAAACATGAGGACTATCTTTTATTGCATCGCTGTATAGTCAAACTGCCCCATATTTACCAAGAAGTTATTGTTCTAAGGTATTTTGAGAAAAAGTCTGTTGCTGAAATTTGCTTGATACTGGGAAAACGCGAGGGAACGGTAAAGTCGCTCTTACACAGGGGTTTGGACAAACTTAAAAAATTATTGGAGGACAATGCAACCTTTTAGGGAAATAACGGTTATCCTTTACAGAGGTGGATGATGAAAAATGAGGATTTAATAAAAAAGTTAGAGAGCGCCCGGCTTCCGGAGGCCGAACTGCATACTCACCAAAGGCTCTTGAAAGCAGCTTTATTGGAAAAATTCGAATCCCCCTCGAATAAAACGGCGAAGGCCGTAAAAAGGAGAAGGATACCGATAATGGATAACATTAAGGGGATTAACGGGAATAAATGGCTGCGTCCTGTCGTATTATCGCTTTCGGTTGTGGCTATAGTAGCCATGTTGTTTGTATTGCAGCCGTGGACGGGAAACAACGGCTACACCACTGTTCTTGCCAAGGCAAAGGAAGCCGCGGAGAATGTGCAGACTTACCGTGTCAGTAGTTCTGCCACAACAATAGATATCGACAATCCCAACATTGAACAGGCTGTTACAGAGAATATATTTGAGTTTGTCTTGCCAGACCTTGCGCATCTGACTTACAGCCATTCTTACAATTCCACTAATAATGGTGTCGTAACTCGTGTTGAAAGGAACTTTGAAATCTATTACGACGGGGAATACAGGTATTATCAATCTGAAGACAAAAATTTGCTATTGCAGAGTAGCGGAGACATGGACTATTTGTATTACAGAAATAGTGGAACCATGAGTCAGCGACATGCCGTGGCAATGCTGGAGTTTATAGATAAACCGGAACAACTGGGTGATGAAGTTATAGACGGGGTAATCTGCTTGCATTACAAAGGAACCGCCAAACTTCTAGATACTGAAATCGAAATATGGATAGGTAAAGACGATTATTTCATACATCAGACAAAGCAGATTCTTCAGAGTAATAAATATATTTCGACATATGTAACTCATTTCTATAATTTCAATGAGGATATTACAATAGACACTCCACTTGATAAATCAGGCAACCTGCTGGCGGGATGGGAAAAGGAAATCTATGAATTAGGCTTCAATATTATCCCCGTGGAAGACGCCATTGCTTCCATTACCGGTGACAAGAACTGGAGCGACCCTGCTGTAATTAGAGAGCTTTTGGATTTATTCAGCTATTCATCCGACCCGATAATTTTCTTTAACGCTTTACCGAAAGAGGGTCAGCAGGCTATTAAAAACTATTTAGAGAATTTTAATTCCAACATTACTGTCGTAACATCGATTAATGTTATCAGTTATAGCTTTGACGATGGAGTGTTATATTACACCAATACCGGTAAAGGCCTTGATGTTTGTGTCGATACCAGAGGGATAAGCGGGGAAGGAATTGTGGTGGAAGATGTTGACGGAGCTTTATTCAGATGGCTCTATACCATCGAAGCTGCCGAACCACAGGCATATTTTGATGATTTCGCCGAAGAAATCAAACAAGAAATGGTAAGCGCTTTGTCTATAGAGGGATTTTCTTCTACATTGATGTCTATGCTGAGGTAGATGTTGGGATTCCTTTGTTTTATATGTTAAATCACAAAGGGGTCGGCGATTTGCCGACCCCTTTTCGTATCCTTATTTAGCGGACTGAAGCTTATTCTCTGCCTTCTCCGTCAAAGGCGGCAATCGCAACCACGCTATCACCCGCTTCCAATTTCATCAGCCGTACGCCTTGTGTGCTGCGTCCTTGGATGGTAATCCCCAAACGCGGATCTTTTTCCCTAACGGGCGTTAGCGTAATAATACCTTTAGCGGAAATTATCATCACCTGCTGATCCGGTTTTACCGCTTTGGCTGCCGCAACATCTCCGGTTTTATCCACTATCCTAAAGGTAATCACCCCGCTTCCGGCGCGGCGCTGTAACGGATAATCGTCAATCGGGGTTAGTTTTCCGTGTCCGCCGGAAGTAACGGTAAGTACGAAAGAACCCTCTTCGGCCACATCCATACTAACCACTTGATCGTCTTTTCCTAATTTAATTCCGTAAACCCCGCCGCTGGCTCTTAGGCTGGTTCTTAATTCCGAAATATGGAATCTGATTGATTGTCCCTTCCGGGTTATCATCAATACGTCGTCTGTTTCAGCGCCCTGACAAACAGCGATAAGATTATCGTCCGAATCCACATCCATTGCAATCAGCCCGCTTGAACGTACCGAAGCGAAACTGCTCATTGCAATCTTTTTAACTTCACCCTTAGATGTGGCAAGTAAAATAAAGTTATCTTCTTTAAATTCGCTAACCTCAACTACCGCAGTGACCCTTTCGCCTTGCGGAATCGGGAACAGGTTAATTACGGCCGTCCCCTTTGAGATGCGCGATACATCCAACGGAACCTCGTAGCACTTAGTGGAAAAGACCTTGCCCCTATCCGTAAAGAAGAGCAGCGTGTCGTGAGTATCGCCAACCACCAGGAATCTGACAGCATCACGTTCGCGGGTTACCATTCCGATAATGCCCTTGCCGCCGCGGTGCTGCAGGGTAAAGGATTTGGAAGGAACCCTTTTTACAAAACCGCGCTCGCTTAAAGTAACCACCATTCTCTGATGCGGAATTAAGTCTTCTTCGCTAAAATCCAAAGCCTCCTGAACGCTAATAGCAGTTTTACGAGGATTGGCTGATTTGGTTTTCAACTCGCCAAGCTCGTCTTTTACAAGAAGCAGAATCTTACGCGGATTCTCAAGCAAGTCCTGAAGATAGGCAATTGTCTTTAAGAGCCCTTCATATTCATCTATTATTTTTTGTCTTTCAAGGCTTGCCAAGCGTCTGAGTTGCATATCGAGGATCGCTTGCGCCTGAATTTGTGTCAGTTCAAAATTAAGCATTAAATCTTTACGGGCATCTTCCGCCGACTTGGATTCGCGGATGGTTTTAATAACCGCATCAATAAAATCGAGGGCTTTCTTTAAACCTTCAAGGATATGCGCCCTGTCTTGAGCCCCTTTTAATTCGAATTGGGTACGCCGGGTAATAACTTCCTGACGGAAATCCAGGAAATATTGTAAAGCCTCTTTAAGACCGATTACTCTCGGCTGTCCGTTAACAAGCGCCAGCATATTGGCAAAGAAAGAAGATTGCATCGCCGTAAACTTATAAAGGGCATTTAATACCTGGCGGGATTGCGCTTCTTTTTTGAGTTCGATAACGATACGCATCCCGTCACGATCCGATTCATCGCGCAGGTCGCTGATACCGGTAATCTTTTTATCCTTAACCAGCTCGGCAATTTTTTCAACCAAAGCCGCCTTGTTTGTTTGGTACGGTAATTCCGTTACAATTATTTGCTGGCGCCCCGAAGTTGATTCTTCATAATAAGCCTTTGCCCTAACCAAAATTTTACCGTGGCCGGTAGCATAAGCACTAACGATTCCGTCTCTGCCTAAAATAATACCCCCGGTGGGGAAATCGGGGCCTTTAACAAATTTCATTAACTCTTCAACCCCGGCTTCGGGGTTTTCAATCAGATAAGCTAACGCATCGCATACCTCGCCCAGATTGTGCGGCGGGATATTGGTTGCCATACCGACGGCAATACCGGAACTTCCGTTAACCAAAAGGTTGGGGATACGGCTGGGAAGAACCACCGGTTCTTGAAGACTGTCGTCAAAGTTAGGCATAAAATCAACGGTGTCTTTGTCCAAATCAGACAACATGTTTTCGGCAATGGCTTCCAAGCGAACCTCGGTGTACCTCATTGCCGCCGGCGGATCGTTATCAACACTGCCGAAGTTACCTTGCCCATCAACTAAGGGGTGTCTCATTGAGAAAGGCTGCGCCATACGTACCATAGCGTCGTAAACGGAAGTATCGCCGTGGGGATGGTATTTACCGAGCACCTCACCGACAACACGAGCACTTTTTCGATGCGGACCGGAGCGGTAAAGCCCCAACCCTTGCATTGCAAAAAGAATACGACGATGCACCGGCTTTAGCCCGTCCCTGACATCCGGTAAAGCCCTCGAAACGATTACGCTCATAGCATAATCGAGGTAAGAGCTTTTAACCTCCTCGTCGATTTTTATATCTTTAATGTTACCCGCACTCATATCTAATTAAACCTCCTATTCGTCTTCCTCAACAAGATCATCACTTTCCACGCTGTCTTCTGTAATTTCTTCGGATAACAGATCTGCGTCTTCACCGGAATCATCAATATATTCCAAATCTATTAATGAATCACCGTAATCTAACTTGCGCTTTAATATTTTATCACTTACATACGGTTTGATACTACTGCCGCTGCTTTTTGACGGGAACGAGAGCTGCCCAAACTGAGAGGGATGCTGGTAAGTTTCTCTGATTATTACCGCCAAATTATCATCGGAAACGCTGATTACCGTTGCCGAATAGCGATTGCCGCCGTCAATCAGCCTGATTAAGCGCTGGCTGTAACGCGGTTCAACCAATCCAAGGTACTCGTTGGCGCTGTTTTCCACTACCAAGTTGGATTCAACTGTTTTCAACTGAACCTTATCACCGGCATCAACTTTAGCCAAAACCTTTTCCGGCGCCAGTTGAATCAGTTTTACAATTCCTGCTTTACCGATTTCCTCAATAAATACGTTCGGTTCTACCTTCGAAGTGTTTTCTTCCGGCTTGGCACCGATTTCGATTAAGTGAGCAATCCTGTGCAGATTCTTCTCGGCAATAAGATTGTGAGGGTCCAATTGCTTGGCACGGCTATAGGCTTCACTGGCGGCATTATATTCCCCCAGCTCAACATAGGCCCGCCCCAGACGGTTAAAGGAATCAACGTCTTCGGGGAACGTTTCGATAATCGCTTTGTTGGCATCTACAGCCTCACGCCAACGCCCCTCCATCGCCAAAGCTATCGCCTTTTTGCTTTGCTGCCTCATCAATCTTGCTTTTTCTTCGTTTTCGTATGACATGTTTGCTCTTATTTAAAACCTCAAAAATTATCTTTTATAAACAGGTTCCGTAACTTAACCTGCTAACAACCGGAAATTGAATTCTAACAATAATAATCCTATTTAACAACAAATTACAAGTAATATTTAAAAAATTTTAGATATTATGCTGAATTAACTCTTTTTTTACAAGTTAGCCGCTCTCAACTTTATTTAAACGAATAAAAAGCTCTAAAAGTTAGTTCGGGGGAAATGGCTTGAATTCAAAGAGAAGAGGACATTTACCCAATCCGCATGGGGTTGCCGCGTCACTTGTCGCATAAAGGCATTTTAAATCCCGTTCGCCCTGAGCCTGTCGAAGGACAGGAACGGCTGGGATAAACAACCTGTCTTTGCGAGACCATTCCCGTAAGGGAAGGCGAAGCAATCTCTAATAAATCGAAAGGCATACGTACTATTCGCAAAAGATTGCCACGTCACCCGCCTAACGGCTCGTTCCTCGCAAAGGCGTTTCTACTATTGTCATTCTGAGCACAGCGAAGAATCTAGGAGTTAGCGGATAGTCTGTCGTCCGATAACGGATTTTAGAGGGGGACGATTCCTCTTTTTTGATTCTGAGGATACCTCATAGCCTATATCTCCCGTCCTCTTAGATCCTTCGTTTCACTCAGGATGACAAGAGCGGGATTGCCGTGTCACTTACCGGAGGCTCGCTCTCAGCAAAGACAGTAATATTAACGACTCAAAGTGAGAATTTCCGACGGTTAACCTTCCGAGTATTCGACAGCGCTTTCCGGAGATTCCCAGACCTTAACCGCCGCCAATTTAACCGGCGCATCTTGCAATTCAACCTTCATTTGCTCAAATACCGTGCGCGCAATATTTTCTGATGAGGGGTTAATAGTATCAAACGGCGGCGTTTCATTAAGGTTGGCATGATCAATCCGCGAAAGGACTTCCTTTAATATCCTTTTTAATTCGGTAAAATCAAACGCCAAGCCAATACCATCCAGCTCGTTGGCAATAACCGATACTTGCACTTGAAAGCGATGCCCATGCAAATTTTCGCACTTCCCTTTGTAGCCCCTGAGGGCATGGGCGGCATCAAAATGTTGTTCCACCGATATTTTATACATCTTTTTGTCCTTTAAGTCGGGCAATTTATTTTCATGACGCCTTGCACCCCGTCTTTGAGCTGTTCCAGCATAGTGCTCATTGTTTGCTTGGTTACCGGATGCACTAAATTGGGCGCAATCTCAGCCATCGGTACCAGTACAAAAGCACGATTATCCAAAGAGGCATGCGGAACAGTCAGTTCGGGCGTTTCAATTACCTCATCATCATAAAAAAGGATATCGATATCAATCGGGCGCGGGGCGTTATGCGAATTCGGCATCCGTCCCATTTTGCGTTCAATTGATTTTGCAAGTACCAGAAGGTCTTGGGGCTTAAAAATTGTTTGAACCTGGCAAACCATATTTAAAAAGTGCGGCTGTTCACGATTTTCCATCGCCTCGGTATCATATACGGAAGATTTAGCCGTTATGCGTATTCTTTGGGACAAATAATCAATTGCTTTATCCAAATTGTCCTTGCGTTCTCCCAAATTAGAACCAAGCCCCAAATATACTGTTTTATATTCCATTGTCAATATTATCCCTTTCTTCTTATTATAGCATCAGTCATACGGCATAGCCGCACCATCTGCTCAACATCATGCACCCTAACGATATCCGCACCGTTAGCAATGCCGATTGCCACTGTCGCCGCCGTCCCTTCAAACCTCTGATTTTCCGGTAAATCCAATACCTTGCCGATAAACGATTTCCTGGAACTCCCCAACAGAAGCGCTTTTTTTAAAGATTTGAGCTCGGTAAGTCTTCTGATAATCTCAAGATTTTGCTCCGGTGTTTTCCCGAAACCAATCCCCGGGTCAACAATTATGTTCTCCGGAGAAATACCGCCGGATTCGGCCATCTTAATTTTAGCTTTTAAATCGAGAATCACCGCCGCCATAATATCCTCAGCCTGATTATCACGCTGATTACTGGTTATAATGAGGGGCACACCGGCCTCCGCCGCGATTTTTACCAGCTCCGGCGATTTACGCAGCCCCCAAACGTCGTTTATCATGCTTGCACCGGCTTGAACGGCACAGCGGGCAACCTCCGCTTTAGAGGTATCAATACTGATCGGTATCTCTATATTACCTACTAATGCCTCAATTAGCGGAACGACCCTCGCGATTTCCTCTTCTATTGATACCGGCAGATAATCGGGTTTAGTGGACTCACCGCCGATATCAATAATATCGGCGCCTTGTTTGGCAAAGAGTTTCGCCTGATAAATTGCGGACTCAAAATCGGAGACCCCGTCTCCCGAAAATGAATCGGGGCTGACATTAACAATCCCCATTACATATGTGCGCTCTCCCCAGTAAAACACCCTATTTCCGCAGCGCATAGGAGCAGGCACGCAATCTTTTATATCCACACTAATAACCCTTAAAATCTCAACAAAAACTCGTTTTTATATTATCATCGATTTATCCCCTCGAATCAAATAAGTAAAAAATATTACCAATTAAAATATAGCGAAAAAGAGCAATAAAGCCGCGTTTTAAAGCTGTTTAGGCCGATGTTGAAAACAAAACCAACCTTTGGTATACTTATTCGAGTGCCCCCATCGTCTAGAGGCCTAGGACACTGGCCTTTCACGCCGGCAACAGCGGTTCGAATCCGCTTGGGGGTACCAAATTCCTCTTTTTTAATTCTCGGCGCTTATCGTTTTAGGTTCCGCTTTTACTTTCCGCCGCTATTGATTGCGTCTAACTTTTTCGATAGTATCAATTTAAGCAAAATAAACGCATTTTAGCTTTAAAAGTTTTACCGACGCTCTATAATTATGATATAATAAAATATGTGATTCGAAAGAGGCAGCAAAATCAGACTGCCTCTTTTCATACACACGCCGTAACTATTTCAATTTATTAATAAAGAGTTTAAATGATACACAAGAATCAAGATCCGAACAGAAGCAAAGATTATTCAGCCACAGATATCCAGGTGCTGGGTGGACGCGAAGCTGTCCGCCGCCGCCCCGGTATGTATATCGGTTCCACCGACCAGCGCGGTATGCATCATTTAGTCTATGAAATAGTCCACAACAGCGTTGATGAAGCCATGGCCGGCTTCTGTACACAAATTAAAATTAATATCAGCAAAGAAAATGTTGTAACGGTTATCGATAACGGCCGCGGTATTCCGGTCGATATCCATGCTACCACCAAGATATCCGCATTGGAAACGGTTATGACCGTTCTGCATGCCGGAGCCAAATTCGGCGGTAAAACCTACCAGGTTTCGGGCGGTTTGCACGGCGTCGGTTCCTCGGTGGTTAATGCCCTTTCGGAGCGCATGGAAGTTTTTGTCAGCCGCGACGGCAAAAAATACTACCAAGAGTATAAAAAAGGCCTCCCTCAAAAAAGGGTGGAGGCAATCGGCGAGACCGATGAAACGGGAACTACAATCTCGTTTGTCGCCGACAGAGAAATTTTTACCGATGACAAGTACGATTTTGATACGCTAAACAACCGTTTCCGTGAAATTGCCTACCTTAACAAGGGGTTGGAAATCTCTTTTTACGACGAAAACTCAAACAGAGAGCAAACCTTTTATTTTGAGGGCGGTATCATCGGCTTTGTCCGGCACTTAAATCGCAACCGCACGGTTCTGCATAAGCCGCCGATTCATATCACCAAACAAGAAGGCAGTACCATTATCGAGACGGCCATCCAGTACAACGATGGTTATACCGATAACACTATCAGCTTTGCCAACTGTGTCAATACGGTAGACGGCGGAACACACCTGACCGGATTCCGTTCGGCGCTGACTCGTGTACTAAACGATTATGCCCATAAAAACAAGATTTTAAAAGACAGTGATCCCAACCTTGTCGGTGATGATTCCCGAGAGGGGCTTACCGCCGTTATCAGCGTTAAATTAGCGGAACCCCAGTTTGAAGGTCAAACCAAAGGTAAATTGGGAAATATCGAAATTAAAGGCATAACGGAAAGCGCCGTTGCCGAAGGTTTGGCGCTCTATCTGGAAGAAAATCCGGATGTTGCCAAAAGAATAATTGAAAAATGTATTACCTCTGCCAGAGCCAGAGAAGCCGCCCGCAAGGCGCGCGACCTGGTTATCCGCAAAAACAGCCTTGAATCCGGCACCCTGCCCGGGAAACTTGCCGATTGTTCCGAGAAAGACCCTTCCCTTTGCGAGCTGTTTTTAGTGGAAGGCCAATCCGCCGGAGGTTCCGCCAAAGAGGGGCGCAATCGGCGTTTCCAAGCCATCCTGCCCTTAAGAGGTAAAATTCTTAACGTTGAAAAGGCCACCATGGAGCGTATCCTTTCCAGCGAAGAGATTCGCAATATGATTACCGTTCTCGGCAGCGGAATCGACGATTCAATGGACCTTTCGAAACTGCGCTACCATCGCGTTGTGCTGATGGCTGACGCCGACGTTGACGGTGCTCATATTCGAACGTTACTTTTGACCTTTTTCTTTAGGCATATGCCTGAATTAATCCATAACGGACATTTGTATATTGCGCAGCCGCCGCTTTACAAAATAAAGTCCGGCAAGACTTCACAGTGGGTTTATAACGACCAAGATAAAGACCTTATTCTGCAAAGATTCAAGAAAGAATCCAAAAAAGCAGAGGTTCAGAGGTATAAAGGTCTTGGTGAAATGAGCGCCGAGCAGTTATGGGAAACCACAATGAATCCGGAAACTCGTACGATGTTACGTGTTAATATCGAAGATGCTTCTAAATCGGATGAGGTTTTCAATATGCTGATGGGCGGCGAAGTTCCACCGCGTAAAGCCTTTATTCAAGCACATGCTAAAAGCGTTAAAAACCTGGATATCTAGGTTCGAGGTTGCCCTACTGCCTTACCCTTTGCCGTTCAAGATGACAATATAATGCTCGTTCGCCCTGAGCCTGTCGAAGGGTCTTACGAACGAGTAAGCCAGAGAAATTACAACCCGACTGCCGTTATGGTTCGACAGGCTCACCATGAACGGCTGAGGAAGGTCTTGTCTTTGCGAGCGCAGCGAAGCAATCTCGTATAGATTAAATTCCTTAGAGATTGCCACGTCGCTCGCCTAAAGGCTCACTCCTCGCAAAGGCGTTTCTATTATTGTCATTCTGAGCCTGCCGAAGAATCTGGGAGTTAACGGATAGTCTCCCGTCCGGTAACGGATTTTATAGTAGGACGATACCTCTTTTTTGTTTCCGAGGTCACCTCATAGCCTGTATTTAAATCCCCTTAGATCCTTCATTTCATTCAGGATGACAAACCTATCGTTCGCCCTGAGCTTGTCGAAGGGTCTTACGAACGAGGGGGCAAAGGACTCACTATTCGTCCGCCGTTATGGTTCGACAGGCTCACCATGAACGGCTGGGGAAGACCTTGTCTTTGCGAGCGCAGCGAAGCAATCTCTAACAAATCGTGAGACATACGTACTTATTCGTAAAAGATTGCCACGTCGTTCGCCTAAAGGCTCGCTCCTCGCAAAGACGTTTCTACTATTGTCATTCTGAGCATAGCGAAGAATCTAGGAGTTAGTGGATAGTGCACCGTCCGGCTACGGATTTTTTAGCAGGACGATGCCTCTTTTTTGATGCCGAAGCAACCTCATAACCTATACTTCCCGTCCTCTTAGATCCTTCGTTTCACTCAGGATGACAAGAGTGGGGAACAAGATGACAATATAATACTCGTTCGCCCTGAGCTTGTCGAAGGGTATTACGAACGAGGAAGCCGGAAATTACAATCCGACCGCCGTTATGGTTCGACAGGCTCACCATGAACGGCTGGGGGCTGCCTCTACGTCTTTGCGAGCACAGCGAAGAATCTAAGAGTTAGCGGACAGTCCACCATCCGGTAACGGATTTTATGGCAAAGTGCTGGCAATAAGAGTTATTGGTACAATCTATTTTCGGCAATATACGCAGCAACAGAATCGGGTACCAGCCCTTGAATATCCGCACCGTTTTTAATCCTACCCCTGATATCCGATGAAGAAAGCTCGACAAGAGGTTCATCAAGCATAATAGTTTGTTTAGCAAGCCCGGGTATTTTTCGGTCCAACTCCGCTAAATCAGGCTTGGGTAACCCCTGCCGCGGTACAACAACCAATTTAGAAAGCGAAATTATTTCGGAAGGTTTATGCCATAACGGAAACTCCGCCAGGCTGCCCCACCCCATTACAAAGAAAAGCTCGCTCTGCGCCCCCAGTTTGTCTTTTAACTCCCTCAAGGTATCAACGGTATAGGTTATCCCTCTCCGCTCTACTTCCATTGCAGAAACTCGAAACAGGGGCTTGCCAGCGGCTGCCAGCTCAACCATCTTGAGGCGATGACAAGCATCGGTAACCGCCCCGCCATTTTTAAAACGCGGATTACCGGCGGGTATTAAAAGCACTTCCGCAAGGTCTAAACGGGAAAGAACCGTTTCCGCTATTAAGATATGCCCGTTATGGATCGGATCGAAGGTTCCCCCCAAGATACCCAGTTTCATTTTATCACCAACGCCACTCAAAACTGCCGCAGCGTATTCTGTCACCCGGCTGCACGCCGGCTCTTTCCAATATTCTTTTCATATGAGGGCGAGTCAAAAGGCCGATTAACTGACGCTTGGCTTCTGTTTTTGAGACATCCGTTCCCTCTATGATACGCTCAAGGCTGTTATTTTCGATAACAAATACATCCCCGTCTCGGATAACTTTTGTATCGCTCCCCCTCGGCTGCGGGCGGAAGACGGCAAACGATTCTTCATCTTCATCCGAGGTTACCTCCGGCGGCGTAATGTTATCAACTTCCTTTAAAACCTCAGCCATCAGCGCACTGACACCTTCTCCCGTGGCCGCCGAAATAAAGTGTACTTTGATTCCGATTTCATTAAAAACAGATTGAATCTCGGAGATTCTTTCTCTTACTTCGGGGATATCGATTTTATTAACAACCACAATTTGCGGTTTCTTGCCCAGAGCGGCGTCAAAAACGCTAAGCTCGTTGTTAACCTGAATCATATCATCAACCGGCGACGGCGAATCACCGTTTAAAAGGTGCACCAGTAACTTCGTTCTGACGACGTGCTTTAAAAAATCGTGACCTAAACCCCTGCCCAAACCGGCTCCTTCAATTAAACCCGGTATCTCGGCTAAAACAAAGGCATGATGACCGACGACAACTGTTCCGAGAACCGGTTCCAGCGTCGTAAAAGGATAGTCGGCAATTTTCGGGGTGGCCGCCGAAGCTACCGCCACTAGCGAAGATTTTCCGACATTGGGATAACCGACGATTCCGGCATCGGCAATCAACTTTAATTCGAGGATAACTGTTTTTTGTTCCCCCTCTTCCCCTTTTTGGGCAAGCACCGGCGCCTGGTTAATTGAAGATGAAAAATGGCTGTTTCCCAATCCGCCGTTACCGCCGGCAGCCGCTACCACCTCCTGACCCTTTTCCTTTAAATCGGCAAGGATTACCCCCTCGCCGTCTTCTGTTTTTTCGGTAACTATTGTGCCCGACGGAACTTTCAGAATAAGATCAGCGCCGCTACGACCCGATTTACGCTGGCTTGAACCGTTTTTACCGGTATTGGCGCCATAGACCCGATTTTGACGAAAATATCTAAGGTCGCTGACATCGTCATCGGCGCGGATAATAACACTGCCTCCCCGCCCGCCGTCACCGCCATCGGGGCCGCCAAAAGGAACAAACTTTTCACGGCGGAAACTGGCAGCACCGTCGCCGCCGTTACCCGCTTTTACAATTATCTCTACTTTATCAAACATCACTTATTCCCTATAAAACCTTAAAAAACAGTACCAATCTGCCAAAATTAAGTTGCGGCCGAAAATACTTATGAAACAGCCGCTTGTTATTATTATATCATAAGTAAATACACTACCTATTGTCTTATTTTAGATAAGAATATCAGTAATATGTGCGTTACGTTTAAACGGTGCTGTTTTTGAGAAAGCGTGTGAAATTTAGCTTTGGGTTATTTTGAGTTATCGAAAAGTCAGTCAAGTTATCGAAAAAAAGAGGGGAGTTATGAAAAAAGAGGGGCGATATTTTGGCTTGGTTATGCTAAAAATAGAAAAGTTATCAAATGGCGGCATTCCCTTATTATTTACCCCGTCCTCTCTCTTTAAACTATCCGCTACCTATAATAATGTCTTTGCAAGAGGGGGTCCTTTGGTGAGCGACGTGGCAATCTCCAAGGAATTTGATTTATATGAGATTGCTTCGCTGCGCTCGCAAAGACAAGGTGTTTTCCAGCCGTTCGTGGTGAGCCTGTCGAACCATAACGGCAGACGAATAGTGAGTCCTTTGCTCTCTCGTTCGTAAGACCCTTCGACAAGCTCAGGGCGAACGAGTATTATATTGCCATCCTGTTCCCCTATTGTGTCATCCTGAATGAAATGAAGGATCTAAGAGGACGGGAAATGTAGGCTATGAGGTTGCTTCGGAGGCAAAAAAGAGGTCTCCGTTCTACCGTAAATCCGTTACCGAACGGTGCTCTATCCATTAACTCCCAGATTCTTCGCTGTGCTCAGAATGACAAAAAGAGTCCTCGGAATGACACAAAAGGGGGCGCTCAGAATTACTCCACCGTCTTTGCGAGGAGGGAGCCGTTAGGCGAGTGACGTGGCAATCTTTTACGAATAGTATGTATGTCTTACGATTTATATGAGATTGCTTCGCTTACGCTCGCAAAGACAGAGGAGGATTGCTCCGCCTCCATATCGGGAATGACCTCACCCTTCCTATCGTGCAATGGTCTCGCAAAGACAATGAGAGGTTATTCGGAATCGGTTTTCAGAGAAGATTCGATTTCCAAAACACGCCGCTTTAAAATCGGGTTGTTTGTGATATCTTGTTCCATCTTTTTACAAGCGTAGCTAACCGTTGAAGGGGTTCTGCCGCCGATTAATTCACCGATTTCGTTTAAGGAGAATTTATCCTGCTGTTTTAAAAGATACATCAATAACTGTCTGGCAAGGGCTACATCTTTATCTCTGCACGGACCAAGTATATCTTCCGGGGTCAGACTGAAGTTTTCGGCAACGGTGGTAAGCAGTTTGGTATGCGAAACTTGACCGTTGGTTTCCCGGTTTCCGTTGATATTGGCCAAGGCCTTGGTGGCAACCTCTTTGGTAATCTGTGAACGCAGTAGCTTGGCATAGGCTATAATGCGGTTGAGGCTGCCTTCGAGCTCCCTGATATTCCGTCGCGCCTGTTGGGCAACCATTTCCAAAACATCAATCGCAATTTCGGTATCGGCCTGTTCGGCTTTTGTTTGCAGTATGGCCAAACGCGTTTCCAAATCGGGCGGCTGAATATCAACCGTTAGCCCCCACACAAAGCGGGAACGTAAACGTTCTTCCATCCCCGGCATCGATTGGGGAAGCTTATCGCTGGTTACGATAATTTGGCGGTTAGAGTTATGAAGTTCGTTAAAGGTATGAAAGAAGCTTTCTTCCGTTTGTTCCTTGCCGCTAATAAACTGGATATCATCTACCATTAGAGCGTCAACACTGCGGTATTTTTCACGGAATTCATCGGTTCTTTTGTGACGAATGGCTTCAATAAACTCGTTGGTAAATTGCTCGCCGCTGACATACAAAACGGTTGCGTTGCGTGCTTGTAGGGTATGCCCGATAGCTTGGAGCAAATGCGTTTTCCCAAGCCCCGATTCGCCGTAAATAAAAAGCGGATTGTAGCTTTTGCCGGGGTCTTGCGCTGCTGCCTGTGCCGCTGCGTAGGCTAACTGGTTAGAGCTTCCGACAACAAAGCTTTCAAATGTATATTTGGCATTAAAATCCGAGATTTGCGAATCGATAGCCTGCGGTGTTTCGCAGTAGGCATACCCGTCGGTCGGTTCAGGTTGGATTGAGCTAACCTGAAAATGGACGGCTACTTTACTTTTGACAAGCCCGATTAAGGTTTTTTCAATCAATGAACGCTGGCTTTTTTCGAGATATTCGGCGACAAAGGCATTGGGGGTGCTGATATAGAAATGCCCGTCCGTAAATTCCAATCCCTCGGTTCCCTGGAACCATGTTTGATAGTTCGGTTTGTTTATTTGCAACTGTAATTCGCCCAGTGCGGCTTCCCAAATTTCTTGTGCCGATCTCATTATAAAAATCAGTTTCTCCGTTGTTATTCTTCTATTTCATAATGTGGCACAGCGAAGCCACAAAGATGTGTTAAAACTAAAAAATGCGTTCTAAACAAAAAAACAGATAATACCTAAAAACCCGGTAATCCCGAGATAGTATTTGATTGTATTCGGTTTCTTGTAAAAGAAGATTGCTGTTAAAAAACCTTATACAGGTTATCAGGGGAGAATCGGCGTTGGCAAGGCATTTTATGATAATTGCCGGTAAAAAACAGGTGATGTGATTTGTTATTAAGTCCTTTTTTCTCCGTTTTTTGCCGAAATACTAACTTTTAGCTATAAGCAAAAAACCGCCCAAAAATATTCTGTCGTTAAGTAAAATATTAGTTGTTAGTATCTTCGGGGGGTGCTAGAATCTATGCGACGGAGGAAAAAAGTGCGAATTGTTTTTATGGGAACCCCTTCATTTGCGGGGCCGGCATTAAGGCTACTTAAATCCAACGGCTATGAAATTGCGGCGGTTTACACGCAACCGGACAGGCCCGCCGGGCGCGGTTGCAAGGTATCTTTTTCTCCCGTAAAACAAATTGCCCTTGAGCTCGGTTTGAAGGTGGTTCAACCGGTTAGTTTAAAAAAAGAAGAAGCTTTCGAGGAGCTCAAATCCTTTGCGCCGGATGCGATTGTTGTTGCCGCTTTCGGCCAGATATTAAACCGAGCCGTGTTGGATTTACCGCGATACGGCTGCGTTAATATTCACCCGTCAATGCTCCCCAAATACAGGGGGGCGGTGCCGGTAGCGGCGTCGCTGCTTAACGGGGATAGTTTTACCGGTGTCAGTATTATGCTTATGGACGAGGGGTTGGATACCGGTCCGGTGCTCTCACAGGCGCAAATCCCGATTCAAAAATACGATAATATGGGAGTTCTCACCGATAAACTGGCTTTTATCGGGGCGTGCATGCTTTTGGAAACGCTGCCGGATTGGGCTAAAGGGCGGATTTTAGCGCGTCCCCAGGACGAAGCGGCTGCCAGTTATTTTCGCACAATTACCAGAGAATCGGGGATAATCGATTGGTCCGAAGACGCCGTTCTGATTTGGAATAAGGTTCGTGCCTATTATCCGTGGCCGGGTTGTTATACGCGCTGGCAAGGTAAAAACATAAAGATTATCGAGGCCGCCCCCGTAGCATGGCAGGGAAATGCCGCAATTGGAGAGGTGATTGCCCTACCGCACGGTGGTGCCGGTGTGGTAACCGGTAGAGGTGTTTTAAATATCGTTACACTGCAACCGGAAGGTAAAAAGCCGATGCCGTCTGCCGAGTTTTTAAGGGGCCAGCGGCAATTTATCGGTTCGGTGTTACCGTCTTAGAAGCGGTCGCAGCCGATTTTTTATAAGCCGGGTTTCTTATCAAGTATTTTCGATAAGTTTTTGATAACTTTTTAATAATTTCGACAGGGAGGTTAAAGTGCCCGAACCGCAGAACTTAGATAATTTTCAAACCTTAGCGGATATCATTGCGCTTCTGCGCGGTCCCGACGGTTGCCCTTGGGACAGAAAACAGACCCACCAATCGCTCCGCAAAAATCTGCTGGAAGAAGCTTACGAAGTATTGGAAGCAATGGATGAAAATAATCCCGCTAAGCTTGCCGAAGAGCTTGGGGATTTATTATTGCAAATTGTTTTGCACAGCCAAATTGCTGCCGATAACAATAAGTTTACCATCGCTGACGTAATCAAAAAAATAAATCAAAAACTGATTTACAGGCATCCGCACGTTTTTAGCGACACCGAGGTTAATAATGCCGAAGAGGTGACCGTAAATTGGGAGGCGCTTAAAAAGAAGGAGCGTCAAAAAGAGGTATCGATGCTTGCCGGGGTTCCCGTTAATATGCCGGCGCTTGCTTACAGCCAGGCGATTCAGGGGCGCGTGGCGCGGGTCGGTTTTGATTGGCAAGAAGATAGCGGTGTTTTGGATAAAATAACGGAAGAAGTAAGCGAGTTTAAGTCCGCCGAGAGCGCGGAAAAAAAGGAAGCTGAGTTTGGCGATATCCTTTTTACACTGGCTAACTTTGCCCGCAGACAGGGGATTGATCTTGAAGCGGCTTTACGCCAAACCAACCGCCGTTTTTATGAGCGCTTTTCTAAAATGGAGGGTTATTGCCGCGAGCGAGGGCTTGATTTATCCAGTCTTGATTTTAATAAACAGAACGATCTTTGGGAAGAGGCAAAGAGGGAATTGGAGGGGTAAACCGTTATTTCCGGCTGTCGGGGCTTCTTACTTGTTACACTTTTTAATAAATTCAAGCATCAGCCTGTTAAACCCTTCGGGGTTATCCATATTGACAACGTGGGCGGCCCCGGCGATAATTTCTGTCCTGCAGCCCTTGTAATATTGTGGCCAATCTTTCAGATGCTGTTTAACGGTTCCCGTTTTTTCAAATTCACCGCAACCAACAAGCAGCGGTGCATCAAACTTAACATCTCTTTCGTTAAGGCATGTCGCAATTCCGTTCCAAGATGCAACAAATTCTTTTTTAGTCATTTCGCTAAACATGGCATAAAGTGATTTACGGGCATCTGTATTCAGCGCACTTGCTTTTGCCATTTGTTTTTTGAGCGTTTCCCACGGATAGATATTAAAGAGAGCGGCGGAATATTTTAAGGCTGTTTTCTCCCATTTGGGATAAGGAATAAAGATTGGGGTGGCGCCGATAACCATATAACCCTTGGCTTTACCGTAATCGGCGGCGTATTCCTGGACGATATAGCCTCCCATCGAAAGCCCGACCAGAACGGCATCTTTGCAATTTTCCGCGCTAAGAATGGCAAAGAGGTCTGCGGCAGCCTTCTTAACCGTAAAGTCGGGGCAAGGGCGTGATAAACCATGTCCCCTTACATCGATATTAATCACCCGGTAATCTTGGAGCGCACTTAGTTGGGGCTGCCACATTTTGCGGTTTACACCGTACCCGTGAATCAGAACAACAGCGGAGGCATGGTTTGCCCCTGTTAAGTCGTAAGAAACGTTGCAACCGTCAATTTCCAAATATTTCTGCATAAGCGCCTCGCTATTTAGTGTTCCGGAACTTATTTTTTGGATTTAAACGGGTTTTTTATCAATGGTCGGGGCGAGAGGATTTGAACCTCCGACCTCAGCGTCCCGAACGCTGCGCGCTGCCGTCTGCGCTACGCCCCGAAAAGATATGCGGATTTTTGATGCTAACGATAAATAGTACAGGTAATATTATAACATTATTGGGAATTTCTCAACACCGAACTTAAAAACAAGCGATAAGTGGCAACAATCAGCAAAGTGTATTACAATAAATGCTTAATTGACACGGATTGCACTCACCTTTTTGTTTTCGCCGTGTTGGGGAGGTAAGTTTTGAAATATTGTGTTTTGATTGTTGACGGAGCTGCCGATTGGCCTGTAAAAGAGCACGCCGGGCAGACTTGCCTGGAGGCTGCGGTTACCCCTAATCTTGATAAGCTTGCCAAAAAGGGAACAATGGGGCTTGTCAAAACGGTTCCCGAAGGAATGGAGCCTTCAAGCGCAATTGCATGTATGTCCCTGCTGGGCTACGACCCGCAGGTCTATTATCGCGGGCGGGCTGCCATCGAGGCGGTTAGTGCGGGGGTTCCGATTGGTGAGGACGAAGTTATTTTCCGCTGCAACCTTGTTAACATCCAAGACGGGAAAATGAACAGTTACTGCTCCGGTCATATCTCCGATGAAGAAGCGGCAAAGCTTATCGATGCCCTTAATGAATCGTTGGGAAGCGAAAATGTGCGCTTTTTCCCGGGGGTCGGTTATCGCCACCTCTTAAAAATCAAAGGGCATGAGGAAACCGTTAATGCGTTATGCACCCCGGCTCACGACATTTCCGATAAAAATATTAGCGATTATTTGCCGCAGGGAAACGGCAGTGAATTTTTAAGAAAACTGATGCAGGATTCTGTTGACGTGCTTGAAAATCACAGCGTCAATAATGACAGACGCACCTGGAATGAGCTTCCGGCAAATATGATTTGGCTTTTTTGGGGCAGCGGCAAGATTCCGCAAATGCCGCCTTTTAGTAAGGTTTACGGCAAATCGGCGGCAATTACGTCTGCCGTTGACCTTTTAAAGGGGCTCGGGAAAATGATGGATATGCAAATCTTGGAAATCCCCGGGGTTACAGATAATATCGATAACGATTTTATTGCACAGGTAAACGGCGGTATTAGGGCCCTCGACGACCACGATTTGGTGGTTATCCATATCGAAGCCCCCGATGAAGCCGGGCATGCCGGTTCGTTTGAAGATAAGGTTAAATCAATTGAAATAATAGATGAGCAAGTTGTAAGCCGTATCATGGCCTATAAAAACGACGATTTGCGGGTTCTTGTAATGCCCGATCACTTCACCCCTGTTGCCATTAAAACCCATGTTGGGGAGCCGGTGCCGTTTTTACTTTTAGGGCCGGGTTTTAACGCCAACGGCGCGCGCAGGTTTACCGAAGCCGAAGCCAAGCGCACGGGGTTTGTAATTGAAGAGGGATATAATATAATGACCACGTTTGTGGAATAAGGTTTTTATTTCAATGCATGACCGAGAAGAAGAAATAGTAACCAGCAGAATTACATCGTACTGCAAAGAGCACGATCGTTATTATCGTGCCGATACGGGCTGTGTTTTGTGTAATGCGGCAAGGGGCGCACTAAGCCCAATCGCCGTCAACAAAGAGATAACCCCCGCGCCTCCCGTTGTAACGGCTGATATATGCCACTATTGCGGGGGAGAGTCTTTGGTTTGGAAGCCCGGTATAAATATGTACGAATGTCATAACCCTGTATGCAAACGCAGGGTATCTCAATTTACCCAAACGGGGTTGGGCGAACTCTTAAACGAAGAGTCACCCTCGAGGGAAATTCCTTCCGTAACGGAACATGACGCTCGGGTATTTACTCGAAACTTTGCGGTCGGTGTCAAAAAACCCGTACGATTTGTTGAAGAAAACGATATCGATAACGATATTGCGATGCCTTATGATGCCGAAATTGCCGGTTATTCCCAGGCTGTTAGACGCGTTCCGAATAAAAAACTGGCCAATCTAAAAAGTATTCTTATCTTTTTGGCGTTTGTATGCCTCGCTTTGGCGGTGTGGGCCGGCTATTTACTGGTAACGGCAGGGGTTGACCAAGGTTTGGGAACGATTTTACTTGTTATTATATGCGCCATACTGGTTTGGAGTGTCTACGGGATTATGTCATTTAAGAAAATCGGGGTCGGATTTGCAATGCTTTTGTTTTGCATGGTTGCGGCCGCAATCTCGCTTTCGGCTGTTGCCGGCATTGAACCGATTTCAAGTGTTATCGACGATATTATCTGGTCAATGTCATAACACTGATTGCCCCGTTTTTCTCTGCTTTCGCAATGTGATACAATTTCCCTTGTTAGGGAAAAATTTACGGTTTTAGGAAACGGTATATGCCGATTATAGTCCAAAAGTACGGCGGCTCTTCGGTCGCCGATGTGAAAAAAATTAAAAGAGTTGCCGAGCGTATCTCAAAAGCCAAAGATGAAGGCAATCAAATCGTGGTTGTCGTTTCAGCGATGGGCGATACCACCGACGACCTGATATCTCTGGCAAAACAGGTAATCGCAAACCCTGCCGGCCGCGAATACGATTTGCTGCTTTCAACAGGCGAACTGATATCTTGTACGCTGCTGGCAATGGCGCTTAATTCTATCGGTTGCCGGGCGGTCAGTTTAAGCGGGGCGCAAGCCGGCATTAAGACCGATGCGGAGCATAACCGGGCGCATATTCTCGGGGTTAATCCGAAAAGGATAGTGGAAGAGCTAAACAAAGGCAACGTTGTTGTTGTCGCCGGTTTTCAGGGGGTCAACAAAGATAAAGATGTAACGACACTTGGCAGGGGCGGTTCCGATACAACGGCGGTTGCTTTGGCAATCGGTTTAAAAGCCCAGGCCTGTCATATTTACACCGATGTTGACGGTGTTTTTACCGCCGACCCGCGCCTTGTTCCCGAAGCGCGTACTATTTCCGAAATCGGTTACGAGGAAATGCTGGAAATGGCCACTTACGGAGCCAGAGTCATGCACCCGAGAGCGGTGGAGTTGGGGCAAATTCACAATATGCCGATATTGGTTGCCTGCACCTTTGATAATAATCCGGGCACGCTGATACATGGGGAGGAATCTATGGAAGTAAAAAATAAAGTAACCGGAATTGCTAACGATATGGATGTAGCAAAAATAATGATTGTCGGTGTCCCCGACCGACCCGGTATCGCTTCGTCTATTTTCGAACCGCTGGCTAAGGCCGGTATCAGTGTCGATACCATTGTTCAGAATGCCAGTATCGATAACATTACCGACCTGACATTTACGGTACACGAGTCCGATGTTGAAAATGCGATGAAGGTTGTAATGCCGATTGCCGAATCCATTAACGCCCGCGAGTGCATCAGTAACACTAAGCTCGGGCAAATCAGTATTATCGGTACCGGTATGCAAAATACGCCGGGGTATGCCGCTAAAATGTTTTCCGCGTTAAGTGAGAAAAATATCAATATTCACCTGATTACCACTTCGGAGATTCGAATCACTTGTATTGTTGATGAAGACAGAACCGTTGAGGCGATTAAAGCCTTGCACCGCGCTTTTGAATTGGAAAAACCGGAAATTAAATAACGATACTTAATCGTAAATAAAAAAGGGGCTGAATTTTCAGCCCCTTTTTGTTTTGCCTTGTTATTTTTTAGTAAACCTGAACGACTTCTTTAACTTCGGGGATTTCCTGTTTTAAGATTCGCTCAATCCCGTTTTTTAATGTTATGGTCGACATCGGGCAGCCGGCACACTGACCGGTCAGTCTAACTTCGACGATTCCGTCCTCGGATACGTCTACCAGCTCAACATCGCCGCCGTCGGCTTGTAAGCTGGGGCGGATCATTTCCAGAACTTCCTGGACTTTTTCCTTCATTTATAACCTCTCAGTTTTATTTTGAAACCAGTTACTATTTTTTCTCTTCGTGAGTATGAGTATGTTCTTCTTCACCGTCCTCGTGGGTGTGAACGTGAATATGCTCAACGGTGGCACATTCGTGAGTGTGGGTATGAGGGTGTGAATGCTCTGTTTTTTTAGGTTTGCTGCACCCGCAATTTTTACACATATCAATCCTCCTCAAAATAGGATATTTTGTTTAAAACAACTGAGAAAAAGCGTATCACAGGAGCTATGTGTTGTCAACGTTACACACGAGAATTTTATGTCAAAGATTCGGCTAATTAATTCCCAGGACTTCTCTTGTGCCGATTGTGATGATTTCCGGCGTTCTCCCCAGGCTTCGATAATTCTCAAAAACAGGCCTAAATCGCTCTTTTACCTTTTGCCAAACTCCGTCTGCAAACCTTATTTAATAACATATACAGTTTCCCGTCGAAAAGGTTCATTTTATTATCGATATATCTTTGTTAATCAAAAATTGTGCCTGCGGTTTGCTCTTGGCGCAAAATCTTCTTGTTAAGTATTTATTATTATGTTATCATTGGCTTAGGCGAATTATGGTCACAGAAAAAGATAAAGCACTGGATTTGGCTATCGGCCAGATAGAAAAGCAATTTGGCAAGGGCTCAATTATGAGGCTCGGCGATGCTTTTGGCGGTCCGACAGTCGAGGCTATTCCCAGTGGAGCGTTGGCCCTAGATATAGCTTTAGGTATAGGCGGAGTCCCGAAAGGCAGAGTTACGGAAATATTCGGCCCTGAGGGATCGGGAAAAACCACACTGGGGCAGCATATAATTGCCCAGGCCCAACAACGCGGTGGGGTCGTTGCATATATTGATGTCGAGCATGCGCTCGACCGTTCTTATGCGGCCAGATGCGGGGTGAACCCGGATACGCTTTGGATTTCACAGCCCGGTACCGGTGAAGAAGCTCTTGAGATTGCCGAAGCACTGGTAAGAAGCGGAGGCATCGAGGTAATTGTTATCGATAGTGTTGCCGCTTTGGTTCCGAGGGCGGAAATCGAAGGTGATATGGGTGATGCCCATGTCGGTTTGCAAGCCAGGTTAATGTCGCAAGCCCTGCGAAAATTGACTTCGGCAATCAGCAGGTCCGGCACGGCCGTTATTTTTATTAACCAGCTGCGCGAAAAAGTGGGCATTATATTTGGGAATCCGGAAGTGACACCGGGCGGGCGTGCCTTAAAATTCTACAGTTCCGTAAGGATAGAATTAAGAAGGATTGAAACCATTAAACAGGGTAACAATGCCGTAGGCACGCGTGTTAGAGCTAAAGTGGTCAAAAACAAAGTTGCTCCCCCCTTTAAGGTTGCCGAATTCGATATTATGTTCGATTCGGGAATCAGTACGGAGGGTAATATTCTTGACCTGGGTGTTACGGCGGAAATAGTCAAAAAAGCCGGGGCTTTTTACTCGTATGGTGACATTCGTCTGGGACAAGGTAGAGAGAGTGCCAAAAAATATCTGAAGGACAATCCGGAACTGGCTTCCGAGATTGAACAGAAGATAAGGGCCTCGGCCGTCACCGGACTTAGTGTTTCTGACGATGATTGACTCGTTATAAAATAATGAGTTAATAGAAATTAAGATAACTGTAAGTGATAGAGCTGAGGCAGGTTGCCTTGGCTCTGTTTGTTTATAAGGGGTAACCCGCAAATGATTAAGATAACAAATTTGGTTAGAAGCGCCGGCCGCGGTAAAACGGTAAGGCTTTTTTTGGATGGCAGGTTTGCCTTTAATTTACTGGAAGAGGTTGTTTTAAAAGAGAAACTTGCAGTGGGCATGGAACTTTCGGAAGCGCAAATTGCTTCTTTGCAGGAAGCAAATCGCTGTCAGAAGTGTCTTAGTGCCGCTTTGCAGATATTAAATTACAGACCGCGCAGTGAACGTGAACTGCGCATGCGTTTACAGCGGCGCAATTTTAATGAAAACGAAATCCACCCGGCAATCCAAAATCTAAAAAGGATGGGTTTTATCGATGATGAAAGCTTTGCCCGCTTTTGGACAGAAAACAGGCAATCTTTCAGCCCGCGCAGTCGTAAAATGACAGAAATGGAACTTCGCCAAAAAGGGGTTCCGCTCGATGTTATCGAGCAAGAGGTAAGTACTATGGATGATACCTCAAATGCTTACCGTGCGGGGCAAAAATATGCCCACAATTTAAAAGTTGATGATTATTCGAGTTTTCGCCGCCGTCTGGGTGAATACCTTAAGCGGCGAGGCTTCGGTTATGAAGTTATAAACAATACCGTTACATGTTTATGGAACGAAAAAGAGGGTGGCGATACGGACGATTTTGCCGATTTTGAATCTTAAATCGGAAAGGTCGATTGTTTATCGCACCGATAGACTAAAAATAAGATAGGGGGAATAAAATAAATGGGTGCTGTAGAGATATTGGCTGTATTTTTCAGCTTTGTTATCGGCGTCATTTTCGGCGGAATGGCTATGTTTCTCTCAAGAAGTATGATTGCAAATCACCAGATTCGCATCGCTCAAAGAAAAGCGGCCAAAATACTGGCAGAGTCCAGATCCGAAGCAAAAGAGATTTTGGATGAAAATAAGAAAGAAATAGATAAGCTAAAATTGATGAACGAGGCCGAGTACAGAGAAAGAAGAGCCGAAATACAAAGACAAGAGAATCGGCTGACACAGAAGGAAACATCGCTTGAACACAAACTGGAAGATGCCGTTCAACGCGAACGTAACTTAATGGGCAAAGAAAAAGAGCTGGAAGCCATTAAGGATAACTTAGCGGAAGTTAAGGAAAATCAACTAAAACAACTTGAACTGATTTCAAATTTAACCAGCGACGAAGCCAAGCAAATGCTTTTGGAAAAAATCGAAATCGAAATCCAAGAGGAAGCGGCGCGGCGTTTACGCGATTGGGAAGCTAAAATCAAGGAAGAGGCGGACGAAAAGGCGCGCGGTATATTATCGCACGTTATACAGCGTAGTGCATCGGAAATTGTTTCCGAAACGACTGCCAGCGTTGTAAATATTCCCAGCGATGAAATGAAAGGCAGGCTTATCGGGAGAGAAGGGCGTAACATCCGTGCGTTGGAACAGGCTACCGGTGTTGACCTGATTATCGACGATACTCCCGAAGCGGTAACCATTTCCAGCTTCGATCCGGTTCGTCGCGAGATTGCTTATCAAGCGCTTAGTAAACTGATTTTGGATGGGCGCATCCATCCGGCGCGTATCGAAGAAATTGTTGCCAAAACCAAAGAAGAAGTTGAGACGGCAATGGTACAGGCCGGTGAACAGGCCGCTTTACAAGTTGGTATTACCAGATTACATCCGGAGCTGATTAAGCTTCTGGGCAGGCTGAAATACCGTACCAGCTACGGCCAGAACGTGTTGGCGCACAGTATTGAGGTTGCACATTTTTCAGGTATGATTGCCTCTGAATTGGGAGTTAACGTTGCGCTGGCAAAACGCGCCGGATTATTGCACGATATCGGAAAAGCGGTTGACCGCGAAATAGAAGGTACGCATGCTTCAATCGGCGCCGATTTGGTAAGGCAATGGGATAAATCCAAAGAAGTGGTCAGAGGCGTAGCCGAACACCATATGGAAACGGGAGACACCAGTATTTGGGGCTTTATAGTTTCGGCGGCGGATGCAATTTCAAGTGCCAGGCCGGGTGCCAGACGCGAGTCGTTGGAAAACTACTTGAAACGTCTCAAATCACTTGAAGAGATTGCCGACGGGTTTAAGGGAGTCGATAAATCCTATGCCATTCAGGCAGGGCGTGAGGTTCGCATACTGGTTAAACCGGAAGAAGTCGATGATTTGGCGGCGATGAGGCTTGCGCGTGATATCGTTAAGAAAATCGAAGAAAGCCTTGAATATCCGGGGCAAATCCGTGTCATTGTTCTGCGCGAAACCAGAGCCGTTGATTTTGCGAAATAGAAGTTTAAGAATTGTTTTTCCCGTTCGGTTGGGTTTATTATAAGCTTAGGACGGGAAAAACAGCTTAAATAAAAATATTCTGATTTTTATAAATATTGGGGAGGATTTGGTGAGGAGCATCCGGTGCTCTTGCCAAAACTGATAAATGTTAACATTAACTATCGGAGATATAGTCGGCAGGCCGGGCAGGCTGGCAATTGAGAAAGTGCTGCCGGAGTTTAAGAAACGCTATAAGCCGGATTTAGTGATTGCCAACGGCGAAAACGTTGCCGGCGGGGTCGGTTTAACAAAGCTGACCGCCGAAGATTTATTAAAAGCCGGGGTGGATGTAATTACCTCCGGCAATCATATTTGGGCACAAAAAGATATTATCCCCTGCCTTGATAGCGATATGCCGATAATTCGGCCGTTAAATTACCCGCCGGGGCTCCCCGGTAACGGTTATACGGTCTTTAAAAACAAGGCGGTGGTTGCCAATATTATCGGCAGAACCTATATCGGCAATTTTGATTGCCCTTTCCGCGCCATGGACGATTTGCTGGAAAAACTCGGCGGACAATATAAAACGATAATCGTTGATTTTCATGCCGAGGCTACCTCGGAAAAAATAGCGCTCGGCAGATATTTGGACGGGCGTGTCAGTGCGGTATTCGGGACGCATACCCATGTCGGCACAATCGATGCTCAAATCTTGCCGCAGGGAACGGCTTATGTGACCGATATCGGAATGACCGGGCCGGTTGATTCGGTTATCGGGGTTGAAGCCGATGCCGTTATAGAACGTTTCTTAACCATGATTCCCAAACGTTTCTCGGTCGGTAAAGGCAAAGTTTCGGTAACGGCGATTTTAGCCGAAATAGATGATGCCACCGGTAAGGCCGTAAGCATTGAACGCATAACTGAGGAGGTGGAATAATGGGCTTAGCCGACTTACATGTCCATACCTCTGTTTCCGACGGGAAATATACTCCCGAGGAAATTGTAAAAAAGGCCGCCGCCCTCGGTTTAAAATATCTTGCAATTTGCGACCACGATACCGTGGACGGCATTGCGCCGGCAATTGAGGCCTCGAAAAAGTATCCGGGGTTAACAATTATTCCCGGAGTCGAGATAAGCACACTGGCTGTTGGCAGCGAAGTGCATATGCTGGGCTATTTTGTGGATTATACCGATGTTAACTTTCGTGAAATACTTGCCGAAGTAAGCGGTTCGCGTGTGGACAGAGCAATGGCGATGGTTGAGAAGCTAAACGAAATGGGCATTAATATCAAGTGGGAGCGTGTTCAGGAACTGGCCGGTGACGGCACTATCGGCCGACCGCATATTGCCAACGCAATGCTTGAAAAAGGCTATATTGCGACATTTAAAGAGGCTTTTGAAAAATATATTGCCCAAGGCGGTCCGGCATATATTGAACGCAGTAAAATCACACCGGTTGAAGCGGTTAAAATGATTTTAAAAGTCGGCGGGATACCGGTTTTGGCGCACCCCCTAACCGTTAATAATCCGGAAGAACTCATCAAAGAATTAAAAGAAATCGGTTTGGCGGGAATGGAAGTCCATTACGCTAACTACTCGCCCGATGAAAGAAAAACGCTTAAAAAATTGGCAGCCAAATATGAGCTGGCGGCGCTCGGCGGCAGTGATTACCATGGGTTAGACGATGCCGTTGAAACAATGCTCGGAGAATCAGGGATTCCTTTGGAAGCGGTGGAGGAACTGATTTTACTTGCCGCCAAGAACACCAAAAATTCCTAAGCAATTAAATAATCCTCTCTGAAAAATTATTGGAGTACAAATGATTTTTGCATATATTGCACTGCTTTTAGCGGGTTATCTTTTAGGCTCAATACATGCCGGATATCTGTTGCCGAAGTGGCTTTTCCGAATCGATATCCGCGAGCAC